>Ga0335077_10003240_pt1 | contig 19601 bp, 12 predicted proteins | sample Lox_Sample_31_FD_207151 | JGI IMG/M metagenome (GOLD analysis project Ga0335077, IMG submission 207151) | Soil microbial communities from Loxahatchee National Wildlife Refuge, Florida, United States - Lox_Sample_3.1 | ecosystem: Environmental > Terrestrial > Soil > Wetlands | place: USA...
ATCGCGCCGCTCTCGTACACGCCCTGATAGGCGAGGTTGTGGATCGTGTAGATGGTGGCGCTCCCGTGCAAGGGCTGTCCCCACTCCACGGTATCCGCGTAGACCGGAGCGAGCGCCGCCTGCCAGTCGTGCGCGTGGACCACGTCGGGAATGAAGCCGACCGCCTTCGTCAGCTCGAGGGCGCCTCGCGACAGGAAGGCGAAGCGCTCCAGGTTGTCCGGGTAGGCGTCAGACGGGGGGCCATAGAGATGCGGGCGATCGAAGTACCGATGATGCTCGAGGCAGTACACCGGCACCCGACTCCCGGGCAGATGGCCGAGACGGATGCGCGCATGCGCCATCCCGAACCACATCGGCACCGACAGGACCCCCTCGAGTGGTTCGAACTCGCGCCACGGCATGCCGGCGTAGAGCGGCATGACCACTCGAACGTCCACGCCTGCGTCGGACAGCGCCTTCGGGAGGGCGCCGATCACCTCTCCGAGACCGCCGGTCTTCGCGAACGGCGAACACTCGGACGCGACGAAGAGGACCTTCATCGGGACCGGCGCGGACCGGCTCCCGCTGTCGATTCGATCGATCGCCGGGTCACGATGCGTAGATGCGGTAGTCGAGATCGGGAAAGACGTTGTCCCTGGCTTCGATCTCCGCCACCCACGGCTCGCTGACCCGACCCGCCACGATGCTGTCGTACAGGCGATTGAAGCGCAGGAGGTGCTCGTTCATCCGGCGCGTGGCGTAGGAGACGGTGGTGCCGGTGCGCATGATGAAGGCCCAGTCGCTGCTCTGCATGAGCATCAGCTCGCGCGCGGCCTGATTGAGGGCCCGCTGGACGAGCCCCCCGGCCGAGGGATGCCGATGCGCCAGTTCGACCATGCGCTCGCCGGCCTTGTGCAGGTGGCGGTAGATCCATGCGTTGCTCTCGTCGATCCAGTACCCCGCGTAGCCCTTCCAGCCCCACGAGGACATGGACGGGGTCGCCACCTGGTTGGTCGGATGGCGGTCGAGATAGTCCGCGGGCGTGATCGCCTCGACGGTCTGCTGGTCATAGTGGAGCTGGCGGAAGAGATCGCCGAGAAAGATCGGCCCCTCGTACCACCAGTGGCCGTAGAGCTCCGCGTCGTAGGGGCTGACGATGATCGGCGGGCGATCCATGCCGCCCGCGAGACGCTCGACCTGGCGCTGTCGCGTCATGCGGAAGTGCGCCGCGTGCTCCCCGGCCCGCTGCCGCGCGATGCCGGGATCGTAGACCCACTTGTCGTGCAGTTGATCGTGGGTGATCGCGTGGTACTTGATGCCGGTGTACGTGCGGTGCCCGTCGGGGTGGATGTACGGACCGATGTAGTCCTGCGGCAGGTCGAATCCGATGTCGCGATAGAAGTCGCGGTAGTGCGGGTCGCCCGGATAGCCTTCGCGCGCGCTCCAGACCTGCTGCGACGACTCGGGGTCGCGCGCGAAGGCCGCCACGCCCGTGCGGCAATAGACGGGGGCATAGCTGCCGTACACGGGGGGCTGGTCGGCCAGCAGGACGCCGTGGGTGTCCACGAAGAAGTACCGGATGGCGGCCTCGCGTAAGAGCTCGTCGACGCCCGGCACGTATCCGCACTCCGCCAGCCACATGCCGCGCGGACGACACCCGAAGTGCCGCTCGTAGAGATCGGCCGACACGTGAACCTGGGCGCGCAGCGCCGCCCAGTTGCGATCGAGGAGTGGGAAGAAGGCGTGGGTGGCGGTGGAGGTGATGACTTCCAGCCGGCCCGCCTCCTGCAGGCGACGGAATGCGCGGACCAGGTTCCCCTCGTGGGAGCGCCACGTATGGCGAATCGACAGGAAGCGATCCCGGTACATCTCGGCCAGGCGGTGGTAGTGCGGTTCCGGCCGGGTCCGCTCCAGCTCCTGCTCGCTCAGCTCGATCAGCCGGTCGAGATGGCGGGCGTAACGCTCCTTCAACAGGTCGTCGGTGAGCATCGTGATGAGCGGCGCCGAGAGCGACACGGTGCAGCGGTATGGGACGCCCTCGGCGAGGAGCCCCTCGAACATCTGCACCAGGGGCAGGTAGGTGCCGGTGATTCCCTCGGAGAGCCACTGCTCCTCCATCACCGTCGGGTCCTCGGGATGTCGGACGAACGGGAGGTGGGCGTGCAGGACGAGCGCGAAATAACCGGTCGGCACGGCGCTCACCTTTCCGATGAGGGCGCACCCGGATAACGCGGGCGGTTCTCGCTGGCGCCCGGCCACGCCTGTTCGCTCGCCCCCGGATACAACCGTTCGCTCGCTCCCGCGTAACGGCTCTCGCTGGCGCCACGCTCGCGCCATTCGCTCGCGCCGAGATACCGTTGCTCGCTCGCGCCCCTCGCGCGCCATTCGCTGGCGCCGACGAAGAACCTCTCGGTGGCGCCGAGATACCTGAGCTCGCTCGCGCCGAGCAGGTAGAGCTCGGAGGCTCCGCCGAGCCGCAGCTCGCTCCCCGCTCGCCAGAGAAGCTCGCTGGCGCCGAGCATCACCTGCTCCGACCCGCCATGGACGTTGGCCGTCCCGCCCAGTCCCCGCACCGCAACACCGGTGTCGGTGACCCAGGAGTGGCGAACTTCCCAGACGGCCAGGACTTTCCGTTCGGCCCTGGCGCCGACTCCACGGATGACGACCTGCCATGGGCCGTGGACGATGTGTGTCATGCCCTCGACGGAGTGAACCGTCACCGACCCGTCGTAATGCTCCTCCATGTAGCGAGGCGGCTCCACCGGCAAGGAAAATGGCCCGGCTTCCCAGCTGGTACGAACGATGGGTCCCTCCCACTCGCTGGTCCGCTCGTGCACCCATCCGCCCCATTCCCGCCACGCTGTTCCGACGCTCTCCTCACGGACGACGCGTCCCCCGTTCCCGCCGCCATGGATGCGCCGGATGTCCCAGGCGCGCGCTGGCTCGGGTGGGACCGTGGGCCCGACACCGCCGGCCATGAAGGCGGCCGGCCGCACGTGATCGATGGCAGGTTCGCCCACGGCACCGCTGGCCGAGCGCACCGTCAGCCATTCCACGCGTCTGGTAGGCACCGGTTCCTGTCGCGGGAAGTCGGCTCGGCCGGAGCGCGCGACGCGGACGAAGTACCCCTCGTTCGACTTGAGACCGATCTCGACGACGACCGTGGACGCCGGCCTGCCGATCGAGAAGAACCATTGCCGATCGGTTCGCGACACCGCGTGATCGAAGTACTGGTGGGCGTTGGTGCCGTCGAAGATACGGTTCGAGACGTCGTAGACCCGCAGGCAGAGCCAGGCGTCGCTTCCGCCCGGCCCGAGTCCGGCGCGCGCACGCCCGAGCGCCTCGTCGGTGACCTCCCAGTAGACGTAGAGCTTCGCCGGGTCGACGGCCATCGCCGTCAGCCGGTCTTGCCCGTACCCCCACGGGATGTCCTGGCGCTCGGCCACAGCGGCGGGTGTCGACCCGAGATCGAACTTGTGGGAGGCATCCGCGGGCTGCTCAGCGCTCACCGGGCCCGCCAATCGCTCCAGTTCCTGCCGGATTCGCGAGGCCAGCGCTGCCTTGGTGAGCCGCTGGACTCCCGTGAGGCCGACCGATTTCGCATACGCGAGCAGACGCGGGCGCGGGTCAGCGAGCAGCTCCGCGACCGACGGGATCGAGACGGCGGGATCGGTCCTCTCGACGGCGGCCTGGCCCAGCCGCTCCTGGACCTGGGACAAGACGTCTCGGGCCCGAGTCCCACCGTCATCCTTCGTCGCGCTGGTCTGACGACGGCGACCGGTCCCGGCGTTGCGAACAGACTTCTCACCTCTACCTTTGGGCTGTCGCTCATCTGGCATGGCAGTCATCCTTCAATTCACCACGCGGCACGATCTCCGGCATCCGATGCCGTCCTCCCCTCAATCCGTCTCGATGGGAAGCGTCGGGTCCTTCGCCCACTCCCCCATCGAGCCGTCGTAAAGCGTCAGATTGTCGTGACCGAGCTGGTGCAGGAGAAACAGGTCGACGGTCGCGGAGATGCCACCGCCGCAATAGCAAATCACGCGCTTGTCCGGGGTGACCCCCTGGGCCGTGAACTTGCCCTTCGCATCGTCGAGCGTCGTGAACCCCTTGGTCGCCGGATCGACCAGCGCCGCCGCCGGAACGTTGACGCTGGATGGGACTCGGCCTGGGCGGCCGTACCGGCTCGGCTCGAGGCCTTTGTGGAACTGTGGCCCCAGCGCGTTCACGATCACAGTGCGGGGTTCCTTCGTCGCGGCCAGGACCGCTCGCTTGTCCACGAAGAATCCCGGCCGAGGCCGCGCCTCGAACCGGGTGGCCGGGTAGCCCTTGGCCGGGGCGCTCTCGATCGGACGTCCCTCGGCCTTCCATTTGTCGAAGCCGCCATCGAGGACGGCCGCGCCATCGAACCCGAGGGACCGGAGCATCCACCAGAAGCGCGTGGCCCACATCATGGTGCCGATGCTGTACAGCACCACGCGCGCTCCATCACCGATGCCGTGGCGCCCGAACGCGTTCTCGAGCGCCGCCGTTGCCGGCATCATGAAACGAAGCCGGGTGGCCTGATCGGAGAACTCGCCCTGCAGGTCCAGGAAGTCGGCGCCAGGAATGTGTCCCGCCTCGAACGTCTCGCGTCCGGGCACCGGGATGTACGGATCGTCGCTGCCGGGCGGGGTCGGTTCGAGATAGGTCGTGCAGTCGTAGACGCGAAGGGTCGGCTGGCCGAGCATCGCGGCCAGGTCGGCGGTGCTGATGAGAGAGCGCGGGTCGCGCATCGGAGGCTCCTCTGCGTGCTTGGGTTGTGGCCTCCCGGGTGGCGGGAGGGCACTCCAACCTATGATAGCGAACTTGTTCCGGCCTCGCCTGCGTTGCGCGACGAGCGCGATACGATCGCCGCGGTCCCAAAGTCGGTCATCCACGCGCGCAGTGGTGGGGCCGATGCATTGACAGGTCCAGGACGGGGCCCCTACACTCGTCGCCAGGCTTCCCGACTCCACCGCAGTGAATGACCATCCCCGGAGGACACGATGAACTTCCCTCTGCCCACCCTGGACCCGACGTCCCTCGGACTCGACTCGCAAGCTCTCGAACGACTCCGCGAGACGATCACGCGTCACCTGGCCGAAGGCCGCTACCCCGGCGCCCAGATCGCCGTGGCCCGGTGGGGAAAGCTGGCCCTCTGCCAAGCCTTCGGCGATGCCCGCCTGGAGCCCGACCGCGTTCCGGCCCGTGACGACACTCTCTGGCTGCTCTACTCCAATACCAAGGTGATCACGGCGTGTGCAGTCTGGCTCCTGATGGAGCGCGGCGCCCTGCGGTTCACCGACCGCGTGGCCGAACACTTGCCAGGCTTCGAGCGGAACGGCAAGGGGGAGATCACGATCATCCAGCTCCTGACCCATCAGGGCGGGTTCCCGAACGCGGATGTGCCGAAGGAAGCGTGGGAGGACCACGATCTGCTGCGACAAACCGTCGCGGGCTTCACCCTCGAGTGGACGCCCGGAACTCGCGTGCACTACCACGGCCGCGCCGCGCACTGGACGGCCGCCGCCATGATCGAGGCGCTCACGAAAACGGACTATCGCGCGTTCATCCGCGAGCACGTCGCCGAGCCGCTCGGTCTCGGCCGCGAGCTGTTCGTGGGACTGCCGGACGCCGAGCACTCTCGCGCGGTGGACATGCACGAGCCGTCGGCGGACGGCTCACGACAGCTGAAGCGCGCCGAGGAGAACAATGCCGAGTTCCGGCGGGCCGGCACTCCCGGGGGCGGCGGGTACGCCACAGCGCGGGCCATGGCCGCCTTCTACCAGATGCTGCTCCAGGGTGGGAGTCTCGCCGGCACCCGCCTCCTGTCGCCGCGGACCATCCAGTACGTGACGCGCAATTTCACCGGCGACCGCGTCGACGGCTACATGGGCATGGCCATGCACCGGGGCCTCGGCCCGCATTCGCGCGGCACCACCGAGACCATCCGCGGCCTCGGCTCCATCGCGTCTCCGCGCACCTTCGGTCACGGTGGCGTGGGCTCGTCGTACTGCTGGGGCGATCCCGACTCCGGCGTCTCCTTCGCCTACATCACCAACGGTCGGCTGCCCGACCCGTGGCACAGCGCCCGGATGGACGTGATCAGCAACTCGGTCCACGCGGCCATCGTGAACTGACGCTCGGACGAGGTGTGGCGAGGGCGACCCGATTCGCCACGCGGCCGCCGGCCGACTGGCTACCGCGACGTAGCGTGTCGAGCGCGCGTCTCGCCCGCCTGGCGTGCTGCGGCTGAACGAGCGCGCGGCCCTTTCGTGCGAGCGGCCTTCCTCGCGGCCGCCGAGTGCGCGCCCGGTAAGGATTGCTTCGGGCGCGCGGCAGCTTTCACGAAGAGCCGCGCAAGAGATCTCGGAGGGGCGGCTCGTAGCCCTCGCTGTAAGTGGGAAACGGATGGACGACATCCGCCAGCACTTCGAGCGGCACCCGCGCTCGAATGGCCAGCGCCGCCTCTCCGATGAGCTCTTCCACGTGTGACCCGATGGCGGCGGCCCCCAGGAGCACGCGCTCCCGCTTGTCGGCGATCAGCCAGAGCGACCCGGCCGTTTCGCCTCTCACTGCCGCGCGAGCCGTCTGACCGAGCGGGAATGTGGTCACGGCCACATCGTGACCTCGCGATCGCGCGACGACGGACGTGAGGCCGACCGCCGCCACCGCGGGCTCCGTGTACACGCCGCGCGGGATCGCCCGGTGATCGGCGCGCGTGTCCTTCCCGAGCAGATTCGCGGCGATGGTCCGAGCGTGGTAGTTCGCGGTGTGGGTGTATGGAGCGAGTCCGGTCACGTCACCGGCGCCCCACACGTTCGACTGGCCCACCGCCCGGCAATGATCATCGACCGAGAGATAGCCGCGAGCGTCCGGTTCGATACCGAGGTGCTCGAGCCCGATGCCGTCCGTGTTCGCGCGCATGCCGATCGCGACGATCACTCGCGCGACGCTCACGGCCCCACCGTCGCGAAGCGTCACCCGCGCGCCACCTGCAACCGGCGCGATGCTGGCCACCTCCGCATTGAGCCGCACGTCGACGCCGTCTTCTCGCAGCGCCGTCGCGAGCGCATCGGCCACCGCCGGCTCCTCCCGGGACAGGAGCTGCGGCGAGTGCTGCACCAGCGTCACGCGGCAGCCGAAGCGCGTGAGCACCTGAGCGATCTCGCATCCGACGGCTCCTCCTCCGATGACGACCGCATCGCTCGGAAGCTCGTCGCTCGAGTAGAACTGTTCGCTAGTCCAGGCCGGTATCCTATCGAGACCGGGAATCCTCGCCTCTGCAGGACGGGTGCCGCTGGCGATCACCAGATCGTGCCAGCCCAGGCGCACCCCATCGGCGCTCAGAACGCCCGGCGCCTCGATCCGACCGCGGGCCTTGAACACGCGGACGCCCTGCGCCTGCAGGCGTTGGACGGCAGCGGAATCGTCCCGGTGTTCTGCGATCACGTCTCGGCGCGCGACAGCGGCGGCGTAGGCCTCCCGGTCGTCGTCCAGGACGAGCGGGCGGCTGACCGCGCCTACCTTCACGGCGGCCCGACGGATGCTCTGGCGTAACTCGGCGGCAGCCAGCATCGCCTTGCTGGGCATGCACGCGAAGTAGGGGCACTCGCCACCCACGAGGCGTTCCTCGAGCAACGCCACTCGCTTGCCGCCGGCCGCTGTGAGCGATGCCGTGTACTCACCGGCCGAGCCACCGCCGAGGATCAGAAGGTCGTACGTGTCCATGCTCCGCTGGAAGAACAACTCCTCACCTGGTGTCAGGTGGGCGCAAACGACGGAGCACCACGCGCTCCCATCGGCCCGTGTTGCACGTCGTCAACCAATAGTACCCGCCGGCTGCCGATATGTGAAAGAATGGACACGACTCTTCAGCATGGTCTCCAGCCCGCTGATATGCGTCATGCGCGCATGAGGTGACGGAAGTTTTGGCACTTGCCGATGTGCGCTATCCGATCAGGACAATGGCCCGTGAGTCCACAGGGGGAGCTCATGACAACCTTGGTAACGTCCCCGCTGCGGCAGAGGTCCGACTTCGACGTTCACCGTCGCGTCTCGCGCTTCATCCTGGCTGGCTGCATGGCGGCCCTGGCCACCATCGTGGCTCCGCGGGACGCACCAGCGTTGACGACCTTGGCCACGGGCTCACTCGTCCCAGTCAGCCATTCGATCAGCAAGACCACCTTCTGCGCTGGCGAACCGGTCACCGCGACGATGAGCTCTCGCTCCTCGGACGGCACCGTCGATCGCATCAACTACGTGATCGGCGGTGTCCAGGGAAAGGTGGTCGCCTTGACCTATGACCGACCTGGGGACTATCAGGTCCTCTTCGCGGCAAGCGACGGCCAGGGCATCGATCAGCAATCGATCACCGTCCACGTCCAGGACTGTGGGCGTTCCTTCCAATTCGTGACGGTCCGGGCGATTGCGCTTGGTTTTCAAAACGACACGTTCCTTTTCACCGCCGTCGTGGAATCAGCCGGTCCGGTCGGCGATGACAATCGCAGCCCATCGTTCCTCCCGCCGAACCAGGTGGCCTACGACTGGGAGTTCGGCGACGGCGCCGCCGAGACCACCAGCGTCCCCTATGTGAAGCACAGCTACGCGGAGCGTGACGAGCGCTCGAGCTCGAACTCGACCTTCACCATCAACGTGCTGGCCCGTGCCAGTGGCCAGGCGTCGCCGATCGGCAGGACCACGGTCACGCTTGCGAACATCTACAAGGCGAACCTGAACAACGGCCTGATCGTGCCGAAGGCGACACCCGCTCGCGCCGTAGCCGAGCACGGCGGCTACACCGCGACACTCGATGTGAACAATCTGGAAGCCGTGGCGCTCAATCTCTTCTCAGCCATCGTGATGCCGATCGGATGCGACGGAACGGACCGGGACGGCCAAATCATCAGCGCGATCAGCATCCTGTCGACGCCGTACCTGCCCCCCGGCAAGAGCTCGCTCGGTATCACGATTCCGCCCGGAGGCGCCACGTTCGACACGTGCCGGGTACGGTTCGAGATCACGGGTGAGTCGGCAGATGGGCGACCCGTCGTTCTCGTGGCGGCCGTCTTCGTACGCGACCCAACTCTTGTGCCCGGCTCTGTGGACACGGCGACACCAGAGTACAGGACACGCGTCGCGGTGGTCGAAGCCGCCATGCGGGCGCTGGGACGTGTGGACAGCCAGGGCAATGTCGTAGGAACCATCAGCGACGCTGAAGTCCTCGAGCTTCAGCTCAAGGGCCTGCTGGATACTCCCCCGGACCAGCCGGTGGAGCTTCCATCGGGCTGCAACTGCCGTCCCGATCAAGTCTGCAAGCAGGTCGGCACCATTCCCGTCGTCGCCGCGCCTGGTCATGGAACCTACGCTGTGAAGGGCGATGTCGTCCTTCTTCGCAATCCCACCGGCGAGATCACCCATATGATCGACGCGCTGGGCGAAACGTGGACCCACACCGGAATCATGGTGGATGGCAACCGCTGCCGGAGCGACCTCATGGGCGGTCAGGCCGGAACGCCGTTGAACGACCTCGTCAAGTCCTCCACGGCCAGTCCGCTCGTGCAGTTCATCGGCCAGGCCACGTGCTCGGTGGGGTCTCCTGCGGTGGGCGACCTCGAGATCTCCCCCGCGGAGCTCTACCAGGGTAGCCCTGGCATCATCACGCAAATCATGTATGAGAGCTCATACTTCTTCCCCTTTGGGGTCTACCTGGCACAGCCCCAGGGGCTCGCGAGCAATACCTACTCGCCCCGGTGGACCCTGCAAGCCGCCGCCAACACCGCGAACGGCATGAGCCAGCGCTACGGCATCTACGGCTACACAGACTGGACGTACGCGGCGAATCAGCCCGGGACGTACGAACTCTCGCCCAAGGGCGTGCCGAACGGCCACCAGGGGTGTTCGGGGTTCGTGACGAGGGCCCTTTTCAACACCGCGAAGACGCTCCCGAACTTCGACCTCAACATCTATCCGGCCTCCGTTCGCCAGAACGCGGCCCTTTCCATGTACAACGGCCTGTTCGGGAACTGTACCGGCAGCGGCAGTGGCATCAGCGACCACATCTACAACGCCATCGTGGCAAAGAAATGTACCGCCCCCCACGACTTCCAGTGCCCCACCGGGACGGTGACCCAGTGTCAAATCAACAAGCTGCAAAACTCCTGCAACGGGGTCGGGAGCGGTATCTTCCAGTGGACGCAAGGGCTCCTGAATCAGGTCATCAATTGCTTCGCCTTTGGCGACGTGGGCAACGGCGGGACCCAGGTCTGTACCGCGACCAACTCGACGGCCTGGCATAACCCGGGGACGGGGAGCGGCACCATCTCGCCCCAGTCGGTCTACAACCAGATGGGCACCAAGTACGACGCCACGTACCGGCAGGAAATCTTGTACCCCACCATCTGGAGCACCTCGAAGGTCTATGGCTGCGTCGACGGTCACCCGTTGCCGCAAAGGAACCACCAGTGAATTAGCGCAACGGTAGCTACGCCGCGACGCTGGATGTGAACAATCTGGAAGCCGTGGCGCTCAATCTCTTCTCAGCCATCGTGATGCCGATCGCCTGCGACGGAACGGACCAGGACGGCCAGATCGTGAGCGCGATCAGCATCCTTTCTCCGCCGCACCTGCCCCCGGCAAGAGCTCCCTCGCTATCACGGTTCCCCGCGGAGCCGCCGCGGCGGACGCGTGCCGGGTACGGTACGAGATGACGGGGAAGTCGGCAGACGAGCGACCCGTCGTCCTCGTGGCGGCCGTCTTCGTACGCGACCCACCTCCGGCGCCGGGGTCTCTGGACCACAGACCGGGGCCTCCCGCGCCGCGCCGTGCTCCACGCGCGCAGCTTTCACGAGCGACACCAAGGCCCTGATGGCACGGAGCGAACACACGGCGAATGGCTTGACCGAGTGGAGGCCGCGTCGAGCCTCAAGCCGTGCCACGAACGGTCTGACTACGGTGTGAGCACGAGCGACTGGAGCGACTGTTGCAGTCGTGTCCTGCGCTCGATCAGAGCCCGCTGCGCTCGCGCCGATGGGGGCGAGATGCTTGATGTGACGGCAGCCCAATTTCAGGGCATGGTCCGCGAGAATCCGTCGATGGACTTCTGATCGCGGCGGCGATTCAGGGAGCGCGGGTCCACGACCGACGCGGCCGACCCGACACCGCGGACTTCGCGACGCGAGGACCGCGAGACAACGCGCTCCGATGGCTTGACAACGTGCGCGCACCGGGTGTAGCTATCAAGAATCCATCGCAAAGGCGCCGACGGATTGGTGTCTCCATCGTCATCGATGAAAGGAGTCGTCGCACGTCGCGCTGCTCGCGTCATAGCTACGAGGTGCCCAGGTCAGATGCGCTGAACGACACACGCGCACACGAAGGAGGTCGCGAATGAAAGGAGATCGGACGGCATTCGAGGTTCTCGAGGCGGCGTTCGTCGAGGGACGGCTCACGCGGCGCGACTTCCTCAGGCAGAGCGCGCAGATCGGCGCCGGCGCCTCCGCGATGGCGGTGCTCTCATCGCTCGGCCTCGCCACGCCGGCGCGCGCCCAGCAGCAGCCGAAGAAGGGCGGCACCCTCGTGATCGCGAAGGAGAGCGAGCTCGACATCCTCGACCCGCACAGCGCGGGGGGCTGGGTGACCTGGCGGGTCAGCAAGCAGATGCACGAGGGGTTGATCGACGAGGATCTCACCCAGGCCAACGTCCCGTATCCGAAGATCATCCCGAAGCTGGCGACGTCGTGGACCATCTCGAAGGACTCGCTCACCTACACCTTCAAGCTCAGGAAGGGTGTCAAGTTCCATGACGGAACGCCGTTCGATGCGGCCGCGGTGAAATACAACGTCGACCGGTGCGCGGCCAAGGACGCCCCCCAGTTCTACGCGAGGGCCAACGCGTACACGACGTGGATCTGGCAGTTTCTCAAGGAGGTGAAGACACCCGACGAGGGCACCGTCCAGTTCGTGCTGCGGGAGCCGTACGGCGACTTCATCCGGCAGCTCGTCCAGGGCGGCGGCGGCGCCGCCGTGTTCATCAGCCCCGCGGCCCTCAAGAAGTACGGCAACGAGGGCATCGCCGAGCATCCGACCGGGACCGGCCCCTTCCGGTTCGTGGAGCGCGTGCGCGGCGAAAAGGTGGTCACCGAGAGGAACCCGGACTACTGGGGCACGCCGCCGTACCTCGACCGGATCATCGACCGGCCGATGCCCGAGCCGGCCGCGCGGATGACCGCGCTCCAGGCCGGCGAGGTCGACATGGTCTACGTGCCGCATCCGGACGGCATCGCCGAGCTCAAGAGCAAGGGTTTCGTCCTCCAGCAGGGACCGGCGCCGCACGTCTGGTACTTCGCGTTCAACCTCCGCGACAAGAACTATCAGGACCTGCGCGTCCGGCGGGCCATCAACATGGCCATCGACCGCGAGGGCATGGCCAAGCAGCTCCTCAAGGGCACGGCGGTGGCGGCACGCGGCCTGCAGGCGCCGTGCTGCCCGTCGTACGATCCTAACTTCAAGGACTATCCATACGATCCCGCCCAGGCCAAGAAGCTCCTCGCCGAGGCCGGCTTCCCGAACGGCTTCGAGACAGTGTGGCAGACCTCTGTCGACGGTAGCGGCCAGCTCATCCCCGTGCCGATGGGCGAGTGGATCCAGCGCGACCTCGCCAAGGTCGGGATCAAGATGAAGCTCCGGACGTACGAGTGGATCACCTACATCGGCTACTGGATCAAGGGCATGGACGACCCCTCCAACAAGGTCGGCTCCCAGCAGATGAGCTGGGGCATGACGTCCGACTACTGGCTCGACATCGTCACCAACTCCTCGCACATCGCGCCGTCGGGTGGCGTCGGCCAGAACGGCGGATACTACACGGGCGCCGACGCGATGCTGAACGCCGCCCGCGCCGAGATGGACGAGGGAAAGCGGGCCGCCATGTACCGGAAGATCAACCAGAAGCTCAAGGACGACGCGCCCGCCGTGCCCATCATCAACGACCTCGCCCCGATCATGCTGAGCCCCAAGGTCAAGGGCTTCGTCCACGCGCCTGAGGAGTGGTACGACATGACCACGGTGTGGCTCGCATGAGCGACCCGTTCGGCCCGGGAGACGCCGGTCTCCCCGGGCTGAGCCGACCATGCTGAAGTTCCTCGTCTACCGCGTGGCGACGATCGTGCCCGTGCTCCTCGGCGTGTCGATCGTCGTGTTCCTCATGATGAAGCTGATTCCGGGCGATCCGGCGGAGGCGATCCTCGGCCCCGCGGCCACGACGGAGAAGATCGAGCTGGTCCGGAAGTCGCTGGGGCTCGACCAGCCGTTCTACGTGCAGTACGTCCGCTGGCTGTGGAAGGTGGTCCATGGCGACTTCGGCACCTCCATTGCCGTCAACGTGCCCGTCGCCCAGCTCGTCTGGCCCAAGTTCTGGAACACCGTCCTCCTCACCATCGGCAGCCTCGTGATCTGCATCCTCGTCGGCCTCGGGGTCGGGATCGTCTCGGGAACCCGCCAGTACTCGTGGTTCGATCGCATCAGCATGTCCCTGACCCTCGTCGTCGCCAACACCCCGGCCTTCTGGCTGGGCCTCGTGCTGATGGTGGTGCTGGCGCTCTACCTCGGGTGGTTTCCCGCCACCGGGATGTACTCGATGCGGGCCGCCCACAAAACCGTCGGCGATCTGATCCACCACATGGTGCTGCCCGCCATCACCACCGGCGCCGTGTCGGCCGCCATCATCGCCCGCCTCGTCCGCTCGTCGTTCCTCGACGTGATCCGCAAGCATTACATCACCGCGCTGCGCGCCAAGGGGCTGGCAGAGCGCGACATCATCCTGCGCCACGGCATGAAGAACGCGCTGCCTCCCATCATCAACATCGTGGGGCTCCAGGTCGGCTACCTGATGGGCGGGGCCCTGTTCACCGAGGTCGTGTTCTCGTGGCCGGGCATCGGGCTGCAGATCTACAGCTCCATCGTCGCGCGCGACCTCCCAGTGGTCCAGGCGGCGGTCCTCGTCACGACCTTCGTCTTCGTCCTGGTCAACCTCGGCACGGACATCGTCGTCGCGGCCCTCGATCCCCGGATCCGACGAGCCTGAGGAGGCGCGAGATGAGCGCGGTGAACGTGCGTGCGAAGGAGGCCGTTGACGCCCGGGCGATCGACTCCGCCGCCGAGCAGGCGATGTTCCGGCGCCCCTCGGAGTGGCGGATCTTCTGGGAGGCGTTCAGCCGTGACCGGCTCGCGGTGGGGGCGGCCGCCGTCATCGCCCTGGTCTGCCTGGTGTCGGCGCTCGCGCCCGTCCTGAGCCCGTACGATCCGACGGTGGGCGACAACAGCCTGCGCCTCGCCCCGATCGGCACCCCCGGTCACATCCTCGGTCTCGACGGACAGGGACGTGACATCCTGAGCCGGCTCCTGTGGGGTGGCCGCGTCTCCCTCATCATCGCGCTCTTGCCGGTGGCGGTGTCCAGCGTCGTCAGCGTGTTCCTCGGCCTCGTCGCGGGATTCTTCGGGGGCAAGCTCGACATGATCATCATGCGGACCCTCGACGTGTTCTTCGCCTTCCCGGCCGTGCTCCTCGCGGTGGCCATCGCCGGCGTGCTCGGACCCGGGATGCTGAACGTGATGCTGTCCCTCACCATCGTGCTCATCCCCTACATCTCGCGGGTCGCCTACATGGCCACGGTCACGGTGAAGAACGAGCTCTTCGTCGACCAGGCGCGCGTGTCGGGGGCGCGACCGCGGCAAATCCTCTTCGACCACATCCTCCCGAACACGCTGTCGCCGGTCATCGTGTATGGGAGCACCCTGGTCGGGATCATGATCGTCCTCGGCGCGGGGCTCTCGTTCCTCGGGCTCGGGATCACACCGCCCCGTCCGGACTGGGGCATCATGTGCTCCGACGGCCGCAACTTCCTGCTCGTGGCGCCCCACGTCTCCGCCGTGCCGGGGATCATGCTCATCCTCGTCGCCATGTCCTTCAACATCGTCGGAGACGGCCTGCGCGACGCCCTCGATCCGAAACTACGCAAATGACGGCCGCAACGGCGTCCGCGCTCCTCGAGGTCGACGACCTCCACACCCACTTCAGCGTCAAGGACAAGGTGATCCGCGCCGTCAACGGCATCTCCTTCGCCGTCCGGCGCGGGGAGATCCTCGGCATCGCTGGCGAGTCGGGCGCGGGCAAGAGCGTCGCTTGCCTGTCCATTCTCCGCCTGGTGCCGCATCCGGGGCGCATCGTGAAGGGGCGCATCCTCCTCACCGGTCAGGACCTCCTCGTGAAGAGCGAGCGTGAGATGCGCGATCTGCGCGGGCAGACGGTTTCCATGGTGTTCGAGGACCCGCTGAACTCCCTCGATCCGGCGTTCAAGGTGGGCGATCTCATCGCCGAGGCTCTCATCCTCCACAAAGGGCTCGGCAAACGCGACGCCTGGAAGAAAGCGGGGGAGCTGCTACGGCTCGTCGGCATCCCGGACCCGGACCGGCGGCTCGACAACTATCCCCACGAGCTGAGCGGGGGCATGCAGCAGCGCGTGATGATCGCCATCGCGCTGTCGTGCGACCCCGCGCTCCTCATCGCCGACAACCCGACCACCGCGCTCGATGTCACCATCCAGATCCAGATCCTCGACCTCGTCAAGCAGCTCCGCGAGCGCCTGGGCATGGGCGTCCTGTGGATCACCCACGACCTCGGCGTCGTGGCCAAGCTGTGCGACCGCGTCGTCATCATGTATGCAGGCGAGGTGATGGAACAGGGCGACGTCTACGCAGTGCTGAAGCGCCCCCGGCATCCCTACACGCGCCGGCTCATCGACGCCCTGCCCAAGCTCGGACGTCCCGGGCAGCGTCTCTTGCCGATCGAGGGGCGGCCCCCCGATCCTGCCAACCTGCCGGCCGGCTGTCCGTTCGCCCCTCGGTGCTACAAGGTCAAGCCGGAGTGCGCGGAGCGCGACGTACCGCTCTTCGAGGATGGCGACGGACACGTCGTCCGTTGCCTCTTCCCGGAGGAGTAGGGGTGGCCTCGGATCGCCCCGCCCTCGTCGAGGTCCAGAACCTGGTGAAGCATTTCCCCGTGCGCGGCGGCCTGCTGGGGGGCGGTGGGACGGCCGCGGTACGTGCCGTCGACGGCATCACCTTCGAGATCGGCAGCGGGGAGACCGTGGGGCTGGTGGGCGAGTCGGGCTGCGGCAAGACCACCACCGGCCGCATGATCATGAAGCTCATCCCGCCGACGTCAGGGGACGTCCTGTTCGAGGGCCGGTCGATCGGCAGCCTGTCCTTCGAGCAGGAACGCGCATACCGCCGCCAGGTCCAGATGGTGTTCCAGGATCCGTTCTCGTCGCTCAACCCCCGCATGACGGTCGGAAACATCATCGGTTACCCGATGCGCATCCAGAACGCGTATCCGGGCCCGGCCCGCGATCGACGCATCCGCGAGCTCCTCGAGCTGGTGGGGCTCTCGCGCTACCAGGCGAGCTGGTACCCGCACGAATTCAGCGGCGGCGAGCGCCAGCGGGTGGGCATCGCCACCGCGCTCGCCCTCGATCCCAAGTTCGTCTTCTGCGACGAGCCCGTCTCCTCGCTCGACGTCTCCGCACAGGCTCAGATCCTGAACCTGCTGAAGGATATCCGCAGCGAGCTCGACCTGACCATCCTCATGGTGACCCACAACCTGAGCGTGGTCGAGTACCTGAGCGATCGCGTGGTGGTGATGTACCTCGGCAAGATCGTGGAGATCGCCGCCACCGCCGATCTCTACCGCGAGACGCTCCATCCGTACAGCAAGGCGCTGGTCTCTGCCATCCCGACACCGGACCCCGACGTCGAGAGGGAGCGTGAGCAGATCATCCTGCGCGGCGAGATCCCGAGCCCGCTCAGCCCGCCGTCGGGCTGCCGGTTTCACACCCGCTGTCAGGCGTACATTGGAGACGTGTGCCGCGACATCGAGCCCGCGCTGCGCGAAGTGCGGCCCTGTCACTTCGTGGCCTGCCACCTCTACCCGGAGCACGCCGCGGCCCCGGTGGCCGGCTCGGTCTGCTAGGTCGATGCGCACCTCCGCGCGAAGCACGGACGCCGGCTAGCCGGTTCCACCAAGACCAAAGGAGGGTCCCATGCCCGTCTCTCTTCCCACTCCGGAGCAGCTCAAGCGCATCGCTGCCGACATGAACCTGTCCCTCACCGACAGTGACATCACGTCGTTTCTCGCCTTGATGAAGCCGAGCATCGACGGCTACAACGTCGTCGACCAGCTGCCGGACAACCTGCCTCCCGTGAAGTACCCTCGGACGCCGGGCGTGCGTCCGCTCCCCGAGGACAACCCGCACAACGCCTGGTATTGCAAGACGCGCATCGAGGGCGCGCCCCAGGGCAAGCTGAAGGGGAAGCGGGTCGTGCTGAAGGACAACGTCATGGTGGCCGGCGTTCCCATGATGAACGGCGCCTCCATCCTCGAGGGCTACATGCCTGAGGTAGATGCCACCGTGGTGACCCGCATCCTGGATGCCGGCGGCACCATCCTCGGCAAGGCCCATTGCGAGTACTACTGCCTGTCGGGGGGGAGCCACACCAACGCCACCGGCGCCGTCCACAACCCCCACAAGAGGGGCTACTCGGCGGGCGGCTCGTCGTCGGGGAGCGCCGTTCTCGTTTCGCTCGGCGAGGCGGACATGGCGATCGGCGGCGACCAGGGTGGGTCCATCCGCATGCCCGCGTCGTTCTGCGGGATCTACGGGATGAAGCCGACTCACGGTCTCGTGCCCTACACGGGCATCATGCCGATCGAGATCTACGTCGATCACACCGGCCCGATGACCGCGACCGTCACCGACAACGCGCTGATGCTGGAGGTGATCGCTGGCCCCGACGGCCTCGATCCACGGCAATACTCGCCGAAGGTGCATCCGTACACCCAGCTTCTCGGCGGCGGCGCCAGCGGCCTCAAGATCGGGGTGGTCAAGGAAGGATTCGGCCATGCACACTCCGAGGCCGTCGTGGACGCCAAGGTGCGTCAGGCCGCCGACTTGTTCAAGAAGCTCGGGGCCAAGGTCACCGACGTGTCTATCCCTGCGCACCTCCTGGCCGGCGCGCTCTGGCTCCCCATCGGCGTCGAGGGGCTGACCGAGACCATGATGTGGGGCGACGGCTACGGGCTGAGCCGCCCCGACCTCTACGTGACCAGCCTCATGGACTTTCACCGCGGATGGCGCCAGCGCGCCGACGAGCTCTCGGAGACGACGAAGCTCTTCACGATGCTCGGCACCTACATCCACCAGCGGCACGGACACCGTTACTACGGCAAGGCCATGAACATCACCCGCCGTCTCATCGCCGCCTATGACGCCGTCCTCGCCGACTGCGATCTGCTTCTCATGCCGACGACGCCCATCAAGGCCACGCCGATACCCGGGCCCGGAGCGCCACGGGAGGAGGTCATCAGCCGAGCACTCGAGATGATCACCAACACCGCCCCGTTCGACATCACCCATCACCCGGCGATGGCCATCCCGTGCGGCATGGCGGACGGCCTCCCGGTCAGCGTCATGCTGGTGGCCAAGATGTGGGACGAGCCCACCATCTACCGCGCCGCTCATGCCTTCGAGCAGGCGGGGGACTGGAAGCGCATGTAGCTCGATCGTTCGGCATCTCCTGCCAGGCGCGGCGTGGCGGCGCGGCCATCGCGCCCGCGCTCTTGGTGGTCTCGGCGACTGGCGTCATCATCTTTCTCATGATCGGAGATGGATTTGTCGATGTGCCCGAGGGCGGCGGCTACTGGCTGCTGCGCGCCCGCGTGCCGGTTGCGCTCCTCGCCGAGCCCGTCCCTGGTCTCGCCCCTGACAGCGACGGCCTCGCGGTGGCCGACATCGAGGTCATCGGGCCCGACATCGCGCGCATCGCGTCTCCCGGCAGCGCGCCGACGGCCGGCCCGTCGGTCCAGCTCGACGGAGGCCAGGTCTGGCCCTGCTTCGTCGATCTGCACACGCATCTCGACAACGGGCACACGTGGCAGCGCGCCCCCAATCCCGACGGAACCTTCGCCTCGGCCGTCCGCACGGTGGCGGCGGACCGCGCGGCGCGCTGGTCGAGCGAGGACGTGTTCCGGCGCATGGAGTTCGGCCTTCGCTGTAGCTACGCGCACGGCACCCGCGCCGTGCGGACGCACGTCGACTCCCACGGGCCGCAGGCCGGCATCAGCTGGCCGGTCGTGAGGACCCTCCGCCAGACGTGGGCTGGCCGGGTCGATCTCCAGGCGGTCTCGCTCGTCCCCCTCGAGACGTTCACGGGCCTGGATGGCGAGCGACTGGCCGACCGTGTGGCCGAGGCAGATGGAGTTCTCGGCGGAGTGCCGCTCATGTCGGCCGCTCTGGACGATCAGCTCGATCGCGTGCTCGCCCTGGCCGCCGAGCGTGGTCTCGACCTGGACTTCCACGCCGACGAGAGCGGTGATCCCGGCGCTCGCGCCCTCGCCCATATCGCGCGCGCCGTCCTGCGCCGCGGATATCCCGGCCGCGTCGTGGTCGGTCATTGCTGCAGTCTGGCCGTGCAGGCGCCGGACGTGGTCTCGGAGACGCTCGATCTCGTCAAGCAGGCCGCGATCGCTATCGTCACCTTGCCGATGT
>Ga0335077_10003241_pt1 | contig 19597 bp, 15 predicted proteins | sample Lox_Sample_31_FD_207151 | JGI IMG/M metagenome (GOLD analysis project Ga0335077, IMG submission 207151) | Soil microbial communities from Loxahatchee National Wildlife Refuge, Florida, United States - Lox_Sample_3.1 | ecosystem: Environmental > Terrestrial > Soil > Wetlands | place: USA...
GCATCCGAATTGTTTTGGAAGGAATCGAAGATGTGGCGATTGCGGTGGCTCCTGTCCGCACGGTTACAATCTCTCCGGACGACGACGACAACCGTTTTCTGGAATGCGCCGAGGCAGCAGATGCTGACTTCCTTGTTACCGGTAATCCAAGGCATTTTCCGGCGCGATTTGGGGAAACCCGTATTATTCTCCCGCGCGATTTTCTGAGAGAACTTGGCTTCTAACCGGACGCGGCCCTTACAGCTTCTGCACACGCTGAACGTCGCGCACGCCGGGAATCTTGCGCACGCCGCCGAGGATTCGCTCCAGGTGCTTGAGGTCGGCGATATCGGCGACGATGTCCACAGTGGCGTGGTCTTCGGAGGTGTTGGCTTCGGCGTTGCGGATGTTGGTATTGGCGTCGGCGATGACGGTGGCGATCTGTTTCAGCATGCCGGGACGGTTGTCGCACAGAACGCTGAGCTTGACAGGATAGCCGGCGGCCCACGCCGGCGCGGCGCTGTCTTTCGCCCACTCCACGGCGATGCGCCGTTCCGGCTCGAACATCAGGTTCAGAACGTTGGTGCATGATTTCGAGTGCACCGCCACGCCCTTGCCGCGAGTCACGTAGCCAACGATCTCTTCGCCGCGGATAGGGTTGCAACATTGGGCGCGATAGGTCAGCAGGTCGTCATGTCCGGTGACTTTGATGGCTGAGGTGTCGCCACCGAAGACACGGCGCACCACGCTGGTCAGTCCGGTCGTCTGCGCAACCTTGCCGTCTCCGTCGCCTTGCGGACGTCCGCCCAGTTGCGCCTGGTCTGGCAGCACGCGGGCGAGCACGCTGCGGGCGGAAAATCTGCCGTAACCGAGAGCAGCGAGCAGATCATCAGGCTTGGCCAGACCATTTTCGCCGGCTACCCGCGTCAATTCCGCCTCGCTGATGTTCTTCAGAGCGATGTGATACTTGCGTGCTTCCTTCTCGATGAGGTTACGGCCGATCTCGATGGCGCGCTCGCGCTGATGAATATTCAGCCAGTGCTTGATCTTCTGCCGGGCGCGGGATGATTTCGCCAGTTGCAGCCAGTCACGGCTGGGATTGTGCCCGGGTTGAGTGAGGATCTCCACGATGTCGCCGGAGCGCAGCTTGTAGCGCAAGGGGACGATGCGCCCGTTGACCTTCGCGCCAACGCAGGTGTGTCCCACCTCAGTGTGCACGGTGTAGGCAAAGTCGATGGGCGTGGCATCACGCGGCAGCACGACAATCTTGCCCTTGGGTGTGAAGGTGTAAACCTCTTCCGGGTAGAGATCGATCTTCAGCGTGGCCAGGAACTCGTCCGAGCTCTTCATATCGGTTTGCCACTCGACCACCTGGCGCAGCCATGCCAGTCGCTGCTCGTCGCGCGCCGATACCGGGCCGTCCTTGTACTTCCAGTGAGCGGCGATGCCTTCCTCGGCCATCTTGTGCATTTCCTCGGTGCGAATCTGCACCTCAAAGGGATGGCCCTTTTCCGAGATGACGGTGGTGTGCAGCGACTTGTAGAAGGTGTTGCGCGGAAGGGCGATGAAGTCCTTGATGCGCCCGGGTACCGGCCGCCACAGCCCGTGGAGAATGCCGAGCACGGCGTAGCAATCAACTTCAGACTGCGTGATGATGCGCAGCGCAAGCATGTCGTAAATCTGGTCCACGGTGATGCGCTGGCGCTGCAGCTTCTGCCAGATGCTGTACATGCGCTTGATGCGGGTTTCCACCCGCGCCTGAATGTTGTGCTCGCGCAGCTTCTGCTCGATGGTCTTCTGCACGTCGGCCAGAAAGGCTTCGCCCTCTTTGCGACGGGATTCGATGCCTTCCTTCACCTGGTTGAAAGCGATGGGATCGACATATTGGAAGGCCAGGTCTTCCAGTTCGCCGCGAATCTTGCCCATGCCGAGGCGGTGAGCGATGGGCGCGTAGATGTCGAGTGTTTCGCGCGCGATCTTCTGCTGCCGGTCCTCGGAGAGATACTTCAGCGTGCGCATGTTGTGCAGGCGGTCGGCCAGCTTGATGAGCACCACGCGGATGTCATCCATCATGGCCAGCACCATCTTACGCACGTTTTCCGCCTGCGCCTCTTCCGAGGAGGCGAAATCGATTTTGCTGATCTTGGTAACGCCTTCGACGAGGTGGGCAATCTGCTCGCCAAATTCGGCCTTGATCTCGTCCACGGTTACCGAGGTGTCTTCCACGGCATCGTGCAGAAGCCCGGCCGCGATGGCGGTGGTGTCCAGTCGCATCTCGGCCAGCACGATGGCGACCTCGAGCGGATGCGCAAGATAAATGTCACCTGACTTGCGAAGCTGTCCCTTGTGGTGCTGCTCGGAGAAATCGTAGGCCTTGCGGATAAGGACCAGGTCCTCTTCGGGCCGGTAGGCGCGGACCTTGTTCAGGAGATCGCGGAAGCGCGTGACGGCCAGAACGTTGGTCGCGATCTGTTGGCGCAAAGTCGCCATGTCCGATTATAGTCCAGAACAGCATGGCGAAAGATCGCTGGCGCTCACCGCGGGATTATTACGATCGCGGGAAAATCCGGAAGAAACAGGAAACCCTTGAGCTGCTTAGGGAAATACTCGAGCACACAGCCGATGAGAGTGACTTTGTCGAGGCAGTCAAGAGCGTTGATCCCGAAATCTCTGCTGAGAAACTGACAGAGCTGATTAAGCTGTTTCACGCTTCGGTGCGTGAGAAGCGCGGACTCGGTCGCGGAGGGACCTGAGCTTCTGCTGTGACAGCCCGATCTCGGAGTCGCCCAGGTCGTCATACTTCTTGTCGACCAATTCGGCGAGCCGGTCCATAAGAGTTTCAGTAGCGGTTTGTCGCTTTGCATGCGATCGGGACATCCGTGGGCCTTTCCTCTTGAGTAGCTTGGCCATGTTGAACACAATACGTAACTTGATTGTTGGACTCATAATACCTCATACAGTCACAGTTACGTCAGCACAAGGACTATGAGAATTTTCGTCACCGGCGCTTCGGGATTGATCGGACGGGCGTTGTCGCGCGCCTTGCACGAAAACGGTGATCAGGTCATCGCTCTCGTTCGCCGGCCGGCGAATGAAGGTGAAGTGCGATGGAACCCGAGGGAGCCGCTGGATCCCGCCAAGCTCGCCGGCTGCGATGCCGTTGTCCATCTCGCCGGTAAGAATATCGCGGGATATTGGACGGAGACGTTCAAGCAGGAAGTGCGCGACAGCCGGGTGCAAGGGACTCAAGCACTGGCGAAGGCGGCTGCAGACTCCTACCGCCGCAGCGGTCAGCCGCGCGTGTTTATTTCCGCTTCAGCAATAGGCTATTACGGAAACCGCGGCGACGAACTTCTGACGGAGGAAAGCACGCCGGGACAGGGCTTTCTGCCTGAAGTCAGCCAGGAGTGGGAGGCCGCAACTACTCCGGCACGCGAGGCGGGCGTGCGAGTGGTGAACCTGCGCATCGGGGTGGTGCTCGCGCGAGACGGCGGCGCGCTCAAATCCATGCTGCTGCCGTTCAAGCTAGGACTGGGCGGGAGGGTTGCCGGCGGGCAGCAGTATTGGAGCTGGGTCTCACTCGATGACGTGGTGGGCATCATTCTGTTTGCGCTGCAGAATGAAAATCTGCGAGGACCGGTAAACGCCGTGAGCCCGGAGCCTGCTCGCAATGAGGAATTCGTTCGTGCCCTGGGCGAAGTGCTGCATCGGCCGACAATCTTTCCCGTGCCGGCTTTCGTCGTGCGCACGTTGATGGGTGAGATGGGCGAGGCGGCCCTGCTGGGCTCAGCGCGAGTTGAACCGGCGAAGCTGAAGACGGCGGGGTATCAATTCCGGCATCCGCAGCTAAAGGAGGCTTTGCGGGCGGTGCTTGGCTGAGGCTGCGCCATTTCGCCTCAGTGCTTCTTTTTCTTGCCTTGTTGTCCACTCAAGACGGTACACACTCCCGGATTCGCCCACTTCTGCTGATCGAGGCGATTGATGGACAGCACCGAAATCGGCGGACCGACCCAGTCGGGGCGCGCCTTGATCTCCATCTGGACAAACTGGCGCGCGGCCTTGACCGTGTCCGTCTGCTGCCAATTGGGGTGACTCTTGAGGTAGGCAGCGATCTGCTGATTGGCTCCGCCGAAGAAACCGGCGCCGTTGTTCTCCTCCGAGACATCCAGCGACACGGGAACCAGGCCGCCGTTGCCATCCAGCTTGTAGCCGCGGGCAAAGATCGAGGGGCTTCCCGCCTCGGGTCCGGCAAAAACCACCATGATGAGCTCGCCGCCGTTGCTGTTGGTCAAGTAACCGTAGAAATCGGGCTCGTTCTGCTGGAGATACTTTGCCACGTCGGCCACCGGGTCCTTGGCAACGTCGAGGAAGGCGTCTGCTTTCTGGCGCAGACCCCCGGGCACGCCGCACGCCTGCTCGGCCAGCTCCTGCAAGTGGAAGACCGGATACTCCTTGTAGAAGAGGCCGGCCATGCCGAAAGTGCATCCGGGTTTGGTGATGATCTTGCAGGTCTGGGTGCTGGTGCCGGCTACTTTGAAGAGCAGCAGGCTGTCGGCGGCGACGACCACTCGGTGGTGGCGCTGATCGATCAGGGCGACGACGGTCGTGGCCAGGCCCGGGACCGCAAGCGCCAATACCGCTACGGCGCACACGGCGTTGATGGCAAAGCTCTGCCTGAACTTGTGGCTGAGACTCATTCGCGGAAGTGTCCTATGGCAGCCCGTTGACCACGGCCAACCATGGTGACGCGCAGTCATCGTAACAGACCTCCATGGGCATTGCGGTTCGACGCGGTCTGTCGATTCCACTCTGACACGCCCTGGAGCCGCAAATGCGTCAAGGAGGGGTTCCAATAGGGAAGGGCGATGCTGGCAATTTCCTATCGAGTAGCAAGCAATTTTGCTAGTTTCCGAGGCTGGGGCTGCGACGTACGATGCAAGAAGGCAGTAGGTATCGCCACGTCGAAACACTCTGTCTCAGGGAGAACCGCTTGCTCGCCTTACGCGTGGTGCTGGTTGACGACAATCCTGCAATGCTGGATACCCTCGCCGAGATGCTGCAGGGGGACTTCACGATTGCCGGAAAGTTCTCTTCCCCAGCCCCGATGCTGGCGGAACTTGGAAGACTGAATCCGGACATTATTCTGTTGGACGTCTCGTTGGGAGACATGACCGGGTTTTATGTGGCCAAGACCTTGAAGAGAATGGGCTGCGCGGCCAAAATCATCTTCGTTTCTGTCCACGAGAATCCCGACTTTGTGCGTGCGGCCTTCGATCTGGGCGCTTCAGGATATGTGTTCAAGTCGCAGATAGGCGCCGATTTACTGAATGCGCTGGACGCGGTGTCGCGTGGTCGACGCTTTGTGCCCAGCGGTTCGTCCGCGCCCAACGAGCTGATGCTGTAGGCTTCCAGCAACAAGCTTGTGCCGGATGGCTGCTAAAACGTGATGGTCAGCCGCTGGTTCCTCCTTGCTGCCGCCCGGGAAGCGTTACAATCGCAAATTTGCTGGTTTAGCTTCCCTTTTCGAGGTGATCATGCGTCGTTGCTTTGCCATGTTGTGTTGCCTGCTTATTCCTGCTCTTATCCAGATGAGTGCCGAGAGCGCGCCGGCGCCGGACAACCCCGCTGGCCAGCTTCCCAAGCTGGAGAAGTTCGACCCCGCCATCGTGGACAAGAGTAAGAACGCCTGCGTCGACTTCTACCAGTACACCTGCACGAACTGGTTAGCCGCACATCCCATCACCCCGGATCTGCCCATAACCGGCACATCGCTTCCGCTGTTTCTGTACAACCAGACCATCCTGCGTAACACGCTGGATGCGGCGGCCGCGAACAGGCAGTCGACCGGCAGCCAGCGGCAGATTGGCGACTACTGGGAAAGCTGCATGGACGAAAAGGTCCGCAATGCTGACGGACGGTCCTGGCTGCAACCCTCCCTGGACACCGTTGCCTCGCTGAAATCGAAGCAGGACCTGCCGCGTGTGCTGGCCTATCTGCACATGAACTTCCCGGCTGCGTGGGCCATGTGGAACGACGACGACAACTACACCAAGGCTCCGATGTTTGGTTTTGGTCCAGCACAGGACCTGGCGGACGCATCCAAGATGGTCGCGGGAGTTGACCAGGGCGGTATGGCCCTGCCTTCGCTCGACTACTACCTCGATACCTCCGACCGTTCCAAAGAGCTGCGCGCCAAGTATGTGCAGCACATCCAGAGGATGTTTGAGCTTGCGGGTGAGCCGGGCGACAAAGCTGCGGCCGATGCCAAGACAGTGATGGAAATCGAGACCGCCCTGGCAAAGGCTTCCATGGACAACGTAACCCGGCGCGATCCCAAGGCCATTTACAACAAGCGCAGCCTGCAAGAGCTGAAAGCCGCCGTGCCGGATTTTGGCTGGGACGAATACTTCCGGCTCATGGGAGCGCCCAGTGTCCCGTTCTATATCGTGAGTACACCGGCATTCCTAAATGCGTTGGAGCAACAGATCAAGACGCGCTCTCCGCAGGACTGGCAAGCCTACCTGCGCTGGTGGGCGCTGCATCGGGGGGCTTCATATACGAGCCACGAATTTGATCAGGCCAATTTCGATTTCTTCGGCACTGCACTGTCGGGCACGCCGCAGATGTTGCCCTTGTGGCGGCGTTGTGTTGGCTCGACCGACCGCTTCCTGGGCGAGGCGCTGGGGCAGGCCTACGTCAACGTCGCATTTCCGCCGGAGAGCAAGCAGCGCGCCAACCAGTTAGTGGACCAAATTCGCGCTGCGCTGGTCGATGAGATCGGGCAACTGGACTGGATGAGCGACCAGACCAAGAAACAGGCGCTCATCAAGCAGACAGCCACTTTGCAGAAGATCGGCTATCCCAACACCTGGCGCGACTACAGCTCGGTGAAGATTGTTCCCAACAACTATCTCGCCAATATGAATGCAGCAAACGCGTTCGAAGCCCACCGGCAGATCAACAAGATTGGCAAGCCGGTGGACCGCAACGAATGGGGGATGACGCCGTCCACCATCAACGCCTACGAAGATCCACAGACAAACACCATCAACTTCCCGGCCGGCATCATGCAGCTTCCCAGGTTCAGTGGGACGCAGGACGACGCCTCGAACTTCGGCGCCATCGGAATGGTCATCGGCCATGAAACCATTCACGGTTTCGACGACCAGGGGCGCAAGTTCGACGCTCAGGGCAACCTGCGCGACTGGTGGACTCCGGAGGACGCCAAGCGCTACGACGAGAAGGACAAGTGCATCGTTGACCAGTACTCGCAGGAGATTCCTGAGTATGGCGTAAGGCAGAACGGCAACCTCACTGCCGGTGAAGACACTGCCGACAACGGCGGCATTCATCTCGCCATGGCGGCCTTGGAGAAGCAGTACAAGTCCCAGGGCAAATCGCTGGACACTCCCGAGGCCGACGGGCTCACTGCGCGTCAACGCTTCTTCCTGGCTTATGCATTTAGCTGGTGCGAGGATGTGCGGCCCGAGGCGGCGCGCGCCCAGGTGCTCAGCAATCCGCACTCGCTGCCGAAGTTTCGCGTGAACCGGCCGCTGTCTAACATGCCGGAGTTTCAGCAGGCTTTTGGCTGCAAGGAAGGACAGCCCATGGTCCACAATCCGGCATGCCGGGTGTGGTGAGACCGTCGCCAGTTTCAATGAGACACAAGTTTTCGAGATATGTAGATCGATCCTTGGCTGAAGAAGAAGCGGGAGCCAAGCTGTCACGCTTTCAGGTCGGAATGGCTGCAGTTTTCCCGGCCCCGATCTGGTATGTGATGTGGGGCGACAAAAAGCTGGGCTAGGTCGCCTTTGTCAACGCCACAACCGGAAAAGTGATCAAGAAGTCGCCTGGTGTCCTCCCTACCCATCCGTGGGGGGCCCTCGTTCGCTCTGGGTGACAGCTGGAAGTGTGATGTGTTGACCGGGTGGGGAGGGTCGCATAGAGTGTGGAATCTCCCTGCCTTTCTGAAAGGCAGCGCCTAAGAGCCTGCCGCAAGCACAGTCGAGGAGCGGGGCACGCGGCCCTGGGGGTGTGACGTCATGAACGTATTTCTGAGCGTTGGTGCCACTTACTCGGATGAGCAGGAGCGCTTCGTCAGCGCGTTTGAACAGTTCCTGAGCAGGAACGGTTGCGTGCGGCTCACGGTTGGCCGTGGCAGCGAGGGCGCCCGGCAGCCCATTCTGCAGGCGCGCGATCTGATGGCAACTGCCGACGCCGTTATTGTAATTGCATTTACCCGGCTGCGCGTGGTCCAGGCGTTCGAAAAGCCGGGTTCGAACGAGCAGGAGGAAATCACCGAAAGAAAATACCCCACCGTCTGGAACCAGCTCGAAGCCGCCATGGGCTTCGGACTGAACCTGCCCTTGCTAGTGATCATGGAAAAGGGCCTGCATGAGGAGGCGATGCTGAAGGACCGTATGGAATTTCGTGTGTTGTATAGCCCGCTGGATCCAGCCCTCTTTAGTTCCGTGAAATTCCAGCAGGCCTTTGATGATTTCAAGACCATTACGGAAAAGCGTGCCGCTGAACGGAAAGCCGCCCACGCCGCCGATTTTTCGGATAAGTGGACCATGGGGCAATTTCTTGGCAATCTGCGTCCCGATCAATTCTGGAAAGTGGGAGCGGCACTCTTCAGCGTGTTGGCGGCGGTGGCCGCTGCAGCGTTCTGGCTCGGCAGGCATCTGCCCCGGTGATTCGGCGCCGTCCCGGTCTAATTTTGTTTTCTCAGCCTTAAGGGCCAGCTATGATATGTGCTCGCATGAGCAGTCTGCGTCGAATGCAAAAGCAAGGGTGGCGCCTCTGCCCTGAGATCGGAAGAATCCACTATGAGCAATTCGCCGGTAGTGTCGAAATATGAGATGCCGTCCCGAGCCGACGATCCCACCTGGGACCGCATGGAAGACCAAATCGACTGGTACGACCGCAAGAGCACCCGATGCCAGAAGATTTACAAGCGTATCAAGCTATTCGAAATCGTCGCTGCGGCTGCCATTCCGTTCCTCTCAGCCCTCAACATTTCCGTTGGCGCTACCAGCATGCCGGCCCACCTCATAAGCTGGATCATCGGCGGTCTTGGTGTGCTGATTACCGTCTGCGAGGGAGTGCTGCAACTCAACCAGTATCAGCAGAACTGGATTGCCTATCGCGCAACATGCGAAGGCCTGAGACATGAGAAGTACACCTACGTGGCCAAGGCTTCGCCTTACAAAGAGGCCCCTGATCCCCATGCTTTGCTGGCGGAACGGGTGGAAGCCTTGATCTCCCAGGAGCACGCCAAGTGGGCCTCAGTCCAGCAGCAGGTCAATGTCAAGCCAGTGCAGGGGGACACGGGCCGTCCGGCGCCTTGAGCCGGGCCGTGACGAGCGAGCGGGTGTAGCTGCAGCGGGAGGTGCCCAAAGCATCATGGAATTCCAACGCAACGTATTCATAAGCTACGCGCACATTGACAACGTGCCTTTCGCTGAGCAGCAGATTGGGTGGATTACGCGCTTCCACGCCACCCTGTCGGCCATGCTCAGTATGAGGATGGGTCATAAGGCCGAGATCTGGAGAGATTCGAAGCTCCAAGGCAACGACATCTTTGCCGATGAAATCGTCCAGCAGTTCCCCAAGACCGAATTGCTGATATCCGTATTGACGCCACGATATGTTGAGTCGGAGTGGTGCACGCGCGAAGTCAAGGAATTTTGCAAGTCGGCGGAGACAACCGGCGGGCTGGTGGTTGATAACAAGGCCCGGGTGGTCAAGGTCATCAAGCTACCAGTCGATAACGAAGATCCGCTGCCGCCGGTAATGAAAGAGGCGCTGGGCTATCCCTTTTATGAACTTGACGATGAGCAGGTGCCGCTGGAGCTGGATCCGGCGTACGGCGAGGAGTTCACCCGCAAGTACAACCTCAAGATGGCCAAGCTGGCGTTCGACATTACGCAGTTGATCAAGAAGATGGAGGCGCCGGCAGCGCCGGTCGTCAAGCCTCAGGAAGCTGCCGTGGCGTCACCCTCGAAGCCCGGCGTTTACCTCGCGGAATGCAGCTTCGATCGCCGCGATGCGCGCGAGGCCCTGGAGTCGGAGTTACGGCTGCACGGGTATCCCGTCTTTCCCGACATTCAACTGCCGAAGACGGAAGAAGAGTATCTCGCTGCGGTGCGAGAGTTTCTTCCCCGATGTGAGCTGTCAATCCACCTCGTGGGGACGAAATACGGCCAGGTTCCCGATGGCCCCAGCGAGAAGTCGGTGGCCGTGCTGCAAAACGAGCTGGCCATTGAGCGGCACAAGCAAGCGGGCCTGCGGCGCATCATCTCGCTTCCCGAGGGAACCAAGTCGGAGTCTGCGTCACAGCAGGCATTCATTGACCGGCTGCTGAAAGACGCCGAGCTTCAGGCGGGCGCCGACCTTGTCACCGGAGACGTGGAGGAGCTGAAGGGAGCGGTGCACGCCGCGTTGAAGAAGCTGCAAAAGCCCGAACCGCCACCGGCTGAGCGCCAGGGTAGCCGGTTGATTTACCTGATTTGTGATGAGCGCGACCGGTCGGCAACCATACCTGTTCGGAAATTTTTGAAGGGGCGGGGGTATGAGGTGCAGATACCGCTGTTCGAGGGCGATGCGGCCACGGTCCGGCAGAACAACCAGGACCTTCTCGCCGAGTGCGATGCGGTGATTCTGTTTTACGGCGCTGGTGATGAGGCGTGGAAGCGCTCCATCGGCAGCGAACTGAAGAAGGCCACTGCGTATCGTGGCGCAAAGCCACGGCTCGCCACCCATGTTTACCTCGCCGAGCCGGGCACAGCCTCCAAGCAGGACCTGATCGAGCTGGAAGAGCCAAACCTCATTAACGGATTGCAAGGTTTCTCGGACGCGGAAATGCTCAAGTTCCTCCGTGCCATCGAGGGCACAGGCGCCTCTGCATGAGCACCACCACGAGCATCGGTCTCACCAATCCCTTTCCGGGCTTAAGACCATTCCGAGAAGAGGAGGAGTATCTCTTCTTTGGCCGCGAAAGCCAGGTTGACGTCATGGTGGACAAGCTGGCGGCGCGCCGCTTCCTGGCGGTTGTCGGCACGTCGGGGAGCGGGAAGTCCTCGCTGGTGAACTGCGGGCTGCGACCGGCGCTGCGCCGCGGCGTCATGGCCGGCGCCGGCTCGGCATGGCGGATGGCGCAGTTCCGGCCCGGAGCTGACCCGATCAAGGCGATGGCTCGTGCTCTGGCGCAGCCCGAGGTTCTGTTCCAGAAGTTCGACGCCGGTGGAGCAAGTCTCGACGAGATGATCGAGGCGACGCTCGACATGAGCAATCTGGGCGTCGTCGACCTCTTCGAGCAGGCGCAACTCGAAGGAGAGGCGAACCTTCTGCTGATCGTCGATCAGTTCGAAGAACTCTTCCGGTTCGGGCAGCCACAGGGATCCGGCTCGGAGACGGGCCAAACGGATGAGCGTGCGGTGGCCTTCGTCAATCTCTTGCTCGAGGCGGCGAAGTCACAATACCCGATCTACGTCGTCCTGACCATGCGATCCGATTTCCTGGGTGATTGTGCGCGCTTCTCCGGTCTTCCCGAAGCTGTCAACGAGGGCCAGTACCTGGTCCCTCGTCTCACGCGCGAAGAAAGAAGAGCTGCGATTACCGGGCCCGTCGCGGTGGGCGGGGCAGAAATCACCCCGGTACTGCTGACACGGCTGGTCAATGATGTGGGCGACAACCCCGATCAGCTCTCAATCCTGCAGCACGCTCTGAATCGCACCTGGGCGCAGTGGCAGCGGGTACGCAAGGGCAACGAGCCGATTTCGCTGGAGCATTACGAGGCGATTGGCACCATGGCCCACGCCCTCGACCAGCATGCCGAGCGGGCGTTCTCAGAACTGACGACCGAGCGTCAGAAGCGGATCTGCGAGGTCGTCTTCCAGGCGCTTACCGACAAAGGCAGCGACGCGCGCGGCGTCCGGCGTCCAACCGAGTTTGCGACCCTCTGCGCCGTAGCTAACGCCAGCCCGGCAGAGGTTACTGCTGTGCTGGACGTCTTTCGCAAGCCCAGCCGCTCGTTTGTGATGCCGCCCTATCTGGAAACGCTGGAACCGGGCACGATCATCGACATCTCGCACGAAAGCCTGATGCGCGTCTGGAAGCGGCTTAGAGACTGGGTCGAAGCTGAAGCTGAGTCGGCGGCACAGTTCCGTCGCCTGGCGCAGAACGCAGCGTTGCACACCAAAGGCGCGGCCGGGCTGATGACCGATCCCGAGCTTTCGCTCATGCTGGACTGGCAGCAGACCTGGCAGCCGAACGCCGCATGGGCCGGACGTTATCAAGGTGGCTTCGAGCAGGCCATGTTTTTCCTGGAGCAGAGCCGCACCGCGCGCGATGCTGCGCTGCTGCTGGAAAAGGAGGAACAGCGGCGTGCCCTCCGTCGCGCTCGTGGCGTGGCCGCCGTTCTCGGATTGGCCTTCGTCGCTGCATTGGGCCTCGCCATCTATGCGTTCGTCCAGCGCTCAATAGCCATCACGGAGCACAGGGCCCGCGCCGAGAGCGAGGCGCTCAACGAGGCACAGAAGAAGCTCATTGAGATCGAAACCAGGGCGAAGGCCGAGAGCGATGCCCTGAACGCCAAACTGAGTGAGTCGTTGAAGCAAACGGAAGAAGCGAGGAAGCAGGCCGAAGCCTCGAACGAGCGGGCGACCAAAGAAGCCGAGAGGGCGGAACGAGACGCGAAACTGTTTATCAGCGCCATGCAGGCGCAAGCGGCGGTGCAGCGCGCCGCCAACGTGCAACTGGAAAAGGCCGCCACCTTGCAGCGTGACACCGATGCCAAGAAAGATGCCGCCACGCTGGATCGCGATAAGAGGGAACTGGAAGCGGCCAGGCAGTCATGGCAGCAACTTTCCGCCGATGCCGCGCGCAAATCCGAGCAGGCCTTCGCCATCATGGGAGCGGTGCGCATCATCGGCACCAACCAGATCAGCCGCTCTGACTTGTTCGATGTGAGCTCCTACGCTCAGGTGTCCGGTAACAGCCCGGCGAGAAACACAACCGACATGTTCAATGGCGCGCAAGGCTCGGCCGAGCGGGCTACCGTTTTTGCCGACGGACAACCGGTGGACTCGGTGCACTGGATTGAATGGCACACCAAAGGCGAGGTGACGGTGAAGAGCGTCGCCATCTTCGCCGCCCATGACCAGGTGCGCTTCCGCCGTGCCTTCAGCAATTTCAAGCTGCTGGCGAAGAAGCAGGGCATGTGGGTGGAGATCGCGCAATACAGCCCCGCGCTTCCCTATGGCGGTAGCTGTTCCAGTGATCCCTGCCTGCCGCCGGCTGTAAAGTTCCAACCGGGTACCGTTCTGGGAGCGTGCGTGAACGTCAGCACGCCAGTCACAGCCAGCCAATACCGGGCGGAGTTCGTACAGGCGGTCAGCGCGCTGGAAGGCTTCTCCGGCCCCCGCGTGCTCCAGTTGGATGGTTACAAGAAGGCGGACTGCGCAAAGTGATGCGCGCGGCATACGTCGGCTTTGTCTCCCGCTCTCAGGCTTGGTGCCGGGAGGGGGGTCGGTCAGTTGCTGGGGCTGCAGTTGGAGGGCGGTTCATCTCTTTGCTCCTGCTGGTTGCAGTGTGGCCCCATCGGTCTATTGCAGTAGTCGGCGCGGGAGATGTTTAGCCGGCGCATCTTGTTCTGCAGAGTCGTCCGCTTCAATCCGAGCCGTTCGGCGGCTCCGCCGTTGCCTGCTACCCTTCCCGACGCTGCTCTCATGGCTTCGATGATTATGTTCCGCTCGGCTTCCTGGAAAGTACAGACTGGTGCAGAAACGCTACGCGAATAAGGGACCAGAAGTTCAGCGATTGGCACTTCTAATTCTTCGCCGTGCGACAGTATCACGGCGCGTTCGATGAAGTTGGCTAACTCCCTGACGTTGCCCTTCCATGGACAGTTCGTCAACATCTCCATCACTTGCTCAGGAATTGACCTGATCGGTTTCTGCATTTTTCGGGAGAGCTTGGACACAAAATAATTCACCAGCAGCGGAATGTCCTCGCGCCGTTCGCGAAGAGGCGGGATTTCAATCGGGAAGACATTGAAACGATAAAAAAGGTCTTCCCGGAACTTCTCCTCCCGAATCATCGCGGGGAGATCGCGATGGGTCGCGGCAATCATGCGCACATCGACCTGGATGGTCCGGGCGCTTCCGAGCCTTTCGAATTCCTGCTCCTGCACAGCGCGTAACAGTTTCGGTTGCAGTTCCAGGCTGATATCGCCGATCTCGTCTAGGAACAGCGAGCCTTGGTCGGCGAGTTCGAACCTGCCCTTCTTCTGAACCAGGGCCCCGGTGAACGCTCCCTTTTCGTGCCCGAACAGGTCGCTCTCCAGCAGTCCGGAGGGGATAGCGGCGCAGTTCATGCGCACGAAGGCCCGATCGCGCCGCGAGCTGAGGTTGTGAATGGCGCGCGCGACCAGCTCCTTCCCCGTGCCCGTCTCCCCGTGAAGCATGACGGTGGCATCCGTCGGCGCCACAATCGAGACTTCCTCCAACACTTTCTGAATGGCGCGGCTCTTGCCGATGATGCCTTCGAAGCAGTACTGGCTCATATCGGATTGCGAAAAAAGCTCCTGATCTCCGATCCCCATTATGTTGGGGAAGCTCGCTCCTGTGAGCGCCTTCGGGTCCATGAAAGCAACGGCCGCGTGGCTCATATCCTCCTCCTGCCTGTCTATCAGCCTACAAAGTAGAGTGATTAAGTAATGAGTGAATAGCTTGGATCTCAAAAAGTAGCTCGGAGCTTTCTCTGCTGACGGTCTGCTCCAGTACCAGGAGCGATGCTATGTACTCTGCTCTCTGATATGAACAATGAAGACTCTGTTTCATTCGGTTTGCCAGTGCGTAGATCCTATCCAGCTCCATAGGACCTCCTACAGGCTCACGCCCAGTGCGTGCGCTAAGATGCGGTCATAGTCGTTAGCGATTAATAACTCGAATGCTTCTGAGGCAAGGTCCTCTTCCGGCAAGCCCCTCGACGCCGCCAGTTCGAAACAATGCTGAACCGACTCCTGAACACTTTCCATCTCCGGCATGGTGCCTCCTACTCTCGGAACTCCGCGCTCTTGTTCAACCTTGGCTTGGACTTGAATTAGAACCGCTCGTTCCATCGATGAGCGAATTATCCGACGGAGTGCCGTTTGCACGCAGCCCCACATCGGGACAAATCGCAAACTCCAGGGAGGCGAATCACAGCCACTTTTGAGTCAGGAAAATTCGGAAGAGCATTAACCCAGGGAGAGTTCTAAACGGGCTTTCGAGGTGGGGCTTCCACCCGCTTCCATCCGAAGAGACGAGCATCAACCGACCACAACCCTGGTCCTAACATCGCGAGGGCGCCGCTAACGGCTCCCAGCAACAACCAAAGCCATCTGTCTCCGGGGAGTGTGAGGATCTTCCAGGCTTCTACGAGGGCCACTAAGCTTCCTGCTATGGGCGTCCATAAACCGCCCATCAACAGTATCCCCCCTACGAGGAGGATTGCGGAGGTTATTGTGATGTTTAGCGGAGCGTCTCCCCACAGCCGCGAGCCAGCGCGCACAAGCAGTACGGAGCCGACGACCAGTCGCATAAGAAGCAGACCTGTACCGGGCCAACCGCCGGCGAAAGTGGAATATAGGCGTCGCAATACTCACCCTTTTGGACGCTACTAGAATGTGACATAGTGGAGGCAAGTCGAAACCCCAAGAAGAGGTGGAAACGTCACTCTTTCGAGGTAGCAGGATCGCCGTTCGCTCTTCGCCGAAGCGCGTGAACACCATATCTTGTTGCGAAGAGCGAAAAACCAAGAGCGAAGAGACCAACAGCGAAAAGCGTTTCGCGGCAACCGGGCAAGCGGGGAATCTACAGCTCGATGATTCCTCTTTTTAAATCCACTCGTAGCTGCATGAGTTCGGTCGTCGGCTCCCAATTTTAGAAAAGATGCATTTGACCCGACTCCGACGGTTCTCACATTTCATGTTCTCGTGGCAAAGGCTCGTGAGAGCCAGGGACGTCCTCGATTTTTCTCGTACGCGATGCCGGCGGGAACGCGCAGTTCCACTTCTGTACCCGCATCGACTTCGCTCCACACCGTTAACTCACCTCCGATAAGTTTGGCGCGTTCCCGCATTCCGGGCAAGCCATAGTGTCCCTCGCTGCCGCGACGTGAGAGCACCGCCGGATCAATGCCTTTTCCATCGTCCCGTACACGTAATCGGAATTGCTCGTTGTCGTACCGGATTTCAACTTCGACCTGCCGTGCCTGCGCATGGCGAAAGGCGTTCCGCAGAGCTTCGGCAGCGATCTTGTAGACCTCGTCGCGAAGGATCGGGTGCAGATTTCGTGCCTCGCCCTCAACGGCTACACGGAATGCAGGTCGTTGGCTGCTTGCGTCAGTTGCAAGTTCTTCTCCGACGGTGCTTATGGTCAGCGCGAGATCATTGGTTTGGATTGTGGACTCGCGCAATCCCTGCACCGCATCGCGTCCTTCTGTGATCGCCTCAGCAGCCCGGTCAATCGTGCTGTCCAATTTCTCTTTCGCCTCAGCCGGGCGTTCTGGCAGTAACTGTGAGACGGTTTGGAACCGGAGCAATAGACCATGAAAGCTTTGCAGCAAAGTGTCGTGCAAGTCACGCGCAATCCGTGTGCGCTCGCCGACCCGCGCGTCCATAGTCATCTCGAACTGATGACGCAATTGCCGGACACGCAAGCGATGAGCCGCCCACAACAAAGCAAGAAAAGCGACCACGCACAATGCCCGAAACCAGTTCGTCTGGTAATACGCAGGAGCGACGGAGAAATCCAGCTTGGCGGCGCTGTCGTTCCAGACGCCATCGCTGTTGGCTGCAATCACGCGAAACGAATACTTCCCCGGTGGCAAGTCCGTATAGAACGCCTGCCGCCGCGTGCCGGCATCGTGCCAATCGCGGTCGTAGCCGTCGAGTCGATAACGAAATTTCACTTTCTGCGGAATCAGAAAGGTGGGTGAAGTGTAATCAATCTGCACATCGCGTGGGTGGGGCGGGAGCCTGAGGTTCTCGGTTGCTGCCAATTCCTTTCGGTCGACGGTTATCGATTCAACGTACGTCACTGCTGGTATTGCTTTCTGCGAGAGCCTGGACGGGTCCACCATCTGCAGGACAACTCCGGTAGCAAACCACACGCGTCCATCCGACGAGCGCGCAGCTGAGTTGAATGACGGCGTCTCCGGCTGAGCTCCGTCTAGCCGATCGTAGACACGCGTCTGAACCACGATTTTCGGGTTGCCCCACCAGCGCTGCAGCTCGGAATCTGGCAACTCGACAACGCCGCACCCGGTATGGAGCCACCAATGTCTTTCTTTGTCCTTGATGAAGGAAATCACGGAGTCGCACGGCAGCCCATTCGCCTTCGTCAAAGTTTGCACGTTTCCGTTGCGCAATCCGACCAGCCCGTCCGCTGAGGCAGCAAGGACCGAGCCATCTTCTTCGGCAATGATTTGCCGACTCACCGGATTGCCTTTGGGGTGCAGCGGGAACTTCTCCAAAGCTCCGCGACGAAAGAGCACGAGGTCGCCCTTTAGAGTTCCTATCCAAATTCCTCCGTGTGGATCGGGCGCGAGAGTATGGCCAGGTGGAACCTGAGACGAAGAGAACTCCTCAACTACCTGAAAATCGTGGATACGCACAAGCTTTCGAGGACTGCCGCACGCCGCCCAAATGTCGCCTTGAATGTCCTCGGCGATTCCAACCACAAGTCCGAGCGGTTTGTGATTTGGTTCGGGCAGGCGCCGGAAGCGCCCATTCTTGAACAGGTACAGTGCGTCATCAACCCCCACCCATAGATTGCCGAGATGGTCTTGAAGCAGGGACGAGACCTGATGACCCGGGAGACCACTGCCGGTGCGAATGGATGAGACGGTTCCGTTGGTGATGTGGTCGAGGGATTCCGAGTTTGCCACCCAGATTGTGCCATCCCCAGCAGCGAGGACACCGCTCACGGCATTCTTCGCCAGGCCTTCCAATGCTGAGAAAGTGGTAACGCGCGGATCGCGGAAGCTGTCGATGCCACCTGTAGTTACAGCCCAGACGATCCCCTCTCTGTCTTCAAATAGGTTGCGCACCGTGTCGTCTGACAGCCCTTCTGTGCGTCCGAAGTGGTCAACAACGGCTCCGCGGATACGAAAAACCCCCTTGCCCGCAGTGCCGACCCAGAGATTACCGTCATGATCGAAGATCATGTCGTAGACCGTCACTTTACTTCCATCGAACGTCGGCGTCACGAATGGTTTGAACGTGCCTTCCTTCCATCGTCCGAGGCCCAGGCCCGGTCCTTGCGCAAGTATGCCGACCCAGAGAGCTCCATCGGGACCACGTTCCAGGCTCACCGCCCCGTTCTGTCCCGCGTTGGATTTCAGCGCTGCGATCGGGTACACCTCCGAGACGCCAGTATGCCAGTGGACAAGGGCTGTCTGCCCTCCAATCCAAAACCCGCCCGCCCCATCCGACAAAACAGAATCGGCGGGCGAGATCGGTACACCATCAGACTTTCCGAAACAGTTCACCGCTCGGTCGGTGACATGGCAGAGGGGCGCGTCTGAAACAGCGTTGGAGCTTCGCACTAACCAAAATGAGCCATCCGCATCTTCGCTCACTTTTTCAAGCGACTGAAGCCCCTCCAAGTCGAAGTGCGAAACCACGATCCCGCCTTTCATGTGAATGACCTCACGGTTGCCTATTGCCCACAGCCCACCGGTGTGGTCGCCATGAAGAGCCACAATGCTGCTGATCGTTCTACCGTCAAGGGACACAGTCCAGGGAACAAACCGAACGCCGTCAAATCTGTACATGCCTTGGGACTCGGAAGAGAACCACAGAAAACCGTCCGAGGTTTGCGCAATCGAATACATGCCGGCCGGCGAGGAGCCGTCTTGGATTCGCCAGGACCTGTGTAAGTATTGGGTGATACGCAGGTTCGGATCGAGGGCGTGAGCCGCGCCCGCGAGTAACAAAATGCAGGCGAAATAGGAGCTCAATTTGGCCGCGACCGTCGTGCGGGGCCACTTAATGCGAAGCAGAAGCGGTCGGAGAGGAGCCATTTTCTCCATTGTCGCAGCCGGACAGCGTCAGACATTATTGTACCCGGTGAGATGGGCTTAATCGTCCGTACTTCAAGAGCGGACAACAAACCTTGATCCTGCTCAATTGGAGGTGCGCTGGAGCCTGGTTCTAACCGCATTGCTTGCGGTGCGCACCTTATCACCGATGCTGTGGCGTCCTCGGCGCAGACCTTCGATTCGACGCAGGCTCTACTTTTGTCAGCTTTGCGGTGGAGCGATAATCGGAAGCGAGATAGTTAGAGAGTTTGGAATTGCAGGAGGATTCAGATGAGGCAAGAACGGGTTGGCGGAAAGCGCTCGCCGCGGGCGGCATGGCTGGCGCTGGTCGCACTATTGTGCGCCTCTGGATGCAACTCAGCAAAATCCGCTCAGGTTCAGCTCGCAAGTTCTGGCGGTATCAGCGCGGGGACGGCACAACTCAGCCCCGAAGCCCAAGCCTGGCTGCACCAAACTATCAGCAGCGGTAATCTCCCTGATTTGCGCTGGCCAAATTTTAGCGATTACAGCCAGCACGTGAAGAAATTCT
>Ga0335077_10003242_pt1 | contig 19597 bp, 22 predicted proteins | sample Lox_Sample_31_FD_207151 | JGI IMG/M metagenome (GOLD analysis project Ga0335077, IMG submission 207151) | Soil microbial communities from Loxahatchee National Wildlife Refuge, Florida, United States - Lox_Sample_3.1 | ecosystem: Environmental > Terrestrial > Soil > Wetlands | place: USA...
GATTTCGGCGCGCTGCTTGATGCCCAGCAGTTCACCTCGCCCGTCAGCGCCCGGGCAGGGCCGGCGGTCCCGGGCCCACGGGACGATCGGCACTTGACCGGCCGCAAGGTCCCGTGGTGGACCTGGAGAGGAGGTGGTTGGCCGTGGACGCGTTCTTCAAGCTCATCGCGGCCGGGCCGCTGTTCTTCGTCAGCGCCTGGCTCTTGATGCTCTTCGCCGGCATCGTCGCCATCGACGTCGGAATCCGGCCGTTCGGGTACCTCACCGCGATGGTCGTGACCATCGCCCTGTGGCTTACCGTGGCTCCCGCCATCGGCGCGGTCGGGCGCGCTCCCGGGAAAAAGAACTAGCGTGGCAGGTCCGCTCCGGGCGCCCGGGCGCGGTGGGGTGGTGCCGGAGAGGCCGCCGCTCGCCTGCCCGGTGGCCGTGCGCACCATGACGTGCTGCTTCGTGGCCACCGCGCGGCTGGTCTGGCGGCGTCGGCTGCATCTGCCGTCGCGGCGGGTGGGGATGCGGCTGCGTTTCGCCGACGGCACCTCGGCCCCGGTATTCCGAGAGACGGTCGTGGACCGCGGTGCGACGGTCGACCCGTCCGTGCTCGTGGTGGGGTTCCGGCTGCGGGCCGTGCGCGGCCGCGGCCACGCCGCGTTCCGCCGGGAGAGCCTGCTCAACACACCGCTGTTCGCCGGGTGCCCCGGGTTCGTGTCGAAGCTCTGGGTGGCCGACGACGAGCGCGGCCGGTACCGGGGCCTGTATGAGTGGGACGGGCCGCGGCTCGCCGAGAACTACGCCCGGGCGCTGTGGCGCGTGCTGGCGCTGGTGTCGGTGCCCGGCTCGATTCACTATGTCGTGCTGCCCGGGCTGCGCCGCGACGAACTGCTGGCCAGGCCGGAGGTCCTGGACAGCGTGGCGGCAGACCCAGCGGCCTGGTGGCGTCTGGCCGGAGCCGGGTGAGGGCGGCGGCGGGCATACTGGTGGTCGGCGCGGGTCCAGCCGGGCTGGCCCTGGCCTTGCAGGCCCACGACCACGGTGCCGCCGTCCGGGTCGTCGACCGGCGGCCGGACGCTGACCGGCCCTCCCGCGCGCTGATCGTGCACGCCCGCACGCTCGAGGTCCTGCGCCCGCTTGGCGTGACCGGGGCATTGCTGGCCCGGGCGGACATCGCGCCCACGGCAGATCTGCAGCTGGGCTCCCGGGTGGTGAGGGTCACGCTGGCCGGCTTGGCGCTGCCGGACACCGCTTTCCCTCACCTGTCCCTGATCAGGCAGATGGACGTGGAACGGGTGCTGGCTGAGGCCCTGGCCCGTCGTGGGGTGGCGGTCGAGCGCGGCACCGAGCTGATCAGCCTGCGTGACGGGCCCGGCGGGGTGTTGGCTGTCCTGAGGTCGCCAGCCGGGACCGAGGAGGCGCTGTTCGGTTCCGTCGTCGGATGCGACGGCCCGGCCAGCACGGTCCGGGCCGAGGCGGGAATCGGGTGGCCCGGGCGGACGTACCCGGTGGAGGTTGTGCTGGCCGACGCCGAGCTGGACGGGGATCTCGCCGGGGACGCCGCCCGGGTGATAGCCGGGCGGCGGGGACTGGTGTTCGTGTTCCGCCTCGGCGAGCGGGCCACGTGGCGGCTGCTCGTCACCCGGACCGCGGGCCCGGGCCGGTCACCACCCGGGCAGTTCGGGCCTCCGGTCCCAGCCGCTGAGGTGCAGGCGCTGCTGGATGAGGCGGGCCTGAGGGTGCGGATTGCCGAGCTGGCCTGGTCCTCACGGGTGACGTTGCAGCGCCGCGTGGCCGAAGGGTTCCGCCGTGGGCGGCTATATCTGGCCGGGGACGCCGCCCACGCCTACTCCCCCGCCACCGGCCAGGGGATGAACGCCGCCATCCAGGATGCGGTCAACCTCGGCTGGAAGCTCGCGTTCGCGGCGGCCCGGCCGGGCGACGAGCGGCTGCTCGACTCGTACGACCGGGAGCGCAGGCCAGTGGCACGCGAGGTGATGGCGATGACGCACGTCCTATTCTGGGCCGAGGCCTCCCCGGGACCCGTGCCGTCCGCGCTGCGTGGCCGCCTGGCGCCGCTCGCCGCCCCCCTCGTGCCGGCGGTGATCGGCCGCCGTCGGCTGGTCGCCGAAGCGGTCCGGCTGTTGTCCCAGCTAGGGGTGGGCTATCGGCACAGTCCGCTCTCGGTGGAGGGAACGCCGCGGCGAGGCGGCGGCCCTCGCGCCGGGGACCGGCTGCCCGACCAGCTCGTGAGCTCGGCCGGGCGGACCATCCGGCTGCATGACCTGCTCGCCCGGCCCGGCGTGCACGTGCTGCTGGACCGCGACGCGGACCCGCTGGGCACCCTGCCGCCGAGCCGGTTCGTCAGCGTCCACCGCCTCGCCAGTTCCCCGGGGCGCGGCCTGATCGCGGTCCGCCCCGACGGCTACATCGGCTTCCGCTGCCAGAGCACGGGGATCAGCCAGCTGGCCGCCTGGCTCGGCTGGCTCAGAGCCGGGGACTATGGACCCCTGGCCACCAGCGCATCGGCGTCGTCGCCGAGCGACAGGTAGGTCTCGTCCTCCTGCACGGTGTGCAGCTTGAGGATGGCGTGCAGGCCGTAAAGCAGGCTGCGCAGGTCGGCGAGATCGGAGCCGTCGGGAGTTCCGGACCCGATGTCCTCGATGAGCCGGCCGAGCCGGGCGATCTGGTAGGCGATCTCGGCGTGGGCCCTGCTCATCGGCGCGGTGCCACGTCGATGCCCTCCTGCAGCAGTGCGCCCCAGACCGCTACACCGCTTGGTCCCGGGTCCGTCACCCCAACACCAGCCGCAACCTCCCCACCAGCCTCACCTTTTCGTACACCAGTACGTGTAATCAGCAATAACGTGGAACATATGGCTTATGCGGAGTATTTTTGCAACTCTAGCTGCCCGGATCCCTCCGACATCCGGATCCTCCACGATGTTGGCACGCCAGCGTTCCCGCGGTACTGCCGGGACCGGCTGTTCAGGCGGACGCGGGAGCGTGCGCGATGGCCGCGGCGGCTCCCAGCGCGGCGCCCCAGCGGCGGGCCCGTGAGGTCTCGCCGTCGACCAGGACGTTCTGCTGGCCGATCAGGAAGCTCTCCGCCGGCATGACGAGGTAGTAACCATGCCGCTTGAGCAGCCTGCTGATGCCGCGGCTGGCGCGGCCGGTGAACACGGGGATGCCGACGAGCCGCGTGTCGAAGGCGGCGGCCAGTGCTTTCCGGCCGGCGAGGTCGCCGAGCCAGCCGCGCAGCCCGGGCCCGGGGGCGTCCGGGTCCAGCGCTGGCCCGCTGGCTGACTTGGCGGCCGTCTTGACGGCCAGCTGCCGGGACGAGGAGGTGGACAGGCCGTGCATGTGGGTCGGCCCGCCGACGACGAGGAGATCGGCCTGACTGACGAGATCCGCGGTGGCCGCGGCCACCGGGAGGAGGGTTACCTCGTGAGCCGCGCGCAGGCCGTCCGCGATGTTGCTGGCGATGGCGTGGGTGTTCCCGTACATCGATTCGTAAACCACGATTGCTCGCATGTTGATCACGTCCCTTGAAGCCCGTCCCCTTCAGCGCAGTCGGCGTGGCGCCGACCCGCCAGAGGCGGGGGTCCCGCGGAGCGGGGACCAACGCCGGCCCGGCTCAGCGCACTCGCCCGGGCCGGAGAGCGGGTCACCGCCCAGCAAATCCGCCGTCCCAGCGCCGGGACGGGAGAACTAGGCCCCCTGACGCGCGGCAAAGGACCCGATGTCATCGAGGATCGCGGCCGCGACGGTGTCCACGGCCGCGGCGACGTGCGCCGTCAGGCCGGTGCCCTGGCTCAGGTCGGCCGCCTCGATCGCGTGCACGATCAGGCGGCCGGGCATCCGGTCCAGGGCCAGGGCCAGGGCGATCGCGTCGTCGAAGCCGAAGCCGTGCGAGCTCGCCGCCGGGCCGGAACCGGTCCCCGGCCGGTCCACCACGAAACGATAGGTCGTCCCGGGCCGCGGCGGCTCGGACCCGGAAACCCGGACCGCGTCGACGACCACGGCCAGCGCCGCCCCGGTCCAGGCCTCGAGCAGCCGGGTCGGCTCACCATCGGTGATCACGAGTCCCACGCCGGGAGGCACCAGGTCACGCAGCCCCTGGACCACCGCGGGCCCGGCACCGTCGTCACGGCGGAATTCGTTTCCGACGCCGATCACCACGACCGGCACGCCGCCGGGACCTGACACGGGAACCACGCTCCGTTCTGCATGAATAATGATCTTTCTATGGTCAGGTCGAGGAAGTGAGTCGAGCAGGAGATACACGGGTCGTAGTTGCGGATGGCCTGCTCGCAGTGGCGGGTGAGCTCGGCGTCGTCGAGACCGAGCCGGGCCTCCGCGAAGGCGCGCAGGTCGGCCTCGATGGCCGCCTGGTTCTGCGACGTGGGGGGCACGATGCGGGCGCTGGCGATCAGGCCGTCGGCGAGGATCTCATACCGGTGGTACAGGGTGCCCCTCGGCGCCTCGGTGACCCCGTGGCCGACCCCGGCGCGCGGGCGCACCTCGACGGCAGGGGGGCCGGGCGGCTCGTAGGCCTCGATGAGCCGCAGCGCCTCGTCGACCGCGTACACCGTCTCCACGGCCCGCACGATGATGCTGCGGAACGGGTTCTCACACGTCGGGCCCAGCCCGGCGTCGCGGGCAGCCTCGCGCGCGAGCGGCGACAGCCATTGCGAGCTCAGCGAGTACCGGGCCAGCGGCCCGGTCAGGTACCGGCCGCCGCCGGCCAGGTGAGCGTGCAGCGCCGTGGAGTGCGGCACCTGCTCCTCGATCACGTGCTCGTCCCACCCTGCGGCCGGGAACGCCAGGCCAGAACGAGTCCGCAGGGTTCCCCGCTCGATCGGGTAGGTGCCCGGCCGCCACAGCGCGAGCATGTCCGCCTCGCACGCGTGATCGGGGAAATCGAATGCGGCGACCCAGCGTACGGTGGCCAGCGCGTCGTCGAGCGCGCGGCGCAGCGACTCGGCGAGCGCGGCCAGTTCGGCCCGGTCCGGCGCCCGGTAGAAGCCGCCCAGCCGCACGTTGACCGGGTGGATGGGCCGACCGCCCACCACCTCCATGATGGCGTTGCCGGCCTTCTTCAGAGCCAGGCCGCGCTCCACGATGTCCCGCCGCTGCGTGGCCATCTCGATGCCGCTGCGGTAGCCGAGGAAGTCGGGCGCGTGCAGCAGGTAGATGTGCAGGGCATGACTTTCGATCCACTCCCCGCAGTACAGCAGCCTGCGCAGATCGGCGATCGCGCCGTCGACGGTGACACCGCAGGCGTCCTCGATGGCCTGGCACGCGCTCATCTGGTAGGCGACCGGGCAGATGCCGCAGATCCGGGCGGTGATGTCGGGCGGCTCGGTGTAGGCCCGTCCGCGCAGGAACGCCTCGAAGAAGCGCGGCGGCTCGTAGATGTCGAGCCGGGCCTCTTCGACCCGGTTGCCGTTGGCCCGCAGGTAGAGGGCGCCTTCGCCCTCAACGCGGGCCAGCTCCTTAACCGATAGGACCCGCTCGTTCTTGTGTGTCATGTCAGCTGCATTTCCTCGTCCGGATACTTCGCCCGCTTCCGCGCGCCCGACGCCAGGCGCGCGGCGGCGGGCAGGACGATGATGACGGTCCGGCCTCCGGAAGGAGCGGTCTCGCAGCGCAGCGCGACGTGCATCGTCTCGGCGAGGTCGGCGGCGAGCCGGAGCGCCACGCTGGGCGGGCCGCCGTGTTCGTCCGGCCCGTGGTCCGTGATGCGGACCACGACCCGGCCGTCCGTGCTGGAGGCGGTGAGCACCGGCGGCGGCCCGGCCGGGCAGCGGTACACGGCATCGGCCAGCAGGCTGGCCAGGATCCGGGTGAGGAGCGTGGCGTCGGCGATCACGTCGGGCAGGTCCTCGGCCAGACTGAGAGTGACCTCCTGGCCGCCCGGCCCCAGGTCATCGAGGCACGCGGTCAGCACCTCGTCGAGGTCGACCGGGCGCAGGTAGGTCTCGACCGCTCCGGCGTTCAGCCGGCTGAGGTCCCGCAGGTCGTCTACCAGCCTGCTCACCTGGTCTACGGCCCGGGCTGCCTCGGCGAGCAGCCGCATCCGGTCGTCCGGCGTGAGCGCGGGTCCCTGGCGGCCGGATTCCGACAGCTTGGTCAGCGCGGTCCGGGCGGCGGCGAGCTGCTCACGGGCGTTCTCCCCGGTCGCGGCGAGCAGGGCCGTGCGGCTACGCAGGTCGGCCGCATGCCAGGCGGCCTCGGCGTGCTGGTCCTCCAGGCGCCGGGAATTAAGGCCGGCCACGAGCTCGGCCGCGCACGAGCGGAGCACCCGCAGGTCCTCCCGCCCCGGCACGCGCCCCCGGGCGGCCAGCGTCATGGTCCCGTCGACCGGCACCTCGAGATCGGCTCCGTACTCTTCCGGCGGCTGCTCGCCCGCGCTGGCCACGACGTCGCATCCGCTCCCGTCCGGGCGCCGTTCCAGCACGCTGACCGCGGCCAGGCCGAACATCTGGCGGATCTCCTCGAGCAGGGCGGGCGGGTCGCCGTGACCGCGCAGCGCGGCGGCCGCGAGCCGGGTGAGGGCCGTCGCCTCCGCGCTGGCCCGCCTGGCCTGCACCCCGCGCGACCGGGTCCCGGCCAGCGACCAGACGAACGACCACCCGCCCGCGGCCGCCCGGTCCCGGCTGACCAGGTGCACGTCGATGTGCCCCGCCCGGCGGGCGACCCTGGTCGGGATGCTCTTCCCCGAGAGCAGGGTGAGCAGCCGGCCACGCAGGCTCGCGCCGAGCACGATCTGGGTCGCGTTCTCGGCCTGGGCGAATCGCAGCAGCGTCTCAGGGACGTCCTCGCCCGGTATCTCCTGGAGGCTGCCCCCGACCGAGGCCACCAGCGCGCGCTGGGTCTGCAGCGGCCGGCCGGGTCCGGCGGTCAGGCCGTCGTCGCGTTCGACGTGGACCGCGAGCAGGTCGCTGCCCGGGGTGCGCGCGGCGATCCGGGCGGCCCGCCGGATGACGGCCTCATCGCTCTTCTCGCCGGCGATACCGACCACGATCCGCTCCCGGGTCTCCCACGGCGCCGCGATGCCGTGCTCGGCCCGGTACTGCTGCATGCCCTCCTCCACCCGGTCGGCCACCCACAGCAGCGCCAGCTCGCGCAGTGCGGTGAGGTTGCCCGGCCGGAAGTAGTGGGTCAGCGCGGCCTCGATACGGTTCGGCGGGTAGACGTTGCCGTGCACCATCCGGCGCCGCAGCGCCTCGGGCGTCATGTCGACCAGCTCGATCTGGTCGGCGCGCCGCGCGACGTCGTCGGGCAGGGTCTCGCGCTGCTCCACGCCGGTGACCTGCCTGGCCACGGTGCTGAGCGATTCCAGGTGCTGGATGTTCAGCGTGGTGATGACGTCGATGCCGGCGTCGAGCAGTTCGTCGACATCCTGCCACCGCTTGACGTTCCGGCAGCCGGGCACGTTGGTATGGGCGAGTTCGTCGACGAGGGCGACCTGCGGGTGACGGGCCAGCACCGCGTCCAGGTCCATCTCGGTGAAGGTCGCGCCACGGTGGTTCATCCTACGCCGCGGCACGATCTCGAGCCCTTCGGCCATCTCCGCGGTCAGCCGCCTGCCGTGCGGCTCGATCAGGGCGCCGACCACGTCGGTGCCGCGCGCCCGGCGGCGCTGGCCTTCTGCGAGCATCGCGTACGTCTTCCCCACCCCGGGTGCGGCGCCGAGGTAAATGCGGAGCTTCCCCCGGGCGTGCCCGGTCTGCACTGGATACGGCGTCGCCATCGCCTGGCCCTCTCGTTCCGGTCGTCTCCTCCAGGTCAGCATCCCCGGCTGGTGCCCGTTAGGGTCGCAGTTCCTCTTGCCGAGCGGACCAACGGCCCAGCTGGCGCGCGTATGATGCTCGTCGCGTGGCTCAACCGTAGCTGAGTGAAGTGGCCGCGCCCCGCAGGGCGCGGCCACTGGGTACGGGCGGCCACCTCGGGCCGGACTCTAATTACCCTTGACGACCTCGATCTTCTTGGCTGACTTCTTCTCCTCGGTCTTCAGCCCGACGGAGACCGTGAGGATCCCGTCGCGGTAGCTGGCCGTGACCGCGTCCTCGTCCGCGTTGACCGGCAGAGTGAGCGTACGGCTGAACGAGCCGTACCGGAACTCCGACCGGTGCTTGCCCTGGATCTTGTCCGACCGCTCGGCGCGGATGGTCAGGTACCCGGATCCCACCGTGACCTCGACATCCTTCTCCGGGTCGATCCCAGCCAGCTCGGCCCGGATCAGGTAGTGGTCGTCCTCGACGTACTCCTCAACCCTGATCGGCTGGCCCAGGTAGGGACGGAGGGTAAGGAATGGCTCCTCGAACCAGTCCATCAGGTCCGGGAAGATGGTCTTCGGGTCCCTGTGAAGCAGAGCGCTCATCAAATCCGCCTTTCTCTGCTGGGTGCCTATAGTTCCGTCTTCATCGGATGACATCGGGCCCGCCAGGACCAGGGACGGACGGCATGGCCCGGCCCGACCTTGGTCACAGAACGCTGAAAACGGGAAGGACCCATCCGGCTTCTCGCGGATCCCGATTGCGCGGTGCGCGGGCTGAGCTGTGCGGCCCGGAAGCCCGTGCCGCCGGTCCAGTCCGTTTGACTCAGCGTCCTCGCTGCGGGTCCTTCCCGCCGCTTCCATGCGATCGCCCAGGTGCCGCACCGGGCAGGGCCGATGGTCCCTTCCGCTGGTGACCGGCGGCCTCTAAGGATGCCCTTAAGGCTCTCAGCGCTTATGTGAAGTTCGTGTTGAGCGAAGAACCCGCCGGGCTTCCGCGCAGCTTACGGCCGGTCACGATGGCGGGCACGATGCGGAGGAAATGGTTCCTGGACCCCGGCGCCCACGACTCCAGCCTGAGCTCGTCCAGCCGCGCGACGTCCCCCGCGTCGGTCACCTCCTCGCATTGGCCGACCACCGTGACGCTCCAGCCGGACCGCAGGACCAGGTCGAGTTGGTCGGCCTGGAACGCCACGACGGCACGATGTGCCGCCGCCGAGAGCTTGCCGCCCGCGTCGGTCCTGATCACGATCGCTCCGTCATCGAGCGCGAAGTTCACCGGCTCTACGGCGGGCAGGGCCCGCCGGGTGTACGAGATCCGCCCGATCGCGACGGTGGCCAGCAGCCGCAGGCATTCCGCTCTAGACAGTTCCTCCAGCACCGGCCCGTCAGGTTGCATCAAAGACCGCCATGGCAGGTGTCCCTCCATGTGGGGGAGTCCTCATTTCATGGCGAGCGGCACTTTGGCGCTAGGGACCAAGGTCCCTTTCGAGTCAGTCCAGACCGAGGGTGGCCATGAGGAGGCGGGCCGGAGGGCCGCCCGTCTCGATGGCCACCTCGAGCGCGGCCGGCACGTTCAGGTCAGCCGCCAGCAGGCGGCGGATCTCGGTCCCGCCGCCCTGGCTCGCCCCATGCGTGCGGCCGGCCGCGTGATAAAGGTCCGCCAGGCGGGCCGCGGCGGCATCGAGGGACGCACTGTGGTGGTAGTCCCAGTCCTCGGCCCAGGGACGGTCGAGGATCATCAGCCGGACCGTGGCCGCGGTGTGATGGGCCAGGAGATCCTCCACCAGCACCAGGTTGCCGGCTGATTTGGCCATCTTGACGCCGCCGATCGTTACCACACCGACGTGCAGCCACGCGCGTGCGTAAGGACTGACGCCGGTAAACGCCTCGGCCATGGCCGAATGGTAGGCGTGATGCGGGAAGCGGAGATCGCTCCCGCCCGCATGGACGTCCACCCCGACGCCGAACGCCGACATCGCCATGGCCACGCATTCCGCATGCCAGCCCGGCCGGCCAAGTCCCCAGGGCGAATCCCACGCCGGGTGCCCCGGTTCGGCTGCCTGCCACACCGCGGCGTCCAGCGGATCATCCTTCGCCGGATCGTCGGGCCGGCCCCCGTATTCGGCGGAAAGCCGCAGCGCCTCGAAGCGGTCCAAACCCGCGGCCGCGGCCCGGCCGCCGAAGTAGACACTGCCGTTCCGCTCGTACGCCCGGCCGGCCTCCATCAGCCCCTGCGCCAGCCTGATGACGTGCTCGATGTACCGGTGCGCACGCGGTTCGTGCCGCGGCGGCCGCACGCCGAGCGAGGCCAGGTCATGCTCGAAGTGGTACTGCTGAATGGCCGCGAAGGCGTCGTACGGCGCGCGGGCGCGGGAGGCGGCCGCATCGAGCACGTCGTCTACGTCGGTGACGTTGCGGCAGACCTCCGGGTCGACGCCCAGCAGGCGCAGCACCCGGTCCAGGGCGTCGACCCACACGAAGGTCGCCGCGTGCCCGAGGTGCGTGACGTCATAGGGGGTGATCCCGCATGCGTAGATGCGTGCCCTATCCAGCATCGGCACCCGGCGGCCGGCGAGAACGAGCCCGGCCGGGCCGGGCTCCCGGCCGCCGGAGGCATGATCATCTGTCATGTTCCCAGTGTCGGACATCTGGCGGGTCAAGTGCGCCCGAGCTAAGTCAGCCTGCGCGACGCCACCGGCGGGTGCGGGCCGCGGGTCAGCGGCGATTCGTCACGTTCCGGAGCGGGGAGCGGCGTGGTGTCGTCGATCGCGCATCTGAGCTCTGCCTCGACGTCGATGACCCCGTCGACGGCGCGGACCGCCGACGGGACGAGGGCCAGCATGCTCTGGCGCTCGACTTCGCCGGCCAGTCTCACCACCCCGTCGGTCACCTCGACCTGCACCAGCGCGGGGTTGGTGCCGAGGTAGCCCACCAGAACGTCATTGATGATCTCCGCCCGGATCTCGTCGTCGGGCCGGAGGAAGACTTGCAGCAGGTTCCGAGGGCTGACCAGGCCGAGCAGCTTCCCGCTCTCGTCGGTCACCAGCAGGCAGGTGACGTCGTGCTGGTCCATCAGCCGGGCCGCCTCGGTGACCGTGGCATCCGGCGGTACCGTCACCGGGACGTGCCTCATGATCTCCCCGGCGGTCTCGGCCGTGGCCATGTCCCGCCGCGCCCGGTATTTCAGGTGCACCGAGTGCCGTCCGTCCGGGTCCCGCTGCAGTTCTTCCTTCCTGAGCAGATCGATCTCGGCGACGACGCCGAGAACCCGGCCCTGGAGGCTGAGCACCGGCACGGCGCTGATCTTCTCCTTGACCAGCAGGTCGGCGACGTACTTCAGGGATGTGGCTGGGGTGACCGTCACGGGACCCGTTGTCATGACTTCCCGGACCGCATGATGACGCATCATTCGCTCCCTTCGTCCCGTCCACACCATCACTTAAGGCCCGGGCGCGGTAGGGTCGCACTACCCGCGTCAGGCAGCCGAACAGCCCGGCCGAAGGGCCCGGGGAACCAGGCCGGTCCTGGTGGGCAGGCCGCGACCGCCGCTCACGGCCCGGCGCTGACCCGGCGCGACCCGTACACCGAGTCCTGGACCGTCCAGATGGCCGAGGTGAGGGTGTCGAACCTGTGCAGACGCCGGCGCATCTCAGCGGAGTTCCCCGCCCGGGCCGCGCCGATCGCATCGTCAGCCGCGGCCGCCAGCCGGTCCAGCCGCACCCGCAGGAAGGTCCATTCCCCCGGGTGACCGCTGCTGACGCCGACGGCGGTCAGCACGGCGTGGCCGGCGGCCTCGGCCTCGGCCAGCACCGCGGCCGTCGCCTGGGCGATCTCCACGACGACCCATCGCGGGAGGGACGCTCCCGCCTCGCCCTGGGCCAGCATCCGCAAGCTGACCAGAGGCGCCGTACAGCGGGCCTTATGATCACGTATCTGATCGGCGACGGACATGGCTGCGAACCTTTCACGGAAAGCGACCCATCCAATTTCAGGGTGTCCGCCGCCCGCGAGCCCAGGGACGAAGGTCCCCTTTTCCCGGCATTCAGGTCATCCGTACGGCCGCGGTCATACCGGCACGCACGTGCCTGCGACCCCGGCCCGGCGGTGCCGGGTCGCCCGCGGCCTGCTCCACCGTCCAGCTCGCCGACGTCAGCGCCTCGAACCGGCGCAAATGGCGGCGGAGCCCGGCAGTGTCCTCCTCCTGCGCGGCCGTGACCACCCGCTCGGCCGCGGCCGTGAGCCGGTTCAGCCGCACCCGCGGAGCTGGATGGCGGTGAGCGCCGCGGTCGGCGGCCAGCGCGGCCTGGATGGCCGCCTCCACTTCGGCGATGATCGCGCCGGTCGCCTGGGCGGCCTGGGCGGCGGCCAGTGCGGGCTCGCCTTCGCCGCGGCCGAGCATCCGCAGCGTGAGCAGATACGGCCGGCAGCGCTCCTCGTGATCATGCATCGGGCCGGCGGAAGGCATGCTCCAGGATGACCGAGTGACCCTCGCCGGGCGGAGGGACCTTGGTCACCCACTGGCCCGCTGAACGGCACGCGATGACGCGGACCAACGGACCACACGGGGCTCGCCCGGCTCGCCCTGGGACCGGGATTTGGGACCTTCTGCCCTGGAGCGTGGCCCGGACGCAGACGAGGTTGGAACGAGAGGCCCTTGAGGTCAGGTCCAGTGGGCAGAGGAGGTCGCCATGGCTGGGATGACTGACGGGATCATTGCGGGGTACGACGGGTCGCCCGCCAGCGATGACGCGCTGCGCTGGGCGGCCAGGGAGGCCTGGGCCCGTGGCACCGTGCTGACCATCTTCCTGGCCGGGGCACCGGGCGACCTGGCGCTGCCCGGCGGCGGGCACGCTCAGGATCGTGACCGGCAGCGGGGCGAGGAGATCCTGGCCCGCGGGATGCGGCTGGCCGGGGCGGTCCCGGACCTCGCCGAGGTCCGGACCTTGCTGGTCGCGAGAGCGCCCGCGGCCGCGCTGTGCGAGCGAAGCAGTACCGCCGAGATGGTCGTGGTCGGCCACCGGGGGCACGGTCAGCTGGCCGGCTCGCAGCTGGGCTCGGTCTCCTGGCAGGTAGCCTGCCACGCGCAGGGCCGGGTCGTGATCGTCCGCGGGCAGTGGCGGCCGGTCAACCAGCCCCCCGGCCCGGTGGTAGCCGGCGTGGACGGGTCACCGGCTTCCCAGGACGCGCTGACGTTCGCGTTCGAGGAGGCGGCCCTCCGCGGTGTGCCGCTCGTCGCGGTGTGCGCCCTGATGGACGCGCCCGGACGGATCGGCGGCGCGCGGCTGATGGAAGAGGAGTTCAGCCGCCTGATGGCCGTCCGCGAGAAGAGCCATCCCGAGGTCACGGTGCTGCGGCAGGTGGCGTTCGGCGCGCCGCGTCCGGCGCTGCTGACGGCCGCGGCCGAGGCTCAGCTGCTCGTGGTCGGCTCACGCGGTCTGGGCGGCCTCGAGGGCATGAGACTCGGGTCGGTCACCGCGGCGCTGGTGCACCATTCGCCGTGCCCGATCGCGGTCGTTCACCCACCGGTGCGTTTAGACCCTCGATGGCGTCGTTGACGATCTCGCGTGCCGCGTAGCCGAAGATGGTGGTGACCATCGCCGGCAGTGAGCTTGGCCGCGGCCGCGGCGGGCCCCGCTGCATGACCTGCCCGATCGAAAGGGACCCGGCATGAACCTGCACGGACGCAGCCTGCTCAAGGAGACCGACCTCACGGCCGGTGAATTCCTGCACCTGGTCGACCTGGGCGCGCGGCTGCGGCTGGAAAAGCACATGGGCCTGCACAGCAGCAGGCTGGCCGGCCGGAACATCGCGCTGATCTTCGAGAAGACCTCGACCCGGACCCGGGCCGCCTTCGAGGTCGGGGCACACGACGAGGGCGCCCAGGTGACCTACCTCGGCCCGGGAGAATCGCAGCTCGGCCTCAAGGAGTCGATGAAGGACACCGCCCGGGTGCTCGGCCGGATGTTCGACGGCATCGAATTCCGCGGCGCGGCCCAGGAGACGGTGGAGACGCTCGGCGCCTACTCGGGAGTCCCGGTGTGGAACGGGCTCACCGACGACTGGCACCCCACCCAGATGCTGGCCGATATCCTCACCATGCGCGATCACACGCGCAAACCGCTCCCCGAGGTCAGCTACTGCTACCTTGGCGACGGCCGGAACAACACGGCGAACTCGCTGCTCGTGACCGGGGCCATGCTCGGCATGGACGTACGGATCTGCACCCCCGGGCCGCTGCAGCCCTCGGCCTGGATCCGGGACATCGCCGCGGAGCTCGCGGTCGGCTCCGGCGCCCGTCTCGCGGTCACGGCGGACCTCCCGGCGGCGGTCGCGGGCGCGGACTACCTGTATACCGACGTCTGGCTGTCCATGGGCGAGCCGGAGGAGGAGTGGGACCAGCGGATCGACCTGCTGCTCCCCTACCAGGTGAACCACGGCGTGATGGCCGCCACCGGGAATCCGGCGGTGAAGTTCATGCACTGCCTGCCCGCACTGCACAACCGGGAGACCGCCATCGGGCAGCGCCTTTACGACAAGCGCGGCCTGGAGGCCCTCGAGGTGACCGAGGAGGTCTTCGAATCGCCCGCCTCCATCGTGTTCGACCAGGCGGAGAACCGGCTGCACACGATCAAGGCGCTCATGGTCGCCACGGCCGGTGACACCGAATGAGAATCGTCGCCGCGCTCGGCGGTAACGCGCTGCGAATCCAGGCGGCGGTGTCGCCGGAAGTTCCGGGCAGTTCGCGGACACGGGCACCCGTCGCGGCCAGCGCCTGGCTTGAGGCCCGGTAGTGGTGACCGCACAGCAGCAGCTCGGTCTCGTGCGGCCGGGCCGCGGTCGGCGGCATGAGCACTCGCACCAGGGCCTTGGCCGAGCAGCAGCAGGCCCGGTCGGCCGGGCCTCCCGTCGCATTGCGCGCCGGGATGGCGTCGTCGAGCGGCCGGCTGGCCGCGTTGCCGTTCTTCCTGGCTGAGGGATGAGAGGATTTCGCGCTCATAGCCTCAGCATCGCCGGGCGGCGGCCGGGTCGGTTAGAGACCAAGTTCACATCCGCGGATGCCAAAGGTCCCACACCTTGGACTCTGCCGTGACCTGCGGCGCCGCGGTTTCCTCTAACTTGCTGGGCTCGCTCAGGATCAGGCCGGAGGCTGGAGGACCCCGATAGTGGCGGCGCAGGTCCGCCCCGGTCCGCGCGGGACGAAAGTCCCTGGCCAGTCATCCAGTCGGCCCTGCCGCCTTGGGCCGTGCGGGCCTATCGTTGGTCCTGAGGTCAAGAACGGGAGTTCTGGCAAAAGGAGAACGGGAATGCCTGGCATCATCGTCGGCGTGGACGGTTCCGGCCATTCGCAGCGGGCCCTGGAGTGGGCCATGAGGGAAGCGGCCGTCCGCCACGTGCCGCTCAGCGTGCTCACCGTCCACCCGGCCATCGTGGGTTACTTCGGCGGCGTGGTGACCTCCCCGCAGGACCTGGAGCTCACCGAGCAGGCCCAGACGGCGGTGACGGCGGAGGCCGACAAGGTGCTGGCCGGGCTCGGCGGGCCGCACCCGGAGTCGGTCACGGTTAAGGCCGTGCACGGGTTCCCGGTGGAGGAACTCATCAACGCGAGCAAGGGGGCCGACATGGTGGTCCTGGGCTCGCGCGGCGCGGGCGGGTTCACCCGGATGCTGCTGGGCTCGACCGCTGGCCAGGTGGTTCAGCACGCGCATTGCCCGGTGGTCATCATCCCGCCGGAAGACCGCGACCAGGCCTTACGGGTTCAGGTGGCGATCAGGCCGGCCAGCCGGTCGAATGCCTCGCCGATGCCCCGCCGGATCTCCGCGACGGCGCTGTCCGGAGACGATCCCAGGTGGTCGTCCGGGACGGCGACGTGGAGGTGGACCTCGGTTCCCGGCGGCCGGGTCACAACGCGGAGCGAGCCGCGGTATCCGTCGTCCCCTTCGGCGCCCCAGTACAGCCGCCGGCCGCCTTCGTCGACGCGAAGCAGGCTGTCCAGAGAATACGGATGACCGTGCGACTCGCCCTCGACGTGAACCTCGCCCGCACCGGCCGGCTGGGCCACCCGCATCGTCGGCACCCAGCTGGCCAGCCGAGCCGGGTTGGCGACCACGGCCCACATGTCGTCGGCGGTCGTGTCGAACGCCCGGGACCCCTCGATCTCTGCCATAGCAAGGAATCGTAGACCCTGGCGGACCGTCAGGGCATCAGGCCGTAGTGCGGGAAGACGGCCTTCCTGGTGGCCATGATGGCCCGGTCGACCGGATCGGCCGGGTTGTGGCCGGATTCGTAGTCGACGAAGGTCCCCGGGGCGCCTTCGGTCATCCATTCGGGCGCGGTCTGGCCGGTCGTATAGGAGACGTATTCGCGCCAGGTCTGCGGGATGGCCGTGGCCGGGGCGAGCGGCGCGCCCGCCGCCTCGAACAGCAGGTGGGTCCAGGTTCTCGGCACGACGTAGACGTGCTGGTAGCCCCCGCCGCCGGTGAACAGCCACCGGCCGCCGCTGACCTCGTGCGCGAGCGCGTGGATCGCGGCGTGCGCGACGCGCTGCGCGTCGATGCTCAGTTCCAGGTTGGCCAGCGGGTCGTCCCGGTGCGAGTCGCAGCCATGCTGGCTGACCAGCAGCTGCGGGCCGAAGGACCGGACGATCGGCGGCACCACGGCGTGGAAGGCCCGCAGCCACCCGGCGTCGCCGGTGCCGGCCGGCAAGGCGACGTTGACCGCCGTCCCGTCGGCGTGCGCCCCGCCGGTCTCGCCGGGCCGCCCTGTGCCCGGGAACAGCGTGTCCGGGCTCTCGTGCACGCTGATGGTCAGGACGCGCGGGTCATCCCAGAAGGCCACCTGCACGCCGTCGCCGTGATGGACGTCCACGTCGATATAGGCGATCCGTTCCGCACCCTGGCTCAGCAGCCAGGTGATCGCGACGGCCAGGTCGTTGTAGATGCAGAAGCCGCTGGCGTGCCCAGCCATGGCGTGGTGCAGGCCGCCGGCCAGGTTGGCCCCGTGCTGCGCCCCCGACGTCCAGACCGTACGGGCCGCGGCCAGCGTGGCCCCGGTCACCGTCGCGGCCGCCTCGTGCATGCCGGGGAACAGCGGATCGTCCTCGGTGCCCAGCCCGTGCATGAGCAGTGCGCGGGTGGTCAGCCCGCCGGACAGCCCCCCGCCCATCGCCTCTTCCCCCTGCAACGCCTGATGACCGGCCAGCCGGACCATGCCGATGTAGCCGGGATCGTGGAACATCTCGAGTTCGGCCCCGCTAGCGGCCGCCGGGACCTCCACCGTCACCCCGTCCAGGCCACCCAGGCCCAGGGCCAGCGCCAGTTCCATGGTCAGCTTGAGCCGCAGCGGCGCCAGCGGGTGTCCCGGGCCGAAGTCGTAGTCCGCCAGCCGGTCGTCCCAGGCCACGTGCAGGGTACAGGTCATAGGGAAGCCTCCCAGAGCCGCTGGTAGGCGCCGCCGGACCCGATGAGCTGGGCGTGGGTGCCGCGCTCGGCCACGCGGCCGACCTCGAGCACCACGATCTCGTCCACCTGGTCCAAGCCGTCCAAGTCGTGCGTGATCAGCAGCGTAGTGCGGCCGGCCGTCACAGCCAACAGGTCGGGGGTCAAGGCGACGAGAGGCGGTTCCAGCCGAAGATCCACAGGCCGATGAAGGTGGACTCGAGCACGGTCATCGGTGATCCCTGGGTCGTGGTAGCAGGCCTCGTATCCGCGCAGGTCGCGGCGTGAGCTAGCTGGCCGCATGGTCCGGGACCTAAGTCACTACGGCTGGGCTGAAGGCCCGTAGCCAGATCGCGCGCATCGGGCCAAGGCTAGAAAAGAATGCCCCATCTAGTTCGACGTCCCACACGGAGGGGCCGTGAGCTTCAACCTTGCTGTTATCCTCAGCGAAACCGCACAAGCGTCACCGGACCGGCCCGCGGCGGTATTCGACGGCGGCCGACTCTCTTTCCGGCAACTGGACCAGGCCTCCGACCGGCTGGCCGGCTCACTGGCTGCCCTCGGGATCAAGCCCGGCGACCGCGTCGCGCTGCAACTGCCCAACATCCCGCAGTTCCTCATCTCGTACTTCGGCATCCTCAAGGCGGGCGGCATCGTGGTGCCGCTCAACGTCATGCTCAAGGCCCCGGAAACGGCTTTCCACCTGGGCGACAGCGGGGCGCGCCTCCTGATCACCTGGGAGGGGATCCTCGCCGAGGCGGCGAAGGGAGCCGAGGCGGCCGGTCTCGACCAGGTCTACGCCGTCGGCCACGCCGGTGACTCGGGAGCCGCTATTCCCTTCGAAGGGCTCCTGGGCGTCGCGGTGCCGCACTTCGAGATAGTCAGCCGGCAGCCGCTGGACACGGCCGTCATCGTCTACACCTCCGGGACGACCGGTCGTCCCAAGGGCGCGGAGGCCGCGGTGGTCGGCGTCCCCGACGAACGGCTCGGCGAAGAAGTCATGGCCGTGGTCATCCTGCGGCCGTCGGTGGTCCTGCTCGAGCACGAGCTCGTCTCGTACTGCCGTGAGCGGCTGGCCGCCTACAAGTGCCCGCGGATCTTCCAGTTCCGTGCCGAGCTGCCGAAGAACACCCTCGGCAAGGTGCTGAAGGACGAGCTGGCCCGCGCCTACGGAGCGCTGTCGTGACCGCGCGGGCCACTGCGCGTCACCAGGTCCCCCGGCTGGACGACGACTACACCACGACGGCGGCCCGGCAGCGGAGGGAGTTCCTGGCCGGCGCCGCGGGCGTGGCCCCGGAGCACGTCGGCCGCTACTCGTTCGATCCGGCGGTCCTGACCGGGAACATCGAGAACTTCATCGGCGCGGCCCAGGTGCCGATCGGGATCGCGGGACCGCTGCTGGTTGACGGCGAGCATGCCCGCGGGACGTTCTACGTGCCGCTGGCCACCACCGAGGGCACTCTGGTGGCGAGCTATAACCGCGGCATGAAGCTGGTCCACGCGGCAGGCGGCGTACGGGCCACCGTGATGGCGGACGTCATGCAGCGGGCCCCGGCCTTCGGCTTCGAGAGCGCGCGGGAGGCACGCGCCTTCGGGGAATGGGTGACGGGCAGCTTCGCGGCGATAAAGGCCGAGGCCGACGCCACCACGCACGCGGGTCGTCTGCACGACATCGAGCAGTTCCCCGCGAGCAGGTTCATGTTCCTGCGGTTCAACTACACCACCGGCGACGCGGCCGGGCAAAACCTCACCGGCAAGGCCACACTGTACGCCTGCAACTGGATCAGGTCGCACTACGCGGGAGTCCGGGACTTCTACCTGGAAGCCAACCTGGCCACGGACAAGAAGAGCTCTCAGGTCAATATCCTGCGGACCCGCGGCAAGCGGGTCGTGGCCGAGGTCACGATACCGGCGGATCTGGTACGCCGGGTCATGCACACCACGCCCGGCCAGATGTTCCAGGCCCGCCAGGTCAGCAATCTCGGCGGCATGCTGGCCGGGGTCAACAGCAACGGGAACCATACGGCCAACGGGATCGCGGCCATGTTCACCGCGACCGGGCAGGACATCGCCAACGTGGCCGAGTCGTCGGCGGCCCTGCTGCACACCGAGATGCTGGCCGACGGAGGCTACTACTACTCCGTCACCCTTCCCGCGCTGATCGTGGCCACCTACGGCGGCGGCACCGGGCTGCCCACCCAGCGCGAGTGCCTGGAACTGCTCGGCTGCTACGGGCCGGGCCAGGTCCACAAGCTCGCCGAGATCGCCGCGGCCACGGTGCTGTGCGGTGAGATCTCGCTGGGTGGCGCGGTCGTCGCCGACGAGTGGGTCACGGCCCACGAGCGGCTCGGCCGGAACCGGCCCTAGAACGCCCTGCTTTCCGCACGCCT
>Ga0335077_10003243_pt1 | contig 19593 bp, 16 predicted proteins | sample Lox_Sample_31_FD_207151 | JGI IMG/M metagenome (GOLD analysis project Ga0335077, IMG submission 207151) | Soil microbial communities from Loxahatchee National Wildlife Refuge, Florida, United States - Lox_Sample_3.1 | ecosystem: Environmental > Terrestrial > Soil > Wetlands | place: USA...
CCGGGGTCCCCGCGCCGCCGGCCCCCGCCGGCGCCCCGCCGACAAGCCCCGCCCGGCTCACGGGTGAGTCGATCGAGGACACTGAGACACTATCCATGATCAGGAGCGCCACGCTCGCCACGTGGATGCGCCGCGCCTCGAACGCGCGCTGGCCGCGCTTGCATGAGTCGTCGATAATCGTGGCGTCCATCTCGACAGGCAGGAGAGTGCGATGCCGATGAAGCTATCAGGAGCCCACGTGGAGAGCTACGCGCGAGACGGATTCCTGTCACCGGTCGCGGCGCTGACCCGCGCCGAGGCCGCGGAGTGCGGCCGGAAGCTGGAGGCCTTCGAGCAGGCCCTCGGCGGGCCCCTCACGTCCGCCGGGACGGAGGCGCGCTACCGCTCGCGCACGCACGTCCTCTTGGCCTGGGTCCACGACCTCGTCCGGCACCCCGCGATCCTCGACGCGGTCCAGGACCTCATCGGGCCCGACATCCTCGTCTACACATCGACCTGGTTCATCAAGGAGCCCGAGAGTCCGGCGATCGCCGCCTGGCACCAGGACGCCACGTATTTCGGCCTGCGTCCCTACGTGCACGTGACGGCGTGGCTCGCGCTCACGGACGCGACCGCCGAGAACGGATGCATGGAGTTCCTGCCGGGCAGCCACCATCGTGGACAGCTGCCTCATCGCTCGGGCGTCGTCGCGGCCAGCGTGAATCGCGCGGGCCAGGCCGTCGTCGGAGACGTCGACGACGCGCCGGCCGTACACGCCCCTCTCCACGCCGGTGAGTTCTCGCTGCACCACACGCTGTGCCTGCACCGCTCGCAGCCGAATCGGTCGACGGGGCGGCGGATCGGGATAGGAATCAGCTATGTCCCGACGCACGTGCGGCATCTGGGCAGAAAGCACAAGACGCCGGCCATGCTGGTCCGCGGCGTCGACACGTTCGGCCACTTCACGCTGGAACCGGCGCCGGTCGCCGATCTCGACGAGACGGCCCGGACCGCCTATGCTCGTTCCTACGAGACCTACCAGGCGGCGTACGCCGAACAGGTCGCCCTCGAGGGTCGCTGATGGCCAGCAACGGACAGGTTCGTGGGCCGCTCACGGGCATCCGCGTCATCGAGATGGCCGACGAGCAGGCCGAGTACTGCGGGCTGACCCTGGCGGGCCTGGGCGCCGAGGTCATCAAGGTGGAGCCGCCCGTCGGCAGCCCCACCCGCCGCATCGGCCCCTTCTACGAGGATCGGGAAGATCCGGAGCGCTCGCTGTTCTTCTGGCAGTACAACCGTGGGAAGCGCTCGATCGTGCTCGATCTCTCGGTGCCGCGCGATCGCGAGCGGCTTCACCGGCTCGTCGCCTCGGCCGACGTGCTGCTGGAGTCCACACCGAGGGGAGAGCTCGACACGCTGGGGCTCGGCGCGGACCGGCTGATGGCCGAGTTCCCCGCCCTGATCGTCGCGCGAACGTCACCGTTCGGCGACGAGGGTCCATGGGCCGGCTTCAAGGGTTCAGACCTGGTGCACCTGGCGCTCGGCGGGGTCATGATGAATTGCGGCTACGATCCGGCGCCCGGAGGTCAGTACGATCTGCCTCCGATCGCTCCCCAGATGTGGCACGCCTTCCACGTGGCCGGCGAGCAGCTCACGGTCGCGATCGTCGCCGCGCTGCTGTTTCGCTGGCGGACGGGCAAGGGACAGCGCCTGTCGTGCGCGGTCCACGAGGCGGTGGCGAAATCCACCGAGGTCGACCTGATGTCCTGGGTGATGCGCCGCGTGCCCGTGCTGCGCCAGACCTGCCGTCATGCGCGTGAAACCGTCTCGCCACATCCGTCGATCGTGCACACCAAGGACGGCCGCTGGGTGATGGCGAATCTCGGGACGCGCCCGGGTGAAGGGGCCCAGCTGGTCGCCCTGCTCGACCGCTACGGCATGGTCGCAGGTCTCAGCGAGGAACAGACGGCCATACCGCGGGGAGGGCGGTTCGTCCCCGGGACGGCGCCCAGCGCGGGACAGCGCGACCACGCCATGGAGGCCGTGCAGCGCTTTGTCAGGGCCTTCACTTACGAGAACGTCCCCTGGCGCGAAGCCCAGGAGCTTGGCATGCTCTGGGCGCCACTCAGGAAGCCTCACGAGAACGCCACGGATCCACATTGGCTCGCGCGGGAGAGCTGCACGGACGTCCCGCACCCCGAGCTCGGGCGCTCGTTCCGCTACGCCACTAGCAAGTGGCTGGCGACGGGCACGGCCTGGTCGGTCGGCCGCCGGGCACCGCTGCTGAACGAGGATGCTGAGACCGTGTCCCCGTCGCGTGATCTCGACGTGCCGGTGATCGATCGGTCGGCACGCGCACCAATCGACGAGGGACTCTCGCCTCGCGGCAAGCCGTTTCCGCTGCACGGCGTCCGCATCCTGGATTTCACCTGGTTCCTGGCCTCCGCCGGAGGCACGCGATTCCTCTCCGCCTTCGGGGCCGAGAGCATCAAGGTCGAGCTGAAGAGCCATCCCGACACGCGCCTGGCGGCGATGGCGCCGGTCGGGGGTCGCGCCGCGCGAGAGCGAGCCACGAGTCCTCTGCCGGGCGTGACGGATCCGGACATGGGCGGGCAGTTCAACAACAAGAACCCCGGCAAGCGAGGAATCTCGCTGAACGTCCGGCACCCGAAAGGTCTCCTCATCGCGCGACGGCTCGTCGCGATGTCTGACGTCGTCGCAGAAGGCTTCTCGCCCGGCGTGCTGGACAGCTGGGGACTCGGATACGACGCGCTGCGCGCGATCAAGCCGGACATCGTCTACGTCCAGCAATCCGGCATGGGCGCGAAGGGCACCTACGGGCGCTTTCGCACCGTCGGCCCGATCGCCAACTCGTTCTCGGGGCTGTCGGAGATGTCGGGATTGCCTGAGCCGGCGATGCCGGCCGGGTGGGGGTACTCCTATCTCGACTGGATGGGCGCGTACAGCTTCGCGCTCGCGATCCTCACCGCGCTCCTGCACCGCGCGCGTACGGGCGAAGGGCAGTGGATCGACGCCTCGCAGTCGGAGGTCGGCCTCTTCATCAGCGGGACGACGATCCTCGACTGGTCGGCGAATGGACGGATCTGGTCCCGCTACGACAACCGATCCCCGTACAAGCCGGCCGCGCCGCACAATGTCTTCCCGTGCGCGGGGACGGATCGGTGGCTCGCCATCGCCTGCTTCACCGACGCGGAATGGCAAGCGTTGACCCAGGTCGCGGGGCATCCAGAATGGGCAAACGACCGCCGATTCACGGATCTCGCGACCAGGCTCCGGCACCAGGACGCCCTCGAGGCGCTCGTCGGCGGATGGACGAGATCTCAGGATGCCTATGCGGCGATGCTCGCCCTCCAGCGCGCCGGCGTGCCGGCGGGTGTGTGTCAGACCGCCGAGGACCGTTGCGACCACGATCCTCAGCTCGCGGCGCTCGAGTGGTTGACGGAAGTGACCGGCACGAAGATCGGGCGATGGCCGATTGCCGAGGTGCCCGTCAAGATGAGCGCGAGCCCGGCCTACATCGGCGGACGCCTCGACCGCGGCGCGCCGTGCTACGGCGAGGACAACGACTACGTGTACGGCGAGCTTCTGGGGTTCTCGTCCCAGGAGATCAAGGCGCTCGCGGACGAGGGCGTGATCTGAGGGCTAGGACTCGTTCACGTCCTGCCCCCGCCCTCCACTCCCACGACACGATCGTACGCCGCGCGCAGGAGCGCGCGCGAGTCGCGCTCTTCGTGCACGTACCAGCGCAGCGTGTCGCGCGTGAGCGGATCGACCGACTGGTCGGCCACCCGCTCGTCGATCGAGGCGAAGAACTCATCGGTCGCCTTGTCCGACACCTCGCTACGACGCCTGCGGATCTTCTCCGTGTCGGGGAGCTTCGGATCGCCGAGGACCCGGAGACGCTCCGCCAGGGCCGGGTCTTCCTTCGGGAGCAGCGAGAAGCCGAGCCGTTCGATGCGCTGACGAAACACCTCGCCGTGGGTCGTCTCGCGCGCCGCCACCAGGCACAGTGCCCGCCTCAGGTCGGCGTTGGGCGTCACGTCGGCCCACGCTTTCAAGTACTGGCCGGCGTTGCTCTCGGCGAGGCTGATGGCATTGAGCAGCCCCAAGTAGGACGGCTTGGTCTCATTCCCGGTCGACATCGTCGGGCGCTCCTCTCGTATTGGCGTCATGTTTTCACACTCCACGCACCGCTCTATCCGTCGTCGTCGGCGAGCTTGATCGAGAGCATCTCGAGCCGCTGCGCGTAGATCTCCTGGTCGCCTCGTCGGCGCCGCTCCTCGCGCACCACCGGCCATTGGAAATCTGGCACGTGCCACCGCGTGATCAGGAACTCGATCGCGCCCGCCGGATTCTGCGAGACCCCGCGCCCCTCGAGCCGGAAGGCATTGAACTGGCCGGCGGGGGTCAACACCCACTTGCGCTCCACGATGCGGATCTCCTGATACGACTGCCACGTGACTCCTTTCGGGTCCGTGACCTCGTACTGCGTGCGCCAGCGCTTGCCGACCGCGAATTCCGGCGCCGCGAGCTGGTTGGGCGAGAAGGTGTAGCCGTCCGTCGTGCGCAGCTGGTTACCGAGCAGATCCGAGACGAGGCCGGTGTCGTGGACGACTTCCGTCTCCGTCACCCGGACGACCTTCGCGGTGTAGGTGCGACGCTCAGCTCCCGTCCGGAGGTCCGACACCCGGTACGTCACGGTGTCGCCGACCTTGGAAATCCTGGCGAAGGCCGAGCCCTTGGTGAACGGGTTGCCCACCTGGGACGTGATCTGGATGCGCTTCTCGCCGCGCGCGGCGAGCACGCGATCGAGCCGGAACTGAGCCAGCTCGGCGAAGTTGCCGCTCGGATGGCGCCGCAGGTAGTCCTCGAAGGCGGCGGGATCCTGGGAATCCTGGATGCGCCGCCACAGCGCGAGCTCCTCGTTGAACCGCCGCGTCTTCTCCTCCTCGGACAGTCGTTTCAGCTGATCGGAGGGCAGGAAGTAGAAGTCCTCCTCGAGCGAGGTGCTCTCCCACGGGATCTGCGCACCATCCGACTGACGCCGAACGCCGAGCCGCACGCGCTTGAAGACGTCCTCGATCTTGGCCCCCTTGACCGCCATCTCGCGCACGAGGTACTCCGTGTAGAGCCCGTTCGCGCCGGTACCGTCGCTCGCCACGTTGCCCGGCGAGGTGGCGTAGGCGAGCAAGGTATTCGGCGGGGCGTCCATCTGTGACAGCCCCTTCTGCCGGATCGGCTTGTCGCCGCCGAAGGGGTTGTCGCGGCAGGCGTCCAGGATGATCACGTTCATCGGGTTGGCCGCCTTGGCGATCCCGCCGATCAGCCCGGTCACCGCGACCGCCTGTTTCGGCACGTCGTCGAGGCGCTCGATTGCCGCGTCCACCGGCACGATGTAGTTCGTCCAGGCGAGCTGCGCCCCGTGGCCGGCGTAGTAGAAGAGCCCCATGCACTTCCGCGTGGCCAGCGAGTGCGTGTAGCCGCGGATCGCCGCGAGCATCTGGGCACGCGTGATATCGCGTTTCTCGGTGACCTCGAACCCGAGCCTCACGAGCAGGTTGGCGACCGCGCGAGCGTCGTTCACGGGGTTTCTGAGGGGCGCGGTCGCGTATCGGCTGTTGCCGATCACGAGCGCGACCTTAGGCGCTCGCATGAGCCTGAACGCCTCGTCCGATTGCGCCCACACCCGGCCGCGAGACCGAGCCAGCAAGCACACGCCTGCCGCGACGCCCGCTCCCAGCAGTCGTCGACGCCCGGAATTCATGCCTCGAGCCGGCCCTACGGCGTGATTCCAGCCGCCGCCGGCATCAGTACGGCTCCCTCACGAAGAGGAACGTCGTGCCCTGCACGATGGGCGCGCTGGCGCCGACGAACGAGACGTTGACATCCTTCACCTGGCGCGCTCCCGCTCGTCCCGACGCTTGCAGCGCGCCCTCGATGATGTGCCAGAGGCCATGGATCCGCCCGGTGCCCAGGCTTCCGCCGAACGTGTTCAGCGGAAGCTCGCCGTCCAGTTCCATGCGTCCGTCCTGGATGAAATCGAGCGCTTCGCCTTCCCTGCAGAAGCCGTACGACTCGAGCCCGTAGATCACCGAGGCCGAGAACCCATCGTAAATCTGCGCGACGTCGACGTCCTTCGGCGTGAAGCCCGACCGCTCCCAGGTGAGCCGTGATGAACTCTGGCCGCCCTCCATGTAGCTCGACAGACTCCCGATGCGCCCGGCCACCTCGAACGCGAGTCGCTGACCGTAGCCGGCAAGGTACGCGGGACGCGGCCGCAGATCGCGGGCGCGGTCGGCAGTGCTGAGAACGATGGCCACGGCGCCCTGGACGGGGATGTCACAGTCGTAGAGGCAGAACGGATACGCGATCATGCGGGAGCTCAGATAATCCTCGCGCGTGAGCGGTTGTCCGCAGAAGTAGGCGTGAGGGTTCAGGTGCGAGTGGCGCCGCTGGGTCACCGCGAGCGTGGCCATCTTCTCCCGATTCTGGTGGTGGCGTTCGAGCCAGCGCGTGTACGCCACCGCCATGCCCTGCCCGGGGCCGCCGAACCCGTACGGAGCCGTGAACTGCGCCGGGCCGTGGGCGTGGGTGCCCGGCAAGTTCTGGTACGTCCCCTTGGGATTGTGCATCGCCCGCCACACCACCGCGTACCGGCACACTCCGGCCAGGAGCGCGTTGACGGCCTGCTGCACCGCCCCACCGATGTTGACCGTCTCCACCTGGACGTGCCAGGCGAGATTCGGGAGCTTGAGCATCGCCATCATGCAGTTGACCGAAACGATGGTGATGCCGTCGACCATCGCGTGACCCGTCGCCGGCAGCTCCGGATACGTCGCCAGGCCATCGATGTCCGACATCTGGAGTCCCGAGTCTTCCACCGCACCCTTCACCGCCTCGAGCGCGTGCGCGGCGAGTGGAACCTCCGCCGACCGGGTGACCTTCGAGAACCCGACGCCGCTGACCGCGACCTTGCACCGATGCTCCCACATGCGGATCGCCCCCTCGGGCTACGACCGATCGCGCGCCAGCCGGAACTGCGGCAGCGTGATCTCGTCGTTCAGCGGCTCGAAGATCACCTCGACGCGCCGCCCGACCTTCGCTTCCGTGTATGGAGCCTCCAGCAGATTGCCTGCCAGCAGGGCCCCGGGCGCGTCGTCGAGCTCCACGATGATGCTGGCGTAGGGAATGGCCGCGGCGAATCGCCGGTCGCCCGCGTGGTACATGATCGTGTAGGCGTAGATGGCGCCCTTGCCGCTGACGGGCTCGAACGCGAGGTCGATGCCCATGCAGTTCACGCACGTCGCGTACGGCGGATGCTGGAAGTGGCGGCACTCCTGGCAGCGCTGCAGCGCCAGCACGCTCCGCCGGGCCGCATCCCAGAACGGCTTCGTCAAGTCGTTGGGGACCGGGATCGGTCGGGTCACCTTGCTCCAGTCGCTCATCTCGGAATCCTCGCCGGCCCACGATAGCACGGACGACGGTCCGGTCGAGGTGAGCGTAGGTGCGCTCCATGGCCCGCGGCCGCCGTCGCACGGCATCATCGGCCCGCCCCTGTCCCGCGGTCGGTCGGGGTTGACCCGTTTCGCCCCGGTGGTACCAAGGCGGTGCGCGCTCGGCATGCAGCGAAGCTCCGCGACGAGGTTCGACGGTCGAGCCGACGGGTTGTGGACGACCGTGGAACACGGAGGTGTCCGATGTCCAGGATCCGGCTGATTCACCACATCAACGTCCCGATCAGCGATCGCGAGCGGACCCGAAAGTGGTACGAGAGGGTGCTGGGCGCGGAGTTCCTCGATCGCGGCCCCGCGCTCAACACGCGGCAGCTGCGGCTCGGCACCGGGGAGATTCACTTCAGCGAGACGCCTCACCCCTCGCCCTCCGTGTCGAGCCACTTCGCGCTGGAGATCGATGAGCGCCCGGGAACCCCGTGACGCCGCCCGCCCCCCGCTACGGGCTGAGCCTGCCGAATCGCGGCGTGCTGTTCGGGGCCACGAGCGTCGACGAGCTGCTCGCGCTCTCCGAATGAGGCCGACCGGTCCGGCATCTTCGACTCGATCTGGGTCGGTGACAGCCTCTTCGCCAGGCCGCGTCTCGAGTCAACTCGCCCGCGCACTCACCGACGTGCTCCCGGGAGGTGCAAGCTGACGAGCGACAAGCTGATCTCCGCCGACTCTCACGTGAGCGAGCCGACCGACCTCTGGATCGAGCGTGTGGAGAAGCGATACCGTGACCGCGCGCCCCGGCTGGTGGAGAACCCTCGCGACCCGGAGGGCGCCTACTTCTACTACGAGGGCTACCCGCCTCATCCGATCGGGATCGGGCTGGGCGCTGATCTTCTCCGGCGTGCTGGATCGCTTCCCGGAACTGCAGATCGTCTCGGCGGAGAACAACTGCGGCTGGCTACCGTACTACCTGCAACGCATGGATCGCACTTTCGAGCGGGGGCGCCACGCGGCCGGATTCATGATCCAGATGAAGCCCAGCGACTATTTCTGCCGCCAGATGCACTGCACCTACATCGACGATTACGTCGGCGTCGCCAACCGTCACTTCATCGGCGTGGATCGGATCATGTGGTCGTCCGACTACCCGCACCAGGCCTCGTCGTGGCCGCATTCCCGGGACGTGGTCGCGCGGGACTTCAAGGACGCGACTCCGGGCGACCGGTTCCTGATCACGAGGGGCAACGTCGCGAAGCTCTACGGCTTCGAGCTCTAGAAAGGCCCTCCATCTCCGTGAGGGTTAGCCCTGATCCGAAATTCGCGGCGCGCTCCCCGGACCGCGGATCAGCGGGTGGCGCGGGGTGCCGTCCCCGACAGCACGGCGCGGAAGGGCCCCACTGGGGATGGGTGGAGCGCCGGGATGGCGGGGGCGGTACCCCGCTACAGGACCCGCTGATCTGCGCCTGGGGCGGCATCGCGAATTTCCGATCAGGGCTAGCTGTCGCGGACGTGCGAGACGATGGATTGGAACTTGCCGCTCGGTGCAGACGCGAGCTCGTCGAGGATGTCCACGTGCACCTCGACTTCCTCCCGGCCCACGACGCGCACCAGCGCCTGCGTGAGCTGCTCTCGTAGTGCCCGGTCAGGCAGGGCTGAACGGTGGACGACACGGATGCGGAAGCGGTATCGCGTCTCCTGCACGAGCTGCACTCGGATGACGCCAGCCACGCCGTACAGCTCCGCCAGCAGCACGGAGTCGTGCGCCAGCTCGCCGTTCGGCAGCGTCACCAGGTCGTCTGCGCGACCATCGAGGCTCGCCAGTGCCGGAAGGTTGCGGCCGCACGGACATGAGGCATCCGCCATGACGCCGAGATCCCCGATCGCGTAGTTGAGCAGGACCGTCGCCCGGTTGATCAGGTTCGAGATCACGATCTGCCCGCGCTCGCCTGCCGGCTGCGTCTCGCCGTTGACGTCCGCGATGCGCAGCGCCACCTGGTCGGCATGGACGTGGAAGACGTTCCGGTGCGGACACTGAAAGGCGATCCGCAACGCCTCGCACGACTGGTAGCTCGAAAGCACGGGAATGCCGTACGTGGTCTCGAGCAGCTCGCGGTCCGCCGGGGGCAACTGCTCGCCCCCGTAGGCCACCAGTCTTGGGCAGAAGATCGTTCGGCCGTGGACGTGGGCCCAGCGATACACCGCCCCGATGTAGGCGCCGAAGCCGATGATGAGGTCGGGCTCGATAGAATTGATCACCTCGAGGTTGTGCTCGAAGGAATCCTCCGGGTGCACGCCCACAGGCTTGACGTCGAGCCGTGCCGGGACAATGGAGTACGCCGCGTGGAACGATCTGACGACGTCCAAGGTGCCACCCCGACGCGAGACCGCTAGCGTCCGGTAGCCGTGCCAGGGGCCGAGGAACCGGGCGAGCACCTCGCGCTGCCGTACGCCGGCGGCGCGGGCACGGAAGACTGCCGCGCGGTCCCAGTACAACCGCTTTGCGTGGCCGGAGCTGCCGGAGCTCGTGACCTCGAGCAGCGGCTCTGCCGCAGCGGCCGTCGAAAGAAAGAGCTGGGGATCGCGCGCGAGATCCTGTCCCGATACGAGGGGAAGTCGCGCAAGGTCCGCCGCGGTTTGGAAGTCCCCCGGGCGCATCCCGCGCTCATCCATGATTCTGCCATAGAAGGGCACGGTGCGGTACGCGTGCGCGACGATCGAGCGAACGCGGCGATCCTGAGTCGCCCGAATCCGCGACGGCGAGGAAAAGGGCAGGCTTCGAGCGCCCGGGATCTGGAGCATGGTGAAGCCTGTCCAGTAGAGCCGCGATGGCCACCGGACTCTGTCCAGCCGGGGAGGCGCACCACTCATTGGGTTCCCCCAAAACGCGGCCGCTCCAGAGCCGGTTGGCGATCGCACTCGCTGGGCCGCGCAACGCGGAGATCGGCCGCTACCCGCAACTCGAGCACCGCGGCGTGCTCCAGACGGTCGACTCGCGCCATCGGCTGTTGCGTCTCGTCGGCGCCCGGTTCCGCCTCGAGCATGCCCGCCCAGGACTCGACCGCGAACCCTCGATACTCGACGAGTACACCAACGAGATCCTCGAGGAAGAGGGCTACAGCACGGAAGAGACCGCCCGGTCGACTCAGAACACCTTCATCAGCGCGCCGAGCACCTGATAGTCGAAGGCCTTCTTATGCGTGACGGGCACCTCGACTCCCATGAGCAGATACCAGTTCTCTCCCAGGTGGGTCCGCATGCCGGGGGTGAGCGACGCAGTGTTCTTGCTGGGGCCATCGACCGTCTGGACCAAGTTGGCCGACAGATAGAACACGAGATCGCCGAACGGCGTGGCGGTGTGCGGGGTGAAATAGTAGCCCGCGGCGAGATTGGCGATGAACGACGCGCGCGCGCCGACCTCGTCGATGCTCTGGTGGCCATACGGGACGAAGAACCCGGCTCCGCCGCGGAGCACGAGCCCCTTCCACCAGTTGGCCCAGAACTCATAGGTCGGCGTGATGGCTGCCGCACCGTTGGTGTTTTCGGTTTTGCCCGTCGGCACCCGGAAGGCCACGTTGAACGACTGCGTGAAGTCCTGGCTCTCGGAGAGGAGGAAGCGAGGGACGATCTGAAGGTCTCCAAAATTGATCTCGTAGTCGGTGCCGGTCGCGCCCCGGTTCGAGACCACGGGGACGTCGAGGCGGAACTCGAATCGCTGGTCGAAGGGCAAGTAGAGTTGGAGGAGACCCGAGTTCTGGTTCCCGTTGTCGAGGAAATTGTGGGCATAGCCGTAGGTGCCCACACCGAGCCGATAGAACACGCCGTCGAAGGAGTTCAGCCAACCCTGCCGCGGCGCGCCTCCTCCGCCGTTCGGCGGACTGACCCAGGCTTGGGTCCAGCCCTCCGTGAAGAAGTTGCTCAAGGACAATTCCCGCCACTTCGAGGGATCGCTGTAGACGTCGCCCGTCAGCGACTTCCCGATGGCACCGAACACGCCGTCCGTCGAAGCCGTCGACGACGTCTGCTGGGCCATGCTCGGCGCTCCAGCGCACAGCACGCCCGCGGCAAGCACGAGGCAGGTGAGAAGGCGCACATTACTCGTCCGCATTGTCTTCTCTCTCCTTACCTTCTCTCGGGTCACATCGCTTTCTTGCGGTGCCTTGAAGCGTCGAAGGCACGCCGGAGCCCTGGCCGTCTGTCCATGCTTTCGGTCACTGTGCAAGGCTCGCGAGATCTTGTCAAGAACGCTTACCGTATTCCCGCCAGGTTCGCTAGGGCTTGGCCTGAATCAGTCGGCTCGCTCGACCTTCCCACCGCCGCGCTGGTACTCACCTTCTTGCTTGAGAATGGCTGCGGACCTCACGAGTCGACCGTGCCAGCGACTACCGCCAGAGTTCGCGCGTGGCCAGGCGCGCGCCCTCCACCAGCGACGCGAGCTTGGCCCAGGCGATGCTCGGCTCGATGATCGGGCGGCTCGCGAACGTGGCGAACCCGCAGTCGACGCCCGCTATCACGTTGTCCCGGCCCACCACCTTCGCGTACCGGACGAGCCGCTGCGCGACCAGCTCAGGATGCTCGATGAAGTTGGTGGTCGTGTCGAGCACCCCCGGGATCAGCGTCTTGCCCTCTGGGAGCTTGACGGTCTCGAAGACGTTCCACTCGTGAGCGTGCCGCGGGTTGGCGCCTTCGACGGACAGACCGACGGGCCGGGCGGTCAGCAGGATGTCGATGATGTCGGAGAGCGCCACGTCACGATGATGAGGGCCTTCGTAGTTGCCCCAGCACACGTGCAGGCGCATACGCTCGGGCGGGAGCGCCCGCAGGGCGTGATTGAGCGCCTCCACGTGCATCGCCGCCACCTTCCGGAACTCGGCCAGGGTCAGATGCTGGAACTGGTTGTTCCGGCCCGACGCCAGATCCGGACAGTCGATCTGGAGCATGAAGCCGGCGCCGACGATGGCCGCGTACTCCCGCTCGAGAACCTCCGCCAGCGCTCGCACGTAGGCTTCGTGGCTCGGGTAGTACCGATTGTCCAGGAAGCGCGCGGCCTGGCCGGGGGAGACCGCGGTCATGAAGACGTGCTTGGCGCCAGCCGCTGCGGCGGCCTCGGCCATGTTCCGGATGTCCTTCTCGACGGCACCGAAATCCCGCCACGCGATGGGCCCGGAGCACGTCGGCCGCCGCTCGGAGGCCGCGGTCTGTGTCCGCGCCTGGTACGAGGGAAAGTCCTTGAGGTCGGCGCCGGCCGGCATCGTGGACGGCTCGCCCTCGAACCCGGTGAGACGATCCTTCACGTAGGTCGAGTAGTCGCACTTGCCTTGCTCGCCGTCGTTGACGACGTCGAGACCAGTCAGGAGCTGTCGGCGGACAATGGCCTCGACGGCCGACCGAACGCGGGCGTCGAAGGCACCATGGTCCGTCACACCCCCCGCGTCCTGCTGCTGGAGGAGCGTCGTCAGGTCATCAGGGCGCGGCAAACTCCCGATGTGCGTGGTCAGAATCGCGTTCAATAGAGGTCCTCCTCTTGAAGCAATTCACGGTTTCGGGCTCGATGATCTGACGCGCTGGAGGCGAATTTCGCCACGGGAGTATGCGGGGATATGACCACTCATATCATCTCCATTCACCGTCATCACGCCGAAATCGCTGGCGCCTCCCCGACTGAATCGAAACACGTCGGCGGATACCGGCCCTTCGATTTCCACTCCCGCGGAAGAGGCGCTCGGCTCCACGAACATTTGGCCGGGGAACTTGGCCCCGCGCTGCTCCAGCTCCAGTCTGATTGCGATGCCTTCGAGGCTCTGCCACGTGCCGGTCACGTCCGCCGGCGCCATGAAGTCGGCCACGTCGGAGGGGCTGCGCGCACAGCCAGAGCCGAGCGCGAGCGCAAGTAAGAGGAGCGCGACTCGAGCGATCCTCGTCATCGCTATGGCCCGCCGCCATCCGCATTTCGAAGACACGCCGTCTCCGTCCCGTATCGCCCGAACAGCTCGCCGAGCCGCACCTCTCCGATGCGCCCGGAGTTGCGCATGGCCTTGAGATCGCCCTCGACGATCTCCGGCACGCGCACGTTGCCCGTGATGAGCCGCATGACCTCGCGGTTCACGTGACCGGCGCGCCAGAGCTTCGTCGGCAGGACCCGGATGCCCTCCTGGTAGAACTCGCTGATCCCCTCGACCGCCTGCGAGCCCGGCACCGCGCCGCCCACGTCGACCTGATGCGCGCAGTTCACGACGAAGCCCACGAGGCGCTCCTGATGGAACACGGGAGTCGTGAGGAAGAAGTCCGGCAGATGACCCGAGCCCATGTAGAGGTCGTTGAGGACGACGGCATCACCGGGCTCGAGCATGTCCGCCGGGTACTCGGCAAGGACGTGTCTGACGATGGAGGGCATGGCGCCGAGATGACCAGGGCTGAAGTCTCCCTGCGCGATCATGCGGCCGTTGGCGTCGAAGAGCGCCGCCGAGAAGTCGCGGCCCTCGCGGACGGCTTGCGAGTACGCCGTCTTGCGCAGCGCGGTCCCCGCTTCCTCGGCGATCGAATGGAGCGCGGCCCACACCACGCCCTTCGTGATCGCGTCCACGCCGGAGGCCATCGTCGCCATCCTGTCACTCCTTCGCAACGTGAATGATGAGGTTGCCGTGATCATCCACCTCGGCCTGATCCCCGGGCAGGAGCACGACGGTCGTTTCCCGCTCCTCGATCACGGCCGGCCCCGTCACCGGCTGGCCATGGCCCAATCGGTATCGGTCGTAGACGGGGCAGTCGACGAAGCCGCCGGACTCCGGGAAATACACGCGGCGCGACCTCTTCCGCGCGTTGCCGCCGCCGTGCCGTGACGCGCTCAACACCACGGGCGGCGCCACGCACGCAAGCTCGATCTTCCAGTTCGTGGCTTCGAGCCGGGCGCCCGGCTCCGCGTATCCGTAGTGCGCGGCGTAGACCTCCGCGTGGGCCTTCTCGATCGCCGGCAAGCTGTCGGCGCCGAGTCGGCCGGACGGGACGGGCACGCTCAGCTCGTGTCCCTGGCCGGCGTACCGGACCTCGGCGGCGCGGCTCATCCTCCATTGTCCTTCGAGGCCGGTGGCTTCGAGCTGCGCGCGACCCTCGGCCTCCATGGCTTCGAAGAGCTGGTTGATCCGCTCCCACGGCGCGCCGTCGAGCGAGACGACGAGCGTCCGGGAGAGATCGAAGCGCGGATCCGCGACCAGGAGCCCGAGAGCCGAGGCGACGCCCGCTGCGAAGGGCACGATCACCCGCCCGATGCCCAGGCTCCTGGCGAGGCGCGCGCCGTGGATCGGTCCCGCGCCGCCGAAGGTCATGCACGCCAGGCCCCGCGGGTCCTTGCCACGCCCGATGGAGACCACGCGGATCGCGCCTTCCATGTTGAGCGTCACGAGCTGATGGATGCCCCATGCTGCCTCGATGCGGGCGATGCCGAGAGGCCGCGCGACGTGCGTGTCGATCGCGCGGTCCGCGGCGTCCCGGTCGAGCGGGCGCGCGCCACCGAGGAAGAACTCCGGGTCGAGGTACCCAAGGACGAGATTTGCGTCGGTGACGGTGGGCACCGAACCTCCCAGTCCGTAGCAGGCCGGCCCCGGCGACGCCCCGGCACTCTGAGGTCCCACATGCAGGATGCCGCGCTCGACCCTGGCGACGCTGCCTCCGCCCGCGCCGACCTCCACGAGATCGACGCTCGGCACGTTGATCGGCAACCCGCTTCCATGGCGCAGCCCGATCATGTCCACCTCGAGCTGGTCCGTCCTCACCGGTTGGCCGTTCTCGACGAGGCACGCCTTCGCCGTCGTGCCGCCCATGTCGAAGGCGATGAGATCGGCATCACCAGTGAGGCGCCCGACGTGGGCCGCCATGATGGCGCCAGCCGCCGGGCCCGAGTCCAGCGAGCGCACCGGGAAGCGCGCGGCGCTCTCCGCGATGGCGATGCCGCCGTTGTTCTGGATCAGATAGAGCGCCCGCGCGAAGCCTCGACCCTCGAGCCCGCGTCCGAGCGCGTGAAGGTACTGCCGGAATCGCGGCGTGATGTACGCGTTCACGACGGCGGTGTTCGTTCGCTCGTATTCCCGGTATTGCGGGGACACGGCGCTCGAGCGCGTCACCGGGATGTCCGGCAAGAGCCGGGCCGCGAGCGCCGCGACGGCATCCTCGTGAGCCGGGTTCGCGTAGGCATGGAGCAGGGCGACCGCGAGGGATTCGGCGCCGCGGTCTAGGCAGAGCGCGAGCGCTTCATTCACCTCCGCGGGATCGAGGGCCCGGTACACCGCGCCCTCCGCCGTGATCCGCTCGCCGACCTCGACGATCTGGTCGCGCGGGATGAGCGGAGGATGCTTGTCGACGAACAGGTCGTTGATGTTGTAGCGCAGCTGCCGCTGGATCTCGAGGACGTCGCGGAAGCCTTCCGTCGTCACGAGAAAGGTCCGAGCGCCCTTCTTCTCGATGACGAGGTTGGCGCCGAGCGTGGTGCCATGCACCGCCTGCCCGACGTCGGCCATGCTGGCGCCCACTCGTTCGAGCAGCGCGTCGAGACCACGGAACACTCCCTCGGCCGGGTCGTCGGGCGTCGTGAGCTGCTTGCCGACGACGACGGCGCCCGTGGTCATGTCCTGGAGCGCGAAGTCGGTGAACGTGCCGCCGATGTCGAAGCCGAGTCGCCAGGTCGTCACGGGTGCGCATTCTCCCCTAGCCCCGTCGTATCGTCAAACTCCGGACCCGGTCGGTAGTTTCTCAGTCTTCCTCGATCGACTCACCCGTGAGGCGAGCGGGGCCTGTCGGCGGGGCATCTGTGGGGGCGGCTCCGTCACCCGTTCGCACGAATCGCAGCTCTTCGAGCTGCGGCCGGGCCTCAGGGGACCCACTCCGCGCGGCCGGCCCCACAGGCGCCCGCCGCCACCCGCCCGGGTTCCCGCGCGTCGCTCGGGGCAAACTGAGCCACTACCACCGGTCGCCTCCGCCTGGTTCACCCTGCCGATCAGCTTGTCCGCCGCGACCTTCGACGCTCCCAGCTCGGAACCCGGTACGGATCCAGCGGCGTCGATGACCGGGGTTGACAGAGACGGCGCCAAGGTATGCTCGAAGAACGGGCTTCATGCTACACGCTACGTTTGCGCCCCGCTCGAAGCGACGGTCGGGGCCCGACCGAAATCGACGAGCTCGAGGGCCGCGCGTGCGCTTTCACGAGTCTTCGCTCCGTCACGAGGTGCAGGAATGATTGCGTCGGACGCTCCGCTGACCACGAACGATGCGCTGAGTCCGGCACCCCGCCCGGGCTCCGTCCCGCGAAGCCGGATAGAGCTGATGACGGCATTGGGCGTGTGCGGTGTGGCGTTCGTCATTCGCGTCGTCACCCTGCTGCTGACGATCGACTTGTCGGGAGACGGTCCGTCGCGTGCCATGATGGCGTACGAGTGGTCCCGGTCCCCGCGGTTCGTCATGAGCGGCAACGTGTGGCTCCCGGGCGCGTCGTACTGGGCAGGAATCGCCACCCTGCTCGTTCCCAACCCGCTGATTGCGCCCCGTCTCGTGAATCTCTTGCTCGGGACGCTGACGGTTCCCGTCTTCTACCTGCTGATCCGGCGACTCTACGGGGGGCCCGCGGCTCTGCTCAGCAGTGTGACGCTCGCGGTCCTGCCACTCCATGTCGGCCTGAGCGTCAGTTCGATGAGCGAGCCGAGTTTTCTCTTCGTCATCCTCGCCGCCCTGCTCTGCCTCACGAACGCGGTCGGAGAACGATGCGTGCGCGTTCCGCCCCTCGGTCTCTTCCTGCTCTTCTTCGTCGCGGCGGAGATGACGCGATACGAGGCCTGGCCACTCATCCCGCTGGCGCTGGTGTATCTGTATTGGCGCAGCCGGAGTCTATCGACGCTGGTATTCTCCGCAGCGATCCTCCTCCTCTTTCCGATCGGCTGGTCGATGGCAAGTTACAAGCATTTCGGCCACCCCTTCCACGGTGTCCTCCTCGGGATCCATCCGCTGGAGCCCGGCGGCCCGGTCAAGATGTGGGCCGCCCTCGCAAACGTGCTTCGTCTTGCCCGGAGCTACCTCGGGGGGCTGCTGTTGGTGGCGATGGTCTGGGGAGCAATCACGGAACTCGCCCGCGCCATGCGTCGCGTTGTCAACGCAGAACGGACGGCGTACCTCATCCTCGTGGGAGTCTTCTGGATCTTGATCGTCGCGGGCGCGCGATCGGTCGGCCCGGCACTGTACGGGAGGAACTTGCTGAGTGGATTCGTCCTTGCGCTTCCGCTGGCTGCCCTGCCGTTCCTGCAGTACTGGGGCCGTTATCGCCATCGCGTGGCGATCGTCGTCCTGGCCAGCATCGCGTCCGTCGCCCTCGCCTATGTCACGAACTCCCCGCACGTCTGGGTGACACGGACACATCCGGTGCAGATCGTAGAGCTGGCACGTTGGCTGCGCAGCAGCCCCTATCGCGACACGCGGATCCTCCTGACGAAGATGAATTGGGCTTCCACGTATCTGCCCCTCTATATGCCGGAGCTCAGCGGGCGCCATTTCATCGTATCCGTATGGGTTGACGACACGCGGCTACGCCGGTTCATCGCCGAGCAGAAGCCCGCTTTGCTGATCGCCCAACCCGAGGACGTGGAGGATCGCACCCGCATCGAGCGTATTCTGGGACGTCCGATTCGCGACGAGCGACGAGTGTACTCGGCGGGACGGGTCGAGGCATACGATCTCTCGAACTGAAGGCCTGGATCCATATCCGGTCGCCATCGCCTGTCACGCTGCAGAAGCCGGGCGCTACAATGCCCGCGGATCATGTGTGGACATTCTTCCCATCGTCCTTCGAGCGCTCGCCGATCCGTCGGCCCAGGGCGCGCTCGCGGCGGACTGGCAGGCGAAGCGGACCACGTCGCCCCGACGGATACGACACGTGACGGTGCGCGGTGATCCACCGGCCCTTCTACGGCTGGATCGTCGTCGCCGGCGGCTTTCTCGTCCTGTTCTTGGCCTACGGAACACAATACGCGTTCGGGATCTTCTTCGGCGCCTTGCTCGCCGAGTTCGGCTGGAGCCGGGCGAGCCTGGCCGGGGCGTTCTCGGTCTACACCGTCGCTTATACCCTCTGCGGCGTGGCGGCCGGTCGACTGACCGACCGCTGGGGGCCGCGAATGGTGATCGCGATCGGAGGCGGCTTCCTGGGCCTCGGACTGATCGGCATGAGCCGCACGACCCAACTGTGGCACCCGTACGTCCTCTACGGGATCGTCGCGGCGCTGGGAATGTCGACGGCCTACGTCCCCTGCGCCGCCACCGCGGCGCGATGGTTCGTGAGGCAGCGTGGGCTTGCCATCGGCGTCACCTCCGCCGGCATCAGCGCCGGGGCGTTCGCGCTGCCGCCGGTCGCCTACTTCCTGGTGAGCCACGTCGGCTGGCGCTGGGCCTACGTCGCCTTCGGCGCCGCGATCCTGATCGGTCTCAACGTCATCGCCCCCTTCATGCGCCGCGATCCCGAATCCGTCGGTCTGACCCCGGACGGCCTGCCCGCCGGCGCGCCTTCGGGCGTGGAGCGCGTGAGTGCCGAGACCTGGACCGTCAGCCTCGCGATGCAGACCCGAGCGTTCTGGATGCTGCTCGCCACGTTCACCGCCACGTGGGCCCCCGTCTTCATCCCGCTGGTTCACCTGGTGCCGCTGGCGCGCGGCCTCGGCATCTCGGCGTTGCTGGCCACGACCGCCGTGAGCGCTCTCGGCGTCGCCGACCTGTGCGGCCGCCTGCTCACGGGAGCCGCCTCGGACCGCCTCGGGCGACGCACGACCCTCGCCATTGGACTGGTGCTCCAGGCCGGTGCCTTCGTCCTCCTGGCGGCAGCGGGCGGGATGCCCGCGCTCTACGCGGGCGCCATGCTGTTCGGCTTCTCCTACGGCGCCGTCTCGACCATGTTCCCGGCGATGATCGCCGACTTCTTCGGCCGCGCGAGAGCGGGCACCCTCGTCGGTGTCTTCTTCGCCGTGGCCGGCGCCACATCCGCCCTCGGCCCGCTCGCCGCGGGATTCATCTACGACCGTCAGGGGAGCTACGGCACGGCGCTCGTGATGAGCGCGGGATGCAATGCGCTGGCGCTCGCGCTCCTCGCATTCACGCACGCACCCACCCGGCGCGATGGTGAGTCCTG
>Ga0335077_10003244_pt1 | contig 19586 bp, 22 predicted proteins | sample Lox_Sample_31_FD_207151 | JGI IMG/M metagenome (GOLD analysis project Ga0335077, IMG submission 207151) | Soil microbial communities from Loxahatchee National Wildlife Refuge, Florida, United States - Lox_Sample_3.1 | ecosystem: Environmental > Terrestrial > Soil > Wetlands | place: USA...
CAGCTCGAGTGGGCCGACGTGCCCGTGCGCCGCGCGCTGGCCGGTCTGCTCGCCGACGCGCGCCTCGGCCACCTCGTGCTGATGGAGCGCGCCGGCCGGGCGATCGGCTACTACGTGCTCGCCTTCGGCTACAGCCTCGAGTTCCACGGCCGGGACGCGTTCATCGACGAGCTGTTCGTGCGCGAGGCCGAGCGCGGCACCGGCATCGGCACGCGCGCGCTCGCACACGCGGTCGAGCTGTGCGCCTCCCTCGGGGTCCACGCCGTGCACCTCGAGGCCGACTGGGTCAATCCGCGCGCGCGCAAGCTCTACGAGAAGAACGGCTTCCGGGTGCACGAGCGCACGCTCATGACGAAGAAGACGCGCTGAGCTCGACGGAGCGCGCGCCAATGCGGCGCGCCAGCCCTTCGAGCGCATGGTCGAGCGCGCGGCGGCGCGCCTTCGTCGTCCGCACGCCCGCCTCCCACCACAGCCCGTCGACGACGAGCGCGCCGCGCTCGCGGTCGTGGCGCGGGTCCAGCCGCCCGACGAAGCGGTCGCGCTCGAGGATCGGCAGCACGTAGTAGCCGTAGCGGCGTTTCTTCGCGGGCGTGAACGCTTCGAAGAAGTAGTCGAAGCCGAACAATCGCAATAGCCGCGCGCGGTCGTGCACGAGCGGGTCGAAGGGCGCCAGGAGCCGCAGCGCGTCGCCCGGCTCGGGCGCCTCGCGCGCGCGCTCGCGCCAGTCGGGCACGGCGAAGCCGAGCTCGGACTCGCCGCGCGATCTTCCGGCGAGCTCGACCGCGACCGCGCGGCCGTCCGACACCGCTTGGTGACACCACGCCGCCGCCTCGCGCACGGAGAGGGCGCCCCAGAAGCGGGCGATCTCGCGCGGCGTGCCGGCGCCGAGGCGCTCGAGCGCCGCGCTCGCGGCCCAGTCCGCGTGCTCCTCTGGCGACGGCGCCGGCGCGGCGTGCGCAAACGGGAGCACGCGCTCGACGAGGTCGTAGATCTTGTCGAAGCCGTCCCGCCCCGCGGTCGTGAGTCGGCCCGCGTGCCACAGCACCTCGAGCGCCGTCTTCTCGGGCGTCCAGTCCCACCAGCCCGTCGACGGCCGGTTCACGCTGCGCTCGAAGTCGCGCGCGCGGAGCGGCCCCTCGCGCGACACGCGCTCGTACACGCGTGCAAGGGTCTGTTCGGGCTTCCCGCCGAGGCGCTTCTTGAACCAGCGGTGCTGGCGCATGCGCCGCTCGCGCTGCACGAAGCGCGGCTTCCAGTGCGCGAAGAGCTCGATCGGGATGTACGCCGCGGCGTGCGTCCAGTGCTCGAAGAGCGCGCGCTTCTGGAACGCGAGGCGGTCGAGCAGCTCGGGCCGGTAGCCGTCGAGGCGTGCGCCGAGGATCAGGTGGTGGGCGCGTTCGATCCGGTGGATCGAGTCGAGCTGCACGTAGCCGAGCCGTTGGACGAGCCGCGCCACCGCTCCGAGCGATGCGGGGCGCCCCGGGTCCTCGAGCAGCCCCTGGCCCAGGAGCAGCAAGGTGCGCGCGTCGGCGGCGCTGACGACCGGTGGCACGCCGAGAGCGTACATTGCGGGCGTGATCGCGACGCGCGTCCTCCGCGGCGACAAGCTCCGCCTCGTGCCGCAGCGGCTCGAGCACGCGGCGCTCCTCGCGCGCTGGAACGCCGACCCCGACGTGCGCCACTGGCTGCACCGCTCCGAGGACCCGCCCGAGCTGCTCGGCCGCACGGCCGTCGAGCAGAAGCTGCGCCAGGTGCTCGCCGACCCGGGCGAGCTCCGCTTCGTGATCGAGGCCGAGGACGGCAGCCCCATCGGCGACGTCGGCCTGCTGGGCATCCACCCGTGCGGACGCGCGGAGCTGTCCATCGCGATCGGCGAGGCCGGGTACCGGGGCCGCGGCTACGGGCGCGACGCGATTCGCGCGCTGCTGCGCTTCGCGTTCGACGAGCTGGGGCTGCGGCGCGTGACGCTCATCGCGGACGCAGACAATGCACGCGGCATCCGCTGCTACGCGCGCTGCGGCTTCCGACACGAGGGAGTGTTGCGCGCGCACCGGCTGCGCTACGGCCAGCCGCTCGACATGGTGGCGATGGCCGTGCTGCGCGAGGAGTTCGCGGCAGCGGAGCGCGCGGTTGGAGCGCGGTAGCGACGGCGAGGCGCGCCTGCCTGCGTCGAGCCGGGGCGACGCCGAGGCGATGGCGCTCGTCCTCGCCGCCGAGGGCATCCCGCACCGCGTGGTGAACGAGTCCGGGCGTTTCTCCGTCGGGCTCGCCTCGGCCGACCACGCGCGCGCGGAGCTCGTCCTCGCCGCCTGGGCGCGCGAGAACGCGCCCGAGGCGCCGCCGCCCGCGCCCGACCCCGGCGTGGACACGCGCGCGGGCATCTGGCTCGCGGCCGCGCTCGTCGCCGCGTACTTCGTGACGGGCGGCTGGGACGACGCCAGCGAGTGGTTCGAGCGCGGCGCGAACGACGGCCGGCTCGTGGTCGCCGGCGAATGGTGGCGCCCCGTCACCGCGCTCACCCTACACGGAGATGTGTCGCACGTGCTCGGCAACGCGTTCTCGTGCGCCGTGTTCGGCAGCCTGCTCATGAGCCGCTACGGCGCGGGCGCGGGCGGCCTGCTCCTGCTCGCCTCGGGCGCGCTCGGCAACTGGCTCGCGGCCGAGTGGTACCGCTGGCACTACGTGTCGGTCGGCGCATCGACGGCGCTGTTCGGCGCGATCGGCGCGCTGACTTCCGCGGAGCTGGTGCGCCGCAGGCGCCTGCAATTGCGCTGGGGCCAGTCGTGGCTGCCGCTCGCCGGCGGGCTCGGTCTGCTCGCCATGCTGGGCACCGGCAAGGGCAGCGACTTCCTGGCGCACGTGTTCGGGCTGCTCTCGGGCATGGCGCTCGGCGTACCCACGGCGCTGGGATTCCGCCGGCCCCCGCCGGCGCGCGCGCAGCTGGCCCTCGCGGCCCTGGCGCTGGCCGTGCTGGCCGCCGCCTGGCGCGCGGCGCTCGCCGCCTAGCGCACCTTCACCGTCACGACGGGCACGCGCGCGTGGCGCAACACGCGCTCGGCCGTGCTGCCGAGCAGGACGTGCGCGAGTCCCGTGCGGCCGCGCGTGCCCATGACGATCAGGTCCGCGTGCGCCCGCTCGACCGCTTCCGCGATCGCGGGGTCGGGCTGCGACGCGGACGCGAAGGCGTCCACATCTACACCGGAGAGTGTCGAGCGCAGCTCCGCCAGCCGCGCGTGCGCGGCCTCGGCGAGCGTCTTCTCGATGTTGGCCGCCGCGAGCGTCGCGCCGAGGGTCATCATCCGCGGCAGGTCGTACGCGTGCAGCAGGACGAGCTTGCCGCCCGTCTTCGCCACGAGCTTGCGCGCGAAGGCGAGGGCCGCGTCGGCGTCGGGGGAGAAGTCGGTGGGCACCAGCACGCAGCGGTACGGCCCCGGCCCCGGCGAGTCCGCGTGCGCCGTCAGCACGGGCGCCGCCGCCAGCCTCGACACGCGCTCCGCCACGCTGCCCGACAACACGTGCGCGAGCGCAGACGCGCCGCGCGTGCCGACCGCCACGAGGTCGGCGCCGAGCTCCGCCGCGCGCGCGCAGATCGCGCTGGACGGCTCCTCGAGCGACACGCGGCTCGTGGCGCGGAAGTCGCGCGCGCGCAGGTGGCCGGCCAGCGTGTCGACCTTCTGGCGCGCCTCGGCGCGGGCCTCTTCCACGAGCGAGGGCGACATGCCGAGCGCCACGGACGCGAGCGCCTGCGGCGCGATCCAGGCGCTCGTGAAGATCTCGAGCTCCGCGCCGAACAGCTTCGCCAGCTCGAGCGCGTGCTCGAGCGCGCGGGTGGCGTGGGACGAGAAATCGGTGGCGACGAGGATCCGTTTCACGGTCCCCGCAGTGTACAACGGCGCTAGTGACTCTGGGGCGAGAGATCCACGGTCGCGACGACCGGCAAGTGATCCGAAGCGCGCCGCGCTGCAGCGGTGTGGTGCGTGCGCACGCGCGCCACGCGCGCGCCGCGCGCGTACACGCGATCGAGCGCCAGCACGGGCCGCGCGGCTGGCCAGGTTGCGGGCCACTCGGTGTTGTGGTGCTGGGTGAGCTCGTGCTCGAGCCGGCGCGTCGCCGGGCACTTGCGCCACGCGTTCATGTCGCCGAGCAGGACGGTCGGGCCCTGCAGCTGCGGGTGGTCGAGCAGCGACTGCACCTGGCGCTGGCGCGTGCGGTCGACGAGCGCGAGGTGCGTGGCCACGATCGACACGCGGCTCGCGTCACGGGCGAACTGTGCGGCGATCGCCGAGCGCTGCTCGAGCCGCGAGAAGGACAGGTCCAGCGCGAACACCGACGTCAGCGGCCAGCGCGACAGGATCGCGTTGCCGAGCTCGCCCCGGCGATGCACGCGCGTGGAGACGAACGCCAGATAGAGCCCGAGCGCGTTCGCGATGCCCGGCAGCGGGTCCTCTTCTTCGAAGGGCCGCAGCACCTCCTGCAGCGCGATGACGTCGGTGGCGAGCTCGCCGATCACGGCGCGCGCGAGCTCGGGCGCCCAGCGGCGCCCGCCGCCTGGCCCCGAGAAGCGGTGCACGTTGTACGTGGCGACCTCGAGCACGCCGTTCGGGCCCGCCTCCGGGTGCGGATCGCTGGGCGCGACCACGGCCGCCAGGTACGGCACGCGCTCGGCCAGGCGCACGCGGCGCTCGGCCAGGGCGTCGCGTCCGCGCAGCTCCATGTCCGTCAGCAGTCCCACCGGCTACCTCATCGTCCGCGGCCGAACGATAGTGGACGGCCCGGGCACTCGCGACGCGGGCGCGGAGCCGCAATACTCCGCGTCGGAATCGCGGAGGGCCGGATGTCGGACGAACTGCACAGGCGGGGTCGAGCGCTCGAAGAGGCGTTCTTTGCGAAGCAGAACGAGCTGCTCCTCGAGAAGCTGCGCGCGCAGGAAGCGGCGGCCCGCAAGAAGGCGGAGCTGTCCGAGGCCACCGGCATCCGCGAGGCGGCGCTGCTCGATGCGCTCGCCGTCGACGGGGTCGAGCCGAACGCCCTGGCGGCGCTCCTGCTCGCGCCCATCGTGCTCATGGCCTGGCGCAAGGGGAAGGTCGAATCGGCCGAGCGCAACGCCATCCTGCGCGCCGCCGAGGCGCGCGGCGTGAAGCCGGGCACGTCGCAATGGGCGCTCGTCGAGAGCTGGCTCGACCACCGGCCGCACCCGACGCTGCGGCCGGCCTGGGACGCCTACGTGGAGGCGCTGCGCGCGAAGCTGCCGCCGAAGGAGTTCGCACTCTTGCGCAGCGATCTGGTGAAGCGCGCTCAGGAAGTCGCGCGCGCGGCGGGCGGCATCCTGGGCTCGCACTCCGAGACGCAGACCGAAAAGGAGTTCATCGCGCAGCTCGAGGCCGCACTGCGTTGATCCGCGACGTTTGGGACCGGGTCTGGGCCTTCGACCTCGAGTGGGTGCCCGACCCGATCGCCGGCCGCCTGCTCCACGGCCTGCCCGACACGCTCTCCGACGCCGAGGTGCTGCAGGTGATGTGGCGCGAGGGCGGCGCCTCGGACGACGATCCGACGCCGTTCCTCAAGACCGCGGTGTGCCGAATCGTCTCGATCGCCGTGGTCGAGCGTCGCTCGCGCGGCCGCGGCGAGGCGCCGACCCTGAACCTGCTCTCGCTGCCGCGCGCTCCCGAGCGCGACGACGACTCGCGCGAGGCCAACATCGTGGGCACGTTCCTCGAGGCGCTCGGCAAGCACCAGCCGCAGCTCGTGGGCTTCAACTCGCGCGACTCGGACCTGAAGATCCTGATCCAGCGCGGGGTCGTGCTGGGCGTACAGGCGGGCGACTTCTCGCGGCGGCCCGACAAGCCGTGGGAGGGCATCGACTACTTCGCGCGCAGCGCCGACTGCAACGTCGATTTGAAGGAGATCGTCGGCGGCTGGGGCAAGTCGGTGCCGTCGCTGCACGAGATGGCCGTGCAGAGCGGGATCCCGGGGAAGCTCGACGTCGACGGCAACGACGTCGCGCGCCTGTGGCTCGAGGGCCGTCGCTCCGAGATCGTGGCCTACAACGAGATGGATGCGCTCACCACGTACCTGGTGTGGCTGCGGCTCGCGCACTTCGCGGGCCACTTCGGCACCGCCGAATACGCCGACGAGCAGGCGCGCCTGCGGCTGCTCGTGGAACGCGAGATCGCGGCGGGCAAGCGCCATCTGCAGCGCTACCTGGTCGAGTGGGACCGGCTCGCCGCGGTCGTCGCGAAGCGCTAGCGCGTTGTCGCGCCGGCACATCGCGCAGGTGGCGCTGCTCGTGCGCGACTACGACGAGGCGCTCGCGTTCTACGTCGGGAAGCTGGGCTTCGTCCTCGTCGAGGACACGCCGGTGCCGGCGCAAGAGAAGCGCTGGGTCGTGGTGGCGCCGCCGGGCGCCGGTGAGTGCAAGCTGCTCCTCGCGCGCGCCGTCGGGGCGGAGCAGGGCGCGCACGTGGGCAACCAGACCGGCGGCCGCGTGTTCCTGTTCCTGCACACCGACGACTTCCGCCGCGACTACGAGACGTTCCGGGCGCGGGGCGTCGAGTTCGTGCGCGAGCCCCGCAACGAGCCGTACGGAACCGTCGCCGTGTTCCGCGACCTGTATGGGAACCTGTGGGACTTGATCGAGCCGAAGTGACTCGCTGATTTCGAGTCATTCCGCGAAGTATCTCATCGCGGAGACGGTGTTTCCCTCGGTGTCCTGGAACTGGATGAGCTCGCCCACGGTCGGGATCTCGGTCTTCTGGTAGACGAGCTTCCCGCCGTTCGCCTCGACCGCGTGCGCGATCGCGTCGACGTCCGCGACCGAGATCGTGCACTCGAAGCCGAAGCCGCCCGACTCGGCGAGCGGATGGTGGCGCTTCGCGAGCGAGCCGTGGATGCCGGGCTCGGCGCCCGGGCCGGTCTGGATCATGTAGAAGTCGGGCGGGCCCCAGGGCCGGAACTGCCAGCCGAACACGCGCTCGTAGAAGCGCCGGCAGCGCGCCAGGTCGTCCGCCAGGATCTGGAAGTGCACGACGTTGTTCGCCATGCGGGAAGCCTAGCGTCCGCCCGGTCTGGCGCGCTTGCGGTATCCTGTCACGCGATGTCGAGCCCGCGACAATCGCGCGACGAGGCCGCCATCCGCGTCCGCGGCATGGCCGTGAACTACCCGCACGGGCACGCACTGCCGCTCCACGACCACGACTGGGCGCAGCTCATCTACGCGAGCCAGGGCGTGATGAGCGTGCACACGGAGGCGGGCGCCTGGGTCGTGCCCGCACACCGCGCGGTCTGGGTGCCCGCGGGCGTGCGCCACCGCATCGCCATGTCGGGCGCGGTCGCGATGCGCACCTTGTATCTCGACCCGAGCCTCGCGTGCGCCGCACCCGCGCACTGCACGGTGGTGAACGTGTCGCCGCTGCTGCGCGAGCTGGTGCTGCGCGCGGTCGAGATCGCCCCGCTCTACGAGACCGAGCCCGCGCACGCGCGGCTCATCGGGGTGCTCGTCGACGAGCTCGAATCGCTGCGGGTCGTGCCGCTGCGCGTGCCTGCGCCGCGCGATCCGCGCGCGCGCCGCGCCGCCGAGTGGCTCCGGAGCCACCCGGGCGACGGCGCGGTGCTCGAGCGCGTGGCGCGCTCGGCGGGCGCGAGCAAGCGCACGCTCGAGCGCCTGTTCCTGCGCGAGACGGGCATGAGCCTGGGCGCCTGGCGCGAGCAGATGCGGCTCATGCGCTCGCTCGAGCTCCTGGCGCGCGGCGACTCGGTCACCGAGGTCGCGCTCTCCGTCGGCTACGCGAGCACGAGCGCGTTCATCGCGCGCTTCCGGCGCGTGCTGGGCACCACGCCGGGTCGCTACTACGCAAACGAGAGCTCGGGCCTACACGCGTCCATGTGATTCGCCGCGCACGAGCGCCGTTGCCACCAGGTGGGCGACGCGCAGCGCCTCGGGCACCTTGGCCTTGCCGCGCGTCGCGCGCAAGAGCGCCAGCGCCTCTTCGCGCGTCGCGCCCGCGTGCGCGAGCCACAGCCCGTCGCCGGTCGCGCAGGCCTCTGGCGAGCGCTCGGCGATCGGAAAGCGCTCGGCCAGGCCGGCGGCGCAGAGCGCCTCGCGCAGCCGCGCGTTGTCGGGCGGGCGCCGGGTCACGACCAACACGGGAATGTGTAGAGCCGCTGCGAGCTCGCGCACGTCCACCAGCGCCAGCCCCGCGAGCGTGATTCCGCCGAGCGCGACGGCCTGTGCGGCGGCGCGAAGCCGCAGCCCGCCGAGCCAGCGCGCCAGGAACTCCGTTGCGCCCGCGCCGTCGACGGGGAAGGCCGCTGCCGCCACGCCCTCGACGAGGTCGGGGCCCTCGCAGAGCGCCGCGACGAGCGGCACGGGCGCGGCCTGGCCCTTCTCGAACGGGCCCTCGTCGACGCCGAGCACGTGCGGCCGCATCGCGCGTTCGCGCCCGTCAGGCACCGAAGCGCGCGCGCAGATCGGCGGCCGTCGTGCCGCCCGCCTCGGCCAGCGTCTGCAGCCACAACGGATCGGCGACATCGGCCGCGCCGAGCCGGATCATGTACTTGCGCGCGACGTGGTACGACTCCGAGCTCGTATCGACGAGCCGCACGCGCGTGCGGCCCGTCTTCGGGTCCATGAGCTCGTCGAACGGCATCGCCACGATCGCGCCGTTCTGGCGGGTGATCATGCAGCCGCTCTCGCCCTCTAGCGCTGCGCGCGCCGCGCCGTAGCCGAGGTCGCGCGTGTACTCGGCGTCGAACGGGATCGGGTGCGCGCAGCGCAGCTCGTAGCCGATGTCCTTCGCGACGAGCTTCACAGCGATGCCGCGCTTCGCGAAGCGCCGCTTCAGCTCGCGCCGCAGCACGTCGCCGAGCGGCAGCTCGGACAGGCGCACGTGGCCGTGGTCGTCGCGCTCGGCTTCTTCGATGCCCTCGAGAGCGGCGGGGTCGAGCAGCTCCGCGATCCCCTCCGCGATGACGACCGTGCCGTTCTCGTCGCCGGTCGCGCGCCGCTTGATGATCGAGCCCTCGATCACGTCGGCGAGCTTCGAGAGGCGCAGCTTCTCGCCCGCGAACTCCTCGGGAATGAGGGTCAGCGTCGCACCCGCGGCCTTGCCGATGCCGAGCGCCAGATGGCCCGCCTTGCGGCCCATGGCCACGAGCAGATACCAGCGGCTGGTGGCCCGCGCGTCTTCCATGATCGTCTCGACGAGCGACACTCCGACGTGTCGGGCCGTTTCATATCCGAACGTGACGATCCCGCCGGGCAGCGGCAGGTCGTTGTCGATCGTCTTCGGCACGTGCACGACCGACAGCCCGCTGCCCGCCTGCGCCGCGACGCGGCTCGCCGAGAACGCGGTGTCGTCGCCGCCGATCGTCACGAGCCAGCGCACATGCAGCTCCCGGAGCGCGCGCACCACCGCCTCGAGCTTCGCCGGGTCCTTGGTCGGGTTCGTGCGCGAGGTGCGCAGGATCGAGCCGCCGCGGAAGTGGATGCGCGAGACGTCGCGGATCTCGAGCGGCGTGGCGTGCTTCGTGTCGCCGCGCGAGAGCCACTCGAAGCCGTCGAGCACCCCGATCACGCGCGCGCCGCGGTTGCGTGCCTCGATCGTGGTCGCCGAGATCACGCCGTTGATGCCGGGCGCAGGCCCGCCGCCGACGAGCAGCGCCAGCACCGCGTCCGAGTCCGCCATTGCCGCGAACGTGCCGAAGCGCGCTCGCGGGCACAAGCCTTAGAATGTCTGCCACGGCGATGAACGAGCTCGAGCGCAAGCGCGCGGCGAATCTGTGGGAGCCCTTCGCGCGGAAGTTTCCGCCGGTCGCGAAGTCGTGCACGTTCACGGCGGTTCCGACCGTGACCTTCGGCGAGGTGGGCGGGCTGGAGGACGCGAAGGACGAGCTGCTCACGTACGCGTGCGCCGCGACGGAGCCCGAGATCTACGAGCGCTGGGGCACGTTCGCGCCCTCGGGGCTCCTGTTGATCGGGCCGGCCGCGTCGGGCAAGTCGCTCCTGGCCGAGGCGCTGGCCACGCGCACGGAGACGCCGTTCCTGCGGGTCGGCGTCGCGCGGCTCATGCTCCAGCTGATCCACGCGGGCGGGAAGGCCGGCGAGCTCATGCAGGGCTGGTCGGAGACGCTCGTGGAGATCAAGCGCGCGACCGTCTACTTCGACGAGCTCGACTTCGCGCACGATCCTGCGGTGGGCGCGCCGCGCATCGATCTGCCGTTCGCGCAGCTCTCCGACTTCCTGACCGAGCTGATCGACACGACGATCGGAGTCACCCAGCCGCTCACCGTGGGCAGCACGAGCCGCCCCGACACGTTGTCGCCGATCTACTTCCAGCCCGGCCGCTTCGAGCGGGTCGTGTCGGTCAACCCGGCATTTCCCGGCGACGTGATCGATGCGCTGCAGCTCCACTGCACCGCCGCGGAGAAGCGCGCCGGGCGCAAGCTGTTCGCGAAGCTCGACTGGCAGCGCATCGTCGAGCAGAATCGCGACGCGTCGGTCGGCGCCTGGATCCAGCTCATGCACGCGGTGCTGCGCCGCAAGGCACGCTGCGACGCCGCGAGCGAGCAGCCCGGCGAGGTGACCACGGAGGACGCGCTCGCCGAGGTCGACCGCTTCAAGCGCGCGACCCTCCGCCTGCCCGTGCCGAGCGGCAGGTACCTGTAGCGCGCTCGCGCTGCGCTAGTCCTGATCTTCCGCGTCGGGGTCCGAATTCACGGGCTGCGGGGCGCCGTGCGACGGAGTGGGAGTCGACTTCTTGAACTCCTCCTCCGCGCGCTCGTTCACCTTCTTCGCGACGTCGGGATCGAATTCGTCTTCCTGCGTGACGCCGAGGTCGTGCTCCGCCTTCTCGCGCGCGTCGGCGCGGCGCTGGCGCTTGTCGTACTTCTTCTCTTCCTGCGTGCACTTCGGCGGACCGCCTTCCGGATCCGTCAGGCAGTGCCACTCGAAGCCCGGGTCGGGCTTGCCGAGCTTGCGCGTGCGCGGATCGGGATCGTCGGGATTCGGCTCCACGTGTTGCGGCGCGGCGTTCTGCTGCGCCGGCGGCTTGTGCACGTGCGGCGCCTGCGGCGCCGGCGCGGCGTCCGGGTCGACGGGCATCGGCGACGCCGGCGGCGCGCCTCCCGCTTCCGGCACGACCGTCATCGTCGGGCGCTGCACCTGCGCGTTGTCGACGGCCTTCTGCCGGTACTGCGCGGGCACCTCGCTCGGGTCCGCCGCGGCGTGCACGACGCCGCGCTCGTCGGTCCACACGTACGTCTGCGCCGCGGCCGCCCGAGAGAGCCCGGCCAGGGCGAGAAGCGAAAGAGCTGCCGTGAGAGCCCACCGATGGATCTGCATGCCACCCGTATCGGAGCCCGGAAGCGGGCGCTTGACGACGCGAGCACGGGGGCTTGAGAGCGACTCTGCGCGTCGCGCTGCGCGCAGCTGGAGCAAGGCGCCCGAAGGTGCGAGGGCGACTGAGGGCCCAGCGCGGCACATCGGCCCGCGGTCCGATGTCGGCGAACGAGCCCGCATTCGCCGTCAGGCGCGCGCAGCGAGCCGCAGGCGAGCGAAGTCGACCAGTCAGAACTCGATGGTGGGGTTCGCCGCGGCGCAGCTCTGGGTGATGCCGGGCCCGAGTGCCGGAGTCGCGAGGCGGCGGCGCAGCACTGCGAGGTCCACGATGTCGCAGGCGGCGGTCGAGCTCTCGACGCGGCACTTGGCGGCGCCGTGCTTGGTGAACGGCGCGATCGACGCGAGCGCGCGGCGCAGCACGGTCACGTCGCCCGCGTCCACGGCGCCGTCGTCGCTCGTGTCGCCGCACTGGCAGGCGTTGCCGATGCCGTCGGGGCCGCCGCCGGCGACTCCGCCCGAGTCGGCCTGGTCGCTGTTCGTCGCGAACGGGCAATTGTCGACGTCGTTCGTGAACGAGTCGAAGTCGCCGTTCAGCGTGCCCGACAGGGCGGCCAGCTGCGCGCAGCGCCCGTCGCGCAGCGTGCTGGCCGGCGTGAACTGGTTCGTCAGGTTGTTGCCCGCATCGAGGTTCCACACGAACGCGCTGCCGTTCGCCGCGGGATTGCCCGTGCCGGGGTCGAAGGGGCCCCACGCCGGCGTCGCGATCGGCGTGCCGTTCTTCGCGAAGCTCGTCCACGCCGTCTGCATGGCGTCGGAGAGCAAAGTGTCTCCCGCGTCGGGAGTCACTCCGATGCTCGAGAGCCGCGACAGATTCCCGAACACGTAGAACAGCTCCGAGCCGTGGAACGAGCCGAGGAACGAGCTGGGTGCGTACTCGAAGTGGTACACGTGCGACTCGCTGCCCGCGTCGCGCACCAGCTTGCCGGCCTGGAAGGTCGGGCAGACGAAGAGGATGTCCTCGAACACGCGGCGATAGGCCGCGATGGGCGTCGCGAACGCCGAGGCCGGGTACACGCCGAGCACGATGTTCCCCGCGGTCGTGCCCAGCGCGGAGCGCACGGCGTTCTCGTAGTCCGCGGCCGTGTTCAGCACGGGGCTCGAGAGCGTGAAGATCGTGAGCTCGTTCGCATTCGAGCCGACGACGAGCGGCTTCGGCGCGACGTCGCCCTCGAAGATCATCTGCGACGCCTGCTCGGTCATCACGTAGCCGTCGAGCGCCGGTGCGGCGCCCGTGGCGATGGACGACGACGCGCCCGTCTGCGCGTTGAACGCGCCCATGATCTGGGCGGTGGTCTTGCCGCGCATGCACGCGAGCCGCGTGCCGGGATCGGTGCAGCCGAGCGAAGAGTCGTTCGCGAGCGCGATGCCGCGCGGGAACGCGGTGGCGGTGGGCCCGAAGTCGCTGGACGGCGCGCCGACGCCGGGCTGCAGCGGGATCGCCTGCCCGTACATGCCGCTCTCGCTGATGGTGCGGTTGAACAGGCCCTGCGCGAGCGGCGACGACTCGAGGACGTAGGTCGAGAAGCCGCCCGCCGACTCGCCGAAGATCGTCACGTCGTTCGGGTCGCCGCCGAAGGCCGCGATGTTGTCGTGCACCCAGTGGAGCGCGAGGATGTCGTCGAGCAGGCCATAGTTTCCGACCGAGCCGTTCGCATCCTCGCTCTGCAGCTCGGGCAGTGCGAAGAAGCCCATCGGGCCCAGGCGGTACTGGATGGCGACCACGATCTGGCCGTCGCCGCCGGTCGAGGTGCCCTGCAGCGCCAGGTCGGTCGCCTCGGTGAGGCCGTCCTTCGCGCAGCCCGTGACGAGCGCGCCGCCGTGGATCCACACCATGACGGGCCGCGGGCCGTTCGCGGCGGGCGCGGTCGGGCGCCAGACGGAGAGCGTGAGACAGTCTTCTTGTCCGACCAAGTTGCCGTTCGTCTGGCTGCCGTTGTCGCGGCAGTCGTTCGCGGTGACCGTGTTCAGGAACTGCGTGCACGCGAGCTTCGGCGTGGTGCCGTCGATCACGGTGGGCGAGGGCGTCGTGATCGCCTGCGGCCGCTGCCAGCGCAGGCTGCCGACCGGCGGCTGCGCGTACGGGATGCCGAGGAACTTGTCGACGCCCCCGGCCGAGATGCCTTGCACCGTGCCCGAGGTCGTGACGACCGTCTGGGCGAGCGCCGTGGCTGCAGAGACGACCAGGAGCGCGGCGAGCAAGAGCTTGGTTTTCATCGGGATGAAGTACGTCGCGAGCGCGCGGATCGGACGGACGCAACGAGCGCGACTCCGAAGAGCGCGAACGGCGCGGCCGTCGGCTCGGGTGCGGCCGGCGTCAAATGGAAGTCGAAGCCATACGAGAACGTCCCGCCGCCGAAGTCCTGAATCCAGACCGAATACACCCCCGCGGGCAGTGGCGGCGTGAAGCCGGTCGAGCCCAGGCCGGCCGTACCCATGACCGACAGCAGCTCGATGTCGGCGACCGTGGACGCTCCGTAGTGGGCCCAGCCGAGCAGGCCCGTCGCGTCCGAAGCGTTGGGGGAAACGGTGACCTGCGGTCCGGCCTGCAGGCCGATGAACGACACGGAGCCGCCGACTTGGGTGCCCGGCAGCTCGAGCAGCTGGGACCACACCAGGCCCTGGGGAACCGTGAAGGTGAAGTAGTCGCGGTCGGTCGCCACAACGCGGCCGGTCGTCCCGTACACCACGTTGTCGCCGTCCTGAAGCGACCCGAGCTGGGTCGGCGAGAGGCCGTCGTTCGACAGGTCGCCCGACGCTGCTTCGTCGTAGAGCAGGCCCGCGAGCGCGGCGCGCGGCGTGAGCAGCAGCAACAGGAACAGCCAGCACAGCTTCCGCATCGGCGTATTATGCACGGCCGGCGGCGGATGGAGCCGGCATTTTCGCGGAGTCCCAAGTGACTCAATTCGCGCTTCCCCCCGAGCTCGAGCAGCTTTCGCACGAAGCCACGCGCTTCGCCGCGGCGGAGCTCGCACCCGGGGCGCGCGCGAGCGAACGCGCGGGCGCGTGGCCGCCGGCCGTGCTCGCCGTGGTCGAGAAGCTCGGTCTGCGCGAGCTGGACCTGCCCGAGTCGCTCGGCGGCGCCGGCGCGGGTGCGCTCGCCAAGGTCGTTCTGCTCGAAGCACTGGCCGCGGGCGACGCCGGCGGTCTGCCGGCGGCGGACCCGGCGGGAACGTGCGTCGGCGCGCTGCTCGCGTGTCCCGACCGGGCGCTGGCGGAGCGCGTGGCGCGCGCTTGCCTCGCGGGCGAGGCGCGCGCCGCGCTCGCGGTCGCGGATGCCGAACCAGCCGGTCCGACCGCGGTGTACTGGGCGCCGGCGCGGCCGCCGCTGCGCTTCGTATTCGAGAGCCGCGGCGACGGCCTGCGGCTGTACCAGCTGGAGCGGCCGCTCGAGCCCGTGCGCGCGCTCGCATTCCAGGCCTCGGGCGGCGGCAGCGCCTCGCTCGAGGGCGCGCGGCAGCTCGGCGAGTGGCGGCTCTCTACACAAGAGAGTGTCGATGTGCGCGGGCGCGCGCGGCTCTGGTGCGCCGCGGTCGCGCTCGGCGTCGCCCAGGCCGCGTTCGACGCGACCATCGCCTACGCCACCGACCGCGTGGTGTTCGGCAAGCCGGTCGCGCACCACCAGGGCAATGCGTTCGAGCTGGCGGTCGCGGCCGCGAACCTGCACGGCGCGCGGCTCCTCGCACGCGACGCCGCCGCGTCGTTCGACCGCGGAGAGCCGGACGCCGGCTTCTGGGCCACGCAGGCCTGGCTCGCGGCCGTGGACGCGGGCGTCGCCGTGACCGATCTCGGCGTACAGCTGCTGGGCGGCCACGGCTTCCTGGTCGACCACCCGGCGGAGAAGCGCTTCCGCGAGGTGCGCATGCTGGCGCTCCTCGCCGGCGGGCGCGACCTGGCCGACGCCGACCTCGCGGCGCGCGTGCTCGAGGTGCCCGATCCGCTGTTCGCCGGCGCCGGAGCAACCTCGTGATTCCGCTGGACGCGCGCACGCGCGAGCAGCTCGACGAGGTGCGCGAGCTCGGCCGCACGTACATGCGCCCGATGGGGCTCGAGAGCGACCGCACGGGCGAGCCGCCGCCGGCCGACCACCCGTTCTACCTGATCTGCTCGCGCCGCGGCGGGCTCGTGAGCCGCGTGGTGGGCGAAGGCGAGGGCGACGGGCCGACGTGGAAGCCGCTGCGCGCGCTGCTCACCGCCGAGGAGAGCGCGTACTGGGACCGCGGCGTCGCCCTGTCGTTGCCGGGCCCCGGCCTCGGCGGCGCGGCGCTGCGCAGCCTGGCGACGCCCGAGCAGCGCGAGCGATTCCTGGCGCCCTTCGCCGATCACTCGCGCGCGCACTGGGGCGCGATGGCGATGACGGAGCCCGGCGCGGGCAGCGACGTAGCGCGCATCCAGACGCGCGCGAAGCAGGACGGCGCGGACTGGGTGCTCTCCGGCGCGAAGATGTTCTGCTCGAACGGCGCACGCGCGGACTGGGTCGTGGTCTGGGCGACGCTCGACCCCGCGCTCGGCCGCGCGGGACACCGGGCGTTCGTCGTCCCGCGCGGCACGGCCGGCTTCGAGCTCTTGAAGATCGAGCACAAGATGGGCTCGCGCGGCTACGAGACGGCGAGCTTCGCGCTCGACGGCGTGCGCGTGCCGGCCGCGAACCTGCTCGGCGGCGCAGCCGCGTATGCCGGCCGCGCGGGCTTTCGCGGCGCGATGGCCACGTTCAACCTGACCCGGCCGCTGCACGCCGCGCAGGGCATCGGCATGGGCCGCGCCGCGCACGACCACGCGCTCGAGTTCGTGCGCGCCCACTACCCGAGCCACGGCGCGCGCCGGCGCAAGGCGCTCGAGCGGCTCGCCGAGATCCGCCGCGGGCTCGCCACCGCGCGTCTGATCTGTCTGCACGCGGTGTGGCTCGCGCGCCAGAATCGCGACAACGTGCTGGAGTCGTCGTACGCGAAGCTCTTCGCGCCGCCGGTCGTGTTCCGCGCGATCGCCGCGGCGCTGGACGTGGTGGGCGAGGCCGGCGTGCGCAGCGACGCGCACCTGGAGAAGCTGTACCGCGACGTGAAGATCCTCGACATCGGCGAAGGCACGCAGCAGGTGCAGCGGCTCGTGATCGCGCGGCAGCTCTTCGGCTTCCCGCGCGGCGACTAGGAGTGACTCGAGTGACTCGGCTTCCGTTGGACGACGTCCGCGTGATCGACCTGACCGTAGCGCGCGCCGGACCGACGTGCGTGCGGCAGCTGGCCGACTGGGGCGCCGAGGTGATCCGCATCGAGCCGCCCGCGCGGCCGGCCGAGCCCGACATCGTGGGCGAGCGCCGCTCGGGCTCCGACTTCCAGAACCTGCACAGGAACAAGCGCGCGCTCTCCCTCGACCTGAAGCGGCCCGAGGCGCGCGAGGTGCTGCTGCGGCTGGTGGACCGCGCGGACGTGCTCGTCGAGAACATGCGTCCGCCCGTGAAGCACCGGCTCGGCTTCGACTGGGCGACCCTGCACGCGCGCAATTCGCGGCTCGTGCTCGGCTCCATCTCTGGCTTCGGCCAGGACGGCCCGTACGCCGAGCGCGGCGGCGTCGACCAGATCGCGCAGGGCATGGGCGGCCTGATGAGCGTGACCGGTCTGCCGGGCACGGAGCCGACGCGCGTCGGCATTCCGGTCTCGGATCTCGCCGCGGGCATGTCGCTCGCCATCGGCGTGCTCGTCGCGCTGCACGAGCGCGAGCGCACGGGCGAGGGGCGCTGGGTCACCACGTCGCTGCTCGAGGCGATGATCGCGATGATGGACCTGCAGGCGGTGCGCTGGACGATCGACGGCGTGGTGCCCGAGCAGGAGGGCAACCACCACCCGCAGTTCCTGCCCATGGGCTGCTTCCGCACGGCCGATGGCTGGGTGAACGTGGCGGGGCCGAGCGGGCGCTTGCTGCGCAACTTCTGCAAGGCGATCGGCCTGCCCGACTTGCCCGCCGATCCGCGCTTCGACTCCGCGGCGCGCCGCTTCCGCAACCGCGCCGAGCTGAACGAGATCGTCGCGGCGCGGCTGCGCAGGCGGACCACGCGCGAGTGGATCGAGGCGTTGAACGAGGTCGGCGTGCCGTGCGGGCCGGTCTACCGCATGGACGAGGTGTTCGCGGACCCGCAGGTGCGACACCTGGGGATGACTCAGCCGGTCGAGCACCCGGAGCTGGGGCGGCTCGAGCTCGTCCGCAACGCCGTGCGTCTCTACGGCGGGCCCGCGACCGTGCGCACGCCGACGCCCGCGGCGGGCGAGCACGGCGACGAGATCCTCGCCGAGCACGGCTTCACGGCGGCCGAGATCGCGGCGCTGCGCGCGAAGGGAGTCACTTGAGGCGGATCGACACCGGCACCGAGAAGCTCTTGGTCGAGGTCGACGACGGGATCGCGCGTCTCACGTTCAACCAGCCCGAGAAGCGCAACGCGCTGTCCGCCGAGATGCGCGACGCGCTGCCCGGCGCGCTGGCGACACTGCAAAGTGACGCCGAGGTGCGCGTCGTCGTGGCGACGGGCGCCGGCACACGGGCGTTCGTCTCGGGCGCGGACATCTCCGAGTTCGGCGCACGCCGCACCGAGCCCGAGGCGCGGGCGCGATACGACCGCGCGGGCGCCGACGCCGCCCGCGCCTGGCTCGCGCTCGAGAAGCCGCTGATCGCGATGATCCGCGGCTTCTGCATGGGCGGCGGGCTCCTCACGGCGCTGCAAGCCGACATCCGCATCGCGTCCGAGGACGCGCAGTTCGGCGTGCCTGCGGCGCGGCTCGGCCTGGGCTACGGCTTCGGCGGCGTCGAGACGCTGTGCGCCGTCGTCGGTGCGTCCTGGACCGCGGAGATCCTGTTCTCCGCGCGGCGGCTCGACGCGCGCACGGCCGAGCGCATCGGGCTCGTGAACCGCGTCGTGCCCGCGGACGCGCTCGAAAAGGAAGTGCTGGAGCTCGCGCACGCGATCCGCGAAGCGGCGCCGCTCACCGTCGCCGCGTGCAAGGCCGCGCTGCGCGAGGCGCGGCGCGAGCCGGCGAAGCGCGATCTCGCGCGAGTCGCCGCGCTCGTGGAAGCGTGCTTCCGCTCCGAGGACTACCGCGAGGGCCAGCGCGCCTTCGCCGAGAAGCGCACGCCTCGCTTCTCGGGCCGCTAGCTTCGTGCGACACTGCCGGGCCATGCCGCGAACCCACGCCGCGCTCCTCGCGTTCGTGCTCGCCGCTGCGCCGGCGCTCGCCGTGCGCGCGCAGGCGCCGGACTTCGTGGGCAACTGTCAGAAGGCCGCAGGCGCGAAGGCGGGCGTCGATCCCGCGACCGTGAAGGTCCGTGGGAAGTACAAGGCACCGGACGGCCGCATCATGGTCGACTTCAAGCTCGCCGACGGCCGGGTCGGCGTGTGCCGCGCGCAGACGAACGCGAGCGTCGAAGAGGTGAAGCTCGAAGAGAAGACCGCGCCGGAGCCGCCGAGGTAGCCGGCTAGCGCAGCCACTCCTTCGCGCGCGCCACGAACTCGTCGGGGCGATCGGGCGTCACGACGAGCGTGCGCTCCGCGGTGTGCAGCACGACCGCGTTCGCGCCGTCCGTCGCGAGCACTCGGCACCAGCCGTACGGAGCGATACGCCGCCAGCTGTTCACCGCGAAGAAGCCGTGGTTGCCGAAGCCGAACACGGTGGGGCGCAGCGCCTGCGGGTCGCGCGCGACCCGGTCGAGGCCCGCGAGCGAGTAGCGCGTCGACCAGAGCGGGCGCTCGACCACCAGCTCGCCGTCCGCGAGCCGGTAGCCGCGCACCGCGACGAGCGCCGCGCCCGCGAACCCCGCCAGCATCAGCACCGCGAGCGCACGAAACAGCGGCCCGAGCGCTGGCGGCACGAAGCGAGTGAGAGCGAGCATGAGTGCGGCCTCACTTAGCAACACGACGGTGCCGAGCCACGTCGTGGCCTTGACCCGGAACGACCGCGGGGCGGCGAACTCCATGATTGGAAACCTATCGGCGGCGAGATCGCGCGGGGAGAGCCCGCTACGATCTCGCCATCCGCATCAATCGCTACTTCTCCGACCGCGGCATCTGCTCCCGGCGCGAGGCCGACAAGTGGATCGCCGCAGGTCGAGTGCGCATCAACGGGCGCACGGCCGGGCTGGGTGATCCGGTGGAGGAGGGCGACCGCCTCGAGCTCGACGGCAAGCCGCTGCGCACGCGCGAGAAGAAAGCCGT
>Ga0335077_10003245_pt1 | contig 19578 bp, 21 predicted proteins | sample Lox_Sample_31_FD_207151 | JGI IMG/M metagenome (GOLD analysis project Ga0335077, IMG submission 207151) | Soil microbial communities from Loxahatchee National Wildlife Refuge, Florida, United States - Lox_Sample_3.1 | ecosystem: Environmental > Terrestrial > Soil > Wetlands | place: USA...
ACTCAGTATGGCGACACGATCCCCCTTGCTGATACCCCATTGGCCGAGCGCCCGCGCCGTCCCAATCACGTCGCGATAAAGCTCGCGGGAGGAGACAGGGATCCACTTGACCGCCTGCTTGTACAGCATGACTCGGTCGAGGTTGCGCTCCACCACCGAGAAAAAGACATTAATGATGGTCTGGTTCACTGCGCCTCTTTCCCTCTGCTCAAACTACTCAGGAAACAACGCCCAGGATTGTCTCCACAAGGCGAAGTGGGTTTGGAGAACACGGCGCCGGACTCAGTAGTTGCGCACAATGTTCCGTCCCAAGCTGATTTTCGGTCCCACCGAGACGCGGACAGTGTTGCGGCCGCCGTTCAGCAGTGAACTAAAGAAGTTGTAGTGAGCCAGGTCAGCGGCGAACCGCAGCCCAAAGTGCGGGGTGGCCTCCCATGTAACCGAGCCCCCAAAACCGTAGAAGACAGCATTATCGGGGGCTGACAACTTCCCACCCAACAGTGCCGCGACCAGGGGCGTTGCCGCAGGGGTCGGATTTGCCTGGAACTTGGCATGCAGAACCCCGAGCGCCGGCCGTATACCGAATGTGAACTTCCTCAGCTTCCTGATATTGACCTGCGGTCCGGCCTGGTACGTAGATATTGAAGTACCGTAGGGCACCGCTACAACGCTAAGCGGCACACCCGGCGGCAGCAGAGCCGCCAATCTGGCCTGTGTGGCAGAGTTGAGATCGCCGGGGGTGATCGTAGAGTCACCCGAGGATGTGCTGTAATCGAACCCGAAAGACAGCCAGGGGCGCATGTTACGCGCTAAGTCGCCATTGAAGCCACGGGTGGTCAGATTCAATGACGGCGTGGAGAAGTACGTGAACATGGGAATCACGGAGTATTCCCTGATGTCGGTTTGTTGGGAAAAGCAGTTGAGAGCAGTACACAAAAATAAAAGAACAAAAGAGAAGGATGAGCGCCACATATCAGTCTCCTTGCAAATCCGCGCGGCTTGTGGCAACCGTATGAAGGCGCCCGAAAAGTGCCCCGCGGCCGCCTGCGCATCGGGCGCCGCCACATTCGAGCCTGAGAACGATCCGATTTCTAAGCCGGAAGCTGAAATCTCGCAGTGATGCCGGTCACCAGTGGCACGGGCATCGCGGACGGTAGCGGGGTCGCGACTTTAATGGGCAATATCCGAAACTTCATGCACGCCAGGATGTAGCGGCGGGTTGGCCGAGAGGAAACGGTCCATTTCAGCCAGCACGCGGTGATGGCATTCGACGGGGGCCACGTGACCGCAACCATCCAGCACCGCCAGCACGGATTGCGGCATCTGGCGGTGCATGGCTTCGCCGATTGAGAGCGGTGTCACCCAGTCCTGCTTGCCCCAGACCATGAGCACCGGCATAGTGACGGTGGCAAGCTTTCCATCCATGAATTCCCGGCCGCTGAGCATGCTGGTCATGGTGCGCTGAATCACCCAGTCCTCCGCCCGGAGCTGGCGCAGAAAATCACGCAGGATGAACGCGGGAATGCGCCCTGGATGCGGGGTCATCAACCTTTCCAGCTCCTGCATCTCCGCCGCGGTGTGAGGGGACAACAGGCGCAGATCGAAGCTGGGAGTGAAAAGCACGCCACCGCTGTCCAACAGCACGAGACGGTGGACCCGCTCGGGGGCCTGTGCAGCAAAATTCAGGGCAATCCATCCGCCCATCGACCATCCGGCCAGATCCACGCCAGCGAGTCCCTGGCTGTCGAGAAATTTGCGCAGGATATCGGTTTCCAGGGTGATGGAGTAGTCCGCGTTGGGCCGGTCAGAAGCTCCGTAGCCAAGCAGATCAAGCGCGAAGATGCGATGCTGCCGGGCCAGCGACGGCATCAGCGGCGCAAAATCCAGCCCACGACTGCCCAGGCCATGTACCAGCACCAGAGGTTCGCCGGCGCCGCCGACAAAGTAATGGATACGGTAAGGGCCGCATTGAACATAGCGGCTCTCAATGCCGCCGAGCCGGAGCGCGGCGGTGGCGATGGTGGCAAGTACGGAAGCGGGCCTCCAGACAAACCATCCGAGCGCCACGATTAACCCTCCCGTGACCAGCAGCAAGGGACGCAGCCCGCCACGGGTTATGCGGTGAGGTCGGATCATCATGCTCGACATGGGAAGAAATCTATCCGCCAGCGGTCAGCGACCTGCCATCTCCAGCACCGCGCCGGTTGTGGTTTCAAACTCTTCGGATTGCCCTCCCCGTCGCCACAGCCGCACCGCGGCTTTTGCAAGGCTGTTATTCGCCACCTCAAAGCTGCCTGTGCAATCAGTCTTGAGATAGGGGAGACGATGCAGGTCTGACCCACTACCGTCAAGCGCAACCTCCAACTGCCACTCCTCCCGGCTGACAGCCTGAAACTCCCACAGCAGGTTTTTCCCGTCTCTCCTGCTCTCCTCAAGGGTACGAAAGACATGCGCTTTTCCATCATGCCAGAACACCGCCCGTCGAAACATCAACCCGAGGGGCATATCGTAGACCAGGGCTTCCAGCGTACTCACTCGCCCCTCAGATCGGAGCAGATACACATGGGCCCAGGTCCAGAAGTTGCGATGCCGGTAGCCACAGTTGTGTCCCTGAACCCCAAACCCCAGAGGGTCGCCCGCAAAACTTCGCTCATCGAAAGTGATCCGGCCCGAAACCCGCGCATCGGAATGCGGTGTTCGCGAAAAACCGATCCAGCCCTTGTGGCTCAGCGTATTCCGAAAAGTGGAGCGGTAGTGCAGGTCCCAGGAGATTGAGTGCCCATCGACTTCCAACCCGCCCACGCAGGAGTTGTCATCGATCCCCTGCTTGCCGCTGCGGAAGTGAAACGGCGATCGGCCTCTCGCGCTTAAATCGAAACCATTCAGGGGAAGTCCCTGAATGAAGGTTTGAGGTTTGCCTTCAGACGGAAACCAGGTGGCCCAGACTTGAACCGGCTTCCCTTGCGGATCTTCAGGGCACCCGCCACGCCCGGGATTCATCAGCAAGTACCGGAACCACCACGCTCCCGCGCCGCTCGCCAGTCCTAAACGCAGAAACCAGACTTCATAACGGCGGCGCACCGCGACTGAGGAATAGGCTTCGTTGAGTGTCTTCATAGAGACTAAGTGAGCCAACCGAACTGTTGGAGCATTGGCCCTCCTCCTGTTGACGTTCTCGTCCACGCCGTCGTGGAGGGCTTATCCGTTCCGTGCTCTGGAGAATTCTATCGCCTGATGCCGCTCCAGACGCTTCCGCCGGAGTTCAAACGCCTGATTCCCTTGCGCACATTCCAGCGTGACAGCAATCACCGTTATCTTCGCGAGTTTCGTCCATGCTTCGCTCGCACGTTCGGACGCCAAGGGAACAGTTACCCACATGGATCGCCGAATCGATGAAGAAGATTACGTGCTGATTAATCTCTGCCGGGCGCGGCAAGAGGTTATCGCCTGCCCGGAATGGTTCGAACCCGATGCTCTGCAACGGATCGAGAAAGCCCTGGCCTCGATCGAACAGAGAAGACTTGCAGCCAAAGCTGCATGACCCTGGAGGTTGGCTCCGTTCCCGCAGAGGTCTTTGAGGAGGCCGCTTATGAATAATGAAGTCACTTTCGACAGCATCGAGAGCGCGCACGAGTTCATTGACCTGCTCGCCCAGGTTGTGCTCCAGACCAGACGTGAGATTGAAGCGGATATCCAAAGAGAAACGAATGCGAATTTTCGGCGCCGTTTAGAGGCCCTGGAGCTCACCATCTTCAAGATGCAGACACTTGAGTTTCATCTGAAGAAAAGCCGGTTCCTTCTCAACGACCTTCGTTCCCTGCGCCGGCTTCTTTTTAGCGAACGGACCGATGGCGGCGTGGCCGTTCGAGAGACGCTGACCGGCGCAGCACGAGCCGAGACTGCTCACTCGAGCTTTCCGCCCGCAGAGCATCGTTTTGAAGATGATCAGGCGCTGCTGGGATTAACAGGATAGTGACCCCAGCCGCCCCGTCGTCATCAGATAGGAGTTGGGCGGGGACATTTTTCTCGGACGGGATCATAACCAATAATTGCCGCGATGCCGCAGAAGCCGCTCACGTGCCGGCGCTCATCGTCTCGTCACACCGCTATATGACCTGGCGCACCGACTAGTTCCACCTTGCAAAGTATGTATGTGAGTTCTTTTGTGCGTTTTTCAAGCCGACCGCATGCCGGTCAGCGTCGGCGTCTCTGCCACTGCGCTGGGGATTTTTACCGGCCTGTTCCCGATGGGCTGGGTTATTCTGACGGCCGTCTTCTTTTATAACCTGACGGTCGAAGCCGGGCAGTTCGAGGTCATTATCCTGGGCATCGGCCCGCGGAGAGGAGCGAAGGTCTTCGGCAAGACGTGCCAACAGCTCTCGTTGCTGGCCCTGGTTATTGTCGTCGTCTGGATGCAGGCCTATGTGGTGCCGTCTATAGTGCCGCAGGACATTGTTGCGACCATACGACCGTGAATCGCTTACGGAGGCCCGAGTAGACCGCAAGAAACAAGATCCGCGCAAATGCGGAAGCAATGAAAAATCGTAGACGCTTTTGCCAGAAGTGTAGCATCGCTGAGGAGGAATCATGCTGAAAGGACGCAGGGCAATTGTGACAGGATCCACCAGCGGCATCGGCGCGGGCTATGCCCAGGCCCTTGCTGCGGAAGGTTGTAACGTCATGCTGAACGGCTTTGGTGATCCTCAAGAAATCGAAAGACAACGAGCTTCAATGGAAAAAAAGTTCGGGGTTAAGGTTCTGTTTAATGGCGCCGACCTGGCGAAGCCCGATGAGTGCGTTCAGTTGGTGCGCGACACTGAGGAGCGGCTGGGTGGTGTAGACATATTGATTAACAATGCTGGCATACAGCATGTCGCTCCGGTAGAAGAATTTCCGGCGGACCGCTGGGACGCAATTATTGCAGTTAATTTGTCTTCCGCGTTTCATACGATCCGGACGGCTCTGCCGTGCATGAAGGCGCGCAGGTGGGGGCGCCTGATAAACACCGCCTCCACCCATGGCTTGGTAGCATCGGTGAATAAAGCAGCGTACGTGACGGCGAAACATGGCATCGTCGGCCTCACCAAAGTCGTAGCTTTGGAAAATGCCCAGACCGGCGTTACCTGCAACGCGATCTGTCCGGGATGGGTGCTCACCCCGCTGGTACGGAAGCAAATTGAGGCGCGCGCGCAGGCTCAAGGCGTTTCCATACAGCAGGCCGAGCATGATCTGCTGGCCGAGAAGCAGCCCTCGCTGCATTTCACCACGGTCGAGCAACTCGGAGCATTGGCAGTTTTCCTGTGCAGTGATGCGGCATCGAACATCACGGGCGCCGCGATCCCTGCCGACGGTGGCTGGACGGCACAGTAAGAGAAATGTACAAGACGCTGCTTGCCGCTGACTCTGTGACGGGTCTACGCGGGCTGCCGCTCTTACGCGCTTTTTTCTGACTTCGGGTCACCGCTTCGGGTGACTGCAATCACATATCACTACGAAGCAGCACAAATATCATGGACCACCGCAAGTTGTCTCTGTTGCAGGTTTCATCGGTTCAGAGTTCGCGGTTCAACCGGGCTGTACCAGCAGCATGATGCGCGCCGCTTTCAAGGATGGCGGCTGGATCGAAGAAGTAACTCTCAGCGGAGGAATCTCTATGGCATCCATAGCACTCAAACCACAGTCCGATCAGAAGCCAGTTGTTGTGGCGGCGCCCAAAAAAAAGCCGGAGTATGTGAAGGTCGCTTTTGCCAGCCTGATCGGCACATCCATCGAATGGTATGACTACTTCCTTTACGGCACGGCGGCAGCCCTGTTCTTTCCCAAGCTGTTTTTCCCCAAGTTTGATCCCCTGGTAGGAACGCTCCTCGCTTTTGGCACTTATACGGTTGGCTTCATCGCGCGTCCGATTGCAGGCGTCGTGTTCGGCCACTTTGGCGACCGTATCGGGCGGAAGCAGATGCTCTACATCACGCTTCTGTTCATGGGTGTAGCCTCGACGCTTATCGGCCTGCTCCCGACCTACGCTCGCATTGGTATTTGGGCCCCTATTCTGCTGACTCTGATGCGCATCTGCCAGGGCATCGGTCTGGGCGGGGAATGGGGAGGCGCCGTACTGATGGCGGTAGAGCATGCCCCCGCGGGTCGGCGCGGCTTTTTTGGTTCCTGGCCACAAACGGGCGCGATGATTGGTGGCCTGCTGGGAGTGCTCGCCGTCTGGCTGCTGACTACGCACCTGACGGACGCTGCGATTTTTGCCTGGGGATGGCGTCTGCCATTCCTGTTCAGCATCGTGCTGGTGGTAATCGGCATCTGGATCCGGATGACCATCGCCGAATCGCCCGCCTTCCAAAAGATCAAGGATCAAAAAGCGGAAGAGAAAATTCCGGTTCTGGTCGCGATCAAGCAGCACCCGAGAAATTTACTGCTGGCTGCGGGCATGCGTTTTGCTGAAAATGGGCTCTTTTACATCATCACCGTCTTCTCGCTGACTTACGCCGTGACCGTGCTGAAGCTCCCCCGCAAAGCGGTGCTCCCGGCCCTGACCATCAACTACGCTGTCGGTTTCGTCATGATGCCGTTCTGGGGGTGGCTGTCCGATAAGATTGGCCGGCGCGCGGTCTATCTGTGGGGTGCGTGTTTCTGCGGTATTTGGGCGTTCCCCTTCTTCAAGCTGCTCGACTGGGCGGTCGGCAATATTTACTGGTCCTGGCTGGCCATCGTTGTGATTGGCCAACTTGGCCATGCGGCAATGTATGGACCACAGGCCAGCTTCTTTGCCGAACTGTTCCCGGCGAAGGTGCGCTATAGCGGAGCCTCGCTCGGCTACCAGATCGCATCCATTTTCGCCGGCGGCATGGCGCTGCCGGTATCGACCGCGCTGCTGGCTTGGGCACACAACAAGACCTGGCCGGTTTCGCTGTACATGATCGCTTTCGTGGTGATCACGGCGGTGTCGGTGATTCTTGCCGAGGAGACTTACAAGAAGGCGGACGTGTCGTAATCATCGCTGGAGGCCGGCGCTATCGGTCTCCGGCGATTGTTGAACTTCAAGGCGCCGCTCCGTTAGGCTCTCATCTGAAATGGCCCCCTCAGCGAGGTGGCAAGGGAGGGTTGTGCTCCGGAGCCCCAGGCTGGCTCGGCGCTTTCACCGCGACCCCCAACATCTCGAAGTGTCCGCCGCGCAGCAGCGGCCCAGAGCCAACGAAAGCCCGGGCCGGATACTCGTTCCCAAAATACCCCCTGTAGACCGAGTTGAACTTGTCATACAAGGACACGTCCGGGCAGAACACCTGCACGGACGCCAGATCGTCCATCGTCATTCCCGCCGCTTTGAGGACGGACTTAAAGCCATCGAGCAGAATTTTGATTTCCTGCTCCAGATCGTCGGGGGGCTTGCCGGTCTTGGGATCAATGCCGATCCGCCCTGCTATGAACAGCGTGTCGCCGATGAGTACGCCATCGCTGAACGGCGCCTGCACCGGGCGGTTGGGCAGGTTGATATATCGGCGGGCCTTTTGTCCATATGCATGTGCTGAGAGCAAAAAAATCGCGACAGCAACCAGAGCGACGCAATTCGCTTTTTTCATGGAAGACTCCTTCTTGGAGGTGTAAGGAAAAACCGTGCCTCAACTTTTGTAAACCCGCCAGAAGATATCCCTGAATTTCGACATTTCGGACTCGGTGCCCACCGTAACCCGCAACATGTGTTCAACCGCGGGGAATGGGCGTCCCACGGCCACCCCCTGCCGGAACATCGCCTCGCCGAAGGAACGCACGTCGCGGCCGATGTCAATCATCACAAAATTTGCGTGGGGGTCAATGAATGCAAGACGCTTCTGGCGCAGCCACTCGCACAGATCGCTGGTTCGGCGGGCCATCTCTGCTCGCCGGGCCGGAACTAGAAGCGCTCTCTCCGCGAGCGCCGCAGTCGCTGCGCGCAACCCGAGCACGGGAATCACGTTGGCACGGAATGGCGTCATGGCGCGAATCAGGTCCGGTCTTGCACAGCCGAATCCGGCTCGAATGCCGGCCATGCCGTAAATCTTTGAAAAGGTTCGCGTCACAACGACGTTCTTGTTTTCGCGTACGTATTTGATCGCGCTCTCGACCTTCGCCGGCTCGGCAAAGTGGAGGTAGGCTTCGTCCACGAGCAGAACCGTGTTCTGCGGCAGATTGCTGACCAGCCAGTCGATGTCAGCGCTGGGCGTCAGCGACGAGGTGGGATTGTTCGGATTACACAGATAAATCAAACCTCCGCCAGCCTGGCGCGCTTCCTCGGCCAGTCTCCTGACGGGGAAGGCCCAGGTTTCAGCGAGCGGAACCTGCACCACGGCCTTTCCCATGCTGCGCGCAAGCTCGATTGGAATCTCAAATGTGGCGGTGGCCGTAATCATCGGACGCGACGCCGAAGTGAAGGCACCGATCGCTGCGTCGATGATCTCGCTCGAACCGACACCGAACATCACCTGCTCGTCCGTCAGGTTCTCGCTGAGGGCGATCGCTCTGGTAAATCCAGTAAACTCGTCAAAATGGTAGCGACCGGTAGCGGCAGCGCCCTCCACGACAGCCCGGATCGCGCCGGGCGGCGGGCCCGCGGGATTCTCGTTGGCATTGAGCCACACCATCGGACCGCTCGGAGCAGGGCTGGAAAGCGCGCGCTGCGCCAGAGCCGCCTCCCCCAGGACTGGACCGGCAAGCGCCATGCAGCCGAGATCACGCACGAAGCGACGACGAGTAACCATCGCAGTCCTCCCTAGACTTGGGACACATGCCATATCGGTAATCAACAGAGGTTTTGGAGGTTTTCCGGCTATCCATGAACGAGCATGATACGGCGCATCCAGCTTCTCAAGCTAGTTCAACGCCCTAGATCAGCGGGCAAGCAATTCTCTTACTGATCACCCGAAACGCGAAATGCTTCCGACTCCCCTATCCATGGCAGCCGGAGGATCTAAGGCGGCCGCTGCCGAACCAGAAATCAAGGTGCTCTCGGGCAAGAGCGAGTGGCTGGAACTTTCCATCCCATGCACGCGGGACGCGGCCGAGCGCATCGAGCACTTTGTCCGCCAGCTCGGCTCTGATTTGGATCTCGAGCAGCTCGACGAGGTGGCTCTGGCGTTCCGCGAACTGCTGATGAATGCGGTTGAATGGGGCGGCGGGCTGGATCCGCAGCGTCGAGTCCGCATTTCATGCCTGCGCACGCCGCGCATGCTGTTCTACCGCATCGCCGATCCTGGTCCCGGGTTCAAGTTCGAGGGACTCAGCCATTCGGCGGCAGCCAACCCCGATGGCGTTTGGGGCTCGGCCGCGGTTCGTGAAGCGAAGGGGATCCGGCCGGGAGGGTTAGGCGTCATGATGGTCCGCAATATCGCCGACGACCTTATTTATAACGAGCAACAAAATGAGGTTGTGCTGGTCAAGTATCTCCACTGACCGCGGCCGGAGCACCCAGGCGCTGCCCTCGGACACCCTCGCCCCCCACTGCGCGCCGGTCGACATAGTCCGGCGCTCCGGCTCGCTGACCAGAAGGTAGGCCACGGCCAGTGCAGGGACTCCCGCAGCATGCGGGTATTTTGCTGGGAATCAGACGCGATGCGACTCTCTGAGTAACCGAGCACCTGCTCCTCAGACTCCGAGATGCTGTCGCCTTATCTCCGGCTGAGCTTTCAACTCAGAAGTCGCGCCCGAAAAGGCGACTCGGCCTTTCACCAGGATGACGGTGCGGTCGGCCACCGTGGAAACGGCCGCAAAATTCTTGTCGACAACGACTGTCGCAATGCCGCTGGCGCGGATAGAGCGCAGGATCGCCCAGATCTCTTTGGCGACGAGCGGGGCCAGTCCCTCGGTTGCTTCGTCAAGAATAAGAAGATCAGGATTCGTCATGAGCGCACGCCCGATGGTCAGCATCTGCTGCTCCCCGCCTGACAGTTGGCCGCCCTGGTGCTGGACCCGCTCGGCCAACCGCGGAAATGCTTCCAGCACCCGTCCCAGGCTCCAATCGCGTCGACCGGCGCGTCCAGGACGGGCGGCCATGACCAGGTGCTCGCGGACAGTAAGCGTGGAGAAGATACCGCGCCCTTCCGGAACGAAAGCGATGCCCGCAAGCGCGACCAAGTGGGGTTTGGCTCCAGTCATAACCCGGCCGTTAATCTTCACCTCGCCCTGCTGCGGCGGCGTCAGGGAGAGCAGCGAGCGCAACAACGTGGTTTTCCCCATACCATTGCGGCCCATGAGGGCAATGGCTTCGCCCCGCTGGACGGTGAAATCGAGGCCGTGGAGTATGTGGCTGCGCCCATAGTAGGTGTGGATCTCCTTGGCCTCAATCAGTGGCGGTGCGTTCATGGCGCCGGTTCCTCTTTTCCCAGATATGCCTCCTGCACGGCGTGGCTGCGGCGAACAACCTCGGGCGGGCCGCTTTCCAGCACGCGGCCGTTCACCATCACTGTCAGAACCCGCGCCACGCTGAAGACGGCATCCATGTCATGCTCAACTAACAGGATGGCATGATCGGCGGAGAGCCTCGATATCAGCGCCAGCAGTTGCAGGGACTCCTCAGCGCCCATCCCGGCCAGCGGTTCATCGAGCAGAAGCACCCGCGGCGAGGTAGCCACGGTCATGGCAATTTCGAGCTGCCGCTGTTCGCCATGCGAAAGCGCTGACGCAAAACTGCCCGCTCGCGGCGCCAGGCCGGTCAGTGCGAGCGCACGTTCCGCGGCATCATTGACCTCGGCATACTTGCGCGCCGGACGGAAAAACCTCATCGAGCTCTTGAGCCGTGATTGCGCCGCCAGCCTGCAATTCTCGAGCGCGGTGAACCAGGGGAAAACGTTGACCTTCTGGTAGCTCCTTACGATACCCAGGCGGGCAATGCGATCGGCGGGAAAACCTGCGATCTCTCTGCCTTCATAGCGAATGCTGCCGCCGGAAGGATGAAGCTCTCCGGAGATTACATTGATCAGCGTGCTCTTGCCGGCGCCATTGGGACCAATGACTGCGTGCAGTTCGGAAAGGTGCAGGTCGAGACACACTTCCCTTACCGCTTTTAAGCCCCCAAAGTTCTTCGAGAGGGCTTGGATACGCAGGACTGGTTCAGGCACGGCGCGCCCCCAGGTTCCAGCCCCACACGACCAGTCTCTCGAGAACCCCGCTGATGCCCCGCGGCAGTACCAGCACCGCCAGGATGATGAACAACCCCATGGGCAGCAGCCAGTGCTTCGTGTGGTCGGCGAAAAACTCCTGCAGCAGCGCCAGCGCGAAAGCCCCAAGGATCGGCCCGTACAGCGTTCCCATGCCGCCCAGGATCACCATCATCAGCACGATCCCTGACTCGCGCCAGCCGAAAAGCTCGGGACTTACGAAGCCGTACTGTGCCGCATCCAGGTAGCCTGCCAGTCCGGCGAGCGCGCCCGCGATCATGAAGGCCACCAGCTTGTAGCGGAAGGTGGGGAAGCCCAGGGAGCGCATGCGGTTCTCGTTCACCCGGATGCCGCAAATCACGTGTCCGAACGGCGAGTCGATCACGATACGCAACAGCAGATAGACTGCGACCATCAGCGCCAGCACAAAATAATAGAAATGCAGATTATTGCTGAGCTGGATGGGCGCCCAGCCAGCGAGCGTCGCGTCAGGCTTGAAGTAAATGTAGGCGCCGTCCGATCCCCCGAATCGTCGGGCTCCGGTCACGTAATAGAAAAACATCTGACCGAACGCCAGCGTCACCATAATGAAGTACACGCCCGAACTTCTCAGCACCAGCACGCCGATAACCAGCGCCGCCAGTGCCGCGACCGTCATTGCCGCCGGGAGCGACAGCCACAGGCTGGCCGCCGCATACTCCGGCGACATCAACAGCAGCGTGTAAGCGCCCAGCCCAAAAAAGGCGGCGTGCCCGAGGCTGATCAGGCCCGTAAACCCTGCCAGCAGATCGAGGCTCATAGCCAATATTGCCAGGATCATGATCTTGCTGAAGAGCTGCAGATAAAACTTGCTGGAGACGCTGGGGAAGAGAATCAGGGCGGCGAGAGAGAGAAGCAGGAAGAGCTTCACTGGCAGCCGATAGCTGTGCATGTCAGGTGGCCCGTCCGAACAGACCGGTCGGTCTCCACAACAGCACCAGTACCATCAGCAAGTAAATCGTCATACCGGAGATCTCCCTCGCATACACCTGGCCAAAGGTATCGGCCAGCCCGATGAGCAACGAACCGATGAATGCGCCTTTCACCGAGCCGATGCCGCCGATCACCACCACGACAAAAGAAATGATAAGGATTTGATTGCCCATGCCCGGAAAAACGGATGCCACCGGGGCGGCGATCATGCCGGCAAACGCGGCCAGAGCCACACCCAGCGCGAACACCAGCCGGTAGATCAGCCCGATATCAATGCCCAGCGACTGCACCATCTCACGGTTCAGCGCGCCGGCGCGAACACTCATCCCCACCGTCGTGTGGTTGATAAAAATGTACAGCGCGGCGCCGACCGCGACGCATACCGCCGACATAAACAGACGGTAGACGGGGTAGCTCAGCGCCGGCGTCAGCCGCAACGAGAAATTAAGGAAGTCGGGCACTTTCACCCCGTGCACGTCATCCCCGAAGAAAATGCTTCGCACCTCTTCCAGCACCAGAATCAGTCCGTACGTCAGCAGCACCTGGTACAGGTGATCGCGGTCGTAGAGAAAGCGGAACAGCGCGGCCTCAAGCAGCAACCCGATCAGCACGGTCAGCGGTACCGCAATCAGCATGGCCAGCCACAGATTGCCTGTCCTCTCAGCGAACGAAAACGCCAGATAGGCGCCCAGCATGTAAAAGCTGCCGTGCGCGAGGTTGATGATACGCATGACGCCGAAGATCAGCGTCAACCCGCTGGCCACCAGAAATAGCAGCAGCCCGTACTGCGCTCCGTTCAATACCTGAATTAAAAAGAAGATGACCTTGTCGGACATACTGGTATCGTCCCGAACCTGCCCCGGCCAAAAGACAAAAAACGCGGACGACCTCAGACGAGCTTGCAGCCCCGCGCCGGGTCGGCAAGCGCCTTGACGGCAATACTCACGAATCTGTTCTCCAGCCCCGCCACCTTGCGCAGATAGATGTCTTGCACGGGATTGTGCGCCTTGGAAAGCGTGAACCTGCCGCGCGGACTGTCAATCTCCGTCTTTTCCATAGCGGCAATCATTTCCTTGCGCGCCTTGGTGTCCCCGTTGACAGCCTCCAGTCCAACAGCGAGCAACTGGCCGGCATCGTACCCTTGCACGGCATAAACGTCGGCGTCGCGGTTGGCCGCTTTCTTGAAGGCGGCGCGAAACGCGCTGTCTTTGCGCAGGTTCAGCCCGTCTGCATAGTGCAGCGCGGTCTCCAGGCCCTGGGCCGCGTCGCCCTGGGCCGGCAGCGTACCGTCGGTGAGAAAACCTGCGCCCACCAGAGGAATAGAGTTTCTTAACCCGGCGGCGGCGTAGTCCTTAACGAACTTTACGGCGCCCGCGCCGGCGAAAAACGTGTACACAAACTGCGGCTTGATGGAAGCGATTTCCGTCAGGATAGGCTGAAACTCCACCTGCGGGAACGCCAGCACCAGCTCCTTTTCAACATTCCCTCCACCACCCGTGAATCCCTCCTTGAAGCCGCCCATCGATTCGCGCCCGGCAGCATAGTCCCAGCTTACGGAAACGGCGCGCCTCTGCCCCCGGCCGGCCATCACTTTACCCATGGCAAAGCCGGGCTGCCAGTTGGTGAACGAAGTACGGAAAATGTTTGCAGCGCAGGCCGCCCCGGTAGCCGCGGCGGCGCCCGCATTGGGAATGATCAGCATGGTGTCGTTGTCGGTCGCCACCTTGACCATGGCCATGGCGACGCCGGAATGGACCGTTCCGATGAGGAAGTCTACCTTGTCACGTGCGACCAGCTTGTTGGCGTTCTCTGCCCCCTTGGCGGGCTCCGATTCGTCATCCACCACCACGTATTCCACCTCGCGCCCGCCCAGCTTGCCGCCCTTTTCGGAAATCGCAAGCCGCAGCGCGTCATCAATGTTTTTTCCCAGCGCGGCATAAGTGCCGGTGTAAGGGAGCATCAAACCCAGCTTGACTTTGGTGGTGACGCCGGCGGCAAAAGCGCGCGGAATGAAGGCACCCGCTGCGGCAACGCCTGCGCCGGCAACGATGCCTTTCAGCACAGCACGGCGGGTGACCGGGTGAGGTTTGGTCATAGCGTCTCCCTCGCGCGCCGTCTCAAGCGGCAGGCCGGGCGCATGTTAGTTCGCTGTGAGGAGCAAGTCAACGGGCCAGGGGGGTTGATATACCATGCGCGGAAAAAGCGTACCACCCCACCCTCACCCGGCCCGAAAAGCGATGGTCACATTACCGCGTTCCGGGCGTGGCGGGGGGAGCGGCGCGGCAGCGGACGGGGCGGTCGCAGGCGCGGGGCGCGTGGGGCGAGTCGATCCGCGCGGGCGGGGGCCGTCTTATCCCTCTCGTTGCCCTTGACAACCGAGGCATACGGAAACTACGATCGCCCGGTTCTTATCCAGGCATTTTCCCTCCTCATCTTGATGGATTCATCGCGGTAGGCCCGGACTTGGGAAGGGGGGAATGTCGCATAATCTGGCGGCATTCCGACAGCAAATTATTGAAAAAGGGAGCGACGAGTGTGTTGGAACACACGATTCATCACACCATCGATCACAACGATGTCCCCGGGCTGGCAAGCGGTCATTGACGGGCTTTTTAAGGAGATTCTGGGCTGATTCCTTCTTTTTGCGTTCACTGCCCTTTAAGCACAACGACGATGAGCGCTGCCATGCCCGTGCGGTAGAAAGGGAATGACATGAAATCGAATCAGAACTCCCCGATCGGTTGTGACCAGACAACCGAGCAGAGGCGCCTGAATGATGCCCGCGAGACTGGTACCCCCTGGAAGAAGTGGGGGCCCTATCTCAGCGAAAGGCAGTGGGGCACAGTTCGCGAGGACTACAGCCAAGACGGCAATGCCTGGAACTATTTTTCGTACGACCATTCCCACTCTCGTGCGTACCGTTGGGGTGAGGATGGACTTGCCGGGATTTCCGACGATCAACAGCAGCTCTGCTTCGCGGTCGCTATGTGGAACGGGCGCGACCCTTTCCTGAAGGAACGCCTGTTCGGTCTGACGAACAGCGAGGGCAACCACGGCGAAGATGTCAAAGAGTACTACTTTTATCTCGACAGTACTCCCACCCACTCCTACATGAAGTATCTCTATAAGTACCCTCAGCGGGAGTATCCCTATCGCGACCTCGTCGAGACCAATCGGCGTCGCTCTCGTGGAGAGTTAGAGTATGAACTGCTCGACACCGGAGTGTTCGATGACGATCGATATTTTGACGTGTTCGTCGAATACGCCAAGGCGGACCCCGAAGATCTCTTGATTCGTATCTCCGTGCACAATCGTGGTCCCGAAGCGGCTGACATTCACTTGCTGCCAACGCTGTGGTTCCGCAACACCTGGTCCTGGGACGAAAACACGGCCAAGCCCTCGCTGCGTCAAGTTGAGGAAGGAACGGTTCGGGCTGCGCATGCCCAACTGGGTGACCGCACGCTTGACTGCGAAGGGAAACCGGAACTGCTGTTCACGGAAAATGAGTCCAACGCCAGTCGACTATGGGGGCAGGCGAATCCATCGCCGTACGTGAAAGACGCATTTCACGAGTACGTCGTTTCAGGCAAGAAAGAGGCCGTGAATCCATCGAAAACAGGGACGAAAGCGGCTGCGCATTACCGACTAGAAGTGCCCGCAGGGGGCAGTAAGGTAGTGCGGTTGCGACTGAGTGTGAAACCGCCAGCCGATCCGTTCGGCACTTTTGATGGGATCTTTACTGCCCGTCTGGCGGACGCGGACGAATTCTATGACCGGATCACGCCCAACTCTCTGAGCGAGGATGAACGCCGTGTGCACCGTCAAGCACTCGCCGGAATGCTCTGGACAAAGCAGTTTTACTACTTTGACTTGGACCGCTGGCTGGACGAGCACGAAGCACATCCGATGACAGGTACAAGTCACCGGAATGTGAGGAATACCGAATGGTTCCACATGCTGAATCGCGACATCATTTCGATGCCGGACAAGTGGGAGTATCCCTGGTATGCGGCTTGGGATTTGGCCTTTCACACCCTGGCGCTTTCCTTGGTGGACTTCGATTTTGCCAAGGAGCAACTCCTGCTCATGCTGCGAAACCTTTACGCGCACCCGAACGGGCAGATCCCAGCGTACGAGTGGAACTTTAGCGATGTGAATCCTCCCGTACATGCTTGGGCGACGTTGTTCCTGTACACCATCGAAAAACAACTGGGCCGGGCCGACCTTCGTTTCCTGGAGCGTAGTTTTCAGGGGCTGACGTTGAACTTCAACTGGTGGGTCAATCGAAAGGATCCCGAAGGTCGCAATGTGTTTGCGGGCGGGTTCCTCGGGCTCGATAACATCGGTGTCTTCGACCGCAGTTCTAAACTGCCCACTGGAGGTCATCTCGACCAAGCAGACGGAACCGCGTGGATGGCATTCTACTGCCAGAACATGCTGGAAATCGCGCTGATCCTTACTGACTACGACCCGGTGTATGAGGAGATCGCCTTCAGGTTCCTTGAGCAATTCATCTGGATCACCTACGCCATGGATCGCATCGGCGAGAACCACGACGAGATGTGGGACAGCAAGGACCGGTTCTTCTACGACCTGCTGCACTTCCCGAATGGCGATGCGATGCGCTTAAAGGTTCGCTCGATGGTGGGATTGCTGCCCCTCTGCGCTAGTACCGTGTTGGAACCCGGCCTCGTCGCACGCCATCCCCGGATGATGGAATTGGCTCAGCTGTTCAGGAAGCGCCATCCAGACGTATTGAAGCATCTCAGGGGCCAGGAGGAAGAGTTAGTGGGCCACGGCGGTCGACGGCTGCTGGCAACACTGAACAAGAAGAAGCTGGAGCAAGTTCTCGGTTACATGCTCGACGAAAGCGAGTTCCTCGGTCCCTATGGAATCCGATCTTTGTCCCGCTACCACCTTGAGCATCCGTTTGTGTTCCATGTCGAGGGACAGGAGTACAGAGTCGACTATCTGCCTGCCGAATCGAACACAGGCATGTTCGGCGGCAATTCCAATTGGCGTGGTCCGGTTTGGATGCCCGTGAATGCTCTCTTAATCCGCGGTCTTCTGAACCTGTATCAATTCTATGGTGATGAGTTCAAAGTCGAGTGCCCCACCGGCTCTGGGAAGTACATGACTTTGTTCGAAGTAGCCAAGGAGCTTTCCCGCCGGATTTCGAGCATCTTCCTGCGGGACGAAAACGGAAAGCGCCCTGTTAACGGGGGAACGAAGAAGTTCCAGGAAGATCCGTACTGGAAGGACTACATCCTGTTCTACGAGTATTTCCACGGAGACAATGGCGCTGGTCTCGGCGCCAGTCACCAGACGGGATGGACAGGAGTCGTGGCCCGGCTGTTGAACTTGTTTGCCCGGACCAGTTCCGCTGAATTACTGGATACTTCGAAGCATGAGCTGATAGCCAGGCGGATGCGGCAACAGGTTGCTGGCAGCTAATCGCTGGGCTTGGCCCTGACCACGATTAGAACATTGCGCGGTGCGGTTGAAGCGAGACCGATGCCTAATAGGGCAGTGGATTGTATCCCGCGATGCACCTTGCCCCTTGCAGTCTGAAACACGGGTGAGGTTTCAATTCCCGAGGTAGCGGAATTGGGGAGCTGGTAATGGGCCGAATTCAAAAGAGTCACGCTCGCTGTTCTCTTCCTGGGCCTGATCATGCTCTATGGCTGTCAGGACCTAGTTCCGCACGACACACGGAGCCTACTCATCCCAAGGTTTCTCCGGTCGGAGGTCTTCGGCTTTGTGGCGGGTTTTGGAACGACCTTTGCCGCTCTGCCGGACTTGGTCGCGATGCTCAGGCGTCGGTCAAGCGCTGGCATGAACCCAAGGATGGCGGCAATCATGGGCGTCTTTCAGATCCTCTGGGTCTATTACGGCTTGTTGATTACTTCGCGACCGGTGATCGTATGGAACGTGGTCGCAGTGCTGGTTAATTTCCTAAGCGTCGGCGCATACCTTTATTTTGTCCGCAAGGAAAAAAAGGCCAGCAACAACGTGAGCAAGTGACATTGCGTTGTCATAGCGGCTGCGTCGGTCGTGCATCGTGCCTGTACCCCCGCAGGGGCCGATTGTCACCCAGTGTGGTGCCTTCGGAAGGTGATCCCTATGACAAAAATGCTCATCTTCGTGACCTGCGGTCTGGCATTCTTTGCAACTGGGTGTCTACATCCTAAGATCGGACCAAACTCGCTCCCCCGCGACCGTGCTCTGTACAGCACCTCCCTGGCCGATTCATGGAAGGACCAGACGTTATTGAACATCATCAAGGTGCGATACATCGATCCGCCTGTCTTCGTGGACGTCGGGAGTATCGTGGCCAGTTACTCGCTATCGCAAGGCGCTACGGTGGGAGGGACTCTTGAGAAGGGGGGAACGAACAGTGCGGCATTGGGCGGTTCGGTACTGTTCTCGAACAGCCCCACCATCACCTATACGCCGTTGACCGGCAATGCGTACGTGAAAGGCCTGATGACCCCTCTGCCGCCCGCGATGGTATTCGTCGGCATCCAGAACGGACTTCCGGCCGATTCGACCCTGCTTGAGTCTGTGCTTTCGATTAACGGCTTGAAGAATCAACAGGCAACCATCACCGGACTCACACCCGCCGACCCGGACTTCCATCGAGTGCGGGAGTTGATGCGCGAGATCCAGCTTTCGGGTGCGGTGAGATTGTATGTCAAGGAGGATGCCAGCAAGCAGCAGACGAGCATCCTTGGGTTGCGTACCAAAGACTTCCCGCCAGAGATTCAGACCGCCAGTGCGGAATTGCGGCGCTTGCTGCACCTTAGTCCGGAGGCTACAGAATTCAAGATCGTCAACGCCCCGCTTCCCTCTAGTGATACAGAAATCGCAGTTCTGACCCGCTCAATTCTCGGGTTGCTGACAAACATGGCGGCGCAAGTGGAGGTGCCCTCGGAGCACCTGGCACAACATCGCGCGTTTCCGGGCTTCGAAACGGGGCGCAAGTTGCCCGGTATTGTCCCGATGATTCGCATCTACAGTTCGAAGAAGAAACCGGACAATGCTTTTGTAAATGTCTACTATCGCGACACTTGGTTCTGGATAGACGACGGCGACCTTGCTTCCAAGCAGGCGATTGCGCTACTGATGCAGCTATTCACCATGGCCGATACCGGTGTTAGGGAGAATCTCCCGGTGGTCACCATCCCCGCGCGTTGAGGCGCTGCTCACCGAGATCGGTTGCGGAGGCGCGTTATGGGCCGATTCAAGAGAGTGACGCTCGCTCTTCTCTTCCTGAGCCTGATCATGCTCTATGGCTGTCAGGACCTAGTTCCGCACGACACACAGAGCCTACTCATCCCAAAGCTTGCGTTCGCTGGTGATGCCATACAAATAACCAATCAGCAGAATGCGTAGCAGTAGCTCGGGATCAATCGAGGGTCTGCCGGTTTCGCTGTAGCGGTCCTTTAGCCGTTCCCCGCACAAAACTGAA
>Ga0335077_10003247_pt1 | contig 19569 bp, 14 predicted proteins | sample Lox_Sample_31_FD_207151 | JGI IMG/M metagenome (GOLD analysis project Ga0335077, IMG submission 207151) | Soil microbial communities from Loxahatchee National Wildlife Refuge, Florida, United States - Lox_Sample_3.1 | ecosystem: Environmental > Terrestrial > Soil > Wetlands | place: USA...
AACCCGAACACGTGGCTGAAGAACAGCGAGGATATGCCCAGTGCCGCGCCGAAGGACAGCACGACGGTGGCGATGAGCACCAACGGCGCCACGATCGCCCGCAGGAGCAGGCCCAGGATGATCAACACCACGCCCAGGATGAGCGGGATGAGCAGGTTCCGGTCATGAGCCGCAGCGGCCTCCACGTCCTTGTTGATGGCCGTGCCGCCGCCCACCTTGGCGTCCGCATCCGGGATGGCGTGCACCTTGGTCCGGATCGTGTCCACCAGCGTGTAGGCCTGCGGGCTGTCTGGCTGCGGGGTCATCGTCGCCTGCAGGAAGGCCAGGCCGTCCTTGGTCACCGGCGGGGTGACCGACGCGATGCCCGGCGTGTCGGCCAGGGCCGTCCTGACCGCTCCGCCGCTGGCGGCGGTGGAGATCACCTGGACGGGCTCGCCCGAGCCGGCCGGGAAGTACTTGGCCAGCACGTTCTGGGCGGTGACCGAGGCCGGCGTGCCGCGGAACGACTGCGCCACGGTCAGCGTGCCGAACTTGAAGCCGACCAGGCCTGCCGAACACGCGCCGAGCAGGATCGCGGTGACTAGCCATACCGTCCGCGGACGGCGGCTGATAGCGTTGCCGACCTTGGCCCAGAAGCCGCGGCTGGTCGGTTCAGGCGAGCCGTACCTCGGCTTGACCGGCCAGAACATCCACCGGCCGAAGACCACCAGTAGCGCGGGAAGCAGGGTGATCATGGCGATGAGGCCGACGCTGACACCGATGGCGGCTACCGGGCCCAGACCCGAGATGTCGTTTGACTCGGCGGCCATCAGGCAGAGCATGCCGGTCACGACGGTCAGCCCGCTCGCGATGATGGCCGGGCCGGCCCGGCGCAGGGCGATCGCCATGGCCTGGTGCCGGTCGGAGTGCCTGCGCAGTTCCTCCCGGTACCTGGCCACCAGGAGCAGCGCGTAATCGGTGCTCGCGCCGATGACCAGCACGACCAGGATGCCCCCGCTTTGCCCGTTGACGACCAGGTTGGCGTGCTGGACGAGCAGGTAGATGACTGCCTCGGAGACGGTAAGCGCCACGCCCGCCGAGATGATCGGCAGCAGCCAGAGCACGGGACTTCGGTAGGTCAACAGCAAGAGCACGATGACCACCGCCAGCGCCGAGTACAGCAGGGTGGAGTCGATGCCTTTGAAGATCTTGACCTCGTCGTTCGCGCTGGCGGCGGGCCCGCCGATATAGACGCTGAGCCCTCCGGCATTCTTGGTCGCGGTATTCTGCACGGTCGTGATGAAGCCGCTGATGTCGCTGTTGTAACCCAGGTCAGAGCCGATTACGGTCTCGATCGCCTTGTGGTCCTTCGACACGATCGGTGAAGCCACCCGCCCGTCTACCGCGGACAGCGAGGCGAAGTACCGTGCGTCCGCGTCCGCCTTGGCGATGTCCGCCGCGGTTACCCCGCTGTCGCGTACGTAGACGACCAGCGCGGGGTTGTAGTTCTTGGATTGGAAGGCGGCCTGCTCGTTGAGTTCCTGCGTTGACTCGGCCGAGCCGGGCAGGTACGAGGAGGCGTCGTTCTTCTCCGCGCCCTGCAGTTTGCCGGCCAGCGAGCCGAGGGCCACGACGACCAGGAGCCAGAATGCGACGACGACCCATTTGGTTCGCCTGCCGCAGACGAAGGCGATCAGGCGGTTCGCGCCGCCCGGCCTCGCAGGCCTGCCCTGCTCTGATGGTGCCTCATGTCTTCCCGGCCGTGCTTGCTGGTAGCCGGGTCCCCGTTCCTCAGTGTCTGGCGCTTGAGCCGTCCTGATGTCCCCGCCGCTGGCGGGGACATCAGGATCTGGCGTGTTACGGGGCGCCCCCGTGGTCCCGCGTGCCACGTCATCCCCCTGTCTGAAATTTTTCCTAGGAAATACGATGTATCGCGTTCCGTTCCGCTGTCAAGCTAGATTGCGATCTGCCTGATTTCGCCGAGGGCGATCAGGTTCGGCCAAGAATCCTAGGGAACTGGCCAGGCCACCCTAGAAAGGGATCAGTCCTGGCGACAAGTCGTTTTTGCGCCCCTGGGGCTGGCTGTGCCCCGCTCATCGCGCCCGCCCTGGCCGGCTCACAGCAGGGTGAGCTGCCCCGATGGTGCGGGGGAGGGACCGGCCGGCTCGGCCGGCGGCCCGTCCGGCAGCGCCGCGGCACCCCTGATGGCCTGCGGAGGCAGCCGCGCGGGGACCGGCCGCCGGCCGTGACCGTAGCCTGGCCTCGGCCGGCCGACGCCGTGCTTGTCCGCGAGATCACGGACCTGGCCGGCGATCCTGGCCTGGTAGGACTTGGGGGCGTAGGCACTCCGGCCGTACAGGTCGAGGTAGCGGCCGACCAGGCCGGGGTGATGGGCGCCCAGCCAGCGGAAGAACCACTCCCGGGTGCCCGGGCGCAGGTGCAGCACGATGGGCACCACGTGCGTAGCGCCGGCCGCCGCGATCTGGCTGACGGCCCGGTCGAGCTGGGCGGGCGAATCGGACAGGAACGGCACCACCGGCCCCATGAGCACCCCGCAGCGCAGGCCCCGCTCGTTCAGGGCGGTGCACGCCTCCAGCCGGCGCGCCGGGGCCGGCGTGCCGGGCTCGACAGATCGCCATAGCTCTTTGTCGAGAAACCCGACCGAGACGTTCAGCCCCACGTCGGTGATCTCGGCGGCCTCCGCGAGCAGGTCGATGTCCCTGAGGATCAGGGTGCCCTTGGTCAGGATGGAGAACGGGTTGGCGGCGTCCTTCAACGCACTGATGATGCCGGGCATGAGCCGGTAGCGGCCCTCGGCCCGCTGGTAGCAGTCCACGTTGGTGCCCATGGCGATGTGCTCGCCCGCCCAGCTCGGCGAGGCCATCTTCTTGCGCACCAGCTCGGGCGCGTTCACCTTCACGACCACCTTCGTGTCGAAGTCCGCGCCCGCGTCGAGGTCCAGGTAGGTATGGGAGTTCCGGGCGAAGCAGTTATGGCTCACCACGCCATTCGCGATGAAGTCGCCGGTGCCAGTCGTGATGTCGTACATCGGCAGTTCCAGCCCCAGCGGCTCGATGGCCGCCAGCCGGAGCTTGGCGCCGCTCTTCAGTGCCACGCCTTCGATCGAACGCTTCCGCGTGATCGCCGGGTCAACGGTGTGGAAGAACCGCAGCGCCTCCCGCAGGCCCCCGCGCAACCGGACGTAGACGATTCCATTGGGCAGGTTCCTCGGTTCCAGGACGTACTTGAAGCCGAGTGCTGCCAGCGAGGTGACCGTCCAGCTGATAATTTCCGGATCGGTATTCGGGATCCGCAGGCTTCCGCTGTAACTGCCCTCGGCATCGAAGATCCCGGCCAGAAAACCCTTGCGCCAGTCCAGAGCCGGACTCTCTGGCCAGCCGATTAGCCCTTCGATCGTTCGGATGTCGTCGCGACGGCTGGTACGGATCGCGGTAACCGGTCGCCGCGTGAGCGACTCCTGGCTGAAAGTGAACTCCCGGCAACTGATACTCATGTCGGCGAGGTAGTCGGTTGTCCTCTCGAGTCCCTCCCGATCGGCTGGCGCAAGGCGGAACAGATGGACCTGCTCACCACCCCCCTTGACACGCTTTGGGTACGCATAGTGACCGATGGATCCGTCGCCGCGAATAATTCCGCACAGGTAGCCGCGGCGGTATGCGGCTGTGTTCTTCGGCGGCTCGGCGAATCCGCCGACCCCCATCAGCTTGTTGCTGACGGTCAGGAAGGGCCGCTGCAGCGGACCTCCCCACTCGGTGCCGATCACATGTTTCCAGCCACGCTCGGTCAGGAAGCGGTGATCGCCGCTACAGACAAGCTCAGTACCGTCCTCGAGGATGACCCGATAGGCCGGCTTGATCGTGGACCAGTGCGCCAGCACCGTCGTGGGCGCGTACCGCCGATAGAAGCCGCTCTTCACGGTGCCGTAAATCTCGTCTCCCACCCGCACCTCGGCCAGCGGTTTGGTGCGACCATCAGACATCAAGATCGGCGTCTCTGATGACAGGCAGTAACGGCACGCATGCTGGCAGCCCCGGTAGGGGTTGATCGTCCAGCGGAACGGCATCCGGGATGCCTCGGGGACGCGGTTGACGACGGACTTGGCCCGGACCTCGTAGAAGGTCATGCCCCGGAAGCCGGGGGTGTCGAACGTCCGGGCCACTGCCCCGCGCTCGATGAGCGGGAGCGCCACGTCCCGGCGCTCGGCGGGAAACAAGGTCTCACCGGCGTCCGCCTCCTGCTCAGCGGCCAGCTGATCGTCCAGGCGCAGATTGTCCCACCGCATACCCATCACGGTAGAACGGCTTTTCGAGAATCACAAGCTTGAAACGCCGCCGCTCGTCACGAATATTTAGACCGATCCTGGGTACGATGCGGCTGAGCGAGCGTGCCCCAGCCCGAGACGCGACCGCCGGCCGCGGATCTCACTATCTGAAAAACAGGCGAAGTACGAAGCCAGAACAATTGGATAAAGACCCCCTCCTGAGAGATAGTGAGAGGGTATTTACCCGGTCGCGAGGCGGAAGGGGTGGCGGAATGGCGCTGTCGCAGGACGAGCAGCGCATGCTCGCAGAAATCGAGCGGCGGCTCGCAGCGGACGATCCTGGCCTCGCCTCGTGCCTGACGGCCTTCCGGCGGCCGGGCCCTGCCGCCGTACTGCGCACGCCCCGGGCGCGGATCATCGGCTCACTGTTCACGGTCCTGCTCGTGGCGATGGTCTCGCTGATGGTCTACGCGATGATCCCGTTCCGCACGCACATGCCGCGGCACACGCAGCAGACGGCCGGCGCACCAGCCAGCACCGCAATCTCGGCGGCGACCACCACGCAGCCTGACCTCACCCGGCAGTCCGATGCCGCAAGCGGCGCCAGCACCACCACCACGGCCACGGCCACGGCCACGGCCACGGCCACCCAGAGTGTCCCTAACCGCACGGCCCTGTCCACGGCGAGCAGCAAGACGCAGCAGTCCAAGCTCAAGCCCTCCAACGGGGCGACGCCGCCCGATGCTTACCCGTAGTCGGGCTCGGCTCAGGATTCCCGCCACAGCTGGACCAGGTACCGTTCGAGCCCCTCGAGCGTCTTCTTCTCCTGCTGGAACTCATCGCTGAGGGGATTGCGCTGCCGGTCGAACAGTGCCGTGTAGCGACGGGTCACAACGTCGCGGTTGCTGGCGTAGACGTGGACCGAATAGTCGCCGACCCCGCCGCCGAGGCGGAGCCCGTGGACCGCGGTTCCCGCCAGGCCCATGCTGACGCTCAGCTGTCCCCGCAGGTAGACGCTGCCCTTGGCTTCCTCGTCCCAGGCGTCGCCGCACGGCGGGGGAGCCCCGTCCCACTCCTCGAGGACCAGGCGCACGTTGATGTCCTCTTGCAGGCTGCCCACCCACAGCTGTTCGCGGTTGGTGCTGATGAGCGCGCCGACCGGCGGCAGCGGACCGCCCGGGGCATCGGGATCCACGGCCGGGTCGTGAATCCGGAACATCCTTCGTTCCGGAGTCACCGGGATAACCAGCTGCAGAAGCCTGCGGCTCATGGTTCCCCCCTCAGCACGTTGATACCTCGCATAACGGACCGCTCAGCAAGCAAATCTAGACCGCAGACTCATAGCGTGAGGCCCGAACGCACTCTGAAATGCTGAACGTAGCCACTTGACTACTGAGCGCGTAAGAGTACCGTCATATCTGTTATGACCCTTGTGTCCGATCTCGACCGGCCGGTGTTCGGCTGCACCGTGCCGGGATTCCCGGCCGGCCCGATGTGACATAACCAGCCCGTACTCGCCCGCGGCGAGTACCTCCCCAAGGGGTTTGCCCGATGCAGGCACCAGCACGTGGTACCCACTGGAGGTCACTTAACGTGCCTGTTCGACTACCAGAACGCACCACAATGCCCGTCCTGAGCCTGGAGCTTGCCCGGGACGCCAAACAACACGGCCCGAATGCGGTCACCGGCGCTGCGGTGCGCCCCCGCCGGGCCCTCATGCTCGCCGTCTGCTGCCTGAGCCTGTTCATGGTCGGGCTGGACAACACGATCGTGAATGTCGGGCTACCGTCTATCGGCCGTGACCTGCACGCGGGCGTGTCCGGCCTGCAGTGGACGGTCGCTGGCTACACCATCGCGCTCGCCGCCCTGCTGATGTTCTCCGGCGCGGTCGCGGACCGGATCGGCCGCCGGACGATCTTCCAGGTCGGGCTGTCCCTGTTCACCCTCGGCTCGTGGCTGTGCAGCCTGGCCCCCAGCCTCGGCTGGCTGATCGGCTTCCGGATCCTGCAGGGAGCCGGCGGCTCGATGCTCAACCCAGCCGCTCTCGGCATCATCACCAATACCTTTACCGGCCGCGCCGAACGGGCCCGGGCGATCGGGGTCTGGGACGGCGTGTTCGGCCTGTCCATGGCGATGGGACCCGTCCTGGGCGGCGTCCTGGTCGGAGCGGTCGGCTGGCGGGGGATCTTCTGGGCCAACATCCCGGTGGGCCTGGCGGCGATCTCGCTGACCGCGCTGTTCGTGCCGGACTCCAAGGCGCCACGATCCCGCCGCGCGGACCCGGTGGGCCAGTTCCTCATCATCTTGATGCTCGGCTCGCTCGCCTACGCGATCATCGAAGGCCCCGCTTACGGCTGGCGCTCACCGGAGATCTTCGGCTTCTTCGCGCTGTCCGTCGCCGCGCTGGCCATGCTGCTCGCCTACGAGCCGCGCCGCGAGGAGCCGATGCTCGACTTCCGGTTCTTCCGCAGCGTGCCGTTCGCGGGCGCCAACCTCACCGCGGTCTGCGCCATCGCCGCGATGGCCGGCTTTCTCTTCCTGTCCACCCTCTACCTGCAGGACGTGCGGGACCTGTCCGCTTTGCAGGCCGGCCTGACCATCCTGCCGATGCCGGTGGTGATGGCCCTGTGCGCGCCGATGGCGGGCCGCATCGTGGCCAGGCGCGGCCCGCGGATCCCGTTCGTCCTCGCGGGCGTGGCACTCACCTTGAGCAGCGCCGCGCTGTCGCGGCTGACCGGGACGACGGAACACCCGTACCTGATCGTCACCTACGCCCTGTTCGGGGTCGGGGCCGGCATGGTCAGCTCGCCGATCACCAACGGGGTCATGTCCGGAGTCCCGAAGACCCAGGCCGGCATGGCCTCCGGCATGAACTCTTCCAGCCGTCAGCTCGGCCAGTCGCTCGGTGTGGCCATCGTCGGTTCGGTCCTGGCGGCCAGCATCCGCGGGCCGATGCGGGACGGCTTCGTCCACGCCGCTCACGCGGGCTGGTGGATCCTCGCGGGCTGCGGCTACGCTGTTCTCCTGCTCGGCCTGCTCTGCACCACCCAGTGGGCCAGGGCCACCGCGTCGCGCCTGGGCTGACCGGCGGTGACCAACATCTCAGCCTGAGTTCCGCGGCAGCCGGAAATAGTCAAAGCGGAAGGGTAGTTAGTTGCCGATAGGCAATTACTTCCGCCGACGATCCGGGTGATACCACGTGCCAGAGCTCAGCCGCCGCCGCTGCATGCTCGTGCTCGTCATCTGCTGCTTCAGCCTGTTCATCGTCGGTTTGGACAGCACCATCGTCAACGTCGCGCTGCCCTCCATCGGCCGGGACCTGCACGCCTCAGTGGCCGGGCTGCAGTGGACCATCGACGGCTACACGCTCGTACTGGCCAGCCTCCTGATGCTGTCCGGCGCGACGGCCGACCGGGTGGGCCGCCGACGCACCTTCCAGGTGGGCTTGGTGGTGTTCACGGCTGGCTCCGGGCTCTGCAGCCTGGCGCCCGGGCTGGGCTGGCTGGTCGCGTTCCGCATGATACAGGCGATCGGCGGGTCCATGCTCAACCCGGTCGCGATGTCAATCATCACGAATACGTTCACCGACCGGGCCGAGCGCGCGCGGGCGCTCGGGGCCTGGGGCGGTACGTTCGCCCTGTCCGTGGCGCTGGGGCCAGTATTGGGGGGCGGCCTGGTCGACTCCGTCGGCTGGCGGGGCGTGTTCTGGGTCAATATCCCGGTCGGCCTGGCGGCCATCGCGCTGACCGCGCGGTTCGTGCCAGAATCCCGGGCGGCCACCCCGCGCAGGCCGGACCCGATTGGGCAGGGGCTCATCGTCGTGATGCTCGGCTCGCTGACTTACGCGATCATCGAGGGTCCCACCAGCGGCTGGCACTCACCGGACATTCTGACGTTGTTCGCCGTCGCTGCCGTGACTCTGGCGGTCTTCGTGGCCTACGAGGCGCACCGCACCGAACCGGTGCTTGATCCGAGGTTCTTCCGCAGCGCGCCGTTCGCCGGGGCGGTGCTGACCGCGATCAGCGCTTTCGCCGCCCTGGGCGGCTTCCTGTTCCTGGCCACGTTGTATCTGCAGGAGGTGCGGGGCATGTCCGCCCTGGCCGCCGGCCTGCACATGGTGCCCATGGCGGTACTGATGGCGATCGGCGCGGTGGTATCCAGCCGGATCCTCGCGCGGCGGGGCGGGCGGCTGCCGACGCTGGCCGCGGGCGCGGGGATCGCGGTGGGAGGTGTGCTGCTGTCCGGGATCACCACGTCGTGGTCCACGCTGCAGATCGTCGTCGCGTTCGGCGTCTTCGGTCTCGGGTCCGGCATGGTCAACGCGCCGATTACCCAGGCGGCGGTGTCGGGCATGCCCTTCGCACAGGCTGGAGTGGCCTCGGGGATCGCCTCCACCAGCCGCCAGATCGGAACCTCGCTCGGCGTGGCGATCACCGGATCCATCCTGGCCGCTAACCTGCACGGCCCGCTCCGGGCCGGGTTCGTCCCGGCCAGCCACGCCGACTGGCTGCTGCTGACGGGCTGCGGTGTGGCGATCATGGTGCTGGCCCTGGTCACCAACGGCCGGTGGGCCCTCCAGACCGCCGCCCGCACCGCGGCCGGGTTCGACGCCGCCGACCAGCGAACCCCCGCCATGACCGCATAACAGCCTTCAGGGCTCGGTCAGGGCCAGCTGGGCAGCCCGAACGTCCGGCGGTCATCGGCCCGGGCCCGGCGACCCCAGCGGCCGGCGAATCCGGTCATCCAGCGGAATCCCCTCACCGGACGCGGCCGAGACCAGGCGTCGTGCGTGCGGACGGCGTGAGCCACACCCAGTTCGGCGAGCGCCTTCTCAATGGCCTGCGCCTTGTCGACCAGGTCGACATGGGACAGGACGGACAGCTGACCGCGCCATTCGGCGAGGCTTGCCAGCCATCGTTCCGTGAAGGACACGAAGTCGGCTGGCGTCAACTCGCCGAGCCGCTGACTTGCCCCAGCCAGCGATGGCAATGGCGACGGGCCGTCGAAATTCTTCCCCTTGAGGCGCACCGTAACGTCCGCCAGTAGCGCGGCGCGTTGTACCAGGATCTCCTGCCAGAAGCGCGGATCCGTGGCGTCTCGCCAATACCAGTAGTCGCTTTCCGCCATCGGATGGGTCTCATTTGCGGCACTCTTCCTGGTACGTGCGTGGACCAGCCAGAGCAGACCGGACAGCAGGACCTCCCCGAACTCCTCGAACCTGGCGCGTTCCGAAGTGGTGAAGGGCAGGTACGGCAGTTGTCCCACCGAACCGCCTATCGCGACTTCGCCGGCCCGGAGGTGGTTGATGATACAGAGCCAATCTTCGTGATAGATCGGCGCAAAATATCCATTGAGGAGCTGGGGGTTGGCCAGAAGTGACCCACCGGAGACGAACGGTTCCTGTCGGCGCCCGGTCAGCCGCCGGGCATGTCCGACAACCGACGCGTCCGGGTACTTCTTCACCTGGAGCCCCACGACCGGATAGCTGTCCAGCAACGCCGCGGCGGCGCTTAGCTTGGCCACGCTCAGCCTGCGGACATCGTCGTCGAGAAAGAGCATCCGCGTCCATCCGCAGACGCGGCCTATCAGCAGGCCGAGGTTTCGCTTCCTGCCGATGTCGAGCGCGGCGGCCGAGACCCGGCTCTGGGGCAGGCAAGTGCCGAGGTCAAGCAGGCGGTCCCTGGCACCTGTCCGAACAGTCAACAGCGTGACCTGGTCCGGCCGGAGCCTGGCGAGAACATCCGTGAGCCCGTCAGGAAGGCTGTCAGTGTAAACCAGGATCAAATGGCACCTGGCGTCCGCCGCGAGTTGTACTGCCGAGCGAAGCTGTTCCGCCGTACGGATAGTCGGAACGATGATCGCATCGACGAGAGGTTTCGTAATGGCCCGCTTACCTGATGGGGTATCGATGGTGCTGACCGGAATATCCGGAAACTGGAGCAGGTCATCGTAGGATTTTATCTGGAAAGATCCCTCGGTCTCTCCGTCTTTTTCGCTCTTCCGCAGTTGCGGGCTAATTATCATCTTGGCCGTCACCCCCACCGCGCACCAGCCTCGGACCACTCATACAGGCGGGTGTTTTCACGCCAGAGGTTAGGCGGCAAGGCTATCCCGTTCTGAACCGGAATATTCATGAGGAGGCAGAAGGAGTCGGCGTTCCCGAAGGCGCTATCCAGATACCGTTCATTGTTATCCCGGACGTGCGAGTCGATAAAACTGAGCGCGGCGCCATGGACGCCGCGGCTGGTGATCCCGCTCAGCAGCGTAACCGTCCCCCCCGGTATGATTGGATGCGGTCCGCGGGCTATGAGCCCGACGTCCTGTATCAAGCTTCCTTCGTCATCCCGCGACGACGTGAACTCCCGCTTTTCCTCTCCGACAGTGCACCGGAAGAGATGTGTCACCGGATCCGTACCCGCAATCTCTTCTGCGGCGGGCAAGGGGATGTCCTGCGCAAACAAGCTGGCCGCGCCCGAGGCCGCGCCGCCGATGATGATCAGGTGGTTCAGCGCGAAATCCTGGACGAGCCGGCTCGTCGGCAGGATCCGGATCATTCGGTCCGGGTTATCGGCCTTGACCTGCCCGTAGACCATGACCAGCGCATCGAGATCGGCGTACCTGGCGTAGCGGGTGAAGTTCAGGTGGGAAGGCTCGGCATACGACGGGGGGTCGACCGCGTCAGAACAGACGATGCTGACCGCGATCGGGTCCGGGAAGTGCCAGAGCGCGCTGCGCGGGCCCTTGGCCGCGACGAGGGTGCTCGTTGACTGAGCCCGCTCGCGCAGCGCGATCAGCTCGTCGTAGAGTTCGCGCTCCCGTTCGCGCTCCTGCTCGGTCAGCTCACCGCGGCTGAGCAGGCGACGTCGGCCGCCGTCGAAGGATCGGCTGGTACAGAACAGGCGAGCATATGCCTCGAGCCGCTGCCGGGGAGGCAGCCGGTCCGATCCCGGCTTCTCCCACAGGGATACGGTGGCGATGCTGAGCGGCTCCGAGCCGCCCAGTACCGTGGCCAACTGCTTCTGAGTGAGGTGTTCCTGCTCACGCAGCGCCCGCAGACGTTCGGCCAGCCTCCGAGCCGGGATGGACGGCTGGTCGTTCTCGGCCACCATCTGCCCTCCATCTGAGGCTTAAGTGCCTTGTGTGACCAAATGGCAGTATCCGCTTACTCATGGATACTCGGTTCTACCATCCAGGGCAAGCACTACACGTCGTGTTCACGAGAGTTGCTCAAAACTTTACCGAAGTTTTAAGCTCGTTCACGAGCTTATCATGTTTTACGTTAAACACGTAGGGCATCATGTCAACATGGCCGAAAGTTACGCAAAGACGCATAAGACCAGGTCAGAGACTTAGGCGACATTTGGGGACGTTGAGGAGGCACACGATGCATCTTCACCACCCGGTCCGACGACGGACCTCATGTGCCTACACGGCAGCGAGAAGACGGTTTCCCTCCTACACACGACACTGTTCGGTTCCACCTTGGCGACCGCCGAGGCGGCCGGCATGGTAGCGCCGACGCAGATCTTGCCCTATGCCGGGCGTCCGCCCGATCTTCTCGAGACAAACAGTGACCTACTGCTCCGGCATGGCAAGCGGCCACGCCGCGAGATGTCGCTTCCCGTGCACCGGAGCATCCTGGCCGTCGATATCGAGGGCAGCACGCAGCGGACCAATCCGGTCAAGGAAGAACTGCGCGAGGAGGTCTACCGGCTCGTGGTCGAGGCTCTCTTCGTGGCCGGGATCGGCAGCCAGCACTACGATCCGTTCACCGACCGCGGCGACGGACTCCTGGTCCTGCTGCGGCCCGCGGACGAACTCCCCAAGCCGCTGCTCCTCAGCCGCCTGATCCCCATTCTCGCCAGCCTGCTCGCCGCGCACAACAGCGGCATCTCCCCGGCCGACCAGCCGCGCATACTGCGGCTGCGCGCGGTCCTGCACGCGGGGGAAGTGCACTACGACGAGAAAGGGCCCTTCGGCGAGGATCTCGACGTGGCCTTCCGCCTGCTGGACGCGCCGCGCTTCAAGGCCCACCTCAAGAACGCAACGGCGTCCCTGGCGCTGGTAGCGTCAGACTACATTTATCAGACGATCATCCGGCATGGTTATGCGGGCATCCTTGAAAAGGAATTCGTTCAACTCATCACCGTGACCGTGGGCTGCCAGCGCCGGAAGGGCTGGGTTCAGTTCCCGTACGCGGGCGGGATCCCGATGGTCGTGCCGACACGGCACCGGGCCTTCGTTTCCTGAGGGTCGCTGGCCGCTGCTCGGCCTACTGCGGCCGGCCCGCCACCTTCCGCAGGCCGTCCAGGTCAACGACCGTGATCCGGCGCTGACCCGTCCGGATCAGGGCGCGCTTGCGCCAGTTGCTCAGCGCGCGCGTGACGGTCGCCCGCGATGTGCCAGCCAGGCTGGCCAGTTCCGCCTGCGACAGCGGCATCACCACGTAGATCGCCCCGTTCACCTCGCTGCCGTGGCGTTCGGCCAGATCAAGCAGCAGCCTGGCCAGTCGCTGCGCACCGGTGGTGCCGGTGCGGCTGCGGAGAATCGTGTCGGTGTCCTTCCACCTCCGCGTTACGACGCTCCGGTAGGCATGACCGGCGCCCAGGTTGGTGTCGAGGAATGAGCGGAACTGGTCGTACCGCACGATGAGTGCGTGCACTGCTTCGATAGCTTGAATCGTGGCCGTTCGCCGTCCGGTCTCACCCCCGATCTCGCCGACGAGCTCGCCGGCGCCGCGCAGCGCGACCACGATTTCCTGCCCGTCCCTGGTGGCAGACAGGATCTTGACCCATCCGGCCAGGAGGATGAACACGTGTGTGGCCGGATCGCCCTCGAGGCAGAGCATCGCGCCGGCCGGATAGTCCCTGGCCAGGCCGAGAGCTGACAGGGCGTCCCGTTCATCTTGAGATAGCAGAGCCCAGAATCCCTGCCCAGGTCCCATCCCCTGCATCTTCGTGTCACCGTCGGAAATGCCTTATGGCGGCAAGTGGGTGATAGCCGGCACTGATTCTAACAATGAGCCCTTGACGGGCCGTTGACAAATCCTGAGGTGACACGTGCCTTCTCGGCCCCCCTCACAGGCCGAGAAGGAGTACGACGATCCACACGCCGAAGTACGCGGCGGTGACGTAGGTCCAGGTGTCGGCGAGCTGGACGCGGCGTCTGGCCAGCCGGGCCGCGCCGAGCAGCAGGTGAGCCCGCGTCCACGTCCACTCGTCCGGATCGGTCCCGGCCGGCGGCAACGTCAGCCACCCGGCCCGCGGGTCGATCGGCGCGCCCGTTTTCCAGCGCATCTCGCTGAGCGCGTTGTGCACCGGCCTGCTGGCCAGGGCCAGCAAGGCGACCGCGGTCAGCCAGCACAGCAGCAAGCCGGACAGCAGGCCGGCGTTGAGCGTGCCGACTATGCCCGGGCGCACGGCCTGGCCCGAGAAGGCAGCCTCCAGGCCGATGGCGATGGTGATCGCGCTCAGCACGCTTCCGCCCAAGAGCATGCTGCCGCGAGTGTCACGGAGCAGCCATGCCATCTCACCGATGATCTCTTGGGCGGGCCCCTGACCCGGCTGGGAACGATCAGAAAGGTCACGGTCGCGGGGATCGTGTCCCCGTGTCGGCCGATACGGCCAGGATGGTGTGTCGACGATCGCAACGGCCATCGCACTTGCCTCCATGCTTGCGCTAAACCTTGCGATTCAAGCCAAGCAGTCCCCCCAGCCGGGCGCTGTGCCACACGAGGCAGCGCCGCTGCTTCAAATGACGCATACCGGGTCCCGCCCAGCGCTCACCGGCTAGCGGCAGCCGCACGCCCCGCCGCAGCAGCCCCCGCCGCCAGCAGCCGGAGCACCGGCCGAACGGCCGGAGGCGAGACCGCCCACCGAGACCGTGGACAGGAGCTTCACCGTGTCGTCATGACCCTGCGGGCAGGTGCACGGTGCCGACGACTCGGTCATCGGGCGGGTCAGCTCGAAGGTGTCGCCACAGGCGCGGCACCGGTACTCATAACGTGGCACAGGGACATTCTAGCTACTTCTCAAAGTTCGCGTTAGGCAAGAACCTGCTGTGACTGCTGGCCTCTCTCTAGCCGCCCGCCGCCTGGCGGGTATGTTCCGCGGCGCCGGCCGTGGGCGAGGAGTCACCGTTCGCGGAGGTGAGGGACGGCCCGTTCGGAATAATGGTCTGCGAGCCGGGCGCAGGCAGCGCGGTGACAGCGGGACCTGCCGTGACCGTGGCCCCCGCCTCGTCGTAGTAGAACTGCTTGCCGCGCAGCATCGACACCACTGCGCCGGTGACCGACATGATCGCGGCCGCGGTGAACACGATGACCAGGCCGTGGTGGAAGGCGGCCGCGATCAGGTGTGGGAAGAATTCCCGGCCGGTGAGCACCGCCGCGTTGTGCGCCGGCAGCCGGGACAGCACCCCGGACGGGGCCAGCAGGTTCCGCACCGGGTTGTAGCCGAGCAGCGCGGCGAACATCGTGCTGACCGGCGGCAGATGGCTGACTTGGCTGGCCACCGAGGTCGGCACGCCCTGCGCGGTCAGCCCGCTGGTCAGCGCCTTGGGCAGGCTCGAGGCCAGCCCGGCGATCATCAGCGAGAAGAAGATGCCGATGGACAGCGCCATGCCGGAGTTCTGGAAGGTGGACCGCATGCCCGACGCCGAACCCCGGTGCCTGGCTGGCACCGCACTCATGATCGCCGACGTGTTGGGGGAGGCGAACAGGCCGGAGCCCACCCCGTTGCCGAAAATGAGCAGGGCGAACACCGGGTAGGGGAAGTCCACCGGGAGCAGCATGAGCCCGACGAAGCACGCCGCGGCCAGCAGCAGCCCGGCGGTGGCGAACGGGCGCGGCCCGTACCGGTCCGACAGCGTGCCGGAGATCGGCCCGGCGATCAGGAAGCCCGCGGTGAGCGGCAGCATGTAGATCCCGGCCCACAGCGGGGTGACCGCAAAGTCGTAGCCGTGCAGCGGCAGCCAGATGCCGGCCAGCCAGATGACCAGCATGAACTGCAGGCCGCCGCGGGCGATCGAGCCGAGCAGGCTGGCCAGGTTCCCGGCCGTGAACGCGCGGATCTTGAACAGGCTCATCTGGAACATCGGCTCGGCGATCTTGGTCTCAATGACGCAGAACGCGATCAGCAGCACGGTTCCGCCGACCAGGCCGCCGATGATCCACGGATTGGTCCACCCGGTCGGGTGCCCCCCATACGGCCGGATGCCGTTGGTGATGGCGATCAGCAGCGTCCCCAGCCCGACCGCGAACAGGACGTTGCCGATCCAGTCGATCCTGGCCCGTTTGGTCGTCGCGATCTCGCGCAGGCTGACGTAAGCCCAAATCGTGCCGAACAGCCCGATCGGCACGTTCACCCAGAACACCAGCCGCCAGTTCCACGCGGCCAGCAGCCCGCCGAGCAGCAGGCCGACGAACTGCCCGGAGATCCCGGCGATCTGGTTGACGCCCAGCGCCATGCCGCGCTTGTTGGCCGGGAACGCGTCGGTCAAGATCGCGGCCGAGTTCGCCATCAGCATCGCGCCGCCGAAGGCCTGCAGGAACCGCCACCCGATCAGCCACATGGCCCCGTCGGTGCCGGTCAGCGGGTCCAGGGACAGCGCGATCGAGGCCAGCGTGAAGACGACGAAGCCCAGGTTATAGATCTTCACCCGGCCGAACATGTCGCCCAGCCGTCCCAGAGTCACCACCAGCACCGACTGGACCAGTAGGTAGCCGAGGATCATCCACAGCAGGTAGGTCACGTTGCCCGGGGTGAGCGGGTTCAGGTGGATGCCGCGGAAGATGGCCGGCATCGCGACGATGACGATCGACGCGTCGATCGTCGCCATGGTCATGCTCAGCGTGGTGTTGGACAGCGCGATCCACCGGTAGCGGTCAGGCCGCGCGCCGCCTGGTGTCCCGTTCACATGACCCATGTCAACGCTTTGCCGCACGTTAGTGCAGTCTACAACGAAACACTTGCTTGATGGCAACTATTTACCTGGCCGGCCTCAGGCGACCGTCGGCCCGTCGCCGGGGGCGGCCGGGGAGGCGGGTGTGTTCTCCACGATGTAGTACACGGCGACCAGGGCGATAAGCACGAACGCGATGTACGCGTTGAACAGGGAGACGACCAGGGCGGCCACGTAGACGCCGCTGCCGCCGACGAACCGCATCCGCGCGGGCCAGTGCGCCTGTGGCGGCAGCGGCACGATCCGGTGATCGCCGTGCAGCGTCCACTCGAAGATCGAGCTGAAGCCGGCCGACATGCCCAGGAACACCGCGCTGTACAGGACCATGGCGACCTTGACGTCTGCGCCGCCGGCCGGCAGGTACTGCGCCACGGTCGCGGTCGAGAACGGGATCAGCACGACGAAGATCAGCAGGACCAGGTTGAGGAAGAGCAGTGTCCGGTCCACCACGGCGATGCTCTTGATCACCATATGGTGGTTGACCCAGATGATGCCGATGATGAAGAAGCTGAGCGCGTAGGCACCGAATGACCACCGGTGTTCCCAGAGCTGATGCTGCAGCACCAGCTTGCCGTGCACGGGTCCTGCGACGATGATGTTGAGCGCGAGGAGCGTGATCGCGACCGCGAAGACACCGTCGCTGAACGCCTCCAGCCTGGACCGGTCCACGCCTGCCCTAACCAGCCTCGGGGCCGGCGCCCACTTTGGCCAGGATCAGGTCGACACGGTCCTGGATGTGCCGCGGGGACTTGGGGGCTGGTGCGATCGTCTCCGTCATCGTCATCCTCCAGCAGATTTGGGACTGGCACAACGTAGCGCGATTCCACCGGTGCGGCGCCGGCCGGGCGTGTCTTATTCATGCCGAACGGGCCGTGGTGTCACCGGGTCGTAATCGTGTTGCGTCCGCGCCGGGCGCTCCGGGTGAATATCCTGTCGCCCATGACCCGGGACGGCAGCGGTCCACACGGGACCAGCAGGCGGGCCTTTCTCGGCCTCGGCGCGGCCGGCGCGGCCGGCGCGGTGGCCGCCCTGGCCGGGTGCAGCAGCGCCGCCTCCCAGCCGCCCGCTGCCGGCACGACCGCGCGCGCTGGCACGGGCCGACGGGCGGTGGCGGAGAACTCGCTGCCCGGCGACCCGCACTGGAAGATCCGTCACCTGGGCGCGGCGAACGCGATCATGGGCTACGCGGGAGCGGCCAGCGTGCTGACCGGGACGTCGTTCCCGCTGTTCGTCTCCACCACGTCGTCGGGGTTCCGGGTACGGGCGTTCCGCCTGGGCTGGTACGGCGGAGACGGCGCCCGCCAGGTCTGGCAGTCCGGCCCGCTGCGCGGCCACCGGCAGAACGCGCCGGGCCTGGCCGGCTCGACCAACACGGTGCAGACCGAGTGGGATCCGGTCGTCGAGGTACCGACCGACGACTGGCCCGCCGGGGCGTACCTGCTCCGGTTGGACGCGGACTCCGGCGCGCAGCGGTACGTGCCGGTGACGGTCCGCTCGGCCAGCACCGGGGGAAAGGTTGTGCTCAAGGCGTGCGTCGGGACCTGGCAGGCCTACAACACCTGGGGCGGCTACGACCTGTACATAGGCCATCAGGGTTCCAGCCAGTCGTACGTGAACCGGTCGCTGGCGGTCAGCCTGGACCGGCCGTACGACCTGAACGGCGCGGACATGTTCCTCACCTACGAGCGGAACGTGGTCGTGCTGGCCGAGTCGCTGGGCCTGCCGCTGGCCTACGTGACCGGGATGGACATCGCGGCGGACCCGCATCTGCTGGACGGGGCCAGCGCGCTGATCTCCGGCGGGCACGACGAGTACTGGACGCCGGCCGAACGCTCCCATGTGACCGCGGCCCGGGATGCCGGGGTCAACCTGGCCTTCCTGGGGGCCAACGCGATGTTCCGGCGGACCAGGCTGGAGGCCGGCGGTCGGCTGGTCATCTGCTACAAGACCAGTTACACCGAGGATCCCGAGTACGGGAAGAACAACGCGCTGGTCACCAGCGACTGGCGCGAACCGCCGAACCCCGACCCGGAGTCCTCACTGATCGGCACCATCTACGAGGGCTACCCGGCGGTGGCGCCGTACGTGGTGGCCTCGCCGCACAGCTGGCTGTTCGCCGGGACCGGGGTGGCGGAGGGGGCCAGCTTCGGCAACCTGGTCGGGGTCGAGTACGACCGGGTTAACCCGGCCTACCCGGTACCGCGGCCGATCCAGGTGCTGTCCCACTCGCCCCTGGTCTGCCAGGGCGCGCGCAGCTTCGGTGATTCCGCGTACTACACCCACTCTGGCGGGGCCGGGGTGTTCAACTCGGGCACGATGCGCTGGGTGGAGGCGATCTACGGTGACCGCCCGCACGGCATCGGCGGTAAGACCCCCGCCTTCGTCAAGCAGGTGACCACCAACCTGCTCCGCGCGTTCGCCGACGGTCCCGCCGCGGCCAGGTACCCCGCTCATGACAACCTCGAAACCATGCACGAGTACGTCGGCGACCCGATCGGCAACCCGGCCAACCTGCAGTAGCTCAGTGCCACCAAACCCTAAGCGGTGAGGCCGGCGTCGACGGGGACCACCGCACCGGTGAGGGCGCCGGAGTCGGGGCCGCACAGCCAGGCCACGGCGCGCGCGACCTCGTCCGGGCTCAGGAGCCGGCGGAGCAGGGCCTGGGCGGCGAAGGTCTCCTGGCCGGGCAGGTCGTAGAGGGCGGCGCTGGCGGCCAGCATGGGCCCGCGGGTGGAGCCGGGGCAGACGATGTTCGCGGTGACGCCGGTGCCGGCCAGGTCGGCGGCCAGGGCGCGGACATAGCCGACCACCGCGCTCTTGGCCGCCGAGTAGGCCGCCAGCCGTGGCATGGCGCGCAGCGCCGCCGCCGAGGAGACCGCTACGAACCGGCCGGCCCCGGCCTCGATCATCGGCGGCACGCACGCCTCGGCCAGGTGCCGGACGCCGAACAGGTTCACCCGCAGCATCAGCTCGAACGCGTCGTCGGGCACCACCCAGGCCACGTCCCCTCTGATCACGCCGGCCGCCGCGACCACGGCGGCCGGCGCCCGGCCGGCCAGCAGAACTCGCAGCTTGTCACGCACCGAGCCGTCGCCGCCGTCGGCGATGAGCTCGTCGACGCCTTCCGCGCCCGCCGTGACGCAGTCCCGGGCCACCGCGGCCAGGTCCCCGGGGGCGGGCATGGGGTAATCGGCTGGCAGCTGCGGCGCGCACGCGTCCACCAGCAGCAGCGACCAGCCGTCGCCGGCCAGTCTCCTCGCCACCGCGGCCCCGATCCCGCGTGCCGCCCCGGTCACCACGGCCAGCCGCTCCGTCGCCCTCGCCCGCGCCTCCGCCATCTCGAATGC
>Ga0335077_10003250_pt1 | contig 19566 bp, 13 predicted proteins | sample Lox_Sample_31_FD_207151 | JGI IMG/M metagenome (GOLD analysis project Ga0335077, IMG submission 207151) | Soil microbial communities from Loxahatchee National Wildlife Refuge, Florida, United States - Lox_Sample_3.1 | ecosystem: Environmental > Terrestrial > Soil > Wetlands | place: USA...
GTAGAATGGACGGAGAGGTGCGCTGCCGAGGGCCCAATGGAAGCAAAGCCCACATGGACGTCCAGTGGGCGGAATCTGTCGAACATGTGTCTTTCGACGATGCCTGCGCGGTCCGTGGTCATCAGCAACTCTGTTCTCCATCTGGCCGGCGATGCCGCGCCGTTCGAGTCCATGCTGCTGGGATTCCGGCGTGTGCTTAAGCGGGGCGGGCTCTGCTTCTGCCGCCTCGGATCCACGATCGGGAGAGAGAGCCAGGTGGAACGCATCCAGGAACGCCGCTACAAGTCGCCTGATGGTTCGGAGCGATACCTGGCGGGCCGGGATCAATCGCCCAACGATTGGGCGGCGAACTGGCCGACCCGGAACCGCATACCGTCCCAACCCAGCTGACCCCGATGGCTGGTATGCGGCTGCAATCGTCGCTGATCCTAAGGTATCCGCCCGGGAACGACGGTCGTTCGTAAATCCGGCATCTTCCTCTAGAACAGGAACTTGAGAGCGAGTTGGCCGATGCGGGGATCGCCCGCCCCGGTGATACGGCCGAAGCCGGCGCCGGTGAGCGAGCTGGCCGGATTGTTGAAATTCACCCGGTTGAACAGGTTGAAGAATTCCGCCCGGAATTGGAATCTCATCCTTTCCTTGAGCAACGGGAAGTCCTTGGTCAGGCCGCCGTTGTAAGTGATCGAATTGGGGCCGCGCAGGGCGCCCTTTCCGATATTGCCGAACGTTCCCGCCGCGGGCGCTCCGAACGCGGATGGAACCAGCCAATCCACGCAAGGAGCCGCCGTTCCGCAAGCTCCCGAACCATAAACGTTGGGGTCGAGCAGCACCGGGCGGTCCGTGGAAAGCGCGGTTCCCGACGCGTCCTTGCCGTAGGTCGGGGTGAAGGGCGAGCCGGTTTGAGCCGTGAAGAGGCCGTTCACTCCCCAGCCGGCGGCCAGATATCGAACCACGGCGGGAGAGCCCCTGAAAGCGGGCGTTTGGTAAAGAAACGATAAAACCAGACGCTGCCTGCGGTCGAAATCCGCCGGGCCACGGTCGTATTGATGGCGTCCGGGCATGTACCACGGGATCGGCGAGTTGCCGCCTGCCACCACGGTAGTGATGTCCTGGCCATAGGGCCAGTCGTCAGTGGCCTTCGCCCAGGTGTAGTTGGCGAGAATCGTGAACCCCTTGCTGAAGCGCTTCTGTGCGGTCAATTGCATGGAGTGGTAATTCGCATTGATGTCGTTCATCACCATGGCGATGTCGCTGTACTGCGGGTACAGGTGCTTGCCCGTCGGGTACACGTTCGGGGAGAGTTCCACATTCTCCATCCCGTGGGAGGAATGGGAGCCGACATAAGCCCCGCGGACCATCCAGTTTCCGGGCAATTGGCGCTCGATGCTGAGGTTCCACTGATAGGTGACGGGCGTCTGGTAGGTTCCCCCGTGACCCAGGTCGTAGCTCGCCGCCAGGTCGGGCAGCGGGAACGCGATGTTCTTGGGCGGCGGGTAAGGCGCCGGGAAGGGATTGGTGATTCCCAGATAAGGGTTGCTGAACTTCACGTACGAAGAAACCGGTGGATTCGGGTTGACCGGGTTGAGGTTGACTTGCACGCTGAACGGGCTGGTGTCCACAAACCGGTTGTTGTAAATGCCGTTTTGCAGCGAGTCGTAGAACATCCCGAATCCGCCGCGGATGCTGGTCTTTGCGTTGCCCTGTACATCGTAGGCGAAACCGAAGCGCGGCTGGAAGTTCTTGTAGTTCGGCTTGTTCCCGTACTGCGGCACGCCGGGGTCGCCGGGGAAGAGCAGGCCCGGAGGCGCATTGGTGAACATGGTGGACGTAGTGCCGGCGGCATACGCGCTGGGACTGAAGATCTCGACGCGTCCCTTGGTCTCCTTCCAGGGATAGAACGGATCGTAGCGCAAGCCGAGGTTCAGTGTGAGCTTTCTCGAAGCGTGCCAGTCGTCCTGGTAGTAGAGTCCGAAGGTGTTGATGCGGTTGTCCTTGAACTCGCCATTGCCCTGGAGGAAGGTGCGCAGGTAGCCGAGGAAGTAGCTTGCCATCGAAAGGTTGGTGACGTCGGCGGTGAATCCGAAGTTGCCGGGCTGATGGAACTGGTTGCGGATCAGCACCCAGGAACGGAGGAAACTCCCGCCGAACGACATGCTGTGTTTCCCGTGCACCAGGGAAAGGTCTTCGTTCAGCCCGTACTGGGTGCGGGTGAAGGTAGCCGGGTCGGATTGACCGACGCTGAAGAAACTGCTCACGCTGAGGCCTTCGATGATGTGGTCGCCCGGCGCTCGCCAGATGTTCGAACCGAGCTGCGTGGCATCGATACTGCCCGCCGCCGGCCCGCGCGACGACACCTCGCGAATGACGCTGGCGTGGAAATCGCTCAGCAGGGCCGACGAGAACAGATGCGTCTCGTTGAGCATGAAATTGTGGGCGTTGATGATCGCATCGGAGCTCTGCGCGGGGTAGTTCGTGAGATCGAGGAACCCCACGTTGTTGAAGCGGTCGTAGAAGTAGCGGCCGCTCAGATGATCCTTGGTGCCGATCGCCTGATCGATGCGCACTGTGGCTTCGTCAAAATCCTGGATGGTGGGCAGCGTATAGTAGGTCAGGCCGCTGCCGCTAGGCGCAATCGGAAGGTACTTGGTGAAAGCGACAGAGGGCGGATCGTAACGGCTGGTCGGGATCTGGTTGTTCGGGAACGGAGTGCCGCTTAACGGGTCAATGATCTGGGTCGCTTTGCCGAGCGCATTCGCGGGGTTGGAGGCGGTAAGGTAGGCCGAGAAATCGCCGTTCATCTCGGCGGCGGTGGGCACGTACTCAGACGACGTGCTTCCCACCGTGTGAATCCGCGTCCCCTGGTAGCTGAGGAAGAAGAATGTCTTGTTTTTTCCGTTGTAAAGGCGCGGGATATCCACCGGACCGCCGAAGGTGCCGCCAAACTGATTGCGCTTGAGCGGGTCGCGCTGGGGCGCAAAGAAGTTGCGGGCATTGAATTCGGCGTTGCGGACGAATTCAAACGCCGAGCCGTGCAACTCGTTGGTGCCGCTCTTGGTCACGATGTTGACTACGCCGCCGGCGTTCCCGCCGTACTTTGCCGAGTAACTGCTGGTCTGCACGCTGAATTCCTGGAGCGCGTCGGGATTCGGGAACGGCTGGTTGACGTTGGTGTAAATATCCGTGTTGTTGGCGCCGTCGAGCCGGTAACTGGTCTGATTCGATCTCGCCCCGTTGGAGTTCACGAGCACTGCGCCGGGAAAGGTCTTGGTGTTGCCTTGATCCGCGCCGTTGGCGTTCGGCGCCAGCAGCGTGCCGGCCGTGACCAGCGCCAGGCTGGCCGCGTTGCGGCCATCCAGCGGGAGATCGACAATGCGTCGCGTATCGACGACCTCGCTCAAGGTCGAGGTGGTGGTATTGACAAGCGACTGATTGGCCTCAACCGTCACCTCCTGACCGGTTTGCGCAAGCCCCAGCGGCACGTTCACGGTGACGCTCTCGTCCGCTTGCAGAGTAATGCCCGCGCGGGAAAAGGTAGCGAACCCCGCGACCTCGACCTTCAGCGCATACGTGGAGGGCCGGAGCGAGGGAAAAACGTAATAGCCCTGCGCATCGGTTACGGTATCGCGGGCAGCCGACGTACCCTCGTTGACAATTGTGACTTTGGCGTTGGGGACTACGCCCCCGGACGGATCCGTGACCGTTCCGACGATCGTGCCAAGGCCCTGAGCCAAGACGAGGCCCGGAGCGAGGAAGAGCGCTAGGAGAAATACTCTGGCGAGTGAATTCCGGCGAACAAATGAGCGCATCGTGGGCTCTCCTGCCTGCACCGGAGCTTCACCAGGCACCTCAAAGCGGCCGTTCATTCAAGTTGCCGGACAGGATTCTCTGCCGCCAAGTTGCCCCGGCGTGCGGCGATCTCGCCGATCCGGTGCTCTCTCATTACTACCACGGGCATCCCCGCCGGGCAAGGAACAAGCGGTTGCGTTGCGATGAGGGCAGAAAAACCGCCTCTCCTTCCCTTGGGCCGGCGGCTGCGGGCCGGGCCGGTCCATTCTCCGAGATGCCCACTTTCGGTCAAATGGGCTCGAACTGGTGAGCACTACGGCACGCGGGACGACTAATTCTGGAAGCCCGTCAACTGCTGTCTGCGCCATGCAGTACCTGGCGGATTCCTGAAGTACACTAGGATGACTTCCGAACATGCCTCTCTCTTCTGGCGACAAACTCGGACCGCATGAAATCGTCGCGCCCCTCGGCGCCGGTGGCATGGGCGAGGTGTACCGCGCGCGCGACTGAATCGCGACGTTGGGCGAACAGGCGGATTCGCCGCCGGCGCGATTCCTTCACGGCCTGCCGTTTTCCTGTCATTGCCGCCGGAAGCCAGGCGCTCGCACGTCTCCCGGTCACGTTATCATCTGAAGACACCATGATGGAGGGGACGATGCACGTAAGGTTCGCACTATTCACGCTCGCGCTGGTTCCGGCGTTGACGGCACAGACGGCGGCACAGACGGATGAGAAGTTGTGGAAGGGTCTGCAATACCGGTCGATCGGCCCCTACCGTGGAGGACGCGGGCTGGCGGTAACCGGCGTTCCTGGCGCGCCGGACACATTCTATTTCGGCGGCGCTTCGAGCGGCGTCTGGAAGACCACGGACAGCGGCGCGAACTGGAAGCCGTTGTTCGACAAGCAGTCCACAGCGTCGATCGGATCGATTGCGGTGGCTCCGTCGGACGCCAACACGATTTATGTGGGCAGCGGCGAGGCCTGTCTGCGCGGCAACATCTCCTACGGCGACGGCGTCTACAAATCGACCGATGCAGGCAAAACATGGAAGAATCTCGGGCTCAAGGACACGCGCCACATCGGGCGCGTCATCGTGCACCCGAAAGACGCCAACACTGTGCTGGTGGCCGCCATGGGCCATGCCTTCGGACCGAATACCGAGCGCGGCGTCTTCCGCACGGCGGATGGCGGTAAGACCTGGTCGAAGGTACTGTACCTCGACGACAAGACGGGGGCCATCGACGTCGAGTTCGACCCCAACAACCCCAACATCGTCTTCGCATCGCTGTATCAGGTGCTGCGCCAACCCTGGGTGTTCGAAAGCGGCGGTCCCGGCAGCGGCCTCTACCGCTCCGCCGATGGCGGCGTGACGTGGACCCGGTTGCAAGGCAATGGACTGCCGGAAGGACTCCTGGGACGCATCACGATCTCCGTCTCCGGCGCGGATTCCAACCGCGTGTATGCCATGGTGGAAGCCGAAAAGGGCGGGCTTTTCCGCTCCGATGACGGCGGCGATAAATGGGAACTGATCAACGACGATCAGCGCTACCGGCAGCGCGCCTGGTACTTCAGCCACATTTTCGCCGACCCCAAGAACGCCGACGTGGTGTACGTTCTGAACACCGGCATGTTCCGCTCCCGCGATGCCGGCAAGTCGTTCACTCTCCTGCCTGCTCCGCATGGCGACCACCACGGTCTCTGGATCGACCCGGCAGATCCGCGGCGCATGATCAATGGCGACGACGGCGGCGCCACCATCTCCCTCGACGGCGGGCAGACATGGAGCACGCAGTACAACCAGCCCACCGCGCAGTTCTACCACGTGACAGCGGACAACCGTTTCCCCTACTACCTCTATGGCGCCCAGCAGGACAATACGCCGGTAGCTATCGCCAGTTGGAGCGACGCCGGCGTGATCACCATGCGCAACTGGTATGAGACCGCGGGCAGCGAGAGCGCCTACATGGCGCCCGACCCGCGCAACAATGATGTCGTCTTCACCACCGGCCAATCGGCCGTGACCAAATTCGACAAGCGCAGTGAGCAGGGTCTGGATGTCTCACCCATGCCGATCGATACCTCGGGCCACGGCGTTGGCGATTTCCCCCACCGTTTCCAGTGGACCGAGCCCATCTTCTTCTCACCGCACGATCCCGGGGTACTCTATACGGCCGGCGAGGTGGTGTTCAAAACCACCGACCAGGGGAAGACCTGGGAGGTGGTGAGTCCGGACCTGACCCGCAACGACAAGGAGAAGCAGAAGGCGTCGGGCGGCCCCATCACCAAGGACAACACCGCGGTCGAGTACTATGACACCATCTTCGCGCTGGTGGAATCGCCTTTGGAGAAAGGCCTGCTATGGGCCGGCAGCGACGATGGCCTGATCCACATCACGCGCAACGGCGCCAGGAACTGGGAGAACGTCACGCCCAAGGACCTGCCGGAATGGAGCCTGATCAGCGTGATTGAAGCGTCGCCGCATGACGCCGGGACGGCGTACGTGGCGGTCGATCGTCACAGGCTCGATGACTTCAAACCCTACATCCTGAAGACTACCGATTTCGGCAAGCACTGGACCTCGATCGCCGTGGGAATTCCCGAAGGCGCCTACGTGCGTGTGGTTCGCGAAGATCCGAAGCGCAAAGGACTGTTGTATGCCGGAACCGAAACCGGAGTGTGGGTCTCCTTCGACGCCGGGGCGCGCTGGCAGACGCTGCAACTCAACCTCCCGGTGGTCCCGGTGCACGATCTCATGATCAAGAACGACGATCTGCTGGTAGCCACCCACGGCCGCGCCTTCTGGATTCTTGACGATGTGAGTCCGCTCCGCCAGTGGACGGAACAGACGGCTGCCTCGGACGCGTTCCTGTTCGCGCCCCGCACAACCACGCGCGTTCGTTTTCCGGACCAGGTCAACAAGCGCCAGCCCGTGGGCGATAATCCGCCGGCCGGAGCCATCCTCTCCTACTACCTGAAGGCCGTGCCGAAGAACGAAGTAAAGCTGGAGATCCTGGATTCCGCCGATCTGGTGGTGAAGTCGTTCTCCAGCGTCAAGAAGGTCGAAGTGGAAGGCCCGGCGGAGTGGCCCGATGTGCAGAAGCCCAGCGAGACGCTCACCGTGGACGCCGGGCTGAACCGCATTGCATGGAGCCTCCACTACACGGATCCCGTCACCATTCCGGGGTCGTTCTACCAGACGGATCTCGCGCCCAAGGGCCCGTTTGCCATGCCTGGAGTGTACCGTGTGCGTCTGACCGTGGAGGGCAAGAGCCAGACGGTTCCCCTCCAGTTGAAAACCGACCCGCGCAGCAACGCGTCCCCCGAAGATCTGCGCAAGCAGTTCGAACTGGAACAGAAGATCGCCAGCCGCCTGACCATCACGCACAAGTCCGTCAATCAGTTGCGCAGCCTGCGGACGCAGGTGGAGGCCATGAACCGGAAGTACGCGGGGGCGGAATCCTGGGCGCCGCTGAAGCCGCTGGCCGGCGACTTGCTGAAGAAGCTGACCGCGGTGGAGGAAAGTCTCGTGCAGACCAAGGTGAAGAGTACCGAAGGTGTGCTGAACTTCCCGACCATGCCGGATGAGCAACTGATTTCGCTGAGCTGGCTTGTGGACTCCGGCGATGCGGCGCCCACCAGGGGACACCTCGAAATCTTCGAGCTGGTGAGCGGGAAGATCGAGGAGCAACTCAAGAAGTGGGACAGCATCCTCAGTCAGGATTTATTGAACCTCAACCGGATGGCGGAAAAGCAAAAGATCCCTCTGCTGGACACGCGCGGGGGGCAGTAAGTTGCATCCGAACCGCAACTGTTTGAGCCAGTCCATGTAAACTGGTCAGTACCCTGCCATGTCTCTTTCTGCCGGCGACAAGCTCGGCCCCTACGAAATCCTCGCGCCCATCGGGGCGGGCGGGATGGGCGAAGTGTATCGGGCGAAGGATACCAAGCTCGACCGCGACGTGGCCGTGAAGGTTCTGCCATCGGCGCTCGCGCAGGACCCGGATCGCCTGGCGCGGTTTGAACGTGAAGCCAAAGTGCTGGCTTCGCTAAACCACCCCAACATGCTTTTCGAGGGAAAACATCAGTTTGTTCCTTCGCCCCGTGGGGCAGAGTATGCGGTCACGCCGGACGGGCGGCATTTCCTCCTGCTGAAGCCTCCCACGGAAGAACCGCCCCGTCAGATCCAAGTCATCGTCAACTGGTTCGAAGAGCTGAAACTCCGCGTCCCGGCGGGCGGGAAATAGGATGCCGCTTTCCCCCAGCGCTGGTGTTCCACACGCGCGGCGGTTTCGGCCGCTTGGATCAGAATCCAAGTTGTCTGGCATCCGGAAGTTGAGCAAATTCGCCATTCCGGACGATATACCGGATTAGCGTACATTGGCCAGGCGAGGCGCCGCATCCGTCGCTCAGCGCGCCAGTCCGGGAACGGGCGGCTGCACGTCCAGCCGCAGTTCTTTCAGGCGCCGGCCGTGCATGTCGCCCAGCCACGGATCGAGGTAGCGGCGGTTCAAGTCGATGGTGGCCACGGCGGCGGTGCCGCGCTGCGCGGCGACCGAGAGCCGCTCGCCATCGGGATCCATGATGTAGGTAGGATGATCGTACCCGGACGCGACCAAGAACACTTTGTTTTCGATGGCCCGCGCTCTGGCCAGCGTTTCGTCTCCGCCCCAGATGGGCATCAACACGATCTCCGCGCCGCGGCTGGCAAGGGCGCGGGCCGGATCGGCGAAAAAGACGTCGTAGCAGATCATCAGCCCGACCGTGCCGAAATCCGTGCGGAAGACCGGGTAATCGAAGCCGGGCGTGAGGCCCGCCTCCACTTCCTCACGCGGCAGGTAGACCTTGCGATATTTGCCGACGAGGTTTCCCGCGCGATCGATCAGCACCGCGGTGTTGTACACGGCGGCTCCCTCGCGTTCGTAGATTCCGGCGGCCACGTACACGTGGCGCTTGCGCGCCAGCTCGCCCAGGCGGGCCGTGGTTTCGCCTGGGACCGGTTCGGCCACCTCCGCGTACGTCCTCCCCGTGCCGACCACCGTGATGCCTTCCGGCAGCAGAATGACGTCGCTCTTTTCCGGCGCGAGGTTCGCGGCGGCGGCGAGGAACTGTCCCACGCTCGCGGCAGCCGATCCGGTGTTGGCGGGCCGCAGATTCACCGAAACGACGGTGACGCGGCGGGTTCCCGGCGGGGCGATCGGTTCCAAGGAAAGATCGTCCCACCAAACCGTTGCCTGCGGGGCATTGGAAAGGTAGAACTGCACCACGACGTCCGCCGCGTTCTCCGGCGCGGGTGCTTCGACCGAAACCCTGGTCCAGGCGCCTTCGCGCGCCGCACGGTACACGTAATCCGGCTGTCCGGCTCGTGCGCCGGCAGCCGTTCGCCAGTCGAGCCGCGCGACCACCTGCCACGATTCGCACGACACCGCCTCCGCCCGGCAGTAGGCGGTGAAGCGGTACCACTGCCGGGGCTCGACGCCCGATACGCGGCGCTCCCAGCCGCCGTGTTCGGCGGCGTTGCTCGCTCCGGAGATCGCCAGCGAGCCCAGCCGGGTCCGGTAGCGCTGAGGATCGACGAAGGTGCGCGGGGCTGTCTCTGCCCGCGCACTCCAGGTGGTCCAGCCTTCCGGCCTGCCGCCGGCGTCGGCGGCGAATCCCGATTGCTGAAAGTGCAGCGGCGCGGCCGAGGCGGCGGCACAGCAGCAGAGGAGCAGCGAAAGTCCGTTCATGGCGGCCCTCCTATCCAGTCCGATTCTAGCGCCCGGACATACTGTGATTGGGCGAGCCCCCCAAATGGCCGGAACCGCGGAGGGTTCCGATTCGTATTCTCCATTGATGCGCCAGGACCTTGTCTACGCTCTGAAAACCCTGGTCAAGCAACGCGGGTTTACGGCTACCGCGCTCGTGACGCTCGCTCTGTGCATCGGAGCGAATACCGCCATCTTCACCGTTCTCGAGCACGTCGTGCTGCGCGGGCTGCCATTCCCCGATCCGGACCGGCTGGTGACGATGTACAACCTCTATCCCGGGGTTCGAGTCACCGAGTACGGCTCCAACGGGGTACCCGACTACCTCGACCGCCGCAAGCTGACGAACGTTTTCAGCGAGGTTGCACTGACCGGCAATATCGGTTACGAGGTGGGGCTGGGCGGCTCGCCGCAACGCATTCGCGGACAGTACGTGACGCCTTCGTTCTTCACCGTTCTGGGCGTCCGCCCGCTGCTGGGCCGGACGTTCACGGAGGAGGAAGGCACGCTCGGCAAGGAGAAGGTCGCCGTGCTGACCGAGGGCCTGTGGAAGGACCTGTTCGCCCGCGACCCGAATGTCACCGGAAAAGACATCCGGCTCAACGGATCGCTGTACCGCATCGTCGGGGTGATGCCGGCCGGGTTCCGTATTGCGGACGACGACGACCAGGTTCGCATCTACACCTCGTTCGCGTTCCGGCCCGATCAGACCACCAACCAGGCGCGGCACAGCAACAACTGGGGAATGATCGCGCGGCTGCAGCCCGGCGTGACCCTGGCGCAAGCGCGGGAACGCCTGGATGATTTGAACCGCCGCAACCTCGACCTCATGCCGGAGGCGCGCCAGCTCATCCTGGACACGCGGTTCTACACCAAGATCGTCAAGCTGAAAGACGAGATCGTGCGCGACATCCGGCCCACGCTGTACCTCTTGCAGATCGCCGTCGCCGTGGTGCTGCTGATCGGGTGCGTAAACCTGGCAAACCTGATGCTGGTGCGCTCGAACGTGCGGCTGAAGGAACTGGCCATCCGCTACAGTCTCGGCGCGGGGAGGTGGCGGATCGCGCGGCAGTTGATTACGGAAAGCGTGCTGCTCGCGCTGGTGGGCGGAGCGCTGGGGAGCGGCGTGGGGTACGCCGGCGTGCGGCTGCTCTCGTACCTGGGCACGAAAGACCTGCCGCGAGGCAGCACGGTCGCGATCGATGCGGGAGCGCTGGCGTTCACCGGCGCCATCGCGATCCTCACCGGGTTGGTGTTCGGCAGTGTGCCCCTGTTCCACGTCCTGCGCAGCGACCTGAACGAAATCTTTCGCGGCAACGAGCGAGGCGGGACGTCCGGCCGGGGCGCGATGTGGGTGCGGTCGGCGCTGGTGGTGAGCGAGTTCGGCTTTGCGTTCGTACTGATCGTCGGGGCCGGCCTGCTGACCATGAGCTTCGCGCGGCTGCTGCGCGTCGATCCGGGATTCAAGCCGGATCACGTGATGACCGCCGCGGTGACCTTGCCGCGCCAGCGGTACGGCGACGATGCGCGGACGCGCAATTTCCTGGCGGACCTGACGCAGCGCGTGGCGGCGATACCCGGCGTGCGGCACGCCGCGCTGACCACGTATCTGCCCTTCAGCGGCAACAATAACGCGAGCGTCATCATGATCGTGGGGCGCCCCCTCGGGCCCGGCGAGACGCCTCCGGTGCCGGGGTGGAACCACGTAGGCGCGGGCTACTTCGACGCGATGGGCATCCCGATTCTCCAGGGGCGCGGCATCGCCGATTCCGACGGCCAGGACGCGCCTAAAGCCGCCGTGATCGACCGGTTTCTGGCGCTCAGATACTTCCCCAACGGCGACGCGGTGGGACACAAAATCCAACGCGGACTTCAGCTCCCCGGCGACAAGGACGTGCCGCCCGAATGCACGATCGTGGGGGTAGCGGGCAGCGTGAAGACAGGGAGCCTGGCGGAGGACAATCCGGTCGGGCAGGTCTATTTCTCTTACAAGCAATTTGTGCCGCGAAACGGGTACCTGGTGGTGCGGACGGGAGGCGAAGACGCGCAGTTGATGGGCGCCATGCGCCGGGAATTGCAGCGGCTCGATCCGGAGATGCCGCTGGTGGACGCGAAGGCCATGCCGGAGCGGCTCTCGACTTCGTTGAAAAGCCGGCGAGCGGCCATGGCGCTGTGCCTGATCTTCGCGGGGCTGGCTCTACTGCTGGCGGCCATCGGGATCTATGGCGTGTTGGCGTATTCGGTCGCGCAGCGCACGCGCGAATTCGGTATTCGCGTGGCGCTGGGAGCGAGCTCACGTGAGTTGGTGGCGATGGTGGTGAAGCAGGGGCTGCGCATGGCCGTGTTTGGACTGGCAGCGGGGGCGGCCGGAGCGTTCGCGGTGACGCGCATGATGAGAGCCTTGCTGTTCGATGTGCGGCCGGCGGACCCGGGCGTGTTTTTGATGGTCGCGGTGGTGCTGGCGGCAGTAGCGGCGCTGGCGTCGCTGATTCCCTCGGCGAGGGCGGTGCGCGTTCCGCCCGCCACGGCGCTGCGATACGAATGAGTCATGGCGCCCTGAGCGCCACAAGGGCGCGGTGCAACCAGGCCCATCCGGTATAATTCTTGACCATGCGCAATGTCGTTCTTACGAGCGTCCGGCTACTGATCCTGATGCTGCCGGCCGCACCGGCTTGGCCGGCGGAGCCTTCGTGCTGCGGTCCGGTTACCGATCAAGGCAGGCGCCTCCTGTCGGTGCTGGAGGGGATGAATGTCGAATCGCTGTGGCTGGCGCACGAACACGTCAACTGGGAGACCGGCGAGCCGGACAAGGGAGAGGATTATACGGGTCCGGGCCGGTCGACGCACTGCAGCGCGTTCGCGGCAGCGGTGGGGAAGCGGCTCGGAGTATACATGCTGCGGCCGCCGGAGCACGGGCAGATTCTGCTGGCCAGCGCGCAGGCGGAATGGTTTCGTTCCCCTGGCGGCAAGCAGGGCGGGTGGCAGCCGGTAAGGGATGCCCGCGACGCACAGGCGTTGGCGAACCGGGGGAACCTGGTGGTGGTGGTTTTCGAGAGTCCGGACGCGCATCGGCCCGGGCATATTGCGATCGTGCGGCCGGCGAACCGGCCGATGCGCCTGCTGGAAGAGAACGGGCCCGAGATCACGCAAGCCGGGCAGAAGAATTACCTGAAGACCTCGACGAAGGTAGGGTTCCAGGCACATCCCGGGGCGTGGCCCGGGGGCGTGCTGTACTACGCTCATCGCGTGGACCAATAGGACATACGGCCAGCGGCGGCCTCGCGATCCCGGATCGAGACCTTCCAACCGCCCTGACGGGAACATGCGGCGGAACGCAATCGAGTATGCTGGTGCCGGAGGCCTGGTATCGGCATGCGCCCGATCGTTCGTGCCTTTCTGCTTTTCGCCTTGGCGGGACCGGCCTCAGCCGGTCCCGGGCTGCCCAGCGGAGATCGCTGGCTCTCTCACCTGACTCAGGATCTACTGCCGTTCTGGACCATGCCCGCGGCGCTGGGCAACCCGCTGGGCGAGTTTCCGTCCACACGCTGCGACGACGGCTCGGTGCTGGATTTCAAGAAGCCCTGTCCGCCCATCGCCGGAAACCCCTACCTGATGACGCCGGCCCTGTACCTGGTGCCGCTGTCAAGGCAGAGTTATGGCTTCGGAGTGGCTTACCACCTGACGGGCGACCCGAAGTATCTGACTTACATGAAGGCGGGGATCGATTATATCCGCCAGCACACCCTCGACCCCGCCGGCGGTATGTATACCACCAAGGATTTGACGGCGGGAAGCTGGGGGCCGCAGCGAGAACTGCGGAATCCGCAGGAGCTGGGCTATGGCCTGCTCGGCATGGCCTTCTACTATTACCTGACGCGCGACAATGCCGTGCTCCACGACATACTTACTATCAAGGATTACATCTTCAATAACTATTACAACCAGTCCCTGGGAACGATGCAGTGGCAACTGCAATCGGGCGGAGGGGCCCTGTACAACGAGAAGCACCTGGTGGCCGACCTGGACCAGATGAACACCTATCTCGTGCTGCTGACGCCGCTCCTTCCCGAACCGTACCAGACACAATGGAAGCAGACGCTCGTCCAGGATTCGCATTCTATCCTGGGCACTTTCTACTCGCCCTCGAACAATCTCTTCTTTCTACAAGCGGACACTCCGCAGGAGCGCGACCTCGCTTTCACGGGCGTGGACGTGGGGCACTCGAGCAAATCTCTGTGGATGCTGCGCTGGACCGGCCTGATGACGGGCGACCAGGGGCTGGTCGGTTTCGCGGAGGCCAATGCGCGCAAACTGCTCGACCGCGCCTACATTCCGGAACCGGACGGTTCGGGGTCCTGGGCCGGAGGGGTGCTGCAGGGCGGCGCGCTCGACAAGGACAAGAGCTGGTGGGTGTACGACGAGCTGGACCAGCTCTCGGCAACCCTGGCGCTGGGCGACGCGACGGCAGGCAAGTACCTGCCGCAGACGAACGATTACTGGTTCAAATATTTCGTGGACACGCAATACGGCGAGGTCTGGAACGGCGTGAACTACGGCACCAACACTCCCCAGCGCGATTACCCGAAGGCCTGGCAGTGGAAGAGCGCATATCACGATATGGAGCACGTCCTGGTGGGCTACATCACGTCGCAGTGGATGCAAGGCTCCCCCGCGACGCTGCACTATGCCTTCGGACAGACGGTGGATCGAAGCACGATCCATCCGTATTACTTTTCGGCAGATATAGATTCACTTACAACGACTCGGGATGCGTCGGGCAACTCTTACCAGACAGTAACCTTTCATGCGCCGCAGATTGGTTCGGCTTCGCCGGTCACGTTGACTTCCGCGGCGAGCAACCTTCCCGGTCCAGTGGCTCCCGGATCGCTGGCCTCGGCCTGGGGCTCCCAACTGGCGGGCTCGTCCGGCGCAAACGTCACGGTAACCGACCAGGCTGGGACGGCCCGTCAGGCAGCGGTTTCCTACACGTCGCCGTCGCAGGTGAATTTCCGCATCCCGCCCGGGACGGCGGCGGGAGATGCCACCATCGCGATCACGTCCGGCAGCACATTGACCACCGTGCCGGCCAGGATCGCCGCGGTGGCTCCCGGTATCTTCCAGCTGAACGCCACGGCGCTGGCGGCGGCACTGGTGGTGCGGGTGAAGGCCGATCAATCGCAGTCTTTCGAAAACGTCTACCAACTTGGCGCGGGCAATACGGTAACCCCTTCGCCGATCGATCTCGGCACGGGCACGGTGTACCTCTCGCTGTTCGCGACCGGCTTGCAGAGCGCGCAAAGCGCCGCGGTGACCGTCGGCGGCCAGAACATACCGGTGCTGTACACCGGGGCACAGGGCACGTACGACGGGCTGGATCAGATCAACGCCGGTCCCGTGCCCCGGTCGCTAGCGGGTAGCGGGCGAGTGACGGTGGTAGTCACCGCCGGCGGCCAGACCGCGAATCCCGTGGAACTAGCAATCAAGTAGGCGCGCCGCCCTTGATGGCGGCCACGAAGTGGACCTCGCTCAAAGGTTCCACCGCTTCCGCCAAGCCAAGCGGGCTGACCTCGCCATCCACGGCTACGGACAGGTTGGCACGCAGCCGTGTGCCATCGACGAGGCGCTCGCGGATGCCGGGCCACTGCCGTTCCAGATCTTCCACAACCTCGCGCACCGTGGAGCCGGCGGCTTCGACCATGGCACGGCCGCCGGTCAACTCGCGGAGCATGGCCGGGATGTGCACCTCGGCCACGCGTCAGTCCCGCTGGTCCCAGATGGCTTCCATGATCGCCGGCGGATTCATGGGCAGGCGGCGCATGCGTACTCCCGCGGCACGATAGATCGCGTTGGCGATCGCGGCCGGCGGCGGAACGATATTGGCTTCGCCCACTCCGCGCACCCCGAAGGGATGGCCGGGATTCGGCACTTCGACGATCGCGGTGTCGATCATGGGCAGATCGAGGGCGGTGGGCATGCGGTAATCGAGGAAGCTGGAGTTGAGCATGGCGCCGTCGGAGCTCATGAAATACTCTTCGTTGAGCGCCCAACCGATGCCCTGGACACTGCCGCCCTGCATCTGTCCCTCGACATAGCTTGGGTGGATGGCCTTGCCGGCGTCCTGGACCGACGTGAAGCGCAGGATGGAGACCTTGCCGGTTTCGGGATCGACTTCGACATCGACGATGCTGCCGGCGAAAGATCCGCCCGCGCCCTTGGGATTCACCGCGCCGCGGCCCACTATGGGACCGCCGGTCTCGACCAGGCGCGCGGCGAGCTCGCGGAAGGTCAGCTTGTTTTCGCCGGAGCGGAACAAGCCGGTTTCGGCGGTGATGGCGGCGGGGTCCACGCCCCACAGTTTGGCGGCGCGCTCCTTCATCTGACGCATGACATCCTGCGCCGCTTCCCACGCGGCCCAGCCGGTGGCAAAGGTGGTGCGGCTGCCGCCGGTCATCGAGGTGTAGCCGATGGAATCGGTATCGCCCACGGACGGGTTCACGTCTTCGGCAGCGATGCCCAGCACCTCGGCGGCTTGCATGGCGATGGAGGTGCGACTGCCGCCGATGTCGGTCGAGCCCTCCACCAGGTTCACGGTGCCGTCGGCGTTGACGCTGATATTGCAGCTCGAGGGGAACCCGATGTTGAACCAGAAGCCCACGGCGACGCCACGCCCGCGGTGGGGACCTTCGAGCGGGGCGTTGTAGTGCGGATGCTGCTTCATGGTTTCCAGCACTTCGACGCAGCCGATGCGGCGGTACTTGGGACCGTCCGCGCGGCGCGTCCCTTCCTTCGCGGCGTTGCGCAGGCGGAACTCGATGGGATCGAGCGCCAGTTTTTCGGCGATCTCGTCGACCACGGTCTCCGCGGCAAAGGCGGCGTTGGTGGCGCCGGGAGCGCGATAGGCCTGCGTGCTCGGCTTGTTGACCACGACGTCGTAGCAGTCGATGGCCACGTTGGCGATGTCGTAGGCCGCGAAGATACACATGGCTCCGGGGACCACCATCGAACCCGGGTTGGCGCCGGCTTCGTAGGCGAGGTACGCCTGCGCCGCGGTGATGCGGCCGTCGTTGCGCGCGCCGATCTTGACACGGATGAAGGAACCCGGCGTAGGCCCGGTGCCTTCGAAGACATCCTTGCGCGTCATCACGAGCTTCACGGGACGTCCGCACTTACGAGAGAGCAGGGCCGCAACGGGCTCGAGGTAGACCGTGATCTTGCCGCCGAATCCGCCGCCGATTTCCATCGGGGTCACTTTCAGGCGAGAGACCGGGATGTCGAGCACGCACGCCGTGACATCGCGCACGATGAAGGCGCCCTGCGTGCTGCACCAGATGAGCACGCGGCCGTCGTTGTTCCACAGCGCGGTGGCGGCATGGGGCTCGATGTATCCCTGGTGCACGGTGGCGGTGCGGAACTCGCGCTCGACCACGACGTCGGCGGCGGCGAATCCGGCATCGATATCGCCCATGGCGAAGCGCAGGTGCTCGGCGACGTTGCCGGCGCGATCCGTGGGCTGGCCCAGTTCTTTGGTTTTGAGGTCTTCGTGGACGAGCGGCGCGCCTTCCTGCATGGCCTCGGGCGCGGTGAGCACGCAAGGCAGAGGCTGGTATTCCACTTCGATCAGCCCGGCGGCCTCTTCGGCGATGTGCTGGCTGACGGCAGCCACGGCGGCCACGGCATGCCCGCGGTAGAGTACCTTGCCCGAGGCGAGCAGGTTTCCGCGAACGTAGCTGATCGGGACATCGCCGTCGCCGAGATCGACCATGCGGTCGGGTCCCTGCGGGAAGTCGGCGGCGGTGACCACGGCTTTGACGCCGGGAAGGGCCATGGCCTTCGAGGTATCGATGCGCAGGATGCGCGCGTGAGAGTGCGGGCTGCGCAGGACGCAGCCGTGCAGCAGGTCCGCGGCCTGGAAATCGGCGCCGTAGAGCGCGCGGCCGGTTACCTTGTCGGCGCCGTCGTGCCGCACGGGCCGCGTTCCAACGACAGCGTATTGACGATCGCTCATCGGACTACCTCCTCGCTCGCGGCGGCCTGCTGCACCGCGCGCACGATTTTGTCATAGCCGGTACAACGGCAGAGATTGTTGGCGAGGTAGGTGCGGATGCGCTCCTCGCTGGGGTGCGGCTCGCGGTCGAGCAGCGCCTTGGCGGCGACGATGAAACCGGGAGTACAGATGCCGCACTGGAGCGCGGCATTCTGCAGGAAGGCGCGCTGGATGGGGTGCAGCCGGCTGCCCTGCGAGATGCCTTCGATGGTGGTGATGGCGGCCCCTTCAGCCTCGACGCCGAGCACGAGGCAGGAGGCGACGATGCGATCGTCCATGATGACGGTGCAGGCGCCACAGTTGCCGTCGTTGCAGCCCTCCTTGGCGCCGGTGAGGCCGAGGACGTCGCGCAGACACTCGAGCAGGCTTTGGCGCGGTTCGCAGAGGAACTCCCGGGGCTCGCCGTTGATGGTGGTTCGGACGTGAACTTTATTGTGCATGGCTATCGTGCCTCCCGGGCTCTGGCGACCGCGGCTTCGAGCGCGCGGCGTGTGAGCACGCCGCAGAGGTGCCGCCGGTATTCGGCGGTGCCGCGCATGTCGGTGATGGGGCGCGCGGCCTGGCGCGCGAGGTCCGCGGCTTCGGCGAGCGACGTCGGATTCACGGGGCGGCCGGCGAGGGCGTCGCCGGCCTCGCGCACGAAGAGCGGAGTGGGCGCGACGGCGGCGAGCGCGATGCGCGCCGAGCGGAAATTGCCGTTCTCTACTATGACCTGGACACCGGCACCGGCCACCGCGATATCCATCTCGTTGCGCGGGATGAAGCGCAGGTAGCGCGCTCCGGAATCGGGCGACGGGGGAGGCAGATGGATGGAAACGAGCAACTCGCCGGCTGCCAGGACGGTCCGGCCGGGCGCGGTACAAAAGTCCTCCACGGGGACCTCGCGCGTGCCCGACGGACCGGCGATACGGCATGTGCCGCCGAGCGCGATGAGCAGCGGGATCGAATCGGCGCTGGGCGCGGCGTTGCAGAGATTGCCGCCGATAGATGCGCGGCCCTGAATCTGCGTGCCGCCGATCAGGGCGGCAACTTCCGCGAGCGACGGGTACGCACGGGCGACCGCGGCGTCGCCATAGATGCGGTAGCAGGGCACGGCCGCGCCCAACGTCAAGCCGCGCGCGGGATCGCAGGCGAGTTCATTGAGGTCGGGGACGCCTTTGACGTCGACCACGAAATCGCTTTCCTTGCGGCCGGATCGCATTTGCACGAGAAGGTCCGTGCCACCGGCGAGGGGACGCGCGCCGGGATGTGCCGACATCAACGTGAGGGCTTCATCGAGGGAATGCGGCGCCGTGTAGTCAAACCACTTCACGGGAGTGTCCTTGTATACGTGAATGTCATTGTCAGGAAAAGTATAGCGAACGGGGAGGCGGGGCTGATGCATGACTCGCCGGTTTGTGTCAGGGCTGGCCGGCCGTTTTGGCTGCCGAGGAGGACGAGGCGTTCGGATCGAGATTGGATTTCAGAATTGTCGGCCCAAATCCCAAAGCGGATCCCCGTATCGGGACCGAGAGCAATATCTCGAATGGCAGAGGGTTCCAATCGGCGCCGGGTGTTGCGCCAATCCGATGGAAAATCTGTTCAATGCCCCCGCCAGAACAAATGAATTCTACGGCGGCCTGAGTGCCATGCGTGCTAAGTCCCCCCACTTCCAGGATCGATCGGCGACCATCTTCTCCGGGAATGAACGTGATCAGGGCAAAGTCAGTACCATGCGCCGGAGTATCCCCGTAGGGCCGTTCCTGGGATGGCATCCACGTGTCTGTAATCTGGAGTCGGAAATCCGACGATTTCGCGGGAAATTGCACTGGAGGGGCGGCCTGAACGCGATGAGGAGCGACAGTTGATTCTGGTCGACTCCAGCCTGGGGTGGATTACTTCAATGGGACTGTCACGCCGCAGACCGACAAGCTCGACGGGTTGCTTGGCCACGAGCCTTTGGCGACCGGCGATTTGATTCTGACGGAGGTCCTGCAGGGGTTTGACAGCAAG
>Ga0335077_10003252_pt1 | contig 19563 bp, 22 predicted proteins | sample Lox_Sample_31_FD_207151 | JGI IMG/M metagenome (GOLD analysis project Ga0335077, IMG submission 207151) | Soil microbial communities from Loxahatchee National Wildlife Refuge, Florida, United States - Lox_Sample_3.1 | ecosystem: Environmental > Terrestrial > Soil > Wetlands | place: USA...
GATGAGCCGGAGGCTAGTCAGCAAGCTCCTCTCGCCTCCCACCCTCTTCGCGAGGTCGTCGAGCCCTGAGCTACCGCAGAAGGAGCGGCTGGAGCTCGTCCAGAGGATCTTCGACCAGGGGGGGTGACGGCTGCTTTGGCCACGCTGAGGATCGGAGCGAGGTCGAGCAAGCTCTCGATGTCGCAGGCCTCGATAGTGTCGGGCCTCGTTAGAGAGAAGTTTGGACGCCGCTTCGAGCTCGAGCTGGTCAAGGTGAAGACCTTGGGGGATCGCCTGGTCACCGCCAACGAGGCCCTGGGCAACACAGGAAAAGGAGCTTTCACAGGTGACCTCGAGACGATGCTACTGGAGGAGAAGATCGACATCGCGGTCCACAGCATGAAGGACCTCCAGAGCAAGGAGACCGACGGTCTGAAGATTGGGGCGACCCCGCCCAGGAGCGACCCGAGAGACGCCCTCGTCTCCGGAGACGGTGGAGCCCTCAGTTCCTTGCGCAAGCACGCGAGGATAGGCACGAGCAGCCTCAGGCGGAGGGTACAGCTCCTCAAGTTGAGGAACGACCTCGAAGTGGTGGAGCTCCACGGGAACGTGGACACCAGGATCCGGAAACTTTCTGACAACCGCACAGACCTCGACGCCGTTGTCCTCGCGGCGGCCGGCCTGGACAGGCTGGGAGAGGCGGCCCGGATCTCTCAAACCTTCTCCATCGACGAGATGGTCCCGGCCGTCGGGCAGGGCATCATCGCCGTCCAGATGAGGCGTGACGACAAGAAGACAGAGGCCATCGTCTCGAGGATAGACGACAAGGACGCTCGGCTCGAGTCTGTCTGCGAGAGGGCGTTCGCAAAGCGGCTGGGCGCAGACTGCAACGTCCCTGTGGGCGGTTGCGCGCGCGTATCTGACCAGACGATCAACATGGTGGGGATGGTGGCGAACGAGGACGGCAGTGGATTCGTACGTACCGCCGCCTCTGGACGGAGGAGCGACGCGGCGAAGGTTGGGAGGGACCTGGCGGAGGGGCTCCTCGCGAGGGCGGCCGGAGCCGCGTCTTGAAAGCCCAGACAGCCCCGAGGCGGGGAATCACCAAGGTCGCAATCACCCGGTCCGGGAAGGGGAACCTCGAGCTCTCGACCAAGCTCAAGGCGCTCGGCTACGAGCCCATTCCAGTCGAGACGATGGAATTCCTCCCGCCGGAGGACTGGTCCGCGGTCGACGGGCACCTCGGAAGGCTCAGCGAGTTCGACTGGCTGGTGTTCACCTCCGCTACGGGCGCCGAGTGCTTCGTCTCCAGGCTGAGGTCACTCTCTATCGCCCTCCCGCCCCCTCGAGGGAGGCCAGCGGTCGCCGTCGTCGGAGCGAAGACGGAGGAAGCCCTCGTGCGCCAAGGAGTCGGGGTCGACTTTGTCCCTTCCTCCTACCTCTCGTCGGCCCTCGCCGAAGAGCTCCCGACCGCGATGGGAAAGAGGACCCTGGTCCTGCGGGCCGACATGGGCGACACTCGATTCATCCCGAGGCTCCGGGAAAGGGGCTTCGAGGTCGCCGACGTCGCGATATACAGGACGTCGGCCCTCAGCGGCTCGGAGGCGGCCCTGCGGAGGCTCGACGAAGCCCAGGCGATAGTCTTCGCGAGCCCCTCGGCCGTGGGCGCCCTCTCCGCAAGCCTGGGGCCGGCCGGTGCATGGTGGCCTCGCTTGGCTGCTTTGCCCTGCCTATGCATAGGTCCCGTTACCGCGGAGGCGGCCAGGGCGCACGGATTCGCTCGCATCTACACCTCGACGATGCACACGCTGGACGGGGTCTTGGAGCTCCTCGAGACGGTCTCCGGGGCGGAGGGGTCGATGTGATGCTCGACCCTGGAGTCCATCGACAAACGCGGAGGACGGACGAGAGGCTCCGGAGGCTGAGAAGCACCGGGCCGCTACGCGAGATGCTAAAGCAGGACCGCGTACACCCCTCTAGCTTGGTCGCCCCAGTCTTCGTAAGGGACGGCGAGGGAGCGGTCGAGCCCATCGGGTCGCTCCCGGGGGTGTACCGCTACTCCGTCGACAAAGTCTCGGAGTATGTCGGGCGGCTCGTGGAGCAGGGGATACGGTCGGTCCTCCTCTTCGGACTTCCCGCTTTGAAGGACGAGGTGGGCACCCAAGCCTATGCACCCGACGGAGTCGTCCCGAGGGCCATAGGAGAGCTGAAGAGCCGCTTCGACTCGCTCGTGGTGGCCGCCGACGTCTGCCTCTGCGAGTACACGTCGCACGGCCATTGCGGTGTCCTGATCGACGGAGCTGTGAGCAACGAGAAGACACTCCCGCTCCTAGCTCGCGCGGCCCTCAGATACGCCGAGGCGGGAGCCGACATAGTCGCCCCGAGCGCCATGATGGACGGCCAGGTGCTGGCCGTACGCAAGACCCTGGACGACTCGGCGCTCGAGGACCGCCTGGTGATGGGGTACTCGGCGAAGTTCGCCTCCTCCTTCTACGGGCCCTTCAGGGAGGCTGCCCGATCGGCGCCCGCGTTCGGGGACAGGCGGGGATACCAGATGGAACCCGCGAACTCGAGGGAAGCGATGAGAGAGATCGCCTCGGACGTGAGGGAGGGCGCAGACATCATCATGGTCAAGCCTGCCCTGGCGTACCTGGACATCATCTCCAAGGCGAGGTCGAGGTACGACCTTCCCCTCGCCGCCTACAGCGTGAGCGGTGAATACTCGATGATAAAGGCAGCAGACGCGAGGGGATGGGTGGACGAGAGGGCCGCCGCCCTGGAGGTCACGACCTCCATCAGGCGCGCCGGCGCAGACATCATCATCACCTACTTCGCGGAGCAGCTGGCGAACTGGCTGAAGGAGGACGGGTGACTGGGATGGAAGAGCGGGTGGCCGCGAAGGAGGAGGCGGAGGTGGAGTCCAGCTTCCTAAAGTACACCTTCTTCAAGCTGGCCAGAGACTGGAGGCTCCTGGGAGACGACGAGAGGAGGTCGGCCAGGGAGGAGCTCGCCTCCTTCCTCGCAAGGAACGAGGCAGCCATGGGCCTCCAGCTGTTCTCGCTCGTCGGGATTCGCGGTGACACGGACTTCCTCGTCCTCGCCGAGTCGAGAGACCTGGAGTCCTTCCAGGACCTCGTCTCGGGCATCCTCTCGACGAAGGTCGGCCGCTACCTCGATATACCTTACTCGTACCTCGCCATGACCCGGCGCTCCCGCTACCTGGGGTCGCACAGGCACCCCGGCCAGGAGGGTTCCTCAACCGAGGGGGGAGCGGTGCGGCAGTCGAGGTATCTCTTCGTCTATCCGTTCATCAAGAAGCGGAGCTGGTACGGCCTCCCCTTCCCCGAACGACAGCGGATAATGGGCGAGCACTTCAAGGTGGGCCACAAGTACCCGATGGTCAAGATCCACACCGGCTACTCGTTCGGCATCGACGACCAGGAGTTCGTCCTCGCCTTCGAGGCCGACGACCCCCGGGACTTTTTGGCGCTGGTCGAAGAGCTGAGGAGCTCAGAGGCGAGCAAGTACACCGAGCTGGAGACCCCGATCTTCACCTGCAGGAGGACCGACTCGGCCCGCCTCCTAGAGCTGATCAGCTAGAGGGCCGACAGGTATTCGACATGGTGGACAAACAAGCAGGATCGGACGCCCTGTTCGCCCGGGCCCAGAGGGTTATGGCGGGCGGCGTGAGCTCCCCTGTCAGGGCTTTCAAGGCCGTCGGAGGCCGTCCCATCTTCATCGACAGAGGGAAAGGCTCCCGTGTCTTCGACGTCGACGGCAACTCGTTCGTCGACTACGTCTGCTCTTGGGGACCGCTCATAGCGGGGCACGCCCACCCGACCGTTGTCAGGGCGGTCTCCGCCCAGCTGGGCAAGGGGACGAGCTTCGGTGCCCCAACCGATGTCGAGCTGAGACTCGCGGAGGAGGTCTGCTCCTCCGTCCGGAGCGTAGAGAGGGTCAGGTTCGTGAGCTCGGGTACCGAGGCGGCGATGTCAGCCGTCCGGCTCGCGAGAGGGTACACCAAGCGCAGCAAGGTCATCAAGTTCGACGGCTGCTACCACGGCCACGCCGACCCGTTCCTGACGGCGGCCGGGTCCGGGCTCGCGACCTTCGATGTCCCAGACTCCGCCGGCGTCCCGCCCTCTACTGCCGCAGAGACCACGAGCGTCCCGTACAACGACCCCGGTGCCCTCGAGGCCGCTTTCAGGTCCCACGAGGGAGAGGTCGCGGCATTGATAGTCGAGCCGATCGCCGGGAACATGTCCGTCGTCCCCCCAGAGAAGGGGTTCCTGGAAGCCGCGCGGCGCCTCTGCACGGCCGAGGGCGCCCTCCTGGTCTTCGACGAGGTCATCACCGGGTTCCGTGTCTCCAGGGGCGGGGCCCAGGAGCTCCTCGGCGTCCGTCCCGACATCACCTGCCTCGGCAAGGTGATCGGTGGCGGTTTCCCCGTCGGCGCCTACGGTGCGAGCCGTGAGATAATGGGCCTCGTCGCGCCCGAAGGGCCCGTGTACCAGGCAGGGACGCTCTCCGGCAACCCCGTGGCGATGGCCGCCGGGCTCGCCACCATCTCCCTCCTGGGCAGCGCGGCGTACGCGAAGCTCGAGACCCTCTCGGCCCTGCTAGAGGAGGGCCTCCGCGAGGCCGCCGAGGGCGAGGGGGTCCCAGTGACGACCAACAGGGTCGGCTCGATGGTCGGGCTCTTCTTCGTCGAAGGCGAGGTGAGGAACTTTGCTAGCGCGAAAGCCACAGACAGAGGGAGATACGCCCGGTTCCACAGGTCGATGCTGAGGAACGGAGTCTACCTCCCACCCTCCGCCCTCGAGACGCTATTCCTCTCGACCGCGCACACCCGGGCCGACGTGGCCTCGACCATCCGGGCAGCCCGCGTCGCCTTCAAGGAGTGCGCCGCATGAACACGACCTTCGTCGACGCTTGCAACCGCAGGTCGCCCGAGCACACCCCCGTCTGGTTCATGCGCCAGGCGGGCAGGTACCTCCCCAGCTACAGGGCGGTCAAGGGGAGCATGTCCGTCACGGAGGTTGCGAAAGACCCGGCCCTGGCGTCCCAAGTCGTCGTCGACGCGGTCGAGGCATTGGGCGTGGACGCCGGGATAATCTTCGCTGACATCATGCTCCCCCTCGAAGGTATGGGGGTCGAGTTCAAGATAGAGGAGAACGTCGGTCCCGTGGTAACCAATCCGATAAGGGACATCGACTCTGTGAACTCGTTGAGGGAGGTCGACCCGGAGACGGACGTGGGCTACGTCCTCGACGGGATCGACGCAACGATCCAGAAGCTCGACGACTCGGTCCCCTTGATAGGTTTCTCGGGAGCGCCCTTCACCCTTGCCGGGTACATGATCGAGGGTAGGCCCAGCAGGGACCTGGAGTCCACCAAGCGTATGATGTACCGTGACCCTCAGACCTGGCACTCCCTGATGGGCGCCCTGACAAAGATGGTTGTGGCGTACCTCGACAGCCAGGTCGCCCACGGGGTGAAGGCCGTCCAACTCTTCGACAGCTGGGTCGGCTGCCTCTCGCCGACCGACTACGAGGCTTACGTCTCCAAGTACACCAGGGCGATAATGGCCTCCGTCGGCCGGAAGGTCCCGCGGATCCACTTCTGCGCCAACTCAGCCTCCCTCCTCGAGCAGTTCATCGAGACCGGCCCTGACGTGCTGAGCGTCGACTGGCGCATCGGCATGGGCGAAGCCTGGCGCGCGTCCAAGGGGCGGGTCGGAATACAGGGAAACCTCGACCCCGTGCTGGCGCTCGCCGGAGGGGCCGGAATGAAGCGCCAGACGAAGCGGATACTTGACGAGTCCAGGGGGCACCGCGGACACATATTCAGCCTTGGCCACGGTGTGCTGAGGGAGACCGACCCTGAGAACCTCCGCCAGATAGTCAGGTCCGTCCACTCCGCGAAGAGGAGGGCATGACCACGAGGGTCCTGGTGGTCCTCATGACATACGGCTCCCCAGCCAGCCTGGATGACGTCCCCTCCTACCTCCGCAACATACGAGGCGGGCGTCAGCCAGACCAAGCCCTCGTCGCTGAGTTCCAAAGGCGCTATTCCGTCATAGGCGGCTCCCCGCTCCTTCGGATCACCAGGGAGCAGGCGGCCGCGCTCGAGAAGGAGCTCGGCGTCGTGGGCAAAGGTGACTCGTACAGGGTGGTCGCGGGGATGCGCTTCTCCCCTCCCACTATCCCAGAGGTGGTTAGAGAAGCGGCGCCGGAGTCAGGCCTTGTGGTCGGATTGATCATGTCGCCCCAGTTCTCGCCGACGATAATGGGCGGCTACGTGAAGACGCTGACCGAGGCGGTGGCAGCTCTCCACCGAGCGGGCCTCCGCCTCAAGGTCGCCGAGGACTGGCACCTTCAACCGTACTTCCTCGAGGCGCTTGCCCAGAGGGTGAGCGAGGCGCTCCAGCGGGTACCGCCGGAGGCAAGGGATGACGTTCCCGTCCTCCTGACCGCCCACAGCATGCCAAAACGCGTCGTCGAGGGCGAGCCCGGCTACATCGACCAGCTCGAGGAGACGGCCGCCGCCGTCGCCGATCTGGCTGGGCTCCAGGAGGGCCGTTGGATGTTCTGCTACCAGAGCGCCGGCCACACGCCTGAGGAATGGTTGAAACCCGACTTCGCCGACATGATGCCTCGCCTAAGGGAAGGGGGGTTCAAACACGTGGTCATCGCCCCGGTGCAGTTCCTCGCCGACCACCTAGAGGTGCTGTACGACATCGACATCGGGGCCAGGGAGCAGGCCGAGAAGCAGGGCATGCAGTTCCACCGCATCGAGTCCTTGAACACCTCTCCCCTCTTCATCCGGGCTCTTGCGGCCGTGGTCGAGGAGACTGTGGCCCGGCAGTCCTAGGAAGAGATCGACAGTCAGCCACCCTTTATTACCCAGCTGAGGTCGCTCGTCAGAGGATGGAGATACTGGAGGGCGAGGCTCTCTACAGGCTGCTCCTAGATCGCTACTCCAGGAACCCCAGGGGCTGGAGCATCACGATCTCGCCCTCGCCGCGCAACGGCTTCTTCGATGCCATGGTCGGCGGCCCGGAGGAGTCCTGGCACCTGAAGCTCGACACGATATTCAAGCCCTCGCCCTTCGTCCTGGGGGCGAAGACAGACCAGGCGGCCCCGTCGGGGCGTTCGCCGGTGTCGTTCGGTTTCAGGAGGCTCGACCCGGCCGACGCGCCCGGGCTGTTCGAGGAGTCGCCCGAGGGGATCAACAGGCTGCTCGCCTACCTGAGCACCGTCAACCCGGTAGCGCCAGCGGCCCCCGGGAGCTACGTCCAGGGACCCTACGTCTTCAGTAACCGCGCCCAGACGCCCGGTTCGTCCATGACCAGGGAGCAGCAGAGCGTCGACACCAGGCTCTCCGACGAGATGGTCAAGCTCGTCCGGAAGAGATACCCCAGCTACCTCTAGGCCGCCTGCCTAGAGCTTGTGCAGCTGCTTCAGCCGGGCGATTATCAGGTCCGCGCTCTGCTGGGGCGTCCCCTTCTCCGTCTCGACGACCACGTCGGGATGCTCGGGCTCCTCGTAAGGGTCCTGTATCCCTGTCATGTTTGTTATCTCTCCCTTCCTCGCCTTCTTGTAGAGACCCTTCGGGTCCCTCCGCTCGCACTCGGCGAGCGACGCCTTGACGTAGACCTCAACGAACCTCTCCGGCCCGACCATCTGCCTCGCGCTATCCCTCGACGTCCGGTACGGGGAGATGAGGGCCACAATCGCGATCACGCCGTTCCTCGCGAGGAGCTTGGACACGAACGAGACCCTCCATGCGTGCTCCTCCCTGTCCTCCCTCGAGAGCCCGAGGTCTCGAGAGAGCCCCTTCCTCACCTCGTCCCCGTCAAGGATCTCGACCCGCCTCCCCTGCGACTCGAACTTCTCCTTTAGGACGGCCGAAAGGGTCGACTTGCCCGACCCAGGCAGCCCGGTCATCCAGAGCGCAAAGCCTTCCTCCTTCATGCTGTCATCTCGCCTCCCCTTCCAGGACCGCCCCTATGGTCTTTCCGCTGAACCCGGCGCCCTTGGGCTCGATACTGAGCATGGTGAGGACCGTGGAGGCCATCTCCTCCACCCTCGCGCCCCTCACCTCCCTCCCGCCGAGGTTCTTACCGGGCCTCGTCATCAGGAAGATGCCGTCCATCGAGTGGACCGAGTCGTCCGGCCCGGTGTCGTTCTCGAACAGGTAGAGGGAGTCGTGCCCCACTGTCCCCGCCGACCTCCAGTCCAGGTCGTCGAAATAGACCATCAGGTCCGGCTTGTCGCCTACAGCCGTGCCGTAGATCTTGTCCGGCTCCATCACCGAGTTCCTCATCACCCGGCCTTTGTGGTCCTTTATCTTTGATATCCTCTCGGAGAGCGCGCGCTTCTCGGCCTCGAGCTGCGACGGCTCGACGACGCCCTGGACCTCCCGTCCCTTCACGTTGAAGAAGATGCGGGCGTAGTATCCCCCCCACCCCCAAGCCTTCGTCCTGCCCCAGTCTATCTCGGCCTTGTCTATCTCGGTCGGGGACGTCGGCCTCTTCTTGAAGGCGAGGTATCCCTCCTGCTCGAGCCACTGGTTGACGCAGAACCCTCCCTGCATCGCCTTGGACCCGTGGTCGGAGACTATGAAGGTCGTGCAGTCTTCTCCTAGCATGGGCAGCAGCCTGCCGATCCGCCCGTCCACCATTGAGTAGTACTCGAGGTCGATTCCCTCGTACTCGTTCCCCTTCACGTACTTCGGGTGCTTGGGGTCGAAGAACTTCCAAAAGGCGTGGTGGAGCCTGTCGAACCCTATCTCGTGCATCATGAAGAAGTCCCAGGGCTTGTTCTTCGCAAGGTACTCGGCGACGTCGAACCTTCTCTCCGTCATCTCGAAGAGCTGGCTCTTCACCTCCGCCCTGTTCTCTGTCCTGAACGTCACGTCGAAGACGTACTTGCCCCCTGCGACCTCGATGACCTCCTTCCTGAGCGCGTCCGGGTTGGTGAACTGCCTGTCGGACGACGGCGTCAGGAAGCACGACACGGTGCTGGCGTTCGAGACGGGCTTGACCGGGTACCCGGGCGGGACGCCGATCACGACGGACTTGCGCCCCTTGTCGGATAGGACTTCCCACGCAGTCTTCGCCGAGACGTTGGTCGAGGTGACTATGTATCCGTCGCTGTAGGCATAGCCCCTCCTGTGCTTGAACCCGTAGATCCCCAGCTCGCCCGGGTTCTTCCCCGTCATCATCACCATCCACGCGGGGACGGTGATCGGCGGGTCGCAGGTCCTCAGTCTGCCGTGGAGCCCCTCAGCGTAGATCCTCCTCAGATTGGGGAGCTTGTCGAGCAGCTTGTCGAAGAGGATCTCGGGCGGGACAGAGTCTAGGCCGAGTACCGCTACCTTGTTTGGCATTTTGATCTCTCTCACCCCGAATCCCAGGTCACGGGCCTCTCGGTCCATCCGGGGCGGGGCGCAATTTTTTCGCGGTCAATTTTCGATATTTAACGCTTGGTCATTTATTATTAGCCGAGATTCAGTGGCCAGCGAGCTCGACAGCGCTCCGAACCTCTTGAGGTCATTCGACAAACGGCTTCTCGAACCTCAGTATCGCCTGGGCGACCTCTGGTCTCATGAACTCCTTCGGCGGGACCTCCCCCTCAGAGAACATCTTCCTCAGCTTCGTCCCGCTGAAGTTCAGCCTGTCCTCCTCTCCGTGCGGGCAGGTCTTCTCGCTGGCGATCCCCGCACACTTCTTGCAGTAGTAGAACTCCTTGAAGAAGAGAGGCGAAATCCCCAGGTCGGGGAACTCCTTGAAGATCTCCTGCGCCGCGTAAGGGCCGTAGTAGTTCCCGACGCCCGCGTGGTCTCGTCCGATGATGATGTGGGTGCAGCCGAAGTTCTTCCTCATTATCGCGTGCATGATCGCTTCTTTGGGGCCCGCGTACTGCATCTCGTAATGCAGGACGCTCATCACGACCGAGCTCTTCGGATAGTAGTTGGCAAGTATCGCCTTGTAGGTGGACAGGATCACTGCGTCTTTGAAGTCCCCTGCCTTCTTCTTCCCCAAGACTGGGTTGATGAAGAGCCCGTCAACCAGCGCGAGAGCGCTCTTCTGCAGATACTCGTGGTTGATGTGGGGGGCGTTGCGCGTCTGGAAGGCGACCACTGTGTTCCACCCCTTCTCCGAGAACAGGATCCGCGTCTCCTTTGGCGTGAGGGTATAGTCCGCGTATTCGCCGTGGTCTGGCTTCACGGCGGCCTTGAGCCTCCCGGCCAATGCCCGGTCATTCCCCGCAAGCACCCTGGCGACACCGGGGTGAGCCTTGTCCTCGGTCCCGAAGACCTTGCTTGCGTATTCTTCCCTCGAAATCTCGAAGCTCCCCTCGTATTCCATGAGTGCGACGGGGCCGTCCGACTCGTCCACGAGCAGGACTTCGTCGCCTGATCCAAAGTGACCTTCCGCAGGGGCGGAAAGGAGGATGGGAATCGTCCACGGAAGGTCGCTCTCCAGGCGCATGTGTTCGATGACGTTGAGGTAGTCGTTCTCCCCCATGAACCCCTCGAGCGGGCTGAAGACCCCGTTCGCTATGTTCGCGACAATCGTTGCCGTCTCCTTGCTTATCCTGAGCTTCTGGTTTGCCTTGAAACCCTCCAGGGACGGGGAGTCTCTGGAGGTCTGCTTGACTTGCACAAGCTTACCACCGTGTGGCGTGCTCGTCATGTCATCCACCTATAGGTAGCCAAGGGCCTGCAGCCGCGCCTTGATCTCGTCCAAGTCCGTGCTCGTGAAGGGCTCAGGGACGTCCTTGAGCTCATGCATGGCCACCACCTCGCGAAGGACGTAGGTGACGTAGTCCGATACCGACTTGAAGCCGGTCTTGTTGGCGATCAGCTTCTCCAGCCTCTTGTGGAGGGTGAGGGGAATCGAGACAGATGTGTACTTCGTCACGGCGCTTCGAGGCTGCGGTCCAATTACTGATAATTATGCATTCGGGTCGTCGATAGGCAGCGGTGTCCGGGGGGGGTTGACTGGTCCCGGGGGCATTCCGTACGCTGCCAGCCAGCTCTTGAAGATTGACGAGGCGATGGTCCTATGATGGTCATCTTCGCAACGGGCTTGACGGCCGACCGAATCCTGTTCTACAGACTCGAGAGCGCAAGGACCAAGGAGGGCTTGAACCATGCGACCGGCCGACTCGAAACGCCCGGAACAATCATATTTCCGCCCGAGAGGGCCGACCGCCGCGGATGGCCCCTTCATCAGTCGGCTCTTGGACCAAGCAAGCGGAGTCCATCGAGACCGCGAAGAACCTCCTCTACTTTCGGCAGCTCGTCGGCTTGAAGTTCGACAGGGCGAGGCTTTCATCGCTCGAGAGCCGTTCCAAGACCCACTACTCCGGCTATCTGAGGAGGTTCGGGGCGTCCGAGGGAGCTCCCAGGGCGCTCTTCCTGATGGCCGTGAGCACGGTCGGCGCGGCCGCTACCTACAGGCAGCTCCTCAAGCTCCATGAGGCAAGGGCGAAGAGAGTGGTCTCGCGGGAGCACACCTTCCGCGGCTCGCCTGTGAACTGGGGGTCGTGGAGGCAGTTCGCGGCCGCAACAGACGACTCCGACGCGAGGAAGGACGTCTTCGACGACTTCATCGTAAAGTCCTCCATACTCGCCCCGCTCATCAAATCAAGGTTCGAGTCCTACAGAGCGGTGGCCGAGAGGTGGGGGACCGACCCGCTCTCGATCTACCTCGAGCAGGAGGGCATCTCATACGGCAGGCTGACTTCACTGGCTCTGCGCCTTGGGGAGCTCGCCGCCCCGGCTTTCAGGGACTCGCTCGACCTCTACGCCCCCGAGATAGTCGGGCGTCCCGCCGAGTACTTCGACGACTACTACTTCTTCAGGAACAGGGTGTTCAGGAGGTACGAGAAGGAGCTTCCCACCAAGGAGCGCCCGATCCAGAAGATATCGAGGACCATGAAGGCGATGGGGCTGGACGCCTCGCGGATAGCCGTCGACGAGGCCGACCGACCCGGCAAGCACGCCTCTGCCTTCTGCTCGGGGATCAGGATCCCCACCGACGTCCGGATCTCGTACAGGAAGGCCAACCCGCTCGAGGACTTCTCCGCCGTCTTCCACGAGTTCGGCCACGGGATCCACTTCTCCTGCATCGACCCCCAAGCCAGCTTCGCCGACAGGTACGGGGTGGCGAGCGGCGTGGCCGAGATATTCTCAATCTTCTTCGAGGGCCTCGTCCACGACAGACTCTACCTGACCTCCGAGCTGGGCCTCCCAGAGGGCGTCGCGAATGACATCGTCTCGCGGTTCAAGTTCAACAGCCTCTTCTTCGCCGCCTTCTACGCTGCCAACTCTGTCCTCAAGCTCGCATACTGGCACGACCGGCTCGCTTTCGAGTCGCTAGACGAGCTCTACGCCGACCTCACCGAGCGGTTCATCGGGATAAGGTACCCGGGCGCCTACTGGAAGCTCCATCACGTCATGCCCGACTACATCCTCTACTCGCCCTCCTACCTCGTCGCGGCCGTCAGGGCCCTCGAGCTGAAAGACCACATCGCCTCCAGGTTCGGCGAGACGTACTGGAGGGAGCGGGGCGCCGGGAAGGCTCTCCTGGAGCTGATGAGGCCGGGACAGTCGCTGGACCTGGGCTTCTCGAAGCTCGACGAGGAGGCCTACGTCAGGAGCCTCTCGACCGCCGCGTGAGGCACCCTCACGACAGGAGCTCCTTGGCGTTCTGGTAGAGCACCTTCTCCCTCTGCCCCTCGGTCAGGCCGGCGACCCTGACCTTCTGGAGCTCGACCGAGTAGTCGTGGAATGGGTAGTCGGAGCCGAAGACCACCCGCGACTCGCCGACCCTCTCGACCGCCTCCTTGATCTTGGAGTGCATCGAAACGCCCGACGTCTCGAGGACGATGTTGTCGTAGCGCTTCGCCGTGTTGATGGCAGCCTGGATGTACACCCCGTGCGCGTGCCCCATGTGGAGCATCACGAACCTCGCCTCGGGGTAGAGCTCCGCAAGCTCACCTATGCTCCACGGGAGCGAGAACGGCGGGTGGCCCGAGTGGATGGCCACCGGTATCTTCGCCTTGGCGGAGAACTCGACGATGGGGATCACCTCCTCGTCCGTCGGGAGGAAGGCGTGGATCAACGGATGGAGCTTCACGCCTCGGAACCCAAAGCGTCCCACGTAGTCCTTCACGATCGAGAGGGCCCGCGGGTCGTGGGGGTCGGGCCAGACGAAACCGACGAACCTCTCTGGGTGGGCCTCGACGGTCTTCCTCGTCAGGGCGTTGTCCAGCGCGAACAGAACCGCCCTCCCGACCCCTGCCTCGTCCATCTTGCCCAGGAGCTCCTCGCCGGTGCAGGACACGTTCGCCCAGCTCCCGAACCGCCCAACGTGCGAGTGGGCGTCTATGATCATCTTGCGTCTCTCCTCCTACTCCGGCGGGAGCTCGGAGTTGACGAGCCTGAGGTCTACGCCCCGGGACCTGCGATAGAGGTACGAGGCTGCATAGATGACCACCGGGACCGCGATCACCAGAGCGACGACCACCTGGGCCGAAGCCTGGAACGGCCCCACCGCAGGGTTGGTGACGCTGTTGTATCCGAGGTAGGCGAACAGCGCCGCCGCCACGGCCCCGAGCAGCGAGATGACCGGGACGCCTCGCCTCCCGCGCCCGGTCGCTGACTCGTACAGGCGGCGGCGCCTGAAGGGGAGGATGACCGCGCTCAGGGCCGCGAGGAACCAGACCACGCTGTAGAAGAAGACCGCGTTGACCTGCGCCGAGATGAACGAGGTGAAGTACTGCAGGTACATCGGGACGAGGGCGAGGGCGGCCGCGACGACGACCGCGTTGACCGGGGTGTGGAACCTGTCGCTCACCCTCGAGAACCACTGTGGGATCACCCTGTCGAACGACCACGCGAGGAACAGCCTGCTGATGAATACCAGGCTGAGCCACGACCACCCGATGTTCCCTATGAACAGCCCGACCACCACCAGCCAGAGGAGGACGCTGCTCGGGTTGAGGACGGTCGCGAACGCCGTGGGGACGGTGGAGAGGGGAGAGCCCGCGCCGCCGTTCTGGACCGCCCAGGCCTCGATGAATGGTATCCCAACGACGTTGTCCAGGACGTAGGTCAACCCGAACCAGATCGCTATCGAGACCGCCTCGGCCAGGACCAGCCCATAGAGGAGCGAGGCGCGGGGCCTCCTTATCTCGCCTCCCACGAACTGCATCACAGGATAGGGACCGATGCTGACGAAGAGGAGCGGGACCACCGCCCCGAGGCTGGCGAGGCTCGCCCCGGGGGTGTACCCCGATGCGGAGGCGCTCGAGAGCACCTTCGAGACGCCGCCGGGGAAGTAGCTGTCGTAGGCGCTCACGAAAGCGGAGTGGTTGCTCGATAGGAATATCGCCACCACGAGGAGCATGGCGAAGACGCCGTACCCGAAGAAAGAGTAGACCATCAGCCTGAAGACCCTCCCCCCCGCGACCACGAGCGCCGCGCCGGCGGCGAGGATGGCGATCCCCACGAGCATCAAGGCCGCCGGCGAGGCCGTGACCCCGGGGGTGATCGAGTTGCCCAGCGACGTCAGCCCCTTGTCGCCGAGGACCTGCCCGGCGAAGGACAGCTGCGTCCCCGACTCTGAGAAAGCCCAGTAAGACCCCGATCCCGCCGAGATGAGTATCGCGGCGAAGAAGAGGAAGCTCGCCACGAACCCGACTGGGCTCGAGATCACCCTCGAGATGAAGACGTAGTCCCCTCCGGAGCGGGGCATCACGCTTGTCAGCTGCCAGTAGAGCAAGACTATGACCACCGCGATGACCGCCCAGACCGCGAGCCCCGCGTAGTAGTCGACGTTCTGGTAGTAGTCGGGGGTCACCCAGAAGATCCCGGCCCAGCTCGTCAGCCACGGGAAGAACATGATGCTCCACGTGAAGACGTCGACCGCCGAGAGCTGCCTAACCAGGCCGGTGGCCTGTCTCACGAAGAAGCCTCCTCCCCCCGTCTTCCCCTCTGTCACTATCGGACTTCCACGGCTCGCCACCCCGTCCGGCTATTAGGTCGTTGCGCCGCCTAGGCGGAAAGGTTTTACACCGAACCGCGGACGCCGGAGCTCGACCCATGAAGAACCCCTTCTCTGGCGGCGCGCCCAAGAAGGCGGCCAAGGCTGCCGGCCTCGAGTCGGTACCCCCGGGAGCGCAGATGCTCTCCATCGAGGTCAAAAAGCTCTACGAGACCAACCCGGTCCACATCTTCCACCCCAACCCGTACAACGCCATCACAATCCTGAGGAGCAAGGCCCAGCCCCACGAGTTCCTGGTCTGCGGCTGGTACCTCGACACCTACAGGGAGCGAGGCGCGGTGAAGGGCCTCGTCTACAAGGCGGTGGTCTCAGAGCCGGACAAGGAGCACGTCGTGGCTGAGGTCAAGAAGCTCGACAAGGACGCCACCGTAAAGTTCTCCCCCTGACCGATTTTCCAAAGGATTAAAAAGAGCCCAAGGGCGCGCACTCTCGAACGGATTTGGAGTCAAGAACACTCCCTCACCTTAGCTCTTCCGAGTTCGACAAGGAAGTCCTAAAGTCCGACAAGCCCGCGGTCGTCGACTTTTACGCCGACTGGTGCGGCCCGTGCAGGATGGTCTCCCCGATAATCGAGAAGCTCTCGACCGAGTACTCCGGCAAGGTCAAGTTCGTCAAGGTCAACACCGACGACAACCCAGACATCGCCATGAAGTACGGCATCATGAGCATCCCGACGATCATGGTCTTCAAGAACGGCCAGGTCGCCTCGACCGTGATAGGCGCGGGGCCGGCGGCGATGTACAAGCAGAAGATAGACGCCGCCCTGAAGAGCTAGGTCAGCCAGCCAGGGCGTACTGCCTGTCGCCCTCTGCCCGCGTCCCCTCCTGGCCTATGCTCCTCAGGACAAACCTCTTCGAGGCGGGGGCTGGCCAGTCCTCAGGCGAGACGAGGCCCTCGTGGATCCTCTCGTAGTCGGGTATCGAGAGCTTCTTCCTCGCCCCGAGCCTCGCCATGAGGTCGAACCTCTTCGAGACCTCCTTGAATCCCTCGGGGACGACGTTCGCCTGTATGACCGCGTGGCTCCCGCTCCCGTACCCGCAGAGGACGACCTTCTTCCTCGCCAGGTCGTCGCGGTCGTTCTCGAACATGCTGCCGAGGCCGACGAAGACGGAGACCGAGTAGGAGTTCCCCACGACCTCCGGGGCTACCAAGGAACTCCCGACCCTCTTCGCAAAGTCGTCCTCGAACGCCTTGTACCTCATGAACTTGCGCCTGAACTCCCCGTAGGCCTCGCTCATGTAGTAGGCCATGTCGTCCATCCCCTCCCGCGGGGGCTCCGGGCCGAGCGCCACCGCCACCTCCTTCCACCTCGGGAGCGACCGCCACTCGTGCATCAGGAGCGACGCGTAGGCGGAGATCACCATCTTCTTGTGGGGGTTGTGGTACACTGCCCTGTCGATCGAATCTATCGCCGCCGTGTCCCTGGAGGGCTTGATCATCCCAGCCTTGACCGCCGCGGCGTTGAAGTTGAGCCACGCCAGCTTCATCTCGCTGAGGTAGGACGCGTACGACCTCGCGCCGTCGACGAGCGCCACGGTCCTCCCCGCGGGCTTCTTGAAGTCCCCCTTCTCGTTCCGGAGGGCTGCGCCGAACGCGCCAGGGACGATCTCTAGGAGCCTCGGGTCCTTCGCCACCAGCATCGCGGCCGCAGCCGCGCCCTGGGTCGGCTCCTCCCTGCTCTTGAGGTCGTACTTTGCGATGTCGGTCGCGACTATCAGCGCATACTTTGACGTGTTCCAGCCCGCGGCGAACCACGCGCTGGTGTCCAGATACCGCTCCATCCCGCTCACGCACGCGAACTTCTGCTCGTAGCCGAGGACGTGAGAGAGGCTCCCGGTACCATAGACCTGCTCCAGCATCCCCACGACGTCGGAGACAAGAGCCCTGGAGCTGTCGAGGCCGCTCTCCGTCGGGGTATCTATCCTGAATATCTCCTTCGGGGAGACCTTGTAGGTCTCGAGGAGGCGGTACGCCGCCGTCGCAGCCATGCTGGACTGGTCTTCGTTGGGCGGCGGCAGGGAGAACTGCCTGACCCCGACGCCCTCCGTGAAGTGCTTGGGCTCGCTCCCCCTCGCGACCGCCAGCTCGGCGTTGTCAACGTAGTACTCGGGAGAACAGACGTAGAGGGCGTCTATCCCTACCTTTACCATCTCGGCCGCGCCCCTCGGGCCGAGTATTTATTGTGTGGCTCGCGTCCCGGGGCTTGAGCGATTGACGAACGCCCTGGAACGTTAATCTAGCGAGCCAGCCCCTCGCCTCCGCGATGAGGATCTACTCCTTCATCCCGAGCGCCACCGAGATGGTCTACGCGCTCGGGCTCGGGGGAGAGCTCCGCGGGGTGACCCACGAGTGCGACTATCCCCCCGACGCCAGGTCGAAGCCCGTGGCGATCAGGTCCCTCCTGGACACCCCCAAGCTGACCCAGAGGGAGATAGACGACCGGGTGGTCGAGAGCATGACCCACGGCCACGGCCTCTACTCCATCGACAAGGACCTCCTGAGGTCCGACCCGCCAGACGTCGTCATCACCCAGGAGCTCTGCGACGTCTGCTCCGTCTCCCTCCGTGACGTCCTGTCGACCATCTCCGACCTCCCTCGCAGCTGCACGGTCGTCTCCCTCAAGCCCAGGGGGCTCGCGGGAGTCCTCGAGGACATCGTCACCGTGGGCGAGGCCTGCGGGGCCGAGTCCGCAGCGGCCGCCCTCGTCCGCTCGCTGAGGTCGAGGATGGACGCGGTGAGGCGGGAGGCGCGCGCCCTGGACCGCCAGCGGGTCTTCTGCGTCGAGTGGTTCGACCCTATGTTCGCCTCCGGCCACTGGGTCCCGGAGATGGTGGAGATCGCCGGCGGGAGGGACTCGCTCGGGCGCGCCGGACAGGACTCTAGGAAGGTCGCCTGGGAGCAGGTCGCGGCGTTCGACCCCGAGGTCCTCGTCCTCATGCCGTGCGGCTTCGACGTCGCTCGCACTGCCCAGGACGTCTCCCTCCTCTCGAGGAACGGGGGCTGGCAGTCCGTCGCGGCGGTCAGGCGAGGGGCGGTCTTCGCCACCAACGGCTCGGCCTATTACTCGCGACCGGGTCCGAGGCTGGTCGACGGCCTGGAGCTCCTCGCGAAGATGATCCATCCAGAGCAATTCGGTTCCCTGATGCCCCCAGACCGGGCCATGCGGCTCGACACCCGACTCCTCCAAAGGCCCCAGTAAGGCAAATATCAGGGGCCCCACCTCTTCGCCCCCAATGAAGCTGATGTTCAAGCACGAACTTCCCAGGAGGCTCAGGAGCGCCCAGGTCTACATCGAGTTCCTCAACGCCTCGCTCTACGTCTCGGTCGACGGCCCAAAGGCAAGCATGATGGGGAAGATCGGCGGAAAGCAAGGCGTGCCCGTCGCGATTGACGACAGGGAGTACTCGAGCTACAGGGCCTCGCACGACGTGGTGGGGGTGGTCGACGAGGACGAAGACAGGGTCGTGCTGAAGACTGCGGAGGGCTACGAAGAGGAGTGGCTCCGCCCCAAGTGGGTCCTCAACGGCGTTCGCCGGACGAGAGGCACAGGCCAGTAGCGCTACTCTGCGTCTTCCTCTATCGCGCCCTGGTCGTCGTCCGCCGGCTCCTCGATGACCATCTCCTCTTCGACGACCTTCTCTCCCTTCTCAGTAAGCATATCCTCCGTGGAGTACCAGTGCTTGTTGCCGTCGAGCGCCGTCATCTCGACTTCGGCGAACCCTGCGAGAGTCCGCCCGGTCAGGACACCGACCCTGCTCTTGCCCGCGGGTATCGAGGTCTTCTTGACCTCCACACCGTCCTCTCCGAAGATGGCCTCCTTCGCGGGGTTGCAGTTGACCTTCAGACCTTTGGTGGGCCTGGCCTCCATTGAACCCGCCCACCAACGCCTCGGCGGAGGCTTATCAACGATTCGTCCGCATCATCAAAGCAGGGAGCCCAATTCTTTCGCCAGTCTGGCCAACTCCTCCGAGACGGACGAAGAGCTGAGGGGGTCCCTCTTCTTCGCCGCCAGCGAGGCCCCGATGACGACCGCGCCCGCCACCGAGGTGAGAGGGTCTGGGGCAAGGACCAGGCCGACCCCCGCCCTGCGCATCGTCTTGGTCACCGAGTTCGGCTTCGCAACGTCCTTGAGCCTCCGGCGGGTCGCCCCGTCCGCCAGCCCCTTGGCGAACGCCGCCCTGTCCCTCATGACGTTCTCCGCGGACCCCGCGCTCGAGTGGAGGACTCGGGCTCGTCGACGGCTCTCGCTCACGGTCAGAAGCGGAGGATCAGACGCTTAACGGTGACAGAGTCAAAACGAGTTGGCCGCGGGCTCAACGGCGGGGAGGGAATCTACGCTGGCTTGGCCTGGGCCATCATCTTCCGCCTGCCCCTCGCGGAGAGCATCCCGCCCAGGCCCAGCAGGACGAGTATCACGATGGCGAGGCCCTGGTGAGCCATCGTCAGCATGTCGTCGGGGGCCGAGAGGATCCTGAACCCGAGGGCGACCTGCGCGAAGGTCA
>Ga0335077_10003254_pt1 | contig 19555 bp, 26 predicted proteins | sample Lox_Sample_31_FD_207151 | JGI IMG/M metagenome (GOLD analysis project Ga0335077, IMG submission 207151) | Soil microbial communities from Loxahatchee National Wildlife Refuge, Florida, United States - Lox_Sample_3.1 | ecosystem: Environmental > Terrestrial > Soil > Wetlands | place: USA...
CACCGGCTCGACGGCGAGGCGTGGGACCGCGTGCTCGACATCAACCTGAAGGGCACGTTTCTGGTGTGCAAGCACGCGATCGCGCGGATGCTCGAGCAGGCCGCGCGCGACGGCGAACGCGGCTCGGTGATCAACATCGCCAGCATCGAAGGCCTCGAAGGCACCGCGGGCGGCAGCGCGTACAACGCGTCGAAAGGCGGCGTCGTGCTGCTCACCAAGAACCTCGCGATCGACTACGGGCGGAGCGGCATCCGCGCGAACGCGATCTGTCCCGGCTTCATCGAGACGCCGATGCTCGCGGGCGTACTCGACAACCCGGCCATGGCGCACGTGCGCGCGGAGATCGTGCACGAGCACAAGCTGCGCCGCTTCGGCCGGCCCGCCGAGATCGCGTCGGTCGCGAGCTTCCTCGCGAGCAGCGACGCCTCGTTCGTGTCGGGTCAGGCGCTCGCGGTCGACGGCGGCTTCACCGCCGGGCGCGACCCGCACGTGACCGAGCTCATGGGGCTGTAGCGCTGCCGCGGTAGAAATACGCGTGGGTGTACGGCGCACCCGCGACGTAGTAGGACTCGACGGACTCGATCTCGAAGCCGGCCGAGCGCACGAGCTCGGGGATCGCGCGGTTCAAGTTGCAGCCGCCGGCCACCGCGCGCTGGATGCCGTTGATGCGGTCCTGCCAGCGCGCGACGCGCGCGTCGGGCGCGCGGCCGTGTTCGAGGAAATGCAGCCGCCCGCCGGGCTTGAGCACGCGCTTCACTTCCGCCAGCGCGCGCTCGGCTTCGGGAATCGTGCACAACGTGAACGTGGAGAGCGCGGCGTCCGCGCAGCGCGAATCGAGCCGGATCGATTCCGCGTCGAGCCCGACGCTCTCGACCGGGAACGGCGCCGCTTCGATGCGCTTGCGGCCGATCCGCCGCGCGCGCTCGGAAGGATCGACGGCGAGCACCCGCGTCACCCCCGCCGGGTAGTGCGGGAGGTTCAGTCCGCTGCCGAACCCGATCTCCAGCACGACGCCGGCGAGCCCCGGTGTGACCTTCGCGCGCTCTGCCGAGATGGCCTTCGCGCCGCAGGAGAGCTCGATGCACCAGGGAACGACGAGCTCTTCCCACCAGCCCATGCGCTCAGGAGGCCTTCGCGCGCGCGACCTCCGCCTGCCAGAGCGCGAGCTCTTCTCCGAACGCGCGCGCAACGCTCGGACGCTGGTGCATGCGCGCATGGTACTCCGCGACGGCGGGCCACGTCGCCAGGTTCGTGTCCGTGGCTCGCGTCCAGTTCAGCACCGTGGCGAGGTAGGCGTCGGCGATCGAGAAGCGCTCGAGCAGGAACTCGCGCCCGGCCAGGTGCTTCTCGAGCACGCCCATGCGCAGCCCGGTCTTCTCGCGCGCGTACGCCTTCACGGCGTCGGGCGCCTTCGGGTCGAGCAGCGGCACGAACGACGCCTTGTGCAGCTCGGTGCCGATGAAGCCCAGGCACTCGCGCAGGCGCGCCCGTGCGAGTGCGCCCTCGGGCGCGAGCGACGCCTGCGGGAACCGCTCGGCCACGTATTGCAGCACGGCAGCGTTCTCGGTGAGCAGCTCGCCTTCGTCGGTGCGCAGGACGGGCACCTGTCCCATCGGGTTCACCGCGAAGAAGTCGCCGCCGTCGGCGAGCCGCTTCGCGCGCGTGTCGACCTGCGTGTAGACGGTGTTCGCGGCCGGCGCACCGACCTCGTACAGGCTGATGCGCGTGGCGAGCGAGCACGCGAGCGGAGCGAAGTACAGGTTCATCGTCATGGGAGGGTCTCCGTGGGTTGATTTATGTACCAATATGAACAATATTATGGGCGCCGTCCAGGAGATCTATTCGAAATGGTACAAAATCAACCGCCGCCCCCCGAGCCGAAGCGGCGCGGCCGCCCGCGCGCCTACGACCCCGAGCGCGCGCTGGCGAGCGCGACCCGCTCGTTCTGGCGCCGCGGATTCTCGGGCACGTCGCTCGACGACCTGGCCGAAGCGACCGGCATGAACCGGCCGAGCCTCTACGGCGCGTTCGGCGACAAGCGCGAGCTGTACCTGACCGCGCTCGACCGCTACGTGTCGGTGTCGCGGGCGAGCATGGACGCCGCGCTCGCGGCCGACGTGCCGCTCGAGCGCGCGCTGCTGCGCGTGTACGACCTGGCGCTGGCGCTCTACTTCGCAGAGCCCGACGCGCCACTCGGCTGCTTCCTGATCGGCACGGCCGCCACCGAGGCCGCGGTCGACGGCAGCGTGCGCGAGAAGCTCGGCTCGGGCCTGCGCGAGCTCACCCGCGCGTTCGAACGCCGCCTGAAGCTCGCGCGCGAGCGCGGCGAGCTCGGCCGCAACGCCGACCCGAAGCTCCTCGCGGACCTCGCTGGCGCGGTGCTCCACTCCATCGCGCTGCGCGCCCGCGCGGGTGACTCGCGCGAGTCGCTGCGCGCGTTCGCGCGCTCGGCCGTGAAGCACCTCTGCAGCGGCGGGCGATCGAGGGGTTCGCGCCGTCGGCAGTGACTCGACGGACTTTCCTCGACGATCGCCGTCCGGTATGACACGATCCCCGGGGATCCGGGTGGGGTCGCCGTGAGTCGTGCTCTCCGTACGTGCGTGAGTCTCGCCTTGCTCGCAGGGGTGCTCGGCTGCAGGAGCGTGCCGACGGGCGCGTCTCTGCTCCGCCCCGAGCACGCGGAGTCCACCGTGCCGCACGGCGCCTGGCTCGAGCCGGTGACGATCTCGGATCCGTCCGCCAAGGGAGCCAAGGAGAACCAGCGCCAGCTCACGCTCGCCATCGAGCAGTACATCACCGACGCGGGCTACTTCACGCGCGCGAACGTCCTGCCCGGTGAGCCGGCCGACGACGAATACGTGTTGACCTTCGACTTCGACCGCTACGAGCTGGTGCGCAACCCGTTCTTCGGCTGGATGGTGCGCGACGTCAGCCGCTTCTCCGCGTCGCTCTCGGTCGCGGACAGCTCCGGCAAGCAGCTGTTGCACCTCACCGGACAGGTCGAGCAGAGCGAAGACACGAACCAGTACGCCCCCGCCTACACGTTCCCCACTTCCGCCACGGCCCGCACGCGGCTGATCCGCTCGCTCCTCGAGCAGGCCGTGTACGGGCTCAACCACCCGGATCACCCCACTCCTCCGTGAGGATTCGAACCATGCACGCATGGAGGTTCGTCGCCACTCTCGCAGCGCTCGTCTCGCTGGGCTGCGCCGCCTTCCGGCAGCCCACCGCGCCGCCGACGAGCCCCTGGCCACCCGCGGCCGCGGCAAGCAAGAAGTCGATCCGGGTGTCGCTCGCTGCGAACGTCGCCATCGCCGACAGCGCGCCGGTCGACGCGCCGCCCGCCATGGTCTCGCGCTGGCGCACGTGGACCGAGGCGACGTATCGCGACTCGGCCCTGTTCTCGGCCGTCGTCGCAGAGGACATGCCGTCCGACGTGCGCTCCGAGATTCGAGTCGTGGACTCGGGCGATTTCCGCCGGTGGATGGCCATCGTGTGCGGCGTCACGCTGTTCCTGTTCCCGGCGAAGGCAACGGACCACTTCACGCTGCACACCGAATTCAAGAACGCGAAAGGCGAGGTCTTGGCCACGATCGAGAAGTCGGAGTCGGTCGACTCGTGGATCGGACTGTTCTTGATCGTCGTCACCCCCTTCCGCTGGCCCGGCCGCGAAGTGGGGGATCTCGTCACCGAGCTGAACCGCGCGACCCTCGCCGAAGCGCACGCCCAAGGCATCTTCTGAGGGAGCGCCGCGCGCGGCGGGCGGCGACGGGTTCGCGCTAGCATCTCGCGAGATGCGCCTCCTGCTCGGGCTCTCGGTCTACGCGGCGTACGTGCAGGCGCTGGGCGCCATCACGGCGCCGTTCTTCGCGGCGGACCTCGGGCTCGACGACGCGAAGATCACCGCGATCATGGGCTTCGCGTCGCTCGGTGCGTTCGGCACCGCCGCGCTCGCGCGGCTCGCCGACCGGCACGGCCGACGCGGCCTGGTGTTGGCGTCGTTCGCGTTCCTGCCGCTGTTCTCGCTGGCGTCTGCGATCGCGCCGGGCGTGGTGAGCTTCACGCTCGCGCAGGTGGTCGTGAACGCGCTCATGGGCGCCCTGTTCACGGGCATCGTGGTCGCCATGGTCGAGGGCTCGTCCGAGCAGTGGCGCGCGCGCGGCCAGGCCTGGTTCGGGCTCGCGTGCGCGCTGGGCGGCGGCGTCGCGGTCGGCATGGGCGCCGTGATCGAGCGGGTGCCGTTCGGCTGGCGCGGCTTCTGGGCGCTGGCCGCGCTGCCCGCGCTCGCCGTGCCGTCCGTGCGCCGCGCGCTCGGCGAGACCACGCGGTTCGAGCTCGCGCGCGATGCGGGCCGCACCTCGACGACGCGCGCCGCCGATCTCTTCCGCGGGCCGTGGCGGCGGCGCTCGCTGGCGCTGCTCGTCGTCGCGGCGCTGCGCCCGATCGCGCTCATCGCGACGTCGTCCTGGCCCTACTACCACATGGTGAAGACGCTCGCGCTCTCGCCCGCGACTGCCAGCCTGGTGTTCATCGCGGGCGGCACCGTAGGCCAGCTCGGCAACCCCCTCGGCGCGCGGCTCGCGAACGGCTGGGGGCGCAAGCCGGCCGCGGTGTGGGGCTCGCTCGTGTGCGTGGCGAGCGGCATCGCGTTCTTCTGGGTGCCGGCGGGCGCCGGCGCGGTGCCGCTGCTCATCGCGCTGAGCGCGCTGAACCAGGCGGCGAGCGCCGTGTTCTACCTCGTCGATCGGCTGATCGCGACCGAGCTCTTTCCCACTCCGCTGCGCGCGACATTTTCCGGTGTCGCGGGGCTCATGGTCGCGGGCGCCTACTTCGTGGCGAACTTCGGCCTGTCGCTGCTCGTGGGCCCGCTCGGCGGGCTCGTGCAGGCGATCACCTGGCTCTCGATCGTCAGCTTCGTCCCGGCGACGGTCATCTTCCTGGCCGCGGTTCCCGAGACGCGTGGCCTCTCGCTCGAAGAGTCGGCGCATGAGGCACCCGTCGAGGACGAGTCACCGCTCACCGCCGAGTGACGGCGGCGGCGGCTGCACCACGATCTCGACGCGCCGGTTCCGCTGGCGCCCCGCGGACGTGTCGTTGCCTGCGACGGGCACGGCGTCGCCGAAGCCCTGCATGGTGACTCGCGAGGCCTCGACGCCCGCGCGCACCAGCGCGGTGCCCACGACCTCGGCACGGCGCTTCGACAGCTCGAGGTTCCAGCTCTGCGAGCCCGTGTTGTCGGCGTGGCCCTCCACGCGCACGTTGCGGTCGGGCTCGCCGCGGAGCGCCTCGGCCACGCGCGCCAGGTCGCCCGCGCCCGTGGGCTTCAGGTCCGCTCCGCCCGGCGGGAACAGCCGGTCCGCCGACAGCACGATGACGAGCCCGCGCGCCGTCTCCTGGGTCTGGAGACCCTGGAGCTCGGCGCGGAGTGCGTCGGCGCCAGCGGCGGCGCGGACGATGCGCGCGGCGACGACCGTCACGAGGATCGCCGCCGCGAGCATCGCCAACCACACCAGGATCTGTCGCGTCATGGCACTGCCGGCTGGACCACGATCTCGACGCGGCGGTTCTGCTGGCGGCCGGCCGAGGTCTCGTTGCCTGCGACCGGCATGGAGTCACCGAAGCCCTCGGTGCTGACGCGCGAGGCGGGCACGCCGTCCTGGATCAACGCGCTGCCGACGACCTCGGCGCGCACCTTCGACAGCTCCAGATTGTGCGCCTCCGAGCCCGTGTTGTCGGCGTGGCCCTCCACGCGCACGTTGCGATCGGGCTCGCGCTTGAGCACCGCGGCCACGCGCGCGAGCTCGGTCACGGCACCGGGCTTGAGCTCGCTGCGGTCCACGTCGAACAGCACGTCGTTCGGCAGCGTGATCACCACGCCGCGCGCGGTGTCCGTCGCCTCGAGGTCGGCGACCTCGGCTCGCAGCGACGCCGCCGTCAGCTCGGAAAGCGCCGCGCGGCGGCGCGCCTCGTCCGCTTCTCGCGTGCGTGCATCGAGCACGACCGCGTTGCGCTCCTCGCTCAGGGTCCGCACCCGGTCCTTCGCCTTGCCGCGGTCGGCCGTCGCGCGCGCGATGTCGACGCGGCGCTGCGCGAGATAGGCGTAGTGGTCGACGATCTCCGGCTTCTTGCCGTCCTTCAGCGCGCGCTCCGCGCGGTCGAGCTCCTGCTTGGCCTCGTAGAGCTGCGTTCCGCCAGCGCGGGCGACGGCGGGGTCGGCCGACGCGACGTCGTACTGGCGCCGCGCGGCGTCCAGGTTCGGGTTCGAAGTGGCCGCACACGCCGCGGCGAGGCAGCCCGCCGCCAACACGGCGAAGCTCCGTTTCAACGAATCCATCGTGTCTCCTCCGTGCCGCGTCACTGCGGCATGCTTGCGCCGCGCTCCGCTTCGTCGCGCAGCTCCCGAGTCGTCGTCTGGAGTTTTTTGGCGTCCTTCTGCGCGGAGTCGGACTCCGCCTTCACGCGCGCGAGCTCGGCGTCGGCCGAGGCCTCTTCGGCCAGGCGTTCCGCGCGGTCGTACTGCTTCTGGCGCAGCGCGGCCTTCGCGCGGTCGAGCTTGTCGCTCGCCATCGCCAGGTCGGCGCCGGCCGTCTCGCCGGCGTGTTCCTCGCGCGCGCTCTGCACCGCCACCTCGGCGTGGCCGATCTGGCGCACGGGCTCACGCGGCGTTCCGCACGCCGCCAGGCACGCGCCCGCGACCAGGCCCGCCAGCACAGAAATGTGTCGCTTCATGTCCGTCCTCCGATCAGGCCCCGACGAAGTGCACGGCCCGGTGGCCGTCGATCATGTCGGGCGTCACCACGTAGTCGCCCTCGACGGTGGAGCGCCAGATGTCGTCCGACGGCTCGGGACGGCCGAGCGTGACCGCGTACGCGACGCCGCTGGTCACGGCGCCGCCGACCGCGAACGCGACCTTGGCTGGGAAATAGAGCAAGCTCGCAACGCCGGCGCCGACGTAGCTCATCGCCGGATGGTCGTAGTCCTCGGCCTTCGCCGTGCGCGGCCCGGCGAGCACCGCGGCGGCGAGGACGCCGCAACAGAGCGCGCGAAGAGAGATCGAGAGAGTTCTACGCATTTTGGTGTACTCCTCGAGCGAAAGGTGGAGCAAGGCGCGTGCCCAACTCGTCCGCGCTCGTCTGCGGGCGCCGCGCGCGGGTGTTTTGCACAATCCGCCGCGCCGTTCTTGCAACGAGAGCCGCAAGCCATGACCGAGTACTCCCGCCTGGTCGAAGCCTCGGCGCGCGTGGCCGCGACGCGCGCGCGGCTGGAGAAGGCGCGCGCGCTCGCGGCGTGTCTGCGCGCGCTCGCGCCGGACGAGCTCGAGATCGCGGTCGCCCATCTCTCGGGCGACGCGCTCCAGGGCCGCTTCGGGCTGGGCTGGCAGACGCTGCGCGACGCCGCGGGCGCCGCACCCGCGGACGCCGCGACGCTGTCCGTGCGCGAGGTGGACGAGCGCCTCGCAGAGCTCGCGAACGCGCGCGGGCCGGGCTCGGCGGCTCGCCGCGGCGAGACGCTGCGCGCGCTGTTCGCGCGCGCGACTTTGCCGGAACGCGACTTCCTCGTGCGCCTGCTCGCGGGCGAGCTGCGCCAGGGCGCGCTCGCCGGCGTGATGCTCGACGCGATCGCGCAGGCCGCGGAGCTCCCGCCCGCGGAGCTGCGCCGCGCGGCGATGTACGCGCCGAGCCTCGGCGTGGTCGCGCGCACCGCGCTCGGCGAAGGCGCGGCCGGGCTCGCGCGCTTCCAGCTCGAGCTCATGTCGCCGCTCGCGCCGATGCTCGCGCAGACGGCATCCGACGTCGCCGCGGCGCTCGCCGACGCCTCGGGTCCGCTCGCGTTCGAGTGGAAGATGGACGGCGCGCGCGTGCAGGTGCACAAGGCGGGCGACCGGGTGCGGGTCTTCTCGCGCAGCTCGAACGAAGTCACCGACGCCGTGCCGGAGGTCGTCGAGCTGGCGCGCGCGCTGCCCGCGGCGGAGCTCGTGCTCGACGGCGAGGTGCTCGCCTTCGGCAGCACCGGCCGCCCCGAGCCGTTCCAGGTGACGATGCGCCGCTTCGGCCGCAAGCTCGACGTGGCCGCAGCGCGCGCCCGGCTGCCGCTGCGCGCGTTCTTCTTCGACTGCATGCGGCTCGACGGCGCGAGCCTCGCGGACCGCCCGCTGCGCGACCGCTACGCCGCGCTCGACTCCGCCGTCCCGGCCGAGCAGCGTATGGCACGCCTCGTGACCGACTCGCCCAGCGAAGCGCAGGCGTTCTACGCCGCCGCACTCGCCGCCGGTCACGAGGGCGTCATGGCGAAGTCACTCGACGCTCCCTACGAGGCGGGCAACCGCGGTGCCGCGTGGCTCAAGATCAAGCGCGCGCACACGCTCGACCTCGCCGTGATTGCGGCGGAATGGGGCCACGGCCGCCGCAAGGGCAAGCTCTCGAACCTGCACCTGGGCGCGCTCGACCGCGCGAGCGGCGCGTTCGTCATGCTGGGCAAGACGTTCAAGGGACTCACCGACGAGATGCTCGAGTGGCAGACGCGCGAGCTCCTCGCGCGCGAGGTGCGCCGCGCCGGAATCACCGTTCACGTGCGGCCGGAGCTCGTGGTCGAGGTCGCGTTCAGCGACCTGCAGGAGAGCCCGCGCTATCCGGCCGGCCTGGCGCTGCGGCTCGCGCGAGTGAAACGCTACCGCGACGACAAGCGCGCCGACGAAGCCGACGACCTCGAGACGGTGCGCCGCGTATTCGCGGCGCAGAGCGGAAGCGACGCCGGCTAGGGCGCGACTTCGAGCAGGAGCACCCAGTCCGTGTCGCCGCCCTTGTTGTTGCCCGGCGGCTGGAACGGCTGCGCGTCGTTCGTGTTCGCGAACGGCGAGCCCTTGATCTTCGCGAGCGAGCCGCGGCTCGGGTCGTACCACGACGCGTTCACGGGCCCCGACATCTGCGTCAGGTCGACGGTGATCGCGTTCAGCGCAGGGAGATAGGCGATGGCGAGCGCGCCGTCGGGCGTGCGCGCGGCGGTCACGTAGTCGTTCCCGCCCACGCAGTCGCTGTGTACATCGGCGCACGTCGACTCGAACGTGCCGAAGCCGGACGTCACGAGGGCGTGGCCCTGGTCGGGCACCAGATCGAACCAGCGGCGCGGTGCGAAGAGCCGCGACACGAAGCCCATCTGCTGCGAGCCCGGCGTGTTCAGGTGCTTCGGCCAGCCCGCGAGGAACGGCCAGATGAAGCCGTTCCCGTACATCTGGCCCGTCGCGCCGCTGGTGAGCGCCCAATACGCCTGGCGGCGCAGGATGCGCGGCGCGCTCACCGGCGGGTTCGTGGTCCCCGCCTCGAACTCGAAGTCGTAGTTCGACTCGACGAGGAAGGTCGGGATGGCGTTGCCGCGGTTGTAGTCGGTGAGCACCTGCGCGTACGTGGGGAAGTACGTGTACGACGCGTTCAGGTCGATGAGCGGCGCCCACGTCGGGTCGTCGAGCGAGCCGCTCGTGTTGAAGTTGAGCTCGACCGTCTGGAGGTGACCGGGGTCCTGCTCGCGGATGCCCTGCGCGACGGCTTGCACGACGGCGTCCTGGTTCGAATCGCCGTAGTCCTGGAAGTCGTTGCCGCTCATCCAGATGATGTTGTCGAAGCCGCGGTAGCGCTGGCCCACGTACGTGCCCCAGTCGTGCGCGTTGCCGGGGCCGAGGTCGAGCAGGAGCGACGTCGTGATGAGGAAGAAGCCCGTCTCCGCGGGGTCGAGCAGGATCGTGATACCGCGCGACGCGGCCATGCGGATCATGCGGTCGACGCGCGCGAAGTAATCCTCGTTCGGCACGCCGAAGAACTCGCCGTTGGCGAAGGGCAGGATGCCGTCGCTGGTGCTGCCGTCCGCGCGGCCGCCCGTGTACGTGCCGCACAACAAGTTGATCCACAGCACGTTGAAGCCGGCCTTCGCGCGGTTCGCGAAGAAGCTCGCGGCCTCCTTCTCCGTCAAGTTCACGAAGAGCGACTGCGGAGAGTCACCCTGGATCAGAAACGGCTTCTGATTCTGGTCGACGAGATAGCGCGCCGGCGAGCCGGGGCCGACCTGCACGGGATATGCGGGCCCGCCCTTCGGCCCGATGCCCGAATACGAGAACGCGACGAGCTGCACGCCCCACGCGTCGCCGTTCTGGAGCGCGACGACGTGCGCCGAATCCGGCTCGTCGGTGTCGCCGCTGAACGAATCGGCGGTCAGGCTGTTCCGCCCGTGGCCGCGCGCGTGGAAGCCGGGCCCGAAGCGCTTCAGCGCGCCGTCCGCGGCGATGCCCGCGAAGAGGAGCTGACCCGACGCGTGGATCGCGACGGGACCGCTGTCGAGCTCGAGCGAGTCGCCCGACGTGCCGATCGCGGCGTCGAACGGCGCGAGCCGGCTCACGCCCGCGTACTCGTGCACGTACACCGCGACGTTGCCCTGTCCCGTCGAGAACGAGGCGGTGACGGTGTTCGCGCCGGCCCGGGCGTTGCCCGCCCAGAACACCTGGCACTGTGTGGGACCGACCCCCACCGTGGTCGCGCCATCCGTGGCGGGGTGATAGGCGTTCCCCGCGATGTCGCTCACCGAAGCCGTGCCGCCGCCGTCCCACACGACGAACACCACGAGCAAGTTGCCGGCGGTGTTCGGCCGCTTGAACGCGACCCTCATCGGACCGCTCGGCGGCGAGAACGTGGCGCTCCGCGCCTGCACGAAGCTCTTCGAGGCGGCGCCGGCGCTGGCCGCGGGCCAGAGCGCACAGGCGAGCGCGACGACGAGCATCCCCGGGGCGCGGCGGTCCATCACGACAGAGATTCCAGCTCGCGGCGAAACATTCACGGCCAAGTATGCACGCCCGGTGCCGATCCGCGCCGCGGGGCGGTTTCGTCTATGCTGCGCCGCCTGGAGGTCCCCACCCGATGCCGTTCAAGATCCTGGGCGCGAACGTGTCGCCATTCGTGCGCAAGACACGCGCATTCTGCGCAGAGAAGGGAATCGCTTACACACTCGAGCAGGTGAATCCTGCCGCGCCACCCGAGGGCTGGCGCGAGAAGAGCCCGCTCGGGAAGATCCCCGTGCTGGAGCACGACGGGAAGTACGTGAACGACTCCTCGGTCATCTGCGAGTATCTCGAGCGCGTCCGGCCCGAGCCCGCGCTCTATCCGAAGGAACCGTACGACTACGCGCGCGCGCTGTGGCTCGAGGAGTTCATGGACGGCGGCATCGTGCCGCACGCGGGTCCGAACGTGTTCCGCCCGCTCGCGCTCATGCCCGTGCTGACGCGCAAGGACCCGGACGCGGCGGCCATCGCGAACGCGCAGAAGGTGTTCGACGAGCAGCTCGCACCGCTGCTGCAGTACCTGGACGCGCAGCTCGGCAACCACGAGTTCTTCGTCGGCAACACGCTCACGATCGCCGACATCGCCGTCGCGTCGCCGTTCGTGAACCTGCGCCACGCGGGCTTCGGCGCCGACCCCGCCCAGACCCCGAAGCTCGCCGCGTTCGTGGAGCGCATGCACGCGCGGCCGTCGTTCCAGGCGTGCATCGACGAGGAGAAGCCGGTCTTCGGCAAGCGCTGGAAGTAGCGCTCAACCCTGCCACGACGCGAGCGATTCGACCAGGCGCCGCGCGTTCCCGCCGAGGATCGCGCGGCGCTCTGCATCGCTGAGCCCCGGCACCGCGGCGACGAGCGCGTGCGGCGCATCGTGGCCCATGTCGAACGGATAGTCCGTGCCCACGACGACCTGGCTCGCGCCCACCACGTCGACGAGCCGCCGCAGCGCGCTCGGGTCGTACACGAGCGTATCGAAGTAGATCCGGCGCAGCAACTCGCTGGGCTTGTGACTCGCGCCCCGCGCTTCGGGACGCACCGCGAAGCCGTGGTCGCTGCGCGCGACGTACGGCGGCAGGTAGCCGCCGCCGTGCGCGGCGAGGAGCTTCACGCCGGGGTGGCGGTCGAGCGTGCCCGAGAAGATGAGACACGACAGTGCGATCGCAGTCTCGGCGGGGTTGCCGACCAGGTTCGACAGGTAGAAGCGGCTCGTGCGCTCGCCGAGCGACGTGCCGAACGGGTGGATGAACACGAGTGCGCCGAGCTCTTCCGCGCGCGCCCAGAAACGCTCGAGCTTCTCGTCGGCGAGCTCGAGCTCGTTCACCTGCGTGCCGACCTCCACGCCGGCGAGGCCGAGCTCGCGCACGGCGTGCTCGAGCTGCGCGACCGCGAGCTCGGGGTGCTGCAGCGCCGCGTTGCCCAGCCCGCGGAAGCGCGCGGGGTGCGCGGCGCAGGCCGCGGCGATGGCCTCGTTCTGGCTGCGCACGAGCTCGCGCGCGAGGTCGAAGTCGGCCCAGTAGTAGTACTGGTTCGGCGAGGGACTCACGACCTGCACGTCGAGGCCCATGCGGTCCAGGTCCGCGAGGCGCGCGTCGAGGCTGACGAGCTTCGCGCCGATGGCCGGCATCATCACGCGCGCGTTGTGCTCGACCGAGGCGGCGCCCATCGTGCGCAGCTGCGCCTCGTTCTCGGCCTGCTTCTCCGGCCGGCCTGCGACGAGCCGCTCGACCGCGGGCACGAGCAGGTGCCCGTGCAGATCCACCGTGAACGGGCGCTCCGCCATGCCTCACCTTACCGCGTCTGTCGGTGCCGGCGCGGCTCGAACGTCATTCTCACAGGAGGAGTCGAGCGATGTTGACGGCGGACCTGGCAGGCGTGGTCTTCACGGTGGTGGGACTCTTCGCGTGCGTGGCCCTGCCTTCGCGGCGCTCGTCGCGGCGAGGCTCTGGCACAATCGAGTCGTGAGGCGACTCGCTCTCGTCTGCTTCCTCGTCGTCGGCTGCTCGGGCGCCTCGCTCGAGGTGATCCAACCCGTCCAGCGAACGCGCGACATCGAGCTGACGCTCCAGGCCGGGCCCGGCGCGGAAATCACGCGGCGCCGTCTCACCCAGCTGCGCGACCGCGTGAGCGACGCGCTCAGGACTACGAGGACGTGGTGAGCGAAGCCGTTCTCCACGTCTACGATTGCCTCGGTCCGAACCCCTCCGCGCGTGGCACAATCGGGCCGTGAGCCGACTCGTGCCGGGGCTGCTCGTCGCCTGTGTCCTCGGCGCCGCGCTCGGCTGCGCCAGCGCCAAGCTCAAGATCCTGCAGCCGGTCGTGCGGCCGAGCCAGATCACGCTCGTCGTGAAGCGCGGCCCGCACCTGACCGTCTCGGGGAAGCGCCTGCGCGCGCTGCGCAAGCTGGTCAACGAATCGCTCAGCGCCGACGGGCTCCACATCGTGGATCACCTCGGCCCGGGCGTCGCGCAGGTGGTGGGCACGATCGAGCGCGACGACCCCGGCAACCGCACCGTCCGCTTGTTCTTCGGGTTCCTGGGCTTCGGCGGCGGCGAGTTCGCCTCGAACTGGGCCCTCTCCACCCCCGAAGGCGATCCCACGGGCGAATGCGAGGTGCGCGGCAGCGTGTACGTCGCGGGCGACTACGACGACGTGCTCAAGGCTGCGATGCACCGCGTGTCCGAATGCCTGCTCGCTCCGAACCGCTGAGGCCGTGGCACAATCGAGTCATGAGCCGACTCACGCCCAGGAAGCCCGAAGAGCTCTCGCCCGAACAACGCGCGCGCTACGACGAGGTCGCCAAGGTGCGGCCGCCGCGACCCGACGGTCAGATCGGCGGGCCGTTCGATCCGTGGCTGCGCAGCCCCGAGCTGTCGCGCCGCGCGATGGGGCTCGGCGACTTCATCTGGCAGCGCACCACGCTCGAGCGGCGGCTGATCGAGCTGGCCATTCTGGTCACCGGGCGCGCGTGGCGCAGCAACGTGGAGTGGGTCGCGCACGTGCGCTACGCGCGCGAGTTCGGCGTGGCGCAGGAGACCATCGACGACGTGTTCGCGGAGCGCCGCCCCGAGCGCGCGCCCGAGGACGAGCGCCTCGTATACGACGTGTCGCGCGCGCTGCACGCCACGCGCGATCTGCCGCCCGATCTGTACCGTGCTGCCGTCGCGAGCTTCGGCGAGCAGGGGCTCGTCGAGCTCTTGGCGGTGCTCGGCTTCTACACGTTCGTGTCGATGACGTTGAACGCGTTCGACGTACAGGCGCCGGTCGCGACGCAGCCCTTCGCGCGCTAGCCGTGCGCGGGCATCGGGTCCGTCACGCCTTCGGGACGCGTGACGGTCCCGTCGTCCATGCAGACCTGGTAGGCCTCGTGCTGCGCCTCTGCGCCGTCGGTCCGTACGGCTTCGGCCTCCAAGTGGCACGCCTCGTCGGCGGCGAAGGCCTGCGAGCGGAGCTCCTGGTTCTGCACCACGAGCGCGCCCCCGCACCACGCCGTCAGGAGGATCCAGGGGCCCGCCATGAGAAACCAGCCGATCGCATTCTCGAGGAGGGACGGTTTGGGGAACATTCGCTTGGTTCCAGCAAGCGCCGTGCCCGCGATTTCGGTAAGAATTTCAGAGCTGGAGGGGCGAATGACTCGCAAGGGGATGCTCGTGTGTCTCGCGGCCGCTGCGCTGAGCGCGTGCGCGAGTGCCGATCTCGAGGTCATGCAGGCGGTCCAGCCCCCCGCGCGGGAGGTCACGCTCACGATCGACGCCTCGACACCCGCCGTGACGCCCGCGCAGGTGTCGCAGTTCCGCACCCAGCTCACGTCGCGCCTCGCGGGTGAAGGCGTGTCGGTCGTGCCCACGGCGGGGCCGAACACGGCGCAGGTGCACGGCACCGTCGACCACTACGACCGCGGCAACCGCGCGCTCCGGTACTTTGTACCCTTCGCCGGCGAGGGCACTTTCGACTCGTCTTGGCACGTCGCCGACGCCAGTGGCAACGAGATCGGCCACTGCCGCGTGCATGGCAGCATCATGACGGGCGCCTGGGGCGGCAGCTACGAGGACGTGCTCGACGAGGTGGCGAAGCGCGTCGCCGGCTGCCTGTTGAACGAGCCGAAGCGATGAACGCGCTGGCGCGAATCGGGGGGCTCGCTCTGCTCGCGTCCGGCGGCGGCTGCGCCACGATGTTTCACGGCACCACGCAGACGATCCACTTCGAGAGCAAGCCCGCGGGCGCGAAGCTGACCGACGTGGTGTCGGGGGACACGTGGACCCTGCCCGCCGAAGTCACGCTCTGGCGCCGGCGCCACCACCAGCTGATTGCGGAGCTCGAGGGCTACCGCACCGAGCAGGTCTACATGACGCGCGAAATGCCGCTGTACTGGTGGGAGCTCGACGCGCTCACGGTCGGCGTGGGCGCGATCGTCGACGGGCTGTCGGGCGGCTTCTACGAGCTGGGGCCCGATCCAGTGATCATCGTGATGGAGCCGCTCGCGGCCGGGCCCGCACCCGCAGCCGCCGCACCCACGCCGTGAGCGAGCTCGGCGCAGCTCCAGGGAGAGCGCCGCGCCGAATCACTCAGTGACAGGCCGGCTTGGCGCTCGGGCCGATCTCGTACTTGTCGTGGTGCTTCACCCAGTCGGCGAGCGACTTCGTCGGACCGTTGTCCTCATCGCGGCCGAGGGGCGTGATGTCGAGACACGCGTACGTGACGAGCACGTTCTCGCCCCCGCGCGCGTAGCTCGAGTACGTGTGGAACACGTCGCCGGCGTCGTCCTTGAAGAAGACGCTGGTGCCCTGCAGCTCCTCGGTCGGGTACGGGAGCGGCTGCTCCTCGAAGTTGTAGAACACGCGGCCGCGCGCGAGCTCTTCCTTCGTGAACGACACGTGGAAGTCGAAGTTGAAGTCGCTGCCGTACGACGACAGCCACTTGAAGCGCCAGCCCATGCGCTTCTGGAAGCGCTCGATGTCCTCGAGCGGCGCGCGCGACACCGCCACGTAGCTGACGTCGCGCTGCAACAGGTGCGGCAGCGCGGCGTCGACGTGGTCGGCGCCGAACGAGCAGCCGACGCAGCCCTCGGCCCAGCCCGGGCCGAACATGAAGTGATTCACGATGAGCTGGCGCCGGCCGGCGAACAGCTCGCCGAGCGTCTCCTTTCCGTTCGGGCCGTCGAACGTGTAGGTCTTGTCGAGCTTCACCCACGGCAGCCGGCGGCGCTCGGCGGCGAGCTCCTCCTGCAGCCGGGTGAGCCGCTTCTCGTTCGCGAGGTGCGCGCGTCGCGCCTCGAGCCACTCTTCGCGCGAAACGATCGGGGGCCGGGTCATGGTCGGTCTCCTTCGGGTTCGGGGTGGGAGTCGGGTTGCATGCGGAGCTGGAAGTCGGGCTCGGCGTCCGCGTTCGGGCGCCGGCGGATCAGCGCGAGCGCGCCGAGGCCGCCCGCGCCGGCCGAGCCGGCGAGGAGCCACGTCGCAGCTGCTGCGGTCGCACAGACTGGGCACATGGTTCGTTCCTCCTGACGAGAAGACGAACGAGCGCGGGCGGATCCGACAGCCCTGGCGCCGGGATCCGGTACGCCGAAGCCCGCGTTCCAATCGGGTAGATTGGATCGGGCGGGGAGGACGTAACCGGAGTGCATGGCCGAGCGTAGGACGGACAGCACCGACGCCGAGCGCGGGGCCTGGATGGCGGCCGCACAAGCCGGGGATCGGGACGCGTACGAGTCGCTCCTGCTCGCGCTCCTCCCGGTGCTCCGGGCGTTCGTCGGCCGCCGCGGCGTGGACGCGAGCGCGGTCGAGGACGTCGTGCAGGAGATCCTGCTGTTGATCCACCGGGCGAGACACACGTGGCAACCCGGGCGCCCGTTCGACCCGTGGATGTGGGCGATCGCGGCGAACGCCACGATCGACGCGCTGCGCCGGCAAACGCGCGAGCGCGCCCGCATCGACCGCGGTCGCGAGCTGCCGGACGAAGCGTCGGGCGACGCTTCCGACCCCGAGCGCGCGTTCCTCGCGCGTCAGCTCTCGCCCCCACTGCGCGACGCGCTGGACAAGCTGCCGCAAGCCCAGCGCGAAGCGGTGCAGCTCCTCTACGTGGAAGGACTGTCCGTGGCCGTCGCCGCAGAGCGCGCGGGGGTGACTGCATCGGCACTGAAGGTCCGCGCGCACCGCGGCTCGCGTGCACTGCGCGCGGCGCTGGGCGGAGACGCGCCTTGAGCCGCGAGACCACACCGGAGCGCTTGATCGCGCGTCTCAGCGACGAGCTCGCGCCGGTGCGCCCGTTGGCGGCGCTCCGTCGCCAGGTGCTCGCTGTCGCGGCGACGGGCGCGCTGTGTGCGCTCGGGGTGGCGCTCTGGCTCGGCTTGCATCCCTTCGACGTCCTCTCCCGCGGAGCGTTCTCGGCCGCGCTCGCCGGAGCGCTCGCCCTCGTGGCGGGTGGCGGGGTGCTGCTCGCACTCGCCGCGCGGATCCCGGGCCGAGAGCCGCTCGCGAAGGCCGCCGGCGCGGGCGCAGTCGTCGGTCTCGCCGTCGTGGCCGCTCTCTGCCTCGTCGCCGCCGCAAGCCGAGGCGTCGGCAGCGCGGACCCGCTGGTCCCGTGCAGCGAGCGCTCGCTCTTCCTGGCGCTGCCCATCGCGCTCTGCGTCGGCGCGCTCGCGCTGCGCGGCGCACCATGGCGGCCCGGCATCACCGGTCTCGCCGCGGCGGTCGGTGCGAGCGCCGCCGGCGGGCTGCTGATCCACCTGAGCTGCCCGTCGCCGAGCCTGTGGCACTGGCTCATCGCGCACGCTCTGGCGCCGCTCCTCGTCGGTACACTCGGCGGTGTCGGTCTGGCGGCCTTCTTCAGGCGCGCGGCCGCTTCAGCGCACGAGTAGGCCGTCGGCGAGCCAGCCCGCGACGAAGCCTGCGGCCGTGGCCGGCTCGAGCTTCTCGCACACCGTGCCGAAGGTCTCGCCCGCGGCCAAGGCGCGCAGCGCGCGGAGCTCCACCGCCGAGATCTCGCGACACTGCGCCTGCTCTCCGACCCGGAAGACGCGCAAGTGAGTGGGCGCGCGCTCGATCACGGGCGGGTCGCTCTCTTCGCGCCACACGCGCTGCACCGGCCAGGAGAGCGACAGGAGTCGGAGCGCAGGGCTCGGCGCGAACTGCAGCTCCGGCCACTCCTCCGGGGCGAGCTCCGCCAGGTCCTCGCGGCGCAGCACGACGGAGTCCGCCGCGAAGAACGCCTCGACGAGCGCCCACTCGAGCCGCGCCAGGTCCGGCGCGAACGGGCACACGCGCGCGAAGATCTCCGCGAACGGCTCGGTCTCCAAGTGCGCCACGAGGCGTGCGCCCGCGTGTCGGATCGACGGGCGCGTCGGCGGCTCCATCATCAGGTACGTCTTCACCAGGTCGTGGAACGCGCCGGCGCCGAGCACGCGCGCGAGCGCCGGGTAGTCCTCGCGCAGCGCGTCGTGCAGGCGCGCGAAGTACGCGTTCGAATAGACGGAGAGCCGCGCGAGCGCGCTCACGCCGCAGTCGCCGCGCACCAGCGCGCCGAGCGCGCTGCCGGCCGCGTCGCCGTCGCCGGCGAGCGCCTCTTCGACGCCGCTAGGCTCGCAGATCAGCCGCGCGAGCCGGCTCTGCACGCCGCACAGCCACGCGCTCCCGCTCGTCTCCATCGAAGCCTCTCTTCGGCGCCACGCGCTCGAGGATCCCGCGCGCTCGCTGCGCTTCCGCGACCAGGACCTCGAGCTCGGGAATCCGATCGTCCCACTCGATCGAGGTCGACACCGCGCCGAAGCGGCGCACCGCCGACTCGAACAAGCTCCACACCTCGGGGCACACCGCGTGATCGTGCGTATCGATGAGCAACGCATCCTGCCGCGAATGACCCGCGAGGTGCATCTGGAACACACGCTCGCGCGGGATCGCTGCGAGATAGGCCTCCGCGTCGAACCCGTGGTTGTGCGCGCTCACGAACACGTTGTTCACATCCAGCAGGATCCCGCAGTCGGCCTCTTCCGCGATGCGCGCCAGGAACTCGCACTCCGGTAGCGCATCGGCCCGGTACGCGAAGTACGACGACACGTTCTCGAGCGCAATCCGCCGGCCGAGCCGGTCCTGCACGCGGCGCACGCGCTCGACCACGTGGGCGAGCGCCGCCTCCGTGTACGGCAGCGGCAGGAGGTCGTGCAGGTTCCGACCCGCGACGCCGGTCCAGCACAGGTGATCCGACAGCCACGCCGGCTCGAAGCGCCTGGCCAACGAAGCGAGCTCGCCCAGGTAGCCGGCGTCGAGCGAGTCGGCCGAGCCGACGTTCAGCGACACTCCGTGCAGCACGACCGGAAAGCGCGCGCGCACCTGGTCCAGCACGCGCAGCGGCCGCCCACCGTCGACCATGTAGTTCTCCGAGATCGCCTCGAAGAAATCGACGCCGAGCTGCGCCGGATCCGACGCCGCGAGAATTCGCGCGTAGTGCGCTGGACGCAGCCCGATGCCCACACCGAGATAGGGCGCGTCCTTCACGCGCGCGCGACCGAACGCGCGCCCGCCGCGCGCAGCAAGAGGCCGTCGAGCGAGATCGGTCCGCCACCCGCGAGCGCGAGCCACACGAGCAGCACGACGAACAAGAACTCCTCGCGGCCGAGCAAGTCGACGGGCCCGTCGAGCTCCGGCCAGATCGCGGTCGCGATCGCGACGCCCATCGTCCCGATCAGCGGCAGCGCCACCCCGCGCGTGAGCAGCCCCAACGCGAGCAACGTGCCGCAGCTGAATTCGGTCA
>Ga0335077_10003256_pt1 | contig 19551 bp, 18 predicted proteins | sample Lox_Sample_31_FD_207151 | JGI IMG/M metagenome (GOLD analysis project Ga0335077, IMG submission 207151) | Soil microbial communities from Loxahatchee National Wildlife Refuge, Florida, United States - Lox_Sample_3.1 | ecosystem: Environmental > Terrestrial > Soil > Wetlands | place: USA...
TTCCTGCTCATCCGGGCAATCCGTCTCCGGTCACGTCGTAGTGTGATACCGGTCACATTCGCTCTGTCCGTGCGCATGCAAAGCTGATCTGCGACTAATATGAGGTAGGAGAGGAGAATTCGATGAAACGGTGGGCGTTCATGTGTGGGGTCATGGTGCTGTTTGCAGGAATCGCATCCGCCCAGGTCGAAGCTCCGAAGGCTGAAGTCTTCGGCGGTTATTCGTTCATCCACGGGAGCTACTTTGGGCAGGGCTACAACTTCAACGGCGGCGGCGGCTCCATCTCGTACAACCCGAACCATTGGCTCGGACTCGTCGGCGACTTCGGCGGCAACCACTGGAGCGATTTCGGCGTCGACGCCAACGTGATCACTTACCTGTTCGGTCCCAAGATCACGTACCGGGCAAATAAGTTCACCCCATTCGCTCAGGTACTTTTCGGCGGAGCGCGCATCTCGGGCTCCGTGCTTACTTGCGTGGGAGCGCGGGTGCATCCCCAGGACGGCTGCGTAACGTCCGGTTCCGAAAATGCCTTCGCCATGACGTTTGGCGGCGGTCTCGACTATAACGCCACCACTCACATCGGTATTCGACTGGCGCAGGCGGAGTATCTGATGACTCGATTCCAGGGCCTCGGCTCAAGCGGCGGTGACACGCAGAACAACGTCCGCTTCGAAACGGGCATTGTGTTCCGCTGGTAGTAGGATGAAAGCCTCACGATCGATCCGGGCCGGCGGCCTCCCGTCGGCCCGCTTCAATCTTCCCCGTTCGCCGCTTCAATTCCCGACAACAAAGAAGTGGCCGTCGTTCTGCGTATAGATCTTTCCATCCGCGCCGATCGATAGCGGCGTGTACGCGGCGCCCAGCGCGAGATTCAGGAACAGCATACCTCCAAGCTGACCCGACGCTTGCTGCAACACATAAACGTTGCCGTCTTCGCTGGTCGCATACACCGTGCCGTTGGCATCCACGGCCGGCATATTGATGCACCATTCGAATCCGTTCGGATTCGTGGTGCTGCACGTAACGGACCCGTCCGAGCCGCGCGTGCAGCTCTGCGTGTTCGTATTCTGATACTGCCACTCGATATTCAGGCTCGGATCGAGTTGCGTGATGTAGTACGGTCCTGCGGGTAGCGATTGGCAGATCGAGCTGTTGAGGTTGCAGTAGAGGCCCGTGTCGTAGTGGTTGTCCTTCAGCACGATCGAATAGGTTCCGCCGTGGGAATACACGGCTGCGGTGGAGTCCCATCCGAAATCGTACGCCCCGGTAAAAACTCCGCTGGCGTCGAACTTGAACAGGTGCCCTCGGAAGGCATTGTAATTCGTCATCGCCCCGAAGATCACCGAGCCGTCCGGCAAGGCGGTGGGTGACGACGAAGCAATGTCGAGAATCGAGCCGGAGCCGAGCGCGTTCGTCGTCGGATCGACGCCCACGTTGGCGCCGAACCGGCAGGCATTCGGAGTATTGTTCGCCGAGCTCCCGATCGGGACAAGTACGCCGCATCCGTCGTTCAACAGAAGCTGAAGCGAGGCGGCCCATTTCGCCCCCGAAAAATCGGACTTCACGGCGATTAGATACGCCTGCATGCCGTCGAAGTGGGCGCGGCTGGCGGTGAAGATCGTTCCGTCCGCGCCGATCGCCGGAGCGATGTTCAGTCCGGGGCGCTGCGAGCCGCAAAGGACGGTGGGCGGCGTGTTCGTGGTGCCGATAAAATTCGACGGCGGCCACGGCAGCGTCCCAGAGCCGGAAAACTTGCCGGGGCACGTGGTCGCGGTTCCCGCCGGCGCGCCGGGAACGAGCGCGGCGAAAGAAAGCGGCGGCGGCGATGTGTCCGCGGAGGTGATCTTGACCAGCCACGCGCCCTTCACGTCATTCACCCAGGGATCGCCGCCTGTGAGATCGATCTCGATCGCGTTGTAATAGATGTTGCCCGAGGAATCCGCGGAGAGCGGGCCCGCGACATACGTATTCGCGGCCGTGACGTTCATCCCGGCGAATGGATTGATATTCCCCACCGCCGCTCCGTTCGCTTTGTTGACCTTCCACACCGTGCCGCCCGCGCCCGGCACGTAGAGGAAGCCGTTCGCGTCCACGGCGTGAAACACAGGCTCCCACCCGTTCAGCCCTGAGCCGTTGGGCTCCGGCTTCCAGTCGCTGGAAAAGCCCCAGACTTGCACGAGCTGGCCGTTCATCCAAGTGAATCGCGCCTCGTTCCACTGTTCGGTTGACCACGTGTTCGGCCCGCAGGCTGCTCCGTTGGTCCAGGCTCCGGGCGAGCCGCACGAATTGTACGTGCCGCTCTTCGTCATCATGTACACGTCGTTGCCGTCGGTGATCGGCGCCTGATAGTGAACGGTGAGATCTCCGTCGCCGCTGCCGGCGGATTCGGCTTGCTCCTTCTTTACGAACGGGTCATACACGATATCGGCAAGCTGATGCGCCACGCTCTGTCCGGCGATGCCGACCATTCCGGTGTGTTGCGGGTTCGCTCCCCACTGCGACCACACAGGCGCGTTCGATGGGGCGAGCGCCACCACGAAAGTGACTGTCAACGTGGCGGGCGTGGCCTGCGCTCCATTGCCGGCGATCGTGACGTGCCCGGTGTACGTGTTGGAAGCCAGGCTGCCGAGCGCAGCGGAAACATGGATCGTCTGCGGCGCGGTTCCGCTGCCCGGGCTGACTGTGAGCCACGCTGCGTCGCTCATCGCGGTAAACGCCGACGCGCCGGCCGTGCCCGTCACGCTGACATTCACGGGAGCCGGATCGAGGCCGGTGCCCGCCGAGGCGCCAAACAACAGAGCCGTTTGCGAAAGAGCGAACGAAGGCTGCCCGCCCGTGCCTCCGGCTCCGCCTCCGCCGCACGCCGCGAGCGTCAGGCAAAACACCAACAACATTCCCCCCATGGATTTGTTCACTGTCATCCCGGTGAATCCTCGAGCGCCGTGCTTCGCCGCCGGCTGCGTTCCCAGACATTGTAACCAAAACATTCGAACTGTTCGGAAATCAATCACGCGGCGCCGGACAGACCAGGCCGCGCCGAACCCCACAGGATTGCTTTTTCTTCAGCGACGTTCGCGATACTTCCACGTCTCCGGAAGAATTGTGATAGTCTCTCCCGCCATATACCTCGAGTGCATTCAACTCGAGGGATTGGGGTTAGCCATGAACGCACCTGTCCCGGGAAGTTGCCGCAGGGCTCGGTGTGCGAATTCCATTCCGGCCGCGCTGGCGGCCGAACAACTCTGCCTCGATCATTTTCTCGACGAAGCGTTTCTTCGCACGGATCACACCTTCGATCGCGCCCGCGAGGGACGCTCGATGAGTCCGGGCGATCTGGAATGGCTTCTGGCGGACGCGCTCGCCATCGTAAAGAATCTCGAAGCGGACGCGGGCGAGCCCAATCCCGAGCAGCGCGACCGCATGCTCGAGTTGCTTTTGATCCTCGCGAACCTCCACGAATACGTGGCGCACCATTCGATCCGCCTGGACCGCCGCGCGTAGGGCCGCCCATCGGGTGCTCTTGCGAAAGCGTCAATACCCCCGACGTGCCTCAGCCTTGCATTTCCTCAAAAGCCCCTTCAATCTGAGAGTGCGTTCTCGCACAGCCCAGCATGCCCGACGAAAAGAAAATCGATCCTTTCAAGCCGCAGGCGCCCAGCATTCCCGGCGTCTCGCACAGCGAGGAGAAGCCGCAACCCGAACCTCCTCCTCCGCCTGAATTTCCCGAAGCGCCGAAAAAAGAATCCGCGCCGCCCTACTTGTGGACCGCGCTCGCGGGCTTGGCGGCGCTATTCACCGTCGCCGGGCTGCTTTACTGGAGCCGAAGCTCCTCTCCCAAACCAAAAGTGCAAGACGCCGACGCCATCGCAGCCCCCGCTCCCGCCACCGAGGAATCGTCCAAGCCCGACCGGAACCTGCCTGTCGCGCCCGGGACCGTGGCCACCACGGACGAGCTGGCGAAGGCGTGGTCCTCGAAACGATTCTTGTTTCGCGACCCGCTGACTTCCCAATCCATTCCCGCGATCGTGGTGCGGCTTCCGCACGGAGACTACTGGGGATTCTCGCTGCGTGAACCCTACGGCACCTGCGAACTCGAATTCGTAACCGATCTTCAGAAACTGCAATCGGAGTATCACTTCAGCGCCGATCATCCGATGGTCGGCAACCCTTGCAGCCACTCCGTGTACGATTTGCTCCGTTATGGCGGAGGCTCCACGAACGACGATCTCGTCCGCGGCGTCATCGTGCAAGGCACCGGCATCCGCCCGCCGATGGCGATTGAAATTCGCGCCGAAGGCACCAAGGTGATCGCGGCGCGGATGGAGTAGCACGAAGCAACTGAGCGGCAATCCTCCGAGTACGAAAACACGGACGCCACTCCCTCGCTCCCAGCGAAGCGAGAAAGTGGCGCCGGTACGAATGTTGCCTGCGAGCCTAGTCGGCCGGCAGCTGTTCGACGGTACGAGCCACCAGCACGGGACCTCCCGCCGAAGAATCCACCAGCACGAATCCCACGACGCGCAGCGGGATCGCTTGCGCGCCCGTGAGACCCGATAGCCCGCTCAGGTTGATGAAGAGCGTGGCGTTCGTGGTCAGCACGGTAAGCGGATTCGGCAGCAGGATTCCGGCTGTCGATTGATCGGTCAATTGGAAGCTGCCCGCGTTGCCGGACTGCACGACCGTGCTCCCGGGCACCCACGCGCCGCCCTGCCCCTGCCTGCGCAACACCACTCGGTGCACGGTCAGCGTGGACACGCCGTTCGTGGTGACGAGCTTGCCTCCGACATCCACCACCTGCCCGGCCGCGAGCGCGGAGTTGTTGAAGAGCAGCGCCGTGATCGGATTGTTGATGTTCGCGATTTTGTACCTCTCGGTTCCATCCAGGGTGAGCGTTTCGATTTGCCCGTCCTGAATGCCCGCGATATCGGGCAATTCGGCGCGGACGTAGAGGTCGGCTGCGGTCGCCGGGCCGGACGCCGGACGAATGCTTGTGAATAATCCGGCCAGCGCGAATTTGTCGTCCGACACCACTTCGATTTCGGACGCGTCGATGTCGTGCGTCACCGGATTGAGCTGGCCCGAGACTTCCACGATCGTGTTCGTCGTGAAGGAGCTGACCGGCTCGCTTGGATCGTCCAGCACCGTGCTGTCATTCGTATCGACAGTCCAGTGCCGCCCCTTCGGCCCCTGAATGGTGAAGGAATTGTCTCCGTTCACGCCGACGACGCCCCCATGGAAGTCGTCGATCGAGACATTGGCGTCGTCCGCAGCCAGCAGCTGCATGTGGAACACCGGGTCGACCGCCCCGTTCACCTGGCCGTTCGTGGTTTGGAGCGACTGGCGCAAGTCGAATTCCATGCGCAAGCCGACCAGTTGAGCGTCGCTCAGCACGAACGGGTTCGTAAACGTCACCATGACCGACGACTGCGAAAGCGTGCCATTGATCGTGTTGACTGCGGGAGGATTCTGAGTCGTGTCGATGAAACCGATCACTGGATTCGCAATCGTCACCGTCGCGGACACATACGTTCCTGTCGGCACGGCGTTCAGGTCCAGAAGCTGATGCAAGCCGCTCAGTTGCGCGAAATCTACCACTTGCGGAGTGGTCAGCACCGGCACGTCGGTGGTGCCGTTGTTTATAGTCACGGAATTGACCAGAATCTGGCACGAAATCACTGCCGGCAGCGGGGCGTCCGTGCCAACCGTGAAGACCGAGGCCTGATCGGAAGATCCGGGATTGCCGGCGGAAGTCGATCCGCCGCAACTGCTGAGGCCCGATACGGCGAGAAGCGCAAGGAACACACCCGTAGCTTTGAGATTCCCCATGCCAATTCTCCTTATCCGAATATGTATGACTGCCGTCAGCCGAAGACACCGTTCGGCTGCTTACGGTGAAACCCGCCGCCCCAAAAAAAGTTTCGAGGAATTCGCGCCGGCTGCTCGCTGCGCGCGGACAGCCCTTAGAGACGGCGCGGCATCGTAGTAGACTGAGTCGCGTGGCCCCGGAAAAACCGCCCGTTGCGGAGCGGCCGGAGCCGGCGACAGCCCAAAGGAGAAAGCGAAATGCGCGAGAGATCGATCCTCTCGATCGCGGTGCTTGCCATCGCGCTCGCAGCCGGTTGCAGCTCGAAGCCGGATGATGCGGCGCTCGTCACCAACATCAAGTCGCAGATGTTTTCCGATCAGCAGCTCAAGGCAGCAAGCCTCCAGGTGACATCCGACAACGGCCAGGTCACGCTCGCCGGCACCGTGCCGAGCGACGCGGCGCGCCTCGATGCGTACAAGATCGCCACGCAGACTCCCGGCGTCACGAAAGTGAATGACCAGATGACGGTGGAAGCCGCGCAGCAACCCGAGCCCGCAGCTGCGCCCGCTCCGGCTCCCGCGCGCGCGCCGTCACGCAAAGCGCACATGAAGAAGCATGAAGTTGCGCCGGACAATACGATCACCGCAGCCAACGCTCCCGCGCCGGAACTCCCGCCGCCTCCGGCCGCTCCTCCGGCGCAGCAGCCAGTCGTGGCTCCGGCCCCGCCGCCACCACCGCCGCCTCAGCCCAGGCAAGTGGAGGTGCCGGCGGGTTCGACCGTCACGATTCGCATGATCGACGCAGTGGATTCTTCGGTGAACCATCCCGGCGAAATCTTCCACGCGTCACTCGAAGCTCCCATCGTGGTGGACAATGAAGTCGTGGTTTCGAAAGGTGCGGACATTTACGTGCGCCTGGTGGCCGCGAACTCCGCGGGAAAATATACCGGCAAGAGCGAACTGCATCTCGAGCTCGTCAAACTGGAATTTCGCGGGCAGTCGTATCCGCTGGTGAGCAGCACGTATTCGATGGAGGGCGACTCTCGCGGCAAGAACACGGCTGAAAAAGTTGGCGGCGGCGCGGCGCTCGGCGCGATCATCGGCGCTCTGGCCGGCGGCGGAAAAGGCGCCGCGATCGGAGCAGGCGTTGGCGGCGCCGGCGGCGGAGTCTATCAGGGCGTCACCCACGGCAAGCAGGTGAGAATCCCTTCCGAAACGAAGCTGGATTTCCAGCTCGATCAGCCTGTGATCGTCACCGTGAAGCCGCGGTCCGCCCCGGCGACAGAGTAGTCGGCAACAAAGATTTCACGCGGCGGGAATCGGAGAAGCAATCCGGTTCCCGCCGTTTTTGTTTTCGCGCCGCCTCTCCCGAGCCGGCGAAAATCGTGTGGATGGCTTCCCGCGCAAGTGCTACGCTAGCGGCCTCGTGGGCGGCGGTTGCGGCGAAGTTCAGTGTCGTCTTTTCGTTAAGCGCAAGAGTGATTCTTCAGCCGCCGAATTGTTTGCCGGGGCGTATTGGCAGCGCAGGGTTCAAGGACTTCCTGCATGAAGATTCTGGGTTTTCTTCTCCTTCTGGCCGGTTGGGCCATCGTGATCGCGGCGGTCGCGTTGCTGGTTGTGGAGGCGCCGCGCACCGCCTTTGTGCTTGCCGGCATCGGCGTGGAAATCGTCGGCCTGGTGCTGGTGATCCGCGCGCATCCGGCGCGTCGAGGTGAGCACGAGTGACGCCCTCGCCCGCTCCCACCGACCTCGCTGCGGCCCTCTGCGTCGTCCTGATTTTCCTCGTTCCCTGCGCCGCCGCCGGGCTTGCACTGATCAATACGGGGCTCGGGCGTTCGCGCAGCGCGTCGCATTTGATGATGTCCTCGCTGTGCGTCCTTGCGATCGCCGCCGTCGTGTACTGCGTCTGCGGATTCGCCTGGCAGGGTTACATCGGCGGACCGTCGCACAGCATAAGCCTCGCAGGCAAAAGCTGGGACTGGATCGGAGCGGCGCCGTTTTTTCTGCGCCATCTGACGCTCGCAGACTCGCCCGCATCGCTCGCGGCATTGCTCGGAATGTTCAGCGTCGGCCTAGCGGCTTTGATACCGCTCGGCAGCGGAGCCGACCGCTGGCGCCTGGGAGCGTGCTGCGGCTCCACGGTTCTGCTCGCCGGATGGACGTATCCGCTGTTCGCGCACTGGGTGTGGGGCGGCGGCTGGCTCGCGCAGCTCGGCGCGAATTACGGGCTGGGACAGGGTTTTGTGGACTCGGGAGGCGCAAGCACGATTCAAGCGGTCGGCGGATTGACCGCTCTTTCCGTCGCCTGGATTCTCGGCGCGCGCCACGGCAAGTATGCGCACGACGGAATGCCGAGCGCGATTCCCGGCCACAACGGCGTCTTCGTGTTGTTCGGCTGCTTGCTGGCGCTCGTGGGATGGCTGGGCTTGAATTCCGCTGGCGCGATCCTGTTCAACGGCGCGCAGCCGGGCGTCGTGGCATTGGTCGCCATCAACACCACGTTGACCGCGGCAATGTCCGGACTAATGGCCGCGGCGATCACGCACACGCGCTTCGGCAAGCCGGACGCTTCGCTCACCGCCAACGGCTGGATTGGCGGGCTCGCGGCCAGCAGCGCAGGCTGCGCGTTTGTGAATCCGGCAGCAGCGGCTGCGATCGGGCTCCTGGCGGGAATTTTGGTCACGCTGTCCGTTGAATGGTTCGAATTGCGAATGTCCGTGGACGATCCGGGCGGCTCGATTTCGGCGCATGCGATGGGCGGGCTATGGGGCGTGCTGTCAGTCGGAATATTTGCGGGGGTCGGCGCCGGTGGTCATTCGGGCCAGTGGCTCGCCCAACTCGTTGGCATCGCGACGCTAATCGGTTTCGTACTGCCGCTGACCTACGGATTGAACTGGCTGCTCGATCGCGTTTACCCGCAACGCGTCTCTGCCGAGGGTGAACGTCAGGGCATGGACCTCTACGAACTCGGCGCGGGCGCCTACCCCGAGTTCATCACTCACAGCGAGGAATTCACGGAGCGGTAGTTTCGTTTTCGTTTCGAATCCAAATCAGCGGCCCGAGCCCTCGGTCCAACCGTTGCCCAGCCCGTAAGGAATCGTGACGAACGGCGCCGCCTCCACTTCGTGGATCAGCCCGCCGCGAATTCCGAATGTCTCCATGGTCACCAGATTTTGCAGCATTCCGGGAGGCGCATCCGGCGCAGCGCCGCGCCTGGTTCCGTCGTGGACGAACAACGGGAACGTCGCTACCAATCCCTTTTGTTCGTCGATGATCAGCGCCCTGCGCGGCCGGATGTGCTTCATGTACGCGAACGTCTTGCTGTCGATCTGCTGCTTGCACGTCATCATGCTGAACTTGAGCTGCGCCTTGCCCTGCTCCGTGTCCGGATTCGGGAGCATCGGCGCAGGCATCATCCGGCCTCCCGGCGGCGGATTGTTCACCGTCTGGTAGCCGTTTTCGTGCCGCACGCAGTCGTCGGCAAACGCCGCGATGCTGCCGTCATCGCCCTCGAGCGCGTCGAAATACGAGTTGGCGGCACGCAGCATCACCTCCCGCGAAGTCCTCTGCGCGGCGGGCACGTCGTTCACGAGCGTCTCCCGGGGCGTTGTCAGCAGCGGGATGGCGGCCGGATCGACGTTTCCGGCCCAGAGTTGCTCGATCTCCAGAATCTTGCCGCGATCGATCTTCAAGCGCACCGCCACCAGCGTGTCCCGCCCTTGCACTTTCAGGCGCATCTGTTCGGCCACCTGGCCAGCGACGGGATCGGCGATGTAAATCTTGAAGCTCGTCGGCTCCACGTGCGATCGCCACAGCACTCCTTCGCCGACGTCCATCTGCCCGGTGTTCTCGGTCATGCGCACGTCCAGCGCGAGCGGCGGGACAGCCTTGGGATCGTGCTTGAAGATCGCGTTCATGTAGCCGTCCATGATCCCAACCAGGCATGCGCGGTCGCACTCCTTGATGGCGGCGGGGTTCCACGCGGGCGCGGGATTCGGTTGTTGCGCTGTCTGGGCCGCGGCGATCCGTGCGTCGAGTATCGCGATGGCGAAATAACATACGACGGCAATCGAAAAAAGGAACTTCGTCATCGGAGCGCCCTCCCGCGAAATCGACCTTGAGCGTTTCACTGCCGGACGGGGCGCCACGATAACGCGCCGGAAGTTGCGCGTCAACGCCTGCATGATCGCACCGGAGAGCTTATGCGAGCCGAAGTCGAGAGCGCTCTCGCTGAGTTCGCAATCTGCGACATCGCACTTGACGGCTTCGCATTTTGCGAATTTAATGGAGGCAGTGCACGTCATCAGCCGAAGGAAGCTGCTCGAAGCAGCAAGGAGGCATGCCAATCTCGGCGAGCCTCTGGATGTCTGGTATCGGATCGCGAAGAAGGCCGAGTGGGAGAACCTGATGGACGTGAGGCGAATGTTCCCGACAGCCGACGCGGCCGGGGAGTACACTGTCTTCAACATCAAGGGCAACACGTGCCGGCTGGTCACGGAGATCAACTATCGAACGGGAAGAATCTTTCTGCGCCACGTGCTGACGCATGCGGAGTACAGCAAAGGAGATTGGAAGAAATGAGCACGCTGACTGTGAGCCGGGAATACAGCGCACTTATCGCAAAGATTCCTCCAAAGGTAATCCGCACGGAGAAGGAAAACGAAAGGTACACGGAGGTCCTTCGCGATCTCGACCGGCGCGGCAAGAGCCTAACACTCGCCGAAAAGGAGCTCTCGGAACTTCTGACGCTTCTGATCGAGGACTTCGAGGAGAGACATTATCGGCTTCCTCGAGCGAAGCCGGTCGGTGTTTTGCGCTTCCTGATGGACCAGCACGGACTCAGACAGAAGGACCTCGTGGAAGTGTTCGGGACGCCGAGCATCGTGTCGGAAATCTTGAGCGGTCAGCGGGAGCTTAACAAGGATCAGATCAAGCGCCTGAGCGACCGATTTCACGTGTCGCCGGAAGTGTTCTTCTAGCGCGCGGTATTCGCGGAGCGGGGCCGCGGCGCTCGCGACCCAGCTCCGTAGCGGACTACAAGTTGAAACTCGATCAAGATGTAGGGCGTCATAACAGGGTGGGCGAATCGTCATGAATAGGCGGAAGCTACTGTCTTTGCTCGGGCTGTCTCCTGCGCTGCTGGCCGAGACTCGCGCCGCAGCGCAGCAGAAATCGGCAGGCAAAGCAGCTGCCCCGAACGCTGGTGCGGGCAAAATCACCACCGTCAATCCGAAGGGCACTCCCCCTCCGATTCAGCTCATTCCGATGGCGCCCCGCCTCGACACGCTCGACGGCAAGACGGTCTATCTCGTCGACACGGGTTTTCATGGCTCGGACGTGCTCCTGCATCAGGTGGAAGCCTGGTTCGGCAGGAACATGCCGAGCGTCACCACCGTGTTCAGGCGAAAAGCCGGCCCCTACGCGGAAGATGACCCGAAGCTCTGGAAGGAGATCAAGGACAAGGGCAACGCGGTCATCATGGCCGTCGGCCATTGAAGCACCTGCACCCCAGCGACCGTCGGTCACTGCATCACGACTGAAAAGATGGGCATCCCGAGCGCCCCCATGGTCACGAAGGCGTTCAAGGATCTCGCAATTCTCAACGCCGCGAAGCGCGGCATGCCCCACGAGCGCATCTGCTTCACGCCGCACCCGGTCTGGGGCAAGACTCCGGAAGAAGTCCGCGCCTACGTCGAAGGCCCCGACCCCGTCACCGGGAAGCCTCTCATGAAGGAAATCGTGGACGCGCTCACGGTTCCGTTGAGCGACGATGAAAAGAAGTCGGGGACCGTCAACGTCTCGGTCGGCCCGCCAACGTTCACCGACACCGCGGACAACCTTCAGGAATTTTATCTGAACAATGGATACACCGATTTCCTTCCCATCGTTTTGCCCACGCAGGAAAAGATCGACGCGATGCTCAAGGGCACGAGCCACAGCCCCGACGAGGTGGTCGGAAAAATGGCGGCGGGCGCCTATCCGGCGTGGAGCTACACGGTCCGGCAGGTGGCTGCGAGCGCCGTGATGGCCGGGTGCAGGCCGGAATATTTCCCGATCATCCTCGCGATCGCCTCGAGCGGCACGGCTTCGCTTTACAGCTCCACGAACTCCTTCGCGTTCGCCATGATCATCAACGGGCCCATCCGCGACAAGCTCGAATTCAACTACGGCATCGGCGCGCTGGGGCCGTTCGCGCAGGCGAACGCGACGATCGGGCGCGCGTGGACACTGATGTCGAAGAATCTGGGCAACGGCGGGATTCCCGGCGACACGTATCTCGGCTCGCTTGGAAACAATCTCAATTACAACAACGTCGTGATCGCGGAAAACGAAGACGCCAGCCCCTGGCCTCCCTTCCACGTGCAGAGAGGATTCAAGAAGGAAGAAAACGTGGTCAGCCTCTTCCGCGGACTCGGCGTGGTTCCCGGGCAGGTCGCACGAGGCAGCAGCGCCAACGAAAACGTGCAGTTCGATTATCAGTTGAGCGACCTCTTCAGCACGTTCACCGGATTTTTCGGGGCGCTGATCATCGCCGACCCGCTGGTGGCCATTCGCCTGAAAGAACAGGGCTACGACACGAAGGAGAAACTCATCGATTGGCTCTATAAGAACACGACGCAAACGGTGAAGGACTACAAGAGCCGGAACTATTCCTATGTGTTCGAGTATCCGCGGGCGCTGCGCGGAGAAGAGCCCTGGGCGACCTGGTACAAACTGCCGGACGATGCGGTGATCCCGCACTTCCCGCGGCCGGAGAGCTTCAACATCGTGGTCACCGGCGGGCAAACGAATGCGTACCCGCAGGCCGGAAACCTGAGCTACGGCGTGAGCGTCTCAATCGATAAGTGGACCTGACCATCCGATCAGGATGGTCATCCCGAGCGAGTCCGTCAGCTTGCTGGCGGACGAGCCGAGGGATTTGATCCCTCGTTGCTCCGCACGCTCGAGAGTCTTTGCGGCCAGCTCGCTCGGACGGTTTGCACGGAAGCGCGGCGCTGATATGATGGGCGCCATCAGTCGGGTAGGAGGGGCAAAATCATGAAGATGAATCGGCGAAAACTGTTGTCGCTGATCGGGGTGTCTCCGGCGGTATTGGCCGGCGCTCCCGCTCTTGCGGCCAAAGACAACAAGAAGAAGCCTGCGTCCGCCGCTGAAGTGAAGCTGACCGCGTTAAATCCGCGCGGCAATCCGCCTCCGATTACGCTGATCCCGATGGCGCCTCGCCTCGCTTCATTGGATGGAAAGACGGTCTATCTCGTCTCGGACGGCTTCCCGAGCGCCGACCTCTTCCTCAATCAAATCTCGATCTGGTTCAAGAAGAACATGCCCAGCGTCACGACCGTGTACCGGCTCAAGGCCGGCGGCTACGGCGACGACGATCCCAAGCTCCGCGCGGAAATTAAGGACAAGGGCAACGCCGTTATCATGGCGATCGGCCATTGAAGCACCTGCACCCCAGCGACCGTCGGTCACTGCATGGAAATCGAAAAGATGGGCATCCCGACCGCTCCCATGGTCACGATCGCGTTCAAGGATCTCGCGAAATCCAACGCAGCCAAGCGGGGCATGCCGCTCGAACGCATCTGCTTCACTCCTCATCCGGTCTGGGGCAAGTCCGAAGCCCAGATGTACGAATACCTCGAGGGCAACGATCCCGTCAGCGGCAAGCCGCTGATGAAGGAAGTCGTTGACGCGCTCACCAGCCCGCTGACAGCCGAAGAGAGCAAGTCCGGAACCACGACTCCTTCCGTCGGACCGCCCACGTACGTCGATACGGCGGACAACCTCCAGCAATATTTCATGGACAACGGGATGACCGATTACCTGCCGATCATCATCCCCACGCAGGAAAAAGTGGACGCGATGCTCAAGGGCACCAGCCACTCTCCCGACGAAGTGCTCGGCAAGATGTCTCCCGCCAAGGGCGCTTTCCCGGAGTGGTCGTACACCGTCCGGCACGCGGCGATCAACGCCGTCATGGCCGGGGCAACGCCGGACTATTTCCCGACGCTCCTGGCGATCGCATCGACGGGAATATCGGCGCTCTTCAGCTCGACGAACTCTCTCGCCTCCGCGGTGGTGATCAACGGGCCGGTTCGCGACAAGCTCAACATGAACTACGGAATCGGCGCGATGGGTCCGTTCAACCAGGCGAACTCCGCGATCGGCCGCGCCTGGACCATCATGTCGAGAAACTTCTGCGACGGCGGCATTTGCGGGCAGACGTACATGGGCTCGCAAGGGAACGTCGTCAACTTCAGCAACCTGATCATTCCGGAGAACGAGAAGGACAGCCCCTGGACTCCTTTCCACGTGCAGAAGGGCTTCAAGAAAGAAGAGAGCGTGGCCAGCTTCTTCTTCGGCTTCAGCATCTCGCAGGGGCAGGGCGGCAAGGGGCTGGGTATGAAACCTGTGCCGCACTTCCACGAGGCGATCAGTTGGAACACCACGCCGTTTGCGAATCTTTACGGCGCTCTGGTGCTCGTTGATCCGCTGGTGGCCAACGGTCTCGGCGACCTCGGCTATAAGAACAAGGGAGATCTCGCCGACTGGCTCCAGAAAAATACGCTGGTCAACGTCGACGACTTGAGGACGATGCTGTTCAGCGGGCCTCCCCGCGGACAGTCCATCGCGCCGGGGACGATGATTCCCCGCTTCGCGCGCGCCGACATGTTCAATTTCGTGGTTGTGGGCGGCCAGACGAACCCGTACCACCAGATCGCGAACATGGCCTACCGGCTCAGCGTTTCGATCGACAAGTGGGTTTGACGATTCGATAAGAATCGTCAATCCCGAGCGAGTCCGCCGTGGCGGACGAGCCGAGGGGGTGGCGATCCGCGCCGCTCGAAATCAAACAAGTCCTCCGGCCCTTTGGCGGACGAGCCTAGGGGGTGGCGCTCTGCGCCCCGCTGTTTGGCGGCGCGTGCTAGACTCCCGCGCATGGCCACCTACGTTCTGGTGCATGGCGCCTGGCACGGAAGCTGGTGTTGGAAGCGCGTGCGCAAGGCGCTTCAAAATGCCGGCCACGAAGTCTTTACCCCGACGCTCACGGGAATCGGCGAGCGCTCTCACCTCAATTCGCCGAGCGTCAACCTCTCCACGCACATCGCGGACGTCGTAAACCTATTCCGCTGGGAAGAGATATCGAATGTGATCCTCTGCGGCCACTCCTACGCCGGTTTCGTCATCAGCGGCGTCGCCGATCGCATTCCGGAGCGCATTCGCGCGCTGGTTTACCTCGATGCGTTTGTGCCGGAGAGCGGCGAATGCCTGTTCGATCTTGTGCCCCCGGAGCAGGCGCGCGATACGCGCCATCAGGCGCAGACCACCGGCGACGGTTGGAAGGTCGCACCGATTTCCGGTGAGATCTTTCACGTCAACCCGCGCGACCTCGCCTGGATGAACGCGCAGTGCACGCCTCAATCGATTGCGTGTTTCGAAGAACGCGTCGAGCTTACCGAGGGCCTCGGTCGAATCCGGGACGTTACCCACATTCTCGCCACGGGCTTCCGCGAAGGGTCGCCGTTTCCCGTCTCGCATCAACGCGCGGTGGCGAGAGGCTGGAAACTCCACACCATTGCGAGCGGCCACGACGTGATGCTCGATGCGCCCGATGAGCTGACGGCGTTCTTGCTTGAGTTCGCCCAATCCGAAGCGAAATCCCGCGCAAGCAGCTGAGCGCTGCATCAGCTAGCAGGGCCGCGGCTCGTCCGGCTAGGGCAGCGAGAACGAGAGATAGATGTCGCCCGCCGTGATGAAAATGTACTGCTTGCCGTCCAGTTCGTAGCTGATGGGATTGGAGCGCGCGGCGTGGCCCATGTAAAACTGCCACAGCGGAGCGCCGGTGTAGGCGTCGAGCGCGAAGAAGTTCCCTTCCTCGCTGCCGCTGAACACGAGTCCGCCGGCCGTTGAAAGCACGGGCACCCACGCCGCAGCCATCAGCTTGAATTGCCATCGCAGCTTGCCCGTTGTGGCATCGAGCGCGCGAATAGCGCCATAGGACTGCTCGCCGACGAGCGCTCGAATTCCTCCCCCGCCCACGATTCCCTTCGGTGGCCCCGGCTCGATCTTGCCCGTGCCCTTGATGAAGTACGCGCCGGTTTCATGCGCGCTCACGTAGAAGAGCCCCGTCTGCGGGCTGTACGAAGGGCTCGTCCAGTCCACGCCTCCCGTGATGCTTGGATAGACCAGCGTTCCGGCGCCGAGCGTCGGCTCCTGATTTGGCGCGGGTATCGGCCGGCCGTTCGCGTCGAGCCCTTTGGCCCACGTCTGCTTCACAAACGGAACGCCGGTGATGAATTTCCCCGTGACGCGATCGATCACGTAGTAAAAGCCGTTGCGGTTGGCGAAGCCCACCAGCTTTCGCGGCTTGCCGTCGATCGGGGCCTCAAACAGGATGGGAGGCTCGTCCGAATCCCAATCGTGATCTTCGTGCGGCGAAAACTGAAAATACCATTTCAGCTTTCCGGTGTCGGCATCGAGCGCCAGAAGGGAACACGTGTATAGGTTGTCGCCCGGGCGGTCATCGTCGTTGAAATCCGGCGCCGGATTCCCCGTGCCCCAGTAAATCAAGTTCAACTCAGGGTCGTACGAGCCATTGTTCCACGTGGTCGCCCCGGCGCTCTCGGCTGCGCCGACGCCCCACGTCTCCGCGCCGGGTTCGCCCGGCCTTGGTGTCGTCCAGAATCGCCACAGCCGTTTGCCCGTCCTCGCATCGTAGGCGTCGAGAAAACCGCGCACGGCCGCTTCGCTTCCGGCGCTGCCGATGATGACCTTGTCCTTGAGCGCGAGCGGCGGTCCCGTCATCGCGTAGCCCATGGCATTGTCGGCCACGTGCACGTTCCAGCGGACGGCGCCGTTTTTCGCGTCGAGCGCGACCAGGTGCGAATCGGCGGTGCCGATGTAAACCGTATTGTCCAGGATCGCCACGCCGCGGCTCGTCGCATACAGGCCGATCGAGACGACGTGCTCAGGAAGCGTCGGCGACCAGCTCCACAGCCGGAGCCCGGTGCGAAGGTCCAGAGCCGTCACCGTGCTGGGCGGCTCGGTGAGGTACATCACGCCGTCGGCCACGATCGGAGACGCCTCGAGGTTCGCCACGGGCCGGCTCGGCTGGTAAATCCACGCCACTTTCAGTCCCGCAACGTTCTGACGATTGATCTGCTTGAGTTGCGAAAATTGCTGCGAGGAGTAGCTGCCTCCATAGGTCAGCCAGCTCTGCGGCTCGCTCTGCGAGTGCAGAATCCGCTCGTATGGCACGTTCTGCGCGAATGATCGCGCCGTCGCGCAAAGAAGGAGACCGGTCAGAAGCAGCGCAATCTTGCTCGTTCTCATTGGTCCCCTTTCAAGCCGGCGAGGTATGCGACCAGATCATTCACCTGCGCGTCCGAAATCTTGCCCTTCATGCTCGGCATCGTGCTTTTGCCCGTCTCCTTCTTCGATTCCCGCAGATCGGCCTTCCGGAACGAGTGAAACTCGCCCTTGGCGTCCTTGATCACGATGCGGAATGAATCCTCCACCACGCGCGTGCCGTCGAACGCGCGCCCATCCTTCGTGACCACGTGGACGAACAGATACTCGAGGAGTCCTCCCGACTCCAGAAACGCCTGCGCTTGGGGTAGGTCCGTGCCCGGATACAGCACCGCATTCCGCAGGTACCCGGGTCCGCGCAGCTTGCCGACTTTCGTAAGCTCGGGACCGATCCCGCTGCCCTGCCCGGAAACAATGTGGCACCCAGCGCAGCCGCTCGCGTCGTACACTTCCTTGCCCTTCGCCGAGTCGCCGGTCAACGTGCCGGTGTCTTTGTGGCTGAGCGTAAGAAGGTAGCCGACGATCTGCTGGATTTGCGTGGCGTCTAACTGGCTGGAAAACGCGGGCATCCCGCCGCTCATTCCGTTCTTGATGATGTTCGTCACGGCGTCGGCGCCGAGCCGGAACGGAATCCCCTGGATATTCGGCCCCATCGCTCCGCCGCCATCCAGACCGTGGCACGTCGAGCAGGTTGTCTCAAACGTCTGCTTGCCTCGCTCGAGATCGGCGGGCGTCGGATTGGCGATCGGCGAATCCTGCGGCGGGCTGGGACGAGCCCGCAGCGGATTCCCCGCGAGCGCCAACAGGGTCACGATCAGAGCGGCAAGCCACACACGCCGAATCGCAGTCATGAAGCCTCCCGAAACTTGCGGTTCCCCCGGCCGGCGCATAGCATACTATTCGGGATGCGCGCAGTCTAACGCGTCGAAACAAATCGGCCGCGTTATGCGTATGTTCGGATGTGCGCCGAACGAAAGGACGCACCGCGTCGAAACTCTGGACGTGACGCGCAAGGTTGTGTAGTCTCAGCACCGCAAGTGGCGCCAATGGTTTGGCGGCGCGACTTCACGGGTCGGATCGCGAAATCGATGAACATGTTTGTGACGAGAGGAACCTTCCTGATGCGGATATCCAATGGAATGAAGCTATTTTCTGTCGCCGTGCTGGCCATGCTTGCGACTTCGTTTGCGATGGCCCAAAAGCCGGGCGTCGTCGATGACAAGGCGCTGGCGAACGCCGGCAAGAATGCCGAGGAGTGGCTGACGAGCGGCCACGATTACACCGAGCAGCGCTACAGCACGCTCAAGCAGATTGACGCGAGCAACGTCGGAAAGCTGGGGCTCGCCTGGTATTACGACACCGGGTCCGACCGAGGAACGGTTGAGACGACTCCGCTCGTCTCGAATGGCGTGATGTACGCCACGCTGCCATGGGGCGTTGTCGTCGCTCTCGATGCGCGCACCGGAAGTGAGAAGTGGCGCTGGGATCCGAAAATCCCGCACATGAACTTCCCTCCCGGATCGGTGGGAAATCCCAATAAGGTTCGTACCGGGCCCAGCGTCTGCTGCGGCCCCGCAAACCGCGGCGTCGCGCTCTATGACGGCAAAGTGTACGTCGGCACGCTGGATTCGCGGCTCGTCGCGCTCGACCAGGAGACCGGCAAGATCGTGTGGGATACCCAGACGGTCGATAAGAGTGAAGACTACAGCATCACGGGCGCCCCGCGAATCGCCCGGGGCAAAGTCATCATCGGCAATGCCGGAGGCGAATACGCCGTCCGCGGCTTTGTGTCAGCCTACGACGCCGAGACGGGCAAGCTGGTCTGGCGCTTCTACACAGTGCCCGGCGACCCCTCGAAGCCGTTTGAGAACAAGGCGATGGAAGCTGCCGCAAAGACCTGGGCGGGAGATTGGTGGAAACTCGGCGGCGGCGGAAACGTCTGGGATGGAATCACCTACGATCCCGAGCTCAACATGGTTTACATCGGAATTGGCCAGGGCGGTCCGTGGGTCCAGGGTTTTCGCGATCCCATGACCAAGGACAATTTGTATCTCTGCTCGATCGTCGCGTTGAATGCGGACACCGGCGCGTATGTATGGCATTTCCAGACCACGCCGGCCGACGAGTGGGACTACGACGCCACGCAGGGAATGACGCTTGCCGATCTGAAGATCGACGGCAAAGTGCGCAAGGTCATCATGCAGGCCCCCAAGAACGGTTACTTCTACGTGCTCGACCGCAAGACCGGAAAATTCATTTCCGGCATGCCCTATGTGAAGGTCACATGGTCCACGGGCCTCGATCCGAAGACCGGGCGTCCTCACGAAGCCCCGGGCATGCGCTACGAGACCAAGGAAGTGGTAGTTTCACCCGGTCCGGCCGGCGGCCACGCCTGGCAAGCGATGTCTTACAATCCGAACACCGGACTTGTGT
>Ga0335077_10003258_pt1 | contig 19546 bp, 11 predicted proteins | sample Lox_Sample_31_FD_207151 | JGI IMG/M metagenome (GOLD analysis project Ga0335077, IMG submission 207151) | Soil microbial communities from Loxahatchee National Wildlife Refuge, Florida, United States - Lox_Sample_3.1 | ecosystem: Environmental > Terrestrial > Soil > Wetlands | place: USA...
GAAGACCTGGAAGAAGTCGCGGGACACATGCATACCCTTCACCGGTTCAGGGCGGTCTCCCGCGCCCAGGCTCATGCCCAGCGGTGAAAAATCGTACAGCGCCATCGACTCGAAGACGTCGTTCTGGCGCCATGTCATGAACTTGGGAATCGAGTTCGAATATCCGTGGCCGTTCGGGAACTGCCGGCCCAGGCGCATCAGGCGGTCTGGTTCCGGGTAAGGCAGGGGCTCGAGCATCACGCTGTTGACGACCGTGAAAATGGCCGTGTTGGCCCCAATGCCAAGGGCCAGTGCGGCTACGGCGACGGCAGTGAAGCCCGGGCTGCTCCGCATGGTGCGCAAGGCATAACGGACATCGGCGGCAAAGGTTCCCATGCAAGCAAAGAACGCAGGAAGTCCGTCAGAGGTTCCATAAATGGTAGTGTCTTTAATCGTCCGCGCGCTTGACGCCGTACTCGTTTTTTGATCACATAACCCTCACCAACCAATTTGCATCAAGGAGGACGGCATCCATGGCTTCGAACCGCGGTGTGGCTTACATGGGGCCGGGCAAAGTCGAGGTCCAGTCCATCGACTTTCCCACGCTCGCTTTAGGCTCGCGCAAGTGTGAGCACGGCGTCATTCTCAAAATCGTCTGCACCAACATCTGCGGCAGCGACCAGCACATGGTTCGTGGCCGCACCACCGCCCCCAAAGGATTAATTCTGGGTCACGAGATCACCGGCGAGGTAATCGAAGCCGGCCGCGACGTGGAATTCGTCAAAGTCGGCGATCTGGTTTCGGTGCCATTCAACATCGCCTGCGGCCGCTGCCGCAACTGCAAAGAGGGCAAGACAGGCGTTTGCCTCAACGTCAACCCGGCCCGGCCGGGGGCGGCTTACGGCTACGTCGATATGGGCGGCTGGGTCGGTGGCCAGGCGGAGTACGTGATGGTGCCGTATGCCGATTTCAATCTGCTGCGGCTGCCGGGCAAAGAGCGCTCCATGGCGAAGATCAAAGACCTCACGCTCCTCTCCGACATCATTCCCACCGGCTACCACGGCGCCGTATCCGCCGGAGTCGGGCCGGGATCGATTGTTTACGTCGCTGGCGCAGGCCCGGTAGGCCTTGCTTGCGCGGCGTCCTGCCAGTTGCTCGGCGCCGCCTGCGTGATCGTCGGCGACATGATTCCCGAACGCCTCGCCCAGGCCAAGAGCTTTGGCTGCGAAGTGATCGACCTGCGTAAAGACGCCACCCTGGCCCAGCAGATCGAGCAGATCGTCGGCATTTCGGAAGTGGAATGCGCGGTCGATTGCGTCGGCTTCGAGGCGCGCGGGCACGGCAAGGACGCCGTGGTCGAGCGGCCTGCCACGGTTCTCAACTCGCTGATGTCCGTCACACAGGCGGGCGGGCGGCTCGGAATTCCCGGTCTCTACGTGACCGATGATCCGGGTGGCGTGGATGACGCCGCCAAAACCGGCAATCTCAGCATCCGCATCGGCCTCGGATGGGCCAAGTCTCACGTCTTTACTACCGGCCAGTGTCCCGTCATGCGCTATCACCGCCAGCTCATGCACGCGATTCTGTATGACAAGTTCCACCCGGCCGAGGCCGTTAACGTCACGATGATTTCACTCGACGAAGCACCCAAGGGTTACCAGGATTTCGATAAGGGGGCAGCTAAGAAGTTCGTGATCGATCCTCACAAAATGGTGGCCTGACAGCCTCGGAACTGGCTCCACTGTCCCAAATCCGGATTGTCGCCGAGGACCAGACTGCTCGTCGCGGACAGGGGTGCCAGACCGTCCAGACGAGTTCGACTTGCTTCTCGTGTGATCAATGCACTGGACGGTAATTGGCCGACAAGGGCAGCAGATGGTCGCACGAGGAAACGGGCAAATCCTCCACGGCTAGCAGCCCGATCACGTCCACCGCCGGTGCGCAAGGTTCGAGCGCTGTAATCAGCCCGCACTTCAGTTAAGCTGCCACTTGTTGTTTTGCCTGAAGCATCGGCCGCAACAGCAGGCTCACTACAATCATGACCGCCGAGCACAGCGGCAGTACCAGGAGTGCGGTCTTGATGCGCGTGGGGTCGGTTCCGGCGATAGCGCCGATCACTCGGGAGCTGACAGCGAGGCCGATCCATCCTGACGTAATTGCGATTCCCATGGCGGTGGCGGTCATGCGCGGAAAAGCGTCGCCCACCATAGCCAGCGTGGTCGGAAACACCGGGGCCATGGCCACGCCGGCGAAAAACACCAGGACCGCCGCGATGCCTGCATCGGTGCTCTGCAGCATGCCGTATGTCGTGATAGCCATCAGGACAGCGGCCACCAGGGTGACCGTGGCGGCCGGTACTTTAATCAAGATTCGCGAAACCACCACGCGTCCGATCAGCAGGCCGAGCGCAAATCCGAGCGAGAGGGTGTTGAGCGCTGTCCTCTCGGCGATTCCCTGAGCGATCAGGTGCTTGGCCAGCCAATTCCATACGCCCACTTCGCATGAAACATACAAAAACAGTAACAAGGAAAGGAGGAAGAGTTGCGGACGGCCCAAAAGCGCGCCGGCTTCAGAGAATTTGAACCCACGCTCGCCCGTGGGCGGCGGCATGGGCGTCAGAATGTGAAGAACCAGAGTTGCCGCCGTCAACCCGGCGATGAGGTAACACAGCGCAATCGAATTTCCGTGGAAGATATTTGCGCCGATGAACGGCGTCGCCAAGCCACCCAAACCGAAAAACAGGTTTAGGAGATTGAGAACCGAGGCGCGGCGCTCGTCGCTGATATCGCTGACCAGGGCATTCGCCGCAGTGACGATGATGCCGCCCCCCAAACCCAGCACGAGCATGAACACCCCAATCATGTAATAGCTGGTGGAGTTCGGAATGGCAAACAGGGCCAAAACGATCAGCGCGAGGCCCAGCAACAAGCCCGTCTTCTTCCCCTTGTTATCGAGGAGCGGTCCCACCGATACCGAAGCGATGATCAGCCCGATGGCCTGGGCCAGAAAAACGTTGCCGATCTGCTCGGGCGAGAGCCCGAACCGCCCAGAGATTTCATTGGCGATGGTGCCGGCGACGGAGGCAATCATGCCATAGACGAAAATGGCGAGAATCGCGGCTGGAATCAGACGAGCTTTGGACACGGCGGCAGACATAGAGCCTGATGGTAGCAGAAAGACGCATGCTTGGAAGCGGTTTCTGTGAGGGCCACAGCCACGCAATCGAGGTATGATGCTCGGAACCGGGTTCCAGTTGTGTGATCGGCAAAATCGTATCCCACTATCGAGTGTTGGCGGAAATCGGCCGCGGGGGGATGGGAGTCGTATACCGAGGTGAAGATACGCGCCTGGGACGGACTGTCGCGCTGAAGTTTCTGCCGCCTGAAGTGAGTGGCGATCCGGTTGCGCTCGAACGATTCAAGCGGGAAGCGCGCGCTGCCTCCGCGTTGAGCCACCCTAACATCTGCACGCTTTACGACGTGGGCGAGTCCGACGGCCAGCCGTTTCTTGCCATGGAGTATCTGGAAGGACGGACGCTGAGGCAGTGGATTGGAGGCGGCCCGCTGCCTCTGGAAGAGGTGCTGGATTTCGGCATCCAGATCGCGGACGCGCTCGATGCCGCACACACGAGAAGGATCCTGCACCGTGACATCAAGTCTGCGAATATCTTTGTGACTTCGCAGGGACACGTCAAAATCATGGACTTCGGCCTCGCCAAACAAGTAGCAGGACCGGAGACGCATCCACCAGCCGACGGCTCGCTGGCCGCAACCGAACAACTCCTGACGAGCCCGGGCGAGGCGCTGGGAACGGTGGCGTACATGTCACCCGAACAGGCGCGGAGTGAAGAACTGGATATGCGCTCTGACCTGTTCTCGGTAGGGGTGGTTCTCTACGAAATGGTTACCGGTTTGTTGCCCTTTCGGGGCAGCGCGGTAGCGGTCGTATTCGATGGCATCCTGAACCGGCCGCCTGTACCGCCCTCTCAGCTGCGGACAGAAGTGGCGGGCGAACTGGAGCGTATCCTCACCAAAGCCCTGGAAAAGGACCGCGATCGCCGTTACCAGTCAGCGGCTGAGCTGCGGGCTGACCTGAAGCAGATGAAGCGGGCTGTGGGCACCGGGCACATTTCAGAGGCCGCCGCAAAGGTTGCTGCAGCAAGGCGCAGCCCGGTGCCTATCTGGATCCTGGCTGCGCTGGGAGTGGTGTTTCTGATTGGCGCCGGTGTGTGGATGTGGCCGTCGAAGCCCCCTGCGCCAACGGCCGCTCAATACACACCACTGACCAACTTCACCGATTCGGCAGTGTCTCCAGCGATTTCGCCCGACGGACGCATGCTTGCTTTTATTCGAGGACCAGATCCATTCGAGGGACCAGGTGATATTTACGTCAAGCTGCTGCCTAATGGCGATCCGGTGCAACTGACGCATGACGGATCGAGCAAGATGGCCCCGGTCTTCTCGCCCGACGGTTCGCGGATTGCCTACTCCGTCGTGACGGGCGGATGGGCTTGGGACACGTGGAGCGTGCCAGTGCTGGGCCGAGAGCCGCGCCCTCTGCTCGCTAATGCTTCGGGGCTCACTTGGTTTGAACCAGACCGGGTGCTGTTTTCGGAAATCCGCAAAGGGATTCACATGGCGATTGTCAGTGCCACCGAGAGCCGCGCGCAGCAGCGGGACGTGTATGTGCCACCGAGCGAGTTAGGCATGGCGCACCGTTCTTACGCTTCGCCAGACCGGCGTTGGGTGCTGCTGGCTGAGATGGATCTGACAGGCTGGCTGCCTTGCCGGCTGGTCTCAATGGAAGGCGATGGAAAGGGACGTGCGGTGGGTCCGCCATCCAGTCCTTGCACGGAGGCCGCGTGGTCGCCGGACGGGAAGTGGATGTACTTCAGCGCCGCCGCCGGCGGTGCGTTCCACACCTGGAGGCAACGGTTCCCGGACGGGGCGCCAGAACAGGTGACCGCGGGAGTCTCGGAGGAGCAGGGCATTGCCATGGCGCCGGACGGAAAGTCCTTCGTCACTTCGGTGGGTGCAACGACCGGCGTAATCCGGCTGCATGAAAGCTCCGGAGAGCGGCAGCTCAAGTCGGAGGGCTATGCGTACCGGGCCAAATTCTCGCGCGACGGCGCCAGATTGTACTATCTGCTGCGGAGCGGACCGGCGCGCGCGTTCTGGTCCGGTGAACTGTGGATGATGGACTTGGCCTCCGGGCGCAGGGAGCGGATGCTGCCTGATTTTGTGATGACGCACTATGATCTCTCGAGCGACGGGAAGCGGCTATTGTTCACCGCTCTTGACGCCGGCGGCAAATCCCGGTTGTGGCTCGCCTCGCTGGACGGCCGGTTTTCACCGCGGTCGCTCAGCCGAGCGGGTGCTCCGCAAGAGTATCGAGGGTTCTTCGGGGCTTCTCAGGACATCTACTTTGTGGGGGACGAAGGCTCCTCGAAATTTGTCTATGGCATGTCGGACGACGGAAGCGTAAGGCGGAAGGTGGTTCCCGATCCGGTCATATATCTGATTAGCGTGTCGCCCGATGGCCAGTGGGTTGTCGCTTGGATTTCAACGGCGGGTGAAGAAACACCCAACGCGATTGTTGCTTATCCGGTCAGTGGCGGGCAGCCTGTCCGCATTCAGCCGGGGGGCACTGGCCCCGCACATGAAGGAACACCTGTAGCCTCGTGGTCGCCGGATGGCAAATTCTTTTGCGTCGCCCTTGAAGGCGGGACTGCGGTGATTCCGTTGCGCGCCGGGTTGTCCCTTCCTGACTTGCCCCCCTCGGGCCTGCGATCACAAGCGGACTTGAGCGCGATCCCCGGGGCTCTGTTTATTCGCCAGGAGGATGTGTCGCTCAGCAACAGCGCTTCGGTGTATGTGTTCGCCCAGACTACTACGCACCGGAATCTCTACCGAGTTCCGATCGAGTAACTGCTCACACAAACTGGTACTTCTCCACCTTTTCGTCCCAAAGGACTTTCTTCTGGTGTTTGAACGAGAGCGTGGCCATGTGGCCGGAGATGGCGGCCTGCTGGCCGACTGTGGGAGGCGCGATCACCGTGCCGTTGCCGCGGACCGCTTCGATGAAGTTCTTGAAGTGGTTGATAGCGCCATCCGTCTCGTTGAAGTCCTTCATCCCGTTCAAATGCACTTCGGCGCGCGAGGTAATTCGAGTGTCGGCGTTCCTGTATTTCTCCGGGTAGAAATGCAGATCCTGTCGGTTGAGCACTTCGATGGTACCCTCGTTGCCGCAGAATTGCTCGCCGTAGCCGTAGTGCACGTTGCCAAAATAGCAACTGTAGTTGATGTGAAACCGGTCGGGATATTCGTAGATGGCGCTCAGGGTGTCGGGCACGTCGCGATCGTCGGTCTTGTCGCTCCAGCGGTAGATGCCGCCCGATGCCATGCAGGACTGCGGAACGGTCTTGCTCAGCACAAAGTTGACGATGTCGGTCTGGTGCACCAGCAGGTCCGTCGAAATGCCGCCGGAATAATCCCAGTAGAGCCGCCATTGGAAGTAACGCTGCGGATCCCACTCGCGCTGAGGTGCAGTGCCGAGGAATTTTGGCCAGTCGGTGTTTTGCGGGTTGGCCTCAGGCGGGATGACATAACGCCAAGCCGGATCGTTGGGTGGCGAGTTCCGATACCAGAACGCGCGCACATAGTGAATATCGCCGATCAGACCTTGCTCCACCATCTCCTTGGCTTTTTTGTAAAGGGAGGAGCTGCGGTTTTGCGTTCCCACCTGCACGATTTTGCCCGATTTCTTCCACTCGTTGACGATGTCAAAGCCCTCTTCGATGGTGTGCGCCAGCGGTTTTTCGATATACACATTCTTGCCCGCGCGCAGAGCGGCGATGGTCATATCGTGGTGCAGGTGCTCCGGCGTCATGATGAAAACCGCGTCGATGGATTTGTCGGCCAGCAGGTCGCGATAGTCGTTGTAGGTTTTGGGGCTGGTGCCGTAGATGGTCTGGATACGGTCTTTGGCGCGCGCGATATAGCCTGTATAGGTGTCGCAGATGGCAGTGACGGCGACTTTTCCGGGTTCGGCTTTGTTCAACCAGTCCAGGCCGGCGTAACCACGTGTGCCCACGCCGATCCAACCGATATTCACTTTCTCGTTGGCGTTCTGGCCTTTCAGGATGGCGGGCGCACCCAAAACGGCAGCCGTCTTCAAAAAGTCGCGGCGAGCGAATCCATCTGACATGGTCTTGCTCCTTGGTTGAGGGGTTACGAAACCATCATCTCACCAGCTCCTGCAAATCGGAAATCCAGTGATCCGGCTGCCATTTCGCGAGCTCAACGGGATCGCCATAGCCATATCGAACGGCGCAGATTTTGACCCCGGCGCGGCGGCCGGCTTCCATGTCAGCAGGCGAATCGCCGACCATGAGGCACTCCTCGGGCTTCGCTTGTAGCCCTTGAATGGCTGCCAGCACCACGTCGGGCGCCGGTTTGTAACGCAGGCCATCGCTGCCCTGAACATGATCGAAATAGGACAACAGTCCGAAATGTTCCAGCACCAGGCGCGTTCCTTCCGTGGTCTTCGTGGTCGCCGTGGACTTGCGTCCGCCGAGCCCGGCCAGCGCTTCCCGGACGCCTGGAAAGACGCGCGTCCCGGCGTGCTTCCGGCCTCGATACTTCAGTGAGTAGTCTTGCATGAGCTGCTTTATTTCGGCCTCGCTTGCCTGCGGAAGCATGTCGCCGAACACGGCGCGCAGTTCTCGGCCCACGTAACCGCGAAGCACGGCAAACGGCACCGGTGCGCGGCCGGCTGCTTCCAGCACCTCGCTTTGAGCCCCGCAGATGTCGGGCGCCGAATCAAGCAGCGTGCCGTCGATATCGAACAGATAAACCGGATAGCGCGGGATCACAGGACGGGACTGTCGTTGCCCAGCATGGCGCGCCGAATGATCTTGATCGGCGGAAAACCCTGAGCGAGAAACTGGTTGTGGAAATCGAGCAGTGAGAAATTCGCGCTGCGCAACTTACGGTAATCCTCGCGCAATTTCAAGATTTGCAGTTTGCCGAGCGTGTAGTAGAGATACGTCGGATTGGAGGTGCCGCGCTTGGTTTCCACAAGAGCAAGTGCGTGGGTTTGATAACCCTCTTTGACAAAGAAATCGACGCCCTGGTCAAAGGTCATTCTTCCTGTGTGCATCTCGATCCCCACAATGTAGCGCGCATTGCGCAGGAGCGCGTCCTGCAACTGGCCCATGCGCAGCTTGAGATCGCCGTTGCCGTAGCCTTGGTCAAGCATCATCTGTTCGGTGTAGTGCGCCCAGCCTTCGTCGTTGGTATTCGCCCCAATCAGCTTCCTGACTTTCGATGGCGCGTTTTGCACCCACAGAAACTGCGTGTAGTGCCCGGGATAGACTTCGTGGATGGCCGTACTGATGACGGTGCCGCGATTGAAGGACTGCAAGTGATCTTCGATGCGTTCAGGGCTCCAATCTCGCTCGGGAAGCGTGACGTTGAAGAACGCTTCTTTGGCGACTTTCTCGTACGGGCCCGGTGTGTCCATGGAGGCTGTGGTCAACGCGCGGTCAAATGGAGGCGTCTCTTCAAGGATCGGTGGCGTCATCGAAGGGATCGTGACAATCTTGTGCTGAACGATGAAGTCGCGAAGTCCGCTTAGCACATCGCGGAATGTTTGCAGCAGCCGGTCGGCCGACGGGTGGTCCTTTTCGAGGCCTTCCAGAATTTCACGGGGCGTGCGTTTGGGATCGATTTTGGCCGCAGTCTCCCGCAGCGCCTGCTGGTTCTGGCGCAGGTTCTGAAAGCCGATCTCCAGTAACTTGTCGAGAGGCATATCCACCATCTCGTCGTACAAGAGCTTCTTGGCATAGTTCTCCGTGCCGATACGAAAATCACCCTTGGATTTCGGCAGCAGATCGTTTTTCAGAAATCTCTGATATTCGCTGAGAGCGTCAATAACCGCCTGGTTGCTCTGGTGGAAGTCATCGAGAATCGCGCGGTCGGTCACGGTTTTGAAGGCCGCAGGAACGTCGTCTTTAAAGAATGCGATGTTTTCGGGCAACTGATCGAGCGCGACTTCCGTGTAAATGCGAGGCGGATTCCGCAGGTTGCTGCGGGCTTGAGCCAGCAGAGCCTTCGCGAGACGCTCGCGCGCGATCACGGATTTCAGCCGCTCGCTGGGGGGCGCGAAAGTCCGGCTAATGATCGTGAACACGGCGTTAGCGATGCCGCTCGAATACTTATCTGGATTCTTTTCCCAGGTGCGGATGTCTTCCAACTCGAGCAATTGCGATCGTATGTTGTGGACGATCAGATCGCGGTCGGCGACCGTTTCCATCGTCAGACTGGCGGCAGGAAACCGCTCGAACTCGGCCAAAAAGCGCCGCAGCGACCGGATCCGCGTGGCGGTCGTCGCTAGGGCATAGTCTTCGAGCTGCGTGTCGTATTGGTGAAATCCTGCAGAAGTTCCCCGTGTAGGGTTGTAGTGGAAGAAATCATCGAAGTACCGGTCAACCAGATTGTCGAACTCGGCCGCACCCCCTTTAGGCGCACCAAGAGCGTTCGAAAACAGCAACGCCATGACGGTCAGATAGCGCATATGGATCAAGATTTCAATGTAGCGCAGGCTCACGCCGCGTTTATTCGGAAAAATTTGTTACTCTCTAACTTCTGATGGTTCCCGAAGTTGCACCCATTCGCGCGGGCGAAGAGATTGACGTGCGTGCGCTCGGTGAATACCTGCGCGGTAAAGTGGAGGGCCCCGAGCATGACTTGCGCGTCGAACAGTTCCCAGGCGGCCATTCCAATCTCACTTACCTGGTTCGCGCCGGTGATCACGAGTACGTGCTGCGGCGGCCGCCGCTCGGACCGGTGGCGCCCAAGGCGCACGATATGGCGCGGGAATTTCATGTGCTCGAGGCCGTTCATCCCGTATTTCCGCCGGCGCCGCGCGTCTACCTGGTCTGTGAAGACCCCGCAGTGATCGGCGCAACTTTCTTTCTCATGGAGCGCCGCCAAGGCGTTGTGCTGCGGCGCGACATGCCCACTGAGTTTGCCGGCGATCCGGCCTTTCCCCGCAAGGCGAGTGAGGGCTTTATCGACTGCCTGGCGCAACTGCACTCGATCGATGTCGCGCAGCAGCCGCTCGCGGCGCTCGGGAGGCCTGACGGTTTTCTCGAAAGGCAGGTGCGCGGCTGGACCGAACGCTGGCAGCGGGCCAAGACCGAAGAACTGCCGGGCATGGACCGCCTGATCGAATGGCTTTCCAAGCGTCTTCCTGCATCGGTCCGGCCCACACTCGTCCACAATGATTTCAAGCTGGACAACATCATGCTCGACTTGCAGAACCCAGGGCGTGTGGAGGCGGTGCTCGACTGGGAAATGGCCACCGTGGGTGACCCGCTGGTAGACCTTGGCTGCACGCTTTGCTACTGGACGCAGGCCGGTGACCCGGAAATGCGGGGCGGCTCGCTAAGCGGCATCACCGCGGAGCCCGGCTGGTACACGCGCGCCGAACTGGTGCGCCGCTACGCCCAGAAAGCGGGACGCGACGTTTCCGGCCTGGGATATTACGAGGTATTCGGATTGTTCAAGCTCGGTGTGATCCTGCAGCAGATCTATTTCCGTTACCACCGCGGACAGACGCGCGACGAGCGATTCAGAGATTTCCATTTGCGCGTACGCGGGCTCATGCGCGCGGCGGTTGAGATGGCGGAGCGTCTGGATTGAGTTCGCTCTACCTGATGCGGCACGGCCAGGCCGGACTGCGCCATCGTTACGACACCCTGTCCGATCTTGGGCGTGCACAAGCCCGCCGCCTGGGCGAATACCTGGCGGCGCAGAACATCCGGTTCAAGGCGTTTTACTCCGGAGCGCTCTCGCGCCAGCAGGAAACCGCGGGCGAGGTGGCCGGCGCGTTGCAGCGCGCGGGCCTCGCTGTGCCCGAAATTCAGATCGATCGAAACTGGAATGAATTCGACCTCGACATGGTCTATAAGGCTGTTGCGCCGCGCTTGAGCGCTGAGGATCCCGAATTTCAGGCCGAACACGAGAAACTTCTTCGCCAATTGGACGACGACAACTCACCCGTGCACCGCGCCTGGACGCAGTGCGACACGCTGGTGGTACGCGCGTGGGTGGAGGGCCGGTACGAGGTTCCCGGAGAATCCTGGGAGGCATTTCGCGAACGCGTCTGCAGGGCTCTCGAAACCATAAAACGCTTTCCATCCGGAGACACCATAGCGATCTTTTCGTCCGCGACACCGATCGCCGTATGGATTGGAATGGCCCTGGGATTAAACGCAAGACACACCTTACGTTTGGCCGGTGTGACCTACAACGCTGCGCTCACAACCATGCGCGTGCGTGAAGACGATCTCGCGCTCTTCAGCTTCAACGGCACGCCGCACCTGCCGGAGCCGCATCTCAAAACATTTCGGTAGTTCACTTCAAGCGCTTTTTGTAGTAAAAATCCAGGCCGAAGATGCCGCTTTCATCGCGGACCGCGACGACCGACCAGCGCCGGTTCAAGGCCCACTCAATCCGGACTACCTGCGGATTGCTGCGCGTCACGTTGGTGATGTAAGTAAACGTGATGTCGGGAGTCACCTGCTGTTCCAGGGTGAGCCGGGCCTGAGGGTTTTCAATGCCGGTCAGTTGCGGATCGATCTTTATCCGGCTGACTCCGAAGAAACGCTGCAAACGTCCGGCTACCGGATTCGCAATCGCCTGCCCCACCAATGCCGAAGCTCCCAGCTGCTGCCAACTCTGCGCGGCGCCTGATTCTCTCGCGGTCAACGACATGTCGGATGCGGGAGTTCGACCGGTCGCCAGGAGGGCTACGATGTCGGAGAACTGCAGGGGCGGGTCCGAGCGGTAAGTCACGTTGAGCTTATTCATGGGCCCGGAAATGGTGAGAGTGACGTCGATCCCGCGCGCTCGCGTCTGTAAGTCGATATTCAAAATCGGCTCGAGCTTCACCGGATTGTAAAACGAGATCGAGCCTTGATTGATGATGTACTTATTTCCGAAAAAGGTGGTCTCGCCCTGCGTAATGTTGATTCGGCCCAATAGGACCGGATTGCTCAGGGTGCCCCGAAGCCTTAGTGAAGCTTCCGCCTGGATCTGTTGAGCGAGCGCCGACTGTACCAGGACATCGGGTGAGGTATCGATCTGGATATCGAAATTCATACCGCCCAGGAATCCGGTGCGGACCGCTGGGGTGCGGACAGGCTCGGCGGACTTCGCCAGAATGGATGCGAAGTCGGTCCGAGGGTTGAAGCCGGTTCGCTGAATCCGTGCGGTTCCCGACACTAGGCTCCGTTGTGTGGAGCCGGTCCAAGTCAATCTGGCGCTGGCCATTGTGCTGACGCCCTCGGGATAGCGTACTCGCACCTGGCGCGCGGTCAATTCGAAGTGAAAGGCCACGTCGCGGCCCGTGTAGGAGGCAAAGCCCGTCACATTCACGCTTCCGCCGCCCGATTCACCCGTGAAACTCTGGATGGTGGCGCGATCGCCCGTAAAGAGGATGACGCCGTTGGCGTTGGAGATTCCGTTGGGAATCGTCGCCACGTTCAGATTGGCATCCTTCAACTGCGCGCGACCCGTGATCGATGGATCTGTAAGCGGCCCGCGAACAGTGGCGTCGGCGGTGAGCATCCCGGAAGAGGCCAGGTCCGCGTTGAAGTTCTCAAGAACCTCGAGGTTGAGATTGCCGGTCACGCGGAGATCGAGCGGGTTCTTTTCTCTCAGGGAAACGGTTCCCGTGAGGCTGAGGTTGGTGTTCTGCGCAACCACGCGCGCGCTCTCCACGTGAACAACCAGTTTCTGCATGGCCAGGCGGATGGGGCCCTGGTTGCGGAGTGTCACGGCTTGCCGGATGCCACCCGCGATATCGCCGGCGAGAGGAGCGATCTCCAGTTGCGGGATGTCGAGAGTGGCAGTCCACGCTTCGGGCTTGAGCGCGGGGCCGTCGATGTTTGCCTTCCCCTCCACCAGGCCGGCCACCTTGAATGATGACGCCGGAAGGGCCAGCCAGGCATCCAGCGAGGCCAGATCCAGTTTTGTGAAGGCGATCTCCGCATGGCCGGGATAATCGTCCGCGAGGCGCCACTCCCCGTCCGCCCGGATCGTACAATTCGCAAAACCCGATTCCAAATGCGCCGTCAAGGAACTCCCAGCCGTTCTGGCGGTGAATCGCAGGGTGCCGATGGGCTTGTGAGCCACTTGCATATGTTCGCCCGTGACCTCCGCGTTGAGGCTAGTGAGCTGGAACGCGAGTTGGCCGGCGCTGGTTTTCGAGATGGCAGCTTCGCCCTTGGCAGTGAACTGCGCGTCACCCGCGATCGCGGGCCCGCGGTTTTCCAGCAGGTGAAATTGATCAAGCGGCAAGCGGCCGCTGTCGGCTTGGAAAGTCAGCTGGCCAGTCTCGAAATCGCCGGGACTGTGCGCATAGGCGGCATGAAAGCTCAGCTGCTTTGCGCCGGCATTGAGTTTGGCGTCGGCGATGGTGACGAGCCGGTTCAAGTAACGGATGTGAGCGGTCAGCCGGTCGAACGGTTCATCGTACAAGGACCCGGTGGTCACGGTAACGTCGGCGTCGACGAGTGGGGTGGCGACGGTTCCCGCAATCTTCGCCGAGGCGGAAAGGATCCCTGTGGTGGGAAGATCCGGTTTGCCCGCGAGGGCCAGCAGGTCCTGGACATGGGCGCCCTGCAGGGAACCGGAGGCCGTCACCGCTCCGTCCGGATCGGGTTTCCAAGCGCGCAACGCCACCGTCGCCGCAAAGCCCACGCGCAGACTGCCGCGAGTCAGGCTGGCGTTCCGGACCGCGAGGGATGAGTTCTGGGCAGCGATATCCGCAGTCACAGAATCGACTTTCGTTTTCGAGTAAATGAAGTTCGTGAGCGCGAGGTGTCCGGCAATCTGAGGGGAGTTCAAGGGGCCGGTAACTGTGCCATTGAATTCCGCCGAACCGTGTTGCAGTTCGATGGGCAATTCGGCGGTCTTGTCGCGCGAAGCCAATTCGATGGCGGGCAGCAATTCGCCAAGAGACATGGTTTCCAGGCGAACCCGCAATTGCCGGCCGAGCGTGCCGTCAAAATCCGCGCGAGTCGATGGAAGCTGCACGAACGATCGTCCCAGATCGAGAGTGCCGCGATATCCATTGTAGGTAGCGTCGATCGCGCCATGGACAGGCACGGCGTCCGGCGCCGGAGAAAGCACCAGTTGCGCACGGGCGTCAAACTGGCCGCGGTTCAGATCGCTCAACAGGCCATTCAATTCTGCGGGACCCGATAGCAAGCCATCCCACGGCGGGCGCTGGAAGCCGGCCTGTTCCGCAATGCGCCGGACATCGAAGTTGCTGACTTCACCTTCCAGCCGGAGGCGGTCGAGCTTCTCGATGCGGGCGTGGCCGTTGAAATTACCTCTGAGCGCCGAGAGACGGAGGCCGCTGAGATCGATCTTCTCCGGATCGGCGCGGAATGCCGAGTCCGCACGCACGTCTCGAAGCTGCAAGGCACCTTGGCGGAACGAGAGGTCGGCGCTGTGCAGGCTACCAGTAAGGAGGTAATGCCCGAAATCGCGGAATGATGCGCGGCCTCCAATCAAGACGGTTCCCTCGGAGCGGGTGCCGACCCTTAGCATGCGCGTAAGCTCATCCATCGACAGGTGGGCGTTGTACTCAAGCTGCCACTCGGGCGACAGAAAGTTCCGGATCACGCCAGAAAACTCGGCATCGGAATGCGGGGTATCCAGGCGCGCGGTGGAAATGGTGACTCTATTCTTGCCAATGGACAGTGAAGCGGATACTCCCATGTCCACCGGCAGGTCGCCGCTGATTTGAATGTGCAGCGGTTGGATGGAGATGTCCCCGTGATAATTTGGAGTCGTGCGATCGTAAAGAAACTGCGCGCGCAGATTTTTACCGGCTGCGTTCCACGGATTCTTGCTCGAGTTGGCCTCAAATGAGCCATCCTGCACGCTAAACCGGCCGATCGCCAGATTGAGAAGAGTCTCAACGGCAGGCTTCTGGGATGACGGCGTTTTGGGCTGCGGAACGTTGGTTGTGCCATCGGGCCGAACCGTCAGATGTACCTGCGGCTGCTGTATGTCCACCGATCGAATGTCTGTCAATCGCTCGAGGAAGGAAACAATTTTCAGTACAGCGGTGACGGACCGCACACGCAACAACGGAGGCTCTCCGGGGGCTTCGGTGCCGTGGATCACGAAGTCATTTACGCGCACCGTCAAGGAGCGCCAATCGAAATCGAATGAGCCGACCTCCACGCGACCTCCGGTCGCCCGTTCTGCCTCCGTTACAATCCGCTGGCGCACTTGCTCGCGGAGCCAGCCGCTGCGCGCAATAAACACAACCGCCACGGCCAACAGAACCGCTAATCCGAGAATGGAACTCCCCCAGATCAGAGCCAGGCGGCTTCGGCTGCTCATTGAAAAGCCTCCGGGTGGAATACGACGCGCGTGCGCTTGCGGGCCGCCGCCAGCCAGTCATCCAATTGATGATCGACGAGCTGGTTGATGAGCGTCTCGTTGATTTGATCGCGAAAATCCTCAAACCTCGGCTGCTTGCCGGGGTTAGCGGTCTGGAGTTTGCGCTGCTCTCTGTCAAAATACGCGTGGATTTCTTCGTCCGAGACTTGAACCCCGGGACGAAAGCGGGCGTCGATGAAGCGCAGCAAAGTGAGCTGCCAGAGCAGGTGAGCATTCAGGTCGCTCTCGCTGACGCCGCACTTCTCGAGAGCCTGGAGATAGTCTTCGGTGCCCTTGAATCTCTGCGCCTGAATCTGCTTTAGCATAGCCGCCACTTCCTCTTTGCTGGGTTCCAGGTAGCGCTCCAGTTCGATCTCCCTGCGAACCAGTTTCTGTTCGACCAGCCTGTCGGCCGCCTTCCTCCTGGCTTCGGGGCTGAAATCGAGCGTGTCCCCATTTAGAAACGCGCTGAGACGGATTTCCCGCGCGACTTCACTTTCGGTAATAATCTGGTTGTCGAGCGTGACCGCAATGCGGTCGATCACTTCCGCCCGCGGGCTGGACGTCAGCAGCGTCGAAAGAAAAACCAGGCGCGCCAGCATCAGAATGCCTGCCCGATGGAGAAGAAAAACTGAAAATGGCCAATGCTGTGGTTGGTACGCTTCGTCGGATCATTTCCGCAGGCAATGAGATCGTTGATGTTCCCGCTGCAGCCATAGTACCGGGGCGGGTTGATGGTGTACGCAAAGTCCGCGCGAACCGGGCCGATGGGGGTGCGGTAACGGATGCCGAAGCCCACTGCATGCACCATGTAATCGAAATCCTGCAGATCACGCTGGCTCACCCGGAACGAGAGATTGCTGAGCTTGCTGTACACATTGCCCGCATCGTGAAAAAACACGCCGCCGATGTTAGCTCCAATCAGAGGAAAGCGCAGTTCGGTCTTGTTCAGCAGAAGGGCAGTGCCCCCGACGGGAAATCCCGTGTCCAGGTCGCGCGGGCCCGCCTGGTTTTCGGGGAAGCCACGGATCGAATTGGCGCCGCCGCTAAAGAACCGCTCGGGAAAAGGAATAGCGTCCAGAACATCGGTGGTCCGGGATTGGTAGTTAAACGGAACGATCGCGCCGAACGTGGTTTCCCGCGCCAGCACCAGCTTCTTTCCCAAGGGGTGATAGGTGGCGTTCCGCGCCAGCACGCGGCCAAAGTCCACCTGGGAGCCGAAATATTTGGATGCCAGCCCGATATCGATCGTATTGTAGATGCCTTTGTGCGCATCGGTCGGGTCGTCGCGCCGGTCCTGAATATAGGTGCTCGAAAGCACACCTACGCGCGCTGGCTGCGAGAGCAACGGCACCAGGTTGGGATCGATTTTCAAATTTGAGGTGCTCACCCGCCGATAACTGAAACGATACAGAATGCTGGAAGGCTTCGACAGCTTTTGCGAAAGCTGAACCGATCCCTCCTCGCGCTTGCCGGAAAATGTGTTCACATCCCGCGTCTCGTCATATAAAGCGCTGAAGCTGAGATCGAGATTGTCATGGTTACGGACTCGAGGAGCGAGATATGTGAGGATCGCGCGCTGCTCCAGATTCGAGACGCGGGTTCGCAAACTGATGGTGTGCCCCAGGCCTAGCACATTCAAACGCGAAACATCGAAAGATACCCGCGGGCTGAATCCCGTAGACCCACCGGGCGCATCCAGACTCGTCTGGCTGCTGCCGATCTGCGCGATTTCCGCGCCAACGCCCACGTCGAGCGAGTATTTCTTCGCCTCGTCGATCTCATAGACCACATATTTGCGCTGCGTATTGCCCTCGGGATTTTGAATCGCCATGTCGACCGTGGCAAATATTCCCAGATCGTAAAGACGCCGCTGGGTGTCGGCCATGCGAATGGGCGAGAGCGGATCGCCCGGCGCCAGCAGCAGGTTGCGCGAGACGAGGTCTCTTCGGGTATTGTCCAAGCCCTCCACCAGCACATCCTGCACGAACTGCCGGCGCCCTTCCGTGACGACAAAACGCAAGTCCACCTTCTGAGGCTGCGCGGCGGGCTTGGAACTCCATTCGAAACTGGCGTTCGGAAAGCCATTGGTGAAGTAATACGCCAGAATGGCATCCCGGTCCGCGGCCACGCTGAAGTCACTGAAGGGCTGTCCCTGCGTGGAACTGAGGGTGGCAATGATTTTGTCCGCGTCCAGTTGTTGGATGCCGGCGACCTCGAGCTTGGATACGAACCATTGCGGCCCTTCTTGGATTGTGATGAAAACCGCGACATCGCCGATCTTGCCTTTGTAGTCGTCCACCACCTTGGAAGTCACCTGGACATCTCGGAACCCGTTCTGTTGATACAGATCGACGATGGATTCCTCATCTCGGCGCTGCAACGCCTCGCTGTAGCGGCCCCGCCTCACCTGAAAAGATTTTGGCGTCATGAACATGCGCTCACGGATGACGCCGGCCGTGAAGTAACGATTGCCCAGGATGTCCACGCGTACTAGCTGGTGGCGTAATCCCAGGTTGATGAGATAATCGATTTCCTGCCGGTCATTTTGCAGTTTTTGTTCTTTGAACTCCACCTCAGCCTCGAAGTAACCCGCGGCCTGAAACTCGTCGCGCAGGTTCCGCTGTCCCTCCACCAGGAGGTCGCGGTCCACGGCGCGCTCTTCGTAGACCGGAACATTCTGGCGCAGCTTTTTTGTGGAAACTTTTGCGCCAACGGCCTGGATGTCGATAATCGGACCGGCGTCGATATCCAACGTGGGTGTAGCGCGGTGCGTGTCGTGATCGTAATCCATGGATTTCAGACGCGCGGAGGACATCAGGCGGCCCTTCTTCTGGTATAGGGAACGGACATTGTCGACGCCTTGGCGCGTACGGGTCTGCGTCACCGGATGCCAGCCACCCATAAAACGGCGCTTCCACCGGGTAGCCGTCACAATTTGGTCCACCGCGACCTTGAGGTTCCCCAGTACAACCGGCGCAGTGTACTTGGCACGCGGGCCGGTCTTAACCACAAAGTGTATGTGTGCCTGCTGCGTTTTGGGGTCGTATTCCACGCGGGGGTGCAACTGGTTTTCGTAATAGCCATTGGCGACCAGCAACCTGCGCGCGCCGCGCTCCGCCTGGATCAGGTCGTCCTCGTGAAAGGGCTGGCCCAGGTCCAGGCGCGTGGCATCGGTCAACTGTCCGGCGCTGGGAGGCTCCCCCACGTTGCCATCTACCGAGACGCGCCCCACAAACCAACTGTTTTTGGTTATGAACCGGACAATGACGCCGTCGGCAGCCGGTTCCGCATCGACCTGAATGTCTTCGTATCGGCCGGTGGCAAAGAGTTTTTGCATGCACTCGCGGATATCCGTCATCTGCAATGGCATGCCCCTCTTTAACGTGAGCGCCTGCTCGAGGTCCTCCGGGGCCACGGGCTGCTCCGGCGGACTGAATCGGATGTCAACGATGCGCCGGCCCTCGTACCATTTCGCGGCCAATGGAGCGGCTGGGGCGGTCGAGGTCCACCCGACAAACGTCATCACGAGGAAGTGCACCGAGCGAAGCCACACCATGCTCATGATAACGTACGGCTTCTGCAGCAACTTTGTTACCATCGTGAGGGAATGACCTCTGGCGAAAGAGAACGCTACTCGCGCCAGATCCTGTTTCGGCACATCGGCGAGCAGGGCCAGGAACGGTTGCTGGCTTCACATGCCGTGATCGTCGGCTGCGGAGCTTTGGGTAGCCTGCAGGCCATGGCACTGGCGCGTGCCGGCGTCGGCCGCCTCACCATCATCGATCGCGATTACGTCGAACCAAGCAATCTCCAGCGGCAGTTTCTGTTCGAGGAATCAGACGCTGCCGATGCCGTGCCCAAGTCAGCCGCCGCGGAGCGCCAGCTTCGCCGCATGAATTCCGGGATCGAGATCCATGGCGTGATTCAAGATCTCAATCCCTCCAATGCCGAGGAATTGCTGGACGACGCCGCAGTGGTTCTCGACGGCACCGACAATTTCGAAACTCGCTATCTGATCAATGACTTTGCCGTCAGCCGCGGGATTCCTTGGATCTATGGCGCGGCGGTTTCCAGTTACGGCCTCACCATGCCCGTGA
>Ga0335077_10003259_pt1 | contig 19540 bp, 15 predicted proteins | sample Lox_Sample_31_FD_207151 | JGI IMG/M metagenome (GOLD analysis project Ga0335077, IMG submission 207151) | Soil microbial communities from Loxahatchee National Wildlife Refuge, Florida, United States - Lox_Sample_3.1 | ecosystem: Environmental > Terrestrial > Soil > Wetlands | place: USA...
CGATCTTCGAAGCCGCGCTGCCCGGCGCCCGGCGGATCCCGCGGCTCTCGCCTCGCGCCCTCGCGCACGTCGCCGCGGGCGCGGCGCTTTTCGTGGGAAACGACACCGGACCGCTCCATCTGGCCGACGCCCTCGGCACGCCCACGCTCGCGCTCTTCGGCCCGACCGATCCCGCCCGCAACGGACCCTATCGGGGAGCGTCGTTCAAGTTCGATGCGTCCACCACGACCGCCGAGGTCGCCCGGAAAGCGGCTGAAATCGTCGCGGTCGACGCGCCCTGATGCGTCCCGCTGTTGACTGACGGCGGTCGACGCCTTACCATCGTCCAAATCCCATGGTCGTCAAGTTAGGGGATCTGCTTCTCAAAGCGAAGCTGATCACTCAGGAGCAGCTCGAAGCCGCGTTGAAGCTCCAGCGCGAAGAGGGCGGAAAGCTGGGCGAAGCCCTCGTCCGCGTCGGCGCCGTGTCCGAAAGCGACATCACCGAGACGCTTTCGCAGCAATTCGGCGTCCCCTCGATCGATCTGGGCAGCTTCGCGATCGATCCCAACGTCATCAAGATCGTTCCGGGCGAGGTCGCGCGCAAGTACGGTGTCCTCCCGGTGAACAAAACCGGCGCGACGCTCACCATCGCAATGGGCGATCCCACGAACGTCTTCGCGATGGACGACATCAAGTTCATGACCGGCTACAACGTCGAGCCGGTCGTGGCTTCCGAGGTCGCGCTCCGCAAGGCGATCGACAAGCACTACGGCACGCCGCGGTCCGTCGTGCTCAAGGAGAAGGCGAAGTCGGGCGGCGCGTTCGTCCCCGAGGCGAACCTCGAAGACGTCATGGCCTCTTCCTCGCTGACGATCGACGACATGGCGGGCGTCGGCCTCGGCGAGCTCAACATGGACGAGATCACCGGGATCGACGCCGGCGCCGACGTCGACGTCCTGAAGCAGGACGAAGGCGAAGAGATCGACCTGTCGGACCTCACCAAGTCGACCGAGTCGGCTCCGATCATCAAGGTCTCGAACCTGATCCTCATCGAGGCGCTCAAGGCCGGCGCTTCGGATATCCACGTCGAGCCCTACGAGAAGGAGTTCCGCGTCCGGTTCCGCATCGACGGCGTTCTCCACAACATCATGGCGCTGCCGATGCGCACCCGCGATCCCCTCGTTTCGCGCCTGAAGATCATGGCGAAACTCGACATCTCGGAGAAGCGCCTGCCGCAGGACGGGCGCATCAAGATCCGCCTGCGCGTCGAGGAACGGTCCCGCGACCTCGACCTGCGCGTCTCGACCGTCCCGACCCAGTTCGGCGAAAAAGTCGTCATGCGGCTGCTCGACAAGTCGAAGCTGCAGCTCGACATGACGCAGCTCGGCTTCGACCAGGAGGCGCTGCGCCGCTTCAAGGACGCGATCGACCGCCCCTACGGGATCGTGCTCGTCACCGGGCCGACCGGCTCGGGCAAGACGAACACGCTCTACTCCGCGATCGCGGCCCTGAACGACCCGACGGTCAACATCATGACCGCCGAAGACCCGATCGAGTTCAACCTCGCCGGCATCAACCAGGTCCAGATGAAGGAGCAGATCGGCCTCACCTTCGCCTCGGCGCTGCGCTCCTTCCTCCGTCAGGACCCGGACATCATCCTCGTCGGCGAGATCCGCGACTTCGAGACCGCCGAGATCGCCGTCAAGGCGGCGCTGACGGGACACCTCGTGCTCTCGACGCTCCACACCAACGACGCCCCCTCGACGATCAACCGTCTGATGAACATGGGCATCGAGCCCTTCCTCGTCGCGACGTCGATCAACGCGATCTGCGCGCAGCGGCTCGTGCGCCGCATCTGCTCGGGCTGCGTCGAGGAGGTCGAGACGCCGCCGCAGATGCTGATCCAGGTCGGCTTCGCGCCCGACGAGGTCAAGACGATCAAGATCAAGCGGGGCCGGGGCTGCGAGAAGTGCAACAACGGCGGATACAAGGGCCGCATCGGCCTCTTCGAAGCCCTTCAGTTCTCCGACGAGATCCGGGACATGATCCTTTCGGGCGCCTCCTCGATCGAGTTGAAGCGCAAGGCAATCGAGGAAGGCATGGTGTCGCTGCGCATGGCGGGACTCCAGAAGATCCGCGAAGGCGTCACGACGCTCGAGGAAGTGCTCCGGGAGACTGTCCTCTAGGACAGGGATTCCCTCCGTTTGCGGCGAATCGCGCGGCGGAAAGCTGCTTCGTTTCTGAACAATTCGCCTTCCTTTTTCTCTGCCGTGGGCCTAAACTAGCGGGACACAAATTGTCATAGAGCCTGGGGGACCGATGGCCAGCGATACCACGCTCCATCAACTATTGAAACAGATGGTCGAAATGGGGGCGTCCGACCTCCATTTGACGACGCAATCGCCACCCATGGTTCGGCTCGACGGCCGCCTGATCCCGCTGCCGTATCCCCCGCTCACGGTCGCCGAGACCAAGCAGCTCGCTTACTCGGTTCTGACCGACACGCAGAAGCATCGCTTCGAGGAAAATCTCGAGCTCGACCTCTCCTTCGGCGTCAAGGGACTCGCGCGCTTCCGCGGCAACAACTTCCTGCAGCGCGGCGCCGTCGGCGGCGTCTACCGGCAGATCCCGTACGAGATCCTCGGGTTCCGCGAGCTGGGGCTCCCCCCGGTCGTCGAGAGCCTCTGCGAGAAGCCGCGCGGCCTGATCCTCGTGACCGGGCCGACGGGCTCCGGCAAGACCACGACGCTCGCGTCGATGCTCGACAAGATCAACCGCGAGAAGCAGCTCCACATCATCACGATCGAAGACCCGATCGAGTTCCTCCACACGCACAAGAAGTGCCTCGTCAACCAGCGCGAGCTGCACGCCGACACGCATTCGTTCCCCAACGCGCTCAAGTCGGTCCTCCGCGAGGACCCGGACGTCGTGCTCGTCGGCGAGATGCGCGACCTCGAGACGATCGAGTCGGCCCTGCGCATCGCGGAGACCGGCCACCTCACGCTCGCGACCCTGCACACGAACTCGGCCGTCTCCTCGATCAACCGCATCATCGACGTCTTCCCGGCGCACCAGCAGACGCAGATTCGCACGCAGCTCTCCTTCGTGCTCGAGGGAATCATGTGTCAGTCGCTGATCGAGCGCTCGAGCGGGAAGGGGCGTGCGATGGCGATGGAGATCATGGTGCCCAACGCTGCCATCCGGAACCTCATCCGCGAGGACAAGGTCCACCAGATCTACTCCATGATGCAGACCGGCCAGGCCAAGTACGGGATGCAGACCTTCAACCAGTCGCTCGCGACGCTGTACCACAAGAAACAGATCACGCTCGAAAACGCGCTTTCGCGCTCGTCCAACGCGGACGAGCTGCAGGACATCATCAACCGGGGCGCCGGAATCAACGCTCCCACGGGACCGTTGACTCCCGCCGCCGCCGCCGCCGCCGCCCGGAAGGCCGGGGCCGGATCGGCCGGTTCGTAACGGGGGACACGCGCCATGCCCAACTACGCCTGGAAGGGGCGCAACCGCGCCGGGATGGTCCAGGAGGGCGTCCTCGCCGCCGACACGAAGGACGTCGCGCTCGCGACGCTGCGGCGCCAGAACATCGTCGTCACCGGCATCCGCGAGCGCGGCAAGGAGATCTCGCTCAGCAAGATGGGCCGCAGGGTCCCGCCGAAGGTGCTCGCGGTCTTCACGCGGCAGTTCTCCGTCATGATCGACGCCGGTCTCCCCCTCGTGCAGTGCCTCGAGATTCTTGCGAATCAGCAGGAGCACAAGAACTTCCAGAAGATCCTCCTGCAGGTGCGCCAGGACGTCGAGGCCGGCTCGACGCTCGCCGACGCGATGCGCCGTCATCCCAAGGCGTTCGACAACCTCTACGTGAACATGATCGCCGCCGGCGAGGCGGGCGGTATTCTCGACGTCATCCTGCAGCGCCTCTCGACCTACATCGAGAAGGCGGTCAAGCTGCGCAACCAGGTCCGCGCGGCGCTGATCTATCCCGTCGCCGTCATCGTGATCGCCGCGATCGTCGTCGCGGTCATCCTGCTGAAGGTCATCCCGACTTTCGCCGCCCTCTTCACCAGCCTCGGGGCGGAGCTGCCACTGCCGACCCGCGTCGTCATCTTCTGTTCCAACTTCCTCGCCCGCTACTGGTGGGCGTTCGTGGCGCTGATCGCCGCGGCCGTTTTCGCGTTCCGGCGCTACTACGCGACCTACAAGGGCCGCCGCGTCGTGGACGGGGCAATGCTCAAGGCGCCGATCATCGGCATGATCCTGCGAAAGATCGCCGTCGCCCGGTTCTGCCGAACGCTCGCGACACTGACGTCGTCGGGCGTCCCGATCCTCGAGGCCCTCGACATCACGGCGCGCACGTCGGGCAACGCGATCGTCGAGGATGCGATCATCGGCGTCCGGAAGAGCGTCGAGGGCGGCAAGACGATCGTCGAGCCCCTCCGGGAATCGGGCGTCTTCCCGAACATGGTCGTGCAGATGATCGGCGTCGGCGAACAGACCGGCGCGCTCGATGCAATGCTCAACAAGATCGCCGAGTTCTACGAGGACGAGGTGGACGTGGCGGTCGCCGGCCTCGTGAAGCTGCTCGAGCCGCTCATGATCTTCATCCTCGGCGTCGTCATCGGTGGCATCGTCATCGCCATGTACCTGCCGATGTTCACGCTGATCAACAAGATCGGATAAGGGTAGAGTTATCAGTCTTCAGTTGTCAGTTATCAGTTCCGGAACTGATAACTGATGACTGATCACTGACGACTTCAAGGCGTCCGGTATGGACAACTCCCTCAAACGATCCGTCGGGTGGCTGACGGCGGCGCGCATCGTCGTTCTGCTGCTGATCCTTCTGTCCGCGATCCTCGTCCAGGCGACTCCCGGAGTGCAGTTCGACCGGCAGGCTTTGCGGGACCATGGGCCGGCGCGGGACGAGCTCTCGTTCCTCTACCTGCTCAACGGCGCGGCGGTCCTCCTCGCTCTTTTCCACTGGACGCTCGGCCGGCACCTGCCGGCGCGGCTCGAGGCGGGGATCCAGCTGCTGGGCGACCTCGCGATCGTCACGACGCTCGTTTACGCTTCGGGAGGCCCGGACTCCGTCTTCAACTTCCTCTACCTCGTCGTCATCGGCGTTTCGGCGTTCCTGCTCTACCGCACGGGCGCCGTCTTCATCGCGTCGGTGGCCGCGGTGCTCTACGGATCGGTCGTGCAGCTGCTCGCCTACGGCATCCTGCCGCCGCCGCCGCTCGCGCCGGTGTCCGACTGGGGCGGCACGCGCATCCGCTACAACCTGGCGATCACGGTCGCCGGCTTCTACGGGATCGCGTTCATGGTCTCGTACCTCTCGGAGAAGCTGCGCGCGGCGCGCGACGAGCTCGACCTCCGGCAGAAGGCCCTCCAGCGTCTCCAGCATCTCCACGGCAACGTCATCGCGACGATGTCGTCCGGCCTCATGACGGCGGACGCGCAGCAGCGCGTGACGTTCCTCAACCGCGCCGGCGGGGAGCTGCTCGGCGTCGATCCGGGGCGCGCGCCGGGACGCCTCCTCGCCGACGTCGGATTCCGTTTTGGCGAGGACTGGGACCGCATCCGGGAGCGCGCGCGCGGACCGGAGACCTACCGCGACGAGATCGAGATCGCCCGCGGCAACGAGCGGCGGATGCTCGGCTACTCGTTCCGCCTGCTCAAGGACACGGAAGGCGAGGAAGGCGCGCTGCTCCTCTTCCAGGACCTCACGGACCTGAAGAAGCTCGAGCGCCAGGCCCGGTTCCACGCGCAGCTCGCGGCGGTCGGCGAGCTCGCGGCGGGCATCGCCCACGAGATCCGGAACCCGCTCGCCTCGATCTCGGGATCCGTGCAGGTCCTCTCGAAGGAGATCCCTGCCGGCTCCGCGGAGCGGCGGCTCATGGAGATCATCGTCTCGGAATCGAACCGCCTGTCGAAGATCCTCGAGGAGTTCCTCCGCTTCGTGCGGCCGCAGGAGCGCCGGGTCGCGGAGTTCGACGTGGCGCGCACGATCATCGAGGTGATGGACCTCTTCCGCCTCTCCGACGAAGTGTCCGACGCGCACCGCATCGAGGCGGACGTCGTGCCGGAGCACTCGATGATCGAGGGAGACCGCGATCAGTTGCGCCAGATTCTCTACAACATTGCCAAGAATGCCGTCCACGCGATGTCCGCGGGCGGAACGCTCCGGGTCGTCGGCCGCGAGGAGGATGCCTGGTATCGCATCCGATTTGCCGACACCGGGCGCGGGATGAGCGAAGAGGAGCTGTCGCGCCTCTTCACGCCTTTCTCGACGGCATTCGACGGAGGAACGGGGCTCGGCATGGCCATTGTCCGGAAGATCGTGGAAGACCATGGAGGCGCGATCGACGCGGAGTCGCGACCGGGCGAGGGGACGGCGGTCACCGTCCTCCTCCCCCGCTCCGCCCGTCGCCGGTCCGACGGCGCGCGGCGCGAGCACGTCGCGGCGGGGGTGGCATGAGCAAAGCGCGGCTTCTCATCGTCGATGACGAGGCGCTCCTGCGGGAGACGCTCGGAATCCTGTTCAACAAGGAAGGATTCGAGGTGCGCCTCGCGTCCAACTTCACCGAAGGCCTGGCCGACGCGCTGAAGTCGTCGCCGGACGCGATCATCTGCGACATCCGGATGCCGGACGGCAACGGCCTCGACCTGCTGCGCCGCGTCAAGGAAGAGAACGCGCGCATCCCCGTCATCATGATCACCGGCCACGGCTCGACCGCCGACGCCGTCGAGGCGATGAAGGCCGGCGCCATCGACTACGTCAACAAGCCCTTCGACAACGACGAGCTCGTCCTCAAGGTCCGCCGCGCAATCGGCGAGAAGACGCTCGAGCAGGAAAACGTCTACCTCAAGCAGGAGCTCGCGGCGCGCTACACCTTCGCCAACATCATCGGCAAGGGCTCGCGGATGCAGGAGATCTTCCGCACGATCGAGCGGATCGGCAAGGTCTCCTCGACGGTCCTGATCACCGGCGAGAGCGGCACCGGCAAGGAGCTCATCGCGCGCGCGATCCACTTCACCTCGATCCGCAAGGAGCGCAAGTTCGTCTCGATCAACTGCGGTGCGCTGCCGGAGACGCTGCTGGAGTCGGAGCTCTTCGGCCACGAGCGCGGCGCGTTCACGGGCGCCGTCAAGGAGAAGCGCGGCCTGTTCGCCGAGGCGGACGGCGGCACGCTCTTCCTCGACGAAATCTCCGAGACTTCGCCCACGATGCAGGTCAAGCTCCTGCGGGCGATCCAGGAGAAGCTCATCCGCAAAGTCGGCGGCAACGAGGAGACGTCCGTGGACGTCCGGATCATCGCCGCGACGAACAAAGACCTCTCCGAGCTCGTCTCGCAGGGCAAGTTTCGCGAGGATCTCTTCTACCGGATCAACGTCATCCCGATCGTCCTGCCGCCCCTGCGCGCGCGGCCCGAGGACATCGCGCCGCTGACGCAGCACTTCATCGCGAAGGTCTGCAAGGAGCAGCGCATTCCGGAGAAGAAGATCTCCGCCGAGGCGATGCGGCTCATCGAGGCGTATCCCTGGCCGGGCAACGTGCGCGAGCTCGAGAACACGCTCGAGCGCACCGTGGCACTCGAGCCCGGGCCGGTCATCAACGTCTCGAGCCTGCCGGAGGCGATCGCGCTCGGCGTGCGGACGAAGGTCCCCGACTTCGAGAGCCTGCCGGCCGAGGGCATCAACCTCGAGGCATTTCTCGAGGCTGTGGGCAAGCGCCTGATGCGCGAGGCGCTCGATCGCTGCGACGGCGTCCAGACGAAGGCCGCGGAGCTCCTGCGAATGTCCTTCCGCTCCTTCCGCTATTACGCCAAGAAGTACAACCTCGTGAAGAAGGAAGACCTCTACGAGGAGCCCGACGCGCAGCAGGCGGGAGCCGAGGCGGAGAGTCGGTGAGGTCCGGCTCGGGCCTCCTGGCAGCCGGTCTCGTCTTTCTCGCGGCCTGCGGCGCCGCGCCGAGCGCCTCGCCGACGCCGGCGGCGGCTCCGACTCCCGCCGCGGGCCCGCGCGTCATCATGCCGTCCGGCGCCGTCTACACGGTCGAGGTCGCGCGCACGCCGGAGGACCAGGCTCAAGGGCTCATGTATCGCGAGAGCCTGCCGCCGCGCGCCGGGATGATCTTCCTCTTCACCGACGGCGGCGCGCACAACTTCTGGATGAAGAACACGATGATCCCGCTCGACATCATCTGGATCGACGCCGGCGGCAAAGTCGTCTTCGTCTCGGCCGACACGCCGCCCTGCAAGTCCGACCCGTGCCCGAACTACGGTCCAAAGACTCCGGCACCGACCGTCCTCGAGATCGCGGGCGGGATGGCCGCGAAGGAAGGGATCGTCGCCGGCGCGACGATCCAGGTCGCCGACGTCGGCCGCTGACGAGCTATCAGCTATCAGCTATCAGCTATCAGCTATCAGCTATCAGCTGTCAGCTATCAGCTATCAGCCGGATGGCTCGAGTCGGACTCTGGCTGACGGCTGACAGCTGACAGCTGACAGCTGACAGCTGAGAGCTAATTCCTCACGGCTCGAAGAGGTAGAGCCCGTCCCCGGCCGTCCCGATGTAGACCCGTCCGCCCGCGGCCGACGCGGCGGTCGCGAGAGCCAGACCCGCGCGCGGGCTCGTCAGCGCAAGACGGCGGTTGCCCTCCTCCCACACGAGCTGCCCGTCCACGTCCTCGAGGCGGCTCCAGGCGCCGGCGGACGAGGCCGCGTTAGCTTCCGCGGCGAAGAGGCCGCCCGAGAGGACCGCGCGCTTGCGCTGCGTCCACCAGCGGCCGTCCCATCGGTAGTCCGTGTCGGACGTCTTGACCTCGAGCACCGGCGCGCGAGCGGCGCCCGCGACGAGCTCCGCCGCAATCGCGCCCGTCGGCGACCCGCGGATGGCCTCGAACGTCGCGCCGCCGTCGGCGGTACGGAAGACGCCTTCGGACGTCACAAGCACCGGCTGGCGATAGGGCGGACCGAAGACCGCGACCGGCGATCCCGCCGGCGCCGCGGCCGCGGCCGTCCAGCGCGCGCCGCCGTCGCGCGAGAGCTTCAGTCCCGCCGACGACGCGAGGAGGAGCACCGTCTTTCCCGCCGGATCGCGGAACGCCGTGAGCGAACCCGCCGGCGGCAGCGGGTCGACCGAGACCCGGCGCACCGACGTGCCCTCGGCCGCCCAGACGCCGCTTTCCTCGCCGCCGTACGCTCGGAAGAAGTAGACGCGCGACGGATCGTTCGGATCGGCCACGAGATCGGCCACGCGCCCCTCGGCCAGGCCGCTCGAGGCGGCGGCGAGCGTCGTCCCGGCATCGTCCGACGTGAAGACGCCCTCGCCCTCCGTGCCGACGAAGAGGCGGCCGCTGCGGGGATCCACGGCGAGCGCCGTCACGACGAGCGATTCGCGCGAGATGCGCTGCCAGGATTTCCCGCCGTCGATCGAGCGATGGAGGCCGCCGACCGTCGCCGCGTAGATCGTTCCGGGCCGCGTCGGGTCGCGCCGCACCGCTTGCGAGCGCCGGTTGGTGAAGCCCTGCGTGAAGCGCGTCCAGCGGTCGCCGCCGTCGTCGGAGTGATAGACCCAGCCGCAGGTCGACACCCAGACGTCCCGGGGATCGTTCGCCGCGAAGTCCCAGGAGTACACCGTCGCGTCGAGCACCATGCCGTCGGCGATGCGCACCCACGTCGCGCCGCCGTCCTTCGTGCGGAAGGCCTGGCGCCACGTGCCGGCGTAGAGCGTCTGCGGATCCTTCGGGTCGAAGGCGAGCGACTCGACCTGCCGCAGTCCGTCGGTGTCGCCGCCGGTCGGCGTCCAGGTCCGGCCGCCGTCGCGGGAGAGCCGCACGCCGTCGTCGCCGCCGATCGCGAGCACCGGCCGAGGACCGGGCGAGAGCGCGAGCGCCCGCGTCGCGACGGAGTGCTGCCACCGCGCGAGCGTCGTCCAGGTCGCGCCGTGGTCCGAGCTGACCGCGACGAGGCCGCCCTCGTACGGTCCCGCCAGCGCGGCCCAGAGCCGGCCGGGAGCCGACGGATCGGCCACGAGCCCCGTCGCGACGAAGCCGAGGAAAGCCGGGCCCGGCGCGAGCGGCTTCCAGGTCGCGCCGCCGTCCGTCGAGCCGTAGAGGTTGCCGCGGGACGTGCCGAGATAGACGCGCCCGGCGTCGAACGGGTCCACGGCGAAGGCGCGCACCTCCGCGCCCCAGAGCGGCAGGCGGAGCCAGCGCGCCGCGGAGGCGATGCCGGGAAGGCACGTCGCGAGCGCGGCAGCGCACAAGAGGGCGCGCCGGCGCGGAGACCGCGGCCGTTTCGTTCCGCCGTTGGACATGGACGGCACCATTGTAGCGTCCGGCCGGGTCGAACGGTGCCGTCGGGCCTTCGGCTACTATCTGGCGATGCCGAAGATCCGCGTCGCGGTGTTCCCGGCCGCTGGCCTGGGAACGCGATTCCTCCCGGCCACCAAGGCGCAGCCCAAGGAGATGCTGCCGCTCGTCGACCGGCCGCTCGTGCAGTACGTCGTCGAGGAGGCGCGCCGCGCCGGCCTCGAGCGCATCGTGATCGTGACCGGCCGCGGCAAGAACGCGATCGAGGACCACTTCGACACGTCCTTCGAGCTCGAAGCGATGCTCGAGGAGCGCGGGAAGGCGGATCTGCTCGAGGAAGTGCGGGCGATCTCCGACCTGATCCCCGTCTCCTACGTCCGGCAAAAGAGCGCGCTCGGACTCGGACACGCCGTGCTCCAGGCGAAGGATCTCGTCGGGAACGAGCCGTTCGCCGTGATGCTCGGCGACGACATCGTGGACGCCGACGAGCCGTGCATCGGGCAGATGCTGCGGCTCTACGAGCGCCGCGGCAATCCGGTGATCGCGCTCCAGGAAGTCCCGCGCTCGGAGACGCGGCAGTACGGGATCGTGGCAGGAAAGAAGATCGAGGACCGCGTCGTCGCGATCGAGGACATGGTCGAGAAGCCGTCGCCGGACAAGGCGCCGTCGAACCTGGCGATCATCGGGCGGTATCTGCTGCCGCCGGAGATCTTCCAGATCCTCGAGGAGACGCACTCCGACGTGGGCGGCGAAATCCAGTTGACGTCCGCGCTCAAGACGTTGCTCGCGCGGCGGCCGATCGACGGCTATCTGTTCGAGGGCAAGCGCTACGACGCGGGCGACAAGCTCGGGTTCCTGAAGGCGACCGTCGAGTTCGCTCTGAAGCGGAAGGACCTGGGCGCGCCGTTTCGGGAGTATCTGAAGGGGCTGAAGCTGTAGTCCGCTCCACGGCGCCCCGCCCGGGCCGCGAGGGCCGCCCCTACTCCTTCGCCGCCTTCTTCTCCTTCTTTTCCTTCTTCTCGACCTTCTCGGATTTCCCGGCGGACTCGGACTTGGTCTCGCTCTTCGATTCGCTCTTCGATTCGGTCTTCGACTCGCTCTTGCCGCCGCCGCCCTCGCCGCTCGCGCGCGCGTAGTCGGTGATGTAGAACCCGCTCCCCTTGAACTGGATGGCGGGCGCGGAGATCGCCTTCTTCAGTTTCCCGCCACAATGCGGGCAGACTCTCAGCGGCCGCTCGCCGATCCGCTGGATGACCTCGGTCTTCTTGCGGCATTTCTCGCAGAGGTACTCGTAGATGGGCATGGAAATAAGCTATCAGCTATCAGCTTTCGGCTCTCCGCTCTGGCTGAAAGCTGAGAGCTGAGGGCTGATAGCTATGCCAGGCTTCCCCCACCCGTGTTGTACCGGATCTTCTTCGCGCCGGGCGGAGTGGCCGCGCTCTTGCGCAGAAGACCGAGACAGAAGAACGCGTACAGGAGGCGCGCGTTGTCCGCCGCGGCGCCCGGGCCCTTGCCGCACAGCGGCTGGAGCGCCGTCTTCCCGTCCACACGGTCGTAGTACGCGCGTTCCTCCGGGGCGAAGAGCGACAGGAGATCGCCCGGTGTGCGCTCGAGCAGCGTCGTGGCCTGCCCGAGCCGCTGGACGAGCCGGCGCGGGTCGGCCGACCGCCGGATCCCTTCGACGATGACTTCCGGAATCGAGAGATCGATGCGGATGACCTCGTCCGACCGCCGCTCGCCGATGTCGAAGACGACTTCTCCCGAATCCCAGTCGAAGGCGCCCCAGAGGATCTCGCGGATCTGGCCCGACACGGCGTCGCGCAGGCCGTCCTCGTCGAGGACTCCCATCTCGAGCAGGATCTGCCCGAGACGCACGCCCTGCCGAACCTGCCGCGCCGCTTCGCGGGCGACGTCGGCCGCCAGGATCCGCCGCCGCAGCAAATACGCGCCGAGGCTCGCTTCGCGCTCGTTGGTCGCGGCGAAGACGACGAGCCCGTCGTCGATGTAGACGAGCCGCTGCCGCGCCTCCCGCGAGACGCGGACGACGCCGGGAACCCGGTAGCGATGGATCGTGGCCAGGATCTCGGCGAGCGGAGTCACCGCGAGGTCGCCGCGGTACTCGAAGCGCTTTTCCATTCTCGGCTTGGGATCATGGTAGCGCGGCCGGGCGGCGCGCGGTAGGGGATTCCGGGCGCCGGGACCGTAGAATCGGGCGGCAATGATGACGGTCGCCGAAGCCCTCGCCGCGATCGGCCGCCTGACGCCCCTCGGAACGGAGGAGATTCCGCTCGCCGAGGCGTCGGAGCGCGTGCTCGCCCGCGCGGTTCGCGCCGACGTCGACTGGCCGCCGTTCGAGACCTCGGCGATGGACGGTTACGCCGTGCGGCTCGAGGACGTGCGCGCGCCCGGGACGACGCTCGCCGAGCGCGAGGGACTCGTCGCGGCCGGCGACGCGCCTCCCCCGCCGATCCGGCCCGGACAGGCCGTTCGCGTCATGACCGGCGCCGCGATGCCGGAGAACGCCGAGGCCGTCGTCCCGGTCGAGCAGGTGCGCCGCGAAGCCGGGCGCGTCCGGCTGGAGGTCGTCCCGGCTGCCGGCGCGCATCTGCGCCGGCGCGGCGAAAGCATCGCGGCCGGCACCGAGCTGCTGGCCGCCGGCCGGCGCCTCGCGGCGAGCGACATCGCCCTCGCGGCGATGGCCGGCGCCGATCCCGTGGCGGTCTTCCGGCGGCCGAGGATCGCGATCGCGGCCACCGGCAACGAGCTCGTCCCCGCCGGCGAGACGCCGAGGGCCGGGCAGCTGCGCGACTCGAACGGCCCCATGCTCGCGGCGCTCTGCCGCGAGCGAGGATGGCCCGCGGCGGCGCGTCCGCGCGTGGCGGACGACCACGCCGGCGTGGCCCGGCTCTTCGCCGAAGCGGGGGCGCACGAGGACATCCTCATGACGTCCGGCGGCGTCTCGGCGGGCGACCTCGACCTGCTGCCTCCCGCGGCGCAGAAGGCCGGCTTCGAGCTGCTCTTCCACGGCGTCGCCATGCGTCCGGCAAAACCCGTCGCCGTCGCGCGCCGCGGCGCGACGATCTGGATCGGGTTGCCGGGCAATCCCGTGTCCACGTCGGTCGGCTTCCACCTCTTCGCCCGCGAGATCGCGGGCCGCCTCGAGGGCGACGCGCGCCCCGGAGCCCCGCGCGTCACGGCGAAGCTCGCGGCGCCGATCGGAGCGGCCGGCGCGCGGGAGTCCTACCGCGACGCGGTCTGGGAAACCTCCCACGGCGAGAGCCGCGTGACGGAATTGCGCTCGGCCGGCAGCCACGACATCGGCGCGCATGCGCGCGCAAACGCCCTGATCGTCCAGCCCGCCGGATCCGGCGCGCTGCCGGCGGGCGCGGTCGTCACGTGCCTCCTCACCCGGGACCTCCCGTGAGACGCAGCGCCGCCGCGGATCACGCGACTCCTGTAGCCGACCACCGGGAGACGTGCTCGGCCGACGGCGTCGCGATTGCCTACACGCTCTGGCGGCGGCCGTCGAAGCAGCTCATCGTCCTCGCGCCGGGCTTCTGGCGCGTGCGCCTCGCGCGCGAGAACCTCTTCCTCGCGACGTTCTTCGTGCGCCGCGGCTACGACGTCGCCGCCCTCGACTTCCGCGGACACGGCGACAGCGCCGGCGCGTACACCTTCGGAACGTTCGAGCCGAACGACCTGAAGGCGGTCCTCGACGAGCTCGTGGGGGCCGGCCGGCCCTACGATGAGTTCGCGCTGCTCGGCCTGTCGCTCGGAGGCACGATCGCGGCCGAGGCCCTGTCGCGCTGGCCCGAGCTTCCCTGCCGCGGGCTCGTGATGGTCTCGTCCCCGGCCGACCTGCGCGCCATCCGCCCGAAGCCCTGGAAGTCCGGCGCGGTCCGGCAGGTGCGCCTGCGCCACGCGCTGCGGCCCCCGCGCGTTTCGCGCCACACGCGCCTGTCCGCGACGCCGCGCGGCCACGAGGCCATCGCGAACCTCGCCATGCCGAAGCTGATCGTGACGGCGGAGGGCGACTGGCTGGTCGATCCGTCGCATGGACGGCGCCTCGCGCGCGCCGCGGCCCCGCCGGTGGACGACGTGCACCTGAACCTGCCGGGGTCGCTGCACGCCGACGGACTCGTCAAGTTCCGGCCGCTGCGCTTGCTGCGCCTGCTGGACCGGTGGTTCCTTCGGAACGCCCCGCCGTAGGAGCTAGCAGCGATCAGCTGTCAGCTGTCAGCCGGAGTCTGCGATTCCGTCTGGCTGAAAGCTGAGAGCTGAAAGCTGACGGCTAGAAGTTCAACGCCCCTTCCGGCGTGAAGAACTTGTCGTCGATCTTTGCCGAGCGATAGTCGAGATATTCGAGCCGCGTGACGGTCCGAGGCTGGTTCGTCAGGAGGTCGCGCACCTCCATGGCGGCGACGAAGGTCTGGCCGCCGGACTTCCGGAATTTCAGAAACGTGACGTCCTTGGCCTGCTTGCCCGACGGCAGCGAGAAGAGAAGCCGGCACGGCAGCCGCGCCGCCTCGTCGAACCAGAGCACGACCTTGCTGTAGGGAGCCTTGTCCGACTTCGCCGTCAGATCCACGACGCGGCAGGGCTTGCCGCCGACGGTCTCCGTTCCGGGCCGCGCGACGCCCGCGTAGTCCTTCGCGAACTCGATGCGCGCCACGTCGCCCACCGACGCGCCGCCGAGAAGCCGCTGGTTCGGCGTGATCGGCAGGGCCCGCGACGCGCCGGGCACCATCAGCCACATCTTCTCGCCGACGTTCAGGATCTTGCGGCCGTCGTTCTTGCCGCCGCGAAACACGATGAGCCCCTTGTCGTCCCCTTTCGTGTAAATCTCGAAGTCCGCGCTGCCCGTGACCTTGCCGTCCGTGACCTGGCTCGCGCGCGCGGTGATGATGGCCTCGGAGAAGGCGTTGCGCGCCCGATCCACGTCCACGAGCCAGGACGCGATCTGGTCCGGTGTTTGCGCGGGCGCCGCGCCGGCCAGAAGGACAAGAAGGACGGCGAACCTCCGGACCCTACACATGCGTCAGCGCCTCCACGATCGAGATCCGCGACGCCCGGCGCGCCGGGAAGTAGGACGCGACGAGCATCGTCAGGACCATCGCGAGAATTCCCGCGGCATATGCCAGCGGATAGAACTCCACGTTGATCGGCATCCCGTGCGTCGCGCCGGGCGGCGGCGGCAGGATGATGCCCGACGCGTTCAGCGCCGATCGGATGATGAGCGCGAGCACCGCCCCGGCCACGCAGCCGATGAGCGCTATCGCGACGCCCTCGGTCAGGAACATCCGCTGGATCCCGGACGGCCGCGTCCCGAGCGCGCGCAGCGTTCCGATCTCGCGGGTGCGCTCCGTCACCGCCATCGTCATGACGATCGCCGCCGAGAGGATCACGATCACGATGAGAACCGCGCCCACGAAACCGAAGATTCCGATGTAGAGGAGCTTCACCTGCCCGTAGAAGACGGCGAGATCTTTCCAGTGCCGCACCGCAATCGGATAGCCCGCCGCCGTGAGCGACTGCTCGAGGCGCTGCGCGACACGGTTCTCGTCGGCGTCTGGCTTGAGGAACACGACGAGCTTCGAGACCGTGCCGTCGGACTGCAGGAGCCGCCCGGCCAACCGCTCGCCGATCGCGACATAACGGTCGTTCAGTTCCTTGATGCGCACGTCCACGAGGCCGACAACCGTCGCGTCGACCGCGTTCAAGGTCGCGTCCGGCGTCGTGGCCATGAGCGTGATCGAGTCGCCCGGCTTGACCGCGAGGGCCGAGGCCATCCCCGTGCCGAGGACGACGCCGTCGCCGCCGTCGCCCGAAAGGTAGCGCCCCGAGACGATGAGGTCGCCCGCCAGGGTCGCCTTCGCCTCCGGCTCCGGGTCCACGCCGACGCCCAGGAACGGCACCGAGCGGGCCCCGTTGGTCCCGAGGCCGACGAAATCGATGCGCGGGATGACCGCTTCGACCGCCGGATCGCGGGCCACGATGGCGCGCGCGCGGGCGCCGTCGTGTAACCCGAACTCGAGCGTCTTCTCCTCGGTGCCCGAGACGGCGCGGCGGTCCACGACCTGGAGCTGTCCGACGCTCTGGATCGTGCCCTCCTTCAGGCCGGCGAAAGACTGGGCGATGAAGCCGCCCGCCAGCGCGAACGCCGCGAACCCGAGAGCGACGACGGCGCCCATCAGGATCGTCCGGCGCCGCTGCCGGAGCAGATTCCGCCAGGCCAGCGCGAAGGCGTTCATCGCGCGACGTCCGATTCGACGCGCCCGTCGTGGAGCAAGACGACGCGCCGCGCCCGCGCGACGACGCGCGGATCGTGCGTGGCGAAGAGGAACGCGACGCCGCCCGACTCGCTGACCTCGCGCATCAGGTCGAGGATCCCGTCCGCCGTGTGCGAATCGAGGTTCGCCGTCGGCTCGTCCGCGAAGACGAGCTCGGGACGATTGGCGAGCGCCCGCGCGATCGCGACGCGCTGCCGCTGTCCTCCGGAGAGCAGATCCGGTCTCACGCCGTACTTGCCCTGCAGACCGACCGCGTCGAGCAGCTCCCGCGCGCGCCGCGAGCGCTCCTCCGCCGCGACGCCGGCGAGCGCCATCGGGTAGGCGACGTTCTCCTCGGCCGAGAGGACGGCGAGCAGGTTGAACGTCTGGAAGACGAAACCGAACCGGTCGCGGCGCAGGTCCGAACGCGCGTCCTCCGAAAGGGAGTTCGCGTCCTGGCCCGCCACCGCGATCTCACCTTGATCCGGCCGGTCGAGAAGCCCGAGGAGATTCAGGAGCGTCGTCTTTCCGGAGCCGCTCGGGCCCTGGAGCGCCACGAACTCTCCCCGGCGGACCTCGAGCGACACGTCGCGCACCGCCGGCACCACGGCGGCGCCGAGGCGATAGAAGCGCGAGACCTCGCGGGCGGCGACGAGCGCGGGAGCGGCCGCGCCGGCCGCCGAGGAGCGCCCGCCTCCGCCCGCTTCCGTTCCCGCCGAAGTCGCCACGTCGATCCATCCTCCCGAGGTCTTCGCCGTGCGGAGTCTAGCCCGCCCGAGAAGACGCAAATCGCGCGCCCGGTGGCGCGGCGCGCCGCGGCGTGCTACCTTTTTCGATGCCCCGGCGGACCGGACCGGTCGACCTGTCGCCCCGCAAGACACTCGGAGAAAGCGGCGGCGGGAGCCCTCCGCGCGCGGGCGGAGGTCACCGCTTGAAGTCGATCGCGCTCGCCGCCCTGCTGCCGATCCTCGCGTCTCCGGCCCTGCGGGGGCAGGAGACGCCGCCCGGTCCCACGCCGACTCCCGCGGCGGCCGGGAAGGTCCATGAGGAGATGGTCGTCACGGCCGAGCGCGGGCCGGAACCGCTCGCGGAGACGCCGGCTTCCGTCTCCATCCTGACCCGCGAGGACATCGATCGCGTGCCGGCGCAGGACCTGTCCGAGCTGCTCGAGTTTCTGCCCGGCTTCCATGCGCTCTTCCGCGAGAGCTTCGGCGGGCCGCCCCCGATCGTGACGTCGCGCGGCTTCTTCGGCGGCGGCACGGCCGACTACGTGCAGCTCCGCGTGGATGGCGTGCCGGTCGAAGACGTCGAGTCGGGCCTCGCCGACTGGCGGCGCATCCGCGCCGCGGACATCGAGCGCGTCGAGGCGCTGCGCGGCCCGGCGTCGTCGCTCTACGGGGACACGGCGCTCGGCGGCGTCATCCAGGTCTTCACGCGGCCATCGCCGCCGCCCGGCGGCACGTCGCTTTCCGCCTCGGCTTCCGGCGGCAGCTTCGGCACGGCCGCGGCGGACGTCTCCGCGGGCTTCGGCGGCTCGGCCGTTTCGGGCGGAATCGGCGGCACGTACTTTCGCACCGACGGCTATCGCGCCCACAACTCGGAGGAGAGCGGCATCCTCGGTCTCTCGACGTCGGGAGCGCTCGGCTCCGGCAAGTGGTCGGTCGATCTCGATCTCGACCGGACGAACCGCGAGGACCCCGGTGCGCTCCTCGGCGACCAGTACGCGGCCGACGACCGCCAATCCGATCCCCTCTACCGCTTCGACGAGACCGACACCGACCGCGGCCGCCTGGCTCTCTCCTTTCGCCAGCCCGATGGGCCGGTTCCCTACCAGGCAACGCTCTCCGGCCTGATCCGCAGCGCCGGCATCCTGCAGACGCTTCCCGTCGCGCCGGGCATCGGCAACCGCACGTTCCGCGATCTGCACTCGGGCGCGCTCGGGGGAATCTTCGAGGGCGAGAAGTCCTGGCGCCTCTTCGACCGAGACGGCCTGATACGCCTCGGCGCCGAGCTCGGGCACGAGACGCTCGACACCAACTATCGCTTCGTGGACGAATCGGGCGAGAAGGGACCGATCGTCTCGAGCGAGGACGGCTCGCGCAACCGCACCGCGGTGTTTCTGACGGGCGACTACCGCGTGACCGATCGCATGCGCCTCACGGGCGGCGTGCGGTGGGACCGGATCGCCGACGATTTCCACGTCGAGGGGACGACGCAGACGAACGAGGCCTGGTCGCCGCGCGCCGGCCTGAACTATCGCGTCGGCGATCTCGCCGCCGCGCCGGTCGCCTTCTATTTCCAGTTCTCGCGTTCCTTCAAAGCGCCGACGCTCGATCAGCTCTTCGACCCGCATCCCTTCGACGACTTCCAGGGCGGCACGATCTCGATCTCCAACCCGCACCTCGTCCCGCAGAAAGCCCAGAACTTCGAGGTCGGCGTTTCGCAGGACCTGAAGGACCTGCGTTGGGACGTGCTCGCGTATCGGATGACCGTGGACAACGAGATCGACTTCGATCCGGCGACCTTCTCGTACCAGAACATCGGCGCGAGCCTCCACCGCGGCGTCGAAGCGACGGTGCGATTGAACGCGCTGGGCTTCCTCACCCCCTACGTCTCCTACACCTGGACGCGCGTCGAGTCGCGCACAGGAGAGCACGAGGGCTCGCAATTGAAGAACGTACCCGAGCATCTCGTCCGCGCCGGCCTCTCGGCGTCGCTGCCGGCCGGGCTCGGCGCCGAGGCGATCTGGACCTGGATGGGCCGGCGCTGGCTCGACGACGACGACGTCCTTCCGCTGGGCGACGCGTCGATCGTGGACCTGCGGCTCTCGAAGTCGTTCGGCTCGCTCCGCGCGCGCCTCGACCTGTCGAACCTGACGAACACCAAGTACGCGCAGTACGGCTTCGCGCTGACGGACTTCTCGACGGGCCAGCCGGCGCCGTTCTACTATCCCGGCGCGC
>Ga0335077_10003260_pt1 | contig 19531 bp, 17 predicted proteins | sample Lox_Sample_31_FD_207151 | JGI IMG/M metagenome (GOLD analysis project Ga0335077, IMG submission 207151) | Soil microbial communities from Loxahatchee National Wildlife Refuge, Florida, United States - Lox_Sample_3.1 | ecosystem: Environmental > Terrestrial > Soil > Wetlands | place: USA...
AGGGAATGTTGATGGTGTTGGCTCCGAGGAGCTCCAGAATTCGCGCCGAGGCGGGGTTGGCGGGCGCCATCATGACCGAGGTCTTGATAATGAGATCGAGAGGCAGTTCTCCGGCGGCGCGCATATTCGCCACAATCTGCAGAATGCCGATTTCGGAGACCAGCACGCTGCGCAGCCCCAGCCGGACTGCGCGCTTGACGTCTTCCATGGCGAAAACAAGCTGATCGGCACCGCGCAGAGCCAGACCGAGCGATCTGCCGGCCGGGGACAAGACTTGCGCCCCGATGTCAAAAGTGGCGCGAGGACCGATGAACAGGTTCACTTCTATGCCTGCTTTGTGGCCCATGTCGAGCATCTCCGAGATTTCGGCGTCGGTCATGAGCATGATGCCGCTACCCTGGCTGACACGATGCACGGGCACGCTGCGCTGCTCGGCCTCGCTCAACACGGCGGCGAGCACGCGCGGTCCCTCAGTCGAAGGGATCTCAATCCGGTACTGGCCGCCATCGGGAAAGCGTTTGATGGAGGTGGGGCAGTCGGCGGGATCGTGGCCCGGCAGGCCCCGGCGTTCCAGGAATTCCTGTGAGCTCTTCATGTTTCGCTCCCTTCCTGCAACAGGAAACCACATTCAGCGACGGGTGCAAGGAGGACTTCAGAGGCGCGGCCGTGAAGCGCAAACACCTGCCGCACCAGATCGCACACCTGCTCGTAACCGCGCTCGTAGAAAACCAGAATGGACGGCCCGGCGCCGCTCAACGCGCAGCCCAGCAGGCCGGGAGCGCGCAGCTTCAGTATATCGTCCAATCCGGGTACCAGGGCCGCGCGATAGGGCTGGTGAAACCTGTCCTCCAGCGCGGCCGGGAAGGCGCTGACGCTGCCGGTGGCGATGGCAGCCATCAACAATGCGGCCCGCTGCACATTGAAAATAGCGTCGGCCCGGGGATAACAATCCGGCAGCACGGAACGTGCGTGCGAGGTAGGGAGCACGAAATCAGGCACCACGACGCCGACGCCGAATTGCGGCGGCATGTTCAGGCGCACCGTACGCGCCACGCCTCCGGAATCGATGGCGCTGGCGACGACTGAGCCCAGGATGCAGGCGGCAACGTTATCGGGATGGCCCTCCAGCCGCGCGGCTTCGTCCAGGATGCGCAGCGGCTTCCAGTGGAGGCCAAGCAGGCGGTCGGCGATGATGACGCCGGCGGTGAGCGCCGCGGCGCTCGAGCCAAGACCTTTGCCCACGGGGATGTCATTCTGAATCTGCAGCTCGATGGGCGGCATGGTCATGCGCATATCGCGCGCCACCGCCAGCGCCGTTTGCCAGATCAGGTTATCTTCACCGGTGGAGATCGCCTCGGCATCACGTCCCTCAACTTGAATCGAAAGCTCGCTACTCTCACGGAACCGGCACTCCAGGTAGATGCTGAGCGCCAGGCCCATGGCATCGAAGCCGGGCCCGAGGTTGGCGCTGGAGGCCGGCACTCGGAGTGAGATCCACCGCATGGCACAGCCATTATATCGAGTGCCACAGTCGGAAATTACGTGAAGGGGTCTGTTAGGAAGTTCTGCTGGCGGCGACTACCTTAGTGTGGGAGGAGTGAGTCGATCTCAGGTGAATCGGTGAGCCAAGACGACCTCTACCGAGAGGCGGCCGACACTTACGGCTCCGCGCTCGACCGGCTGGCGCGCGCGTATGAGGCGGACCCGGAGACGCGTCGTGACCTGCTGCAAGACATTCATCTACAGTTGTGGCGTAGCTTCGAGCATTTTGATGGGCGATGCTCGCTTCGAACCTGGGTGTACCGCGTCGCACACAACGTAGCCACCCGGCACGTGGTTCGGCAGCGCCGGATCAGGAAGCCGCTTGTCAGCATCGAGGAGATCGAGGCCATGCCGTCCAATGATCAGAGCGAACACATCGCCAGCCAGAACCAGGCTATCGAGCGCCTCTCCACGCTGATCCAGCAACTGAAGCCGCTCGATCGCCAGATCATCATTTCGTATCTCGAGGATATGGATGCGAGTTCGACTGCTGAGATCACCGGCCTTTCGGCATCAAACGTCGCGATGAAGGTTCACCGGATTAAGAACATCCTGCGGCGCTGGTTCCACGAAGGAGGAGCCCATGCCAGATGAGTTTCCTTTGAACGATCCGAAAAAGATCTGGCAAGACCAGCCCACGGAGGCAATCAAAATGTCACTGGAAGAGGTTCGCCGAAAGGCACAAAAGTTTCAGACGAAAAGCCGCCTGGCGACGATTGCGTGGTTCGTGATGGGACTCTTGCTCTGTGTTGCGTTTGCGCGTATGTCTACGGGAGTCCAAGACGTGATTCCGCGCATCGGCTGGGGAGTGTTGAGTCTCTGGGCACTGTACGGCCCCTATCAGGCATACAGGTGGATCTGGCCAGGGAGGTTAGCGGAGGATGCGACGTTGAACACATCCCTGGACTTTTACCGGCGGGAGCTCGAGAGGAAGCGCGATTACGAGCGGCACATCTGGCGCAGGTCGGGGTTGACGTTTTGTTTTGCCGGCTTGGCGTTGGCTATTCTGCCGGAGCTGATTCCGGCGCTCAAAACCCCTCGGCTTCTGCTGAACGCCGCGCCGTTTTTTGTCCTTCTTGTCATCTGGTTTGTGCTCTTCTTCTTCCTGAGGAAGCGCAACCGGCAGAAACTTCAGCGGGAGATCGATGAGTTGAACGCTCTTGAAAAGAACTGAATGGTCATTCTACGCCGGCTTCTTCGATGACCAGCTCGCCTTTGTCCGCATCCAGCTCGGCCATGACGCCCAAGGGCAGGGTGAGCTGGTCGTCGGTGTGGCCGATGGTCAAGCCGGAAAGGACCGGCGCGCGCAGCCGGCCCAGGATTTCATCGACCACCTCGCCAACGGAGAGCGTCGATTCGTACGACGGCTTGAAATCTCGCGGTCGGCAGTCCTGGCACTCGCCGAAAATGATACCCGCGGCGGCGGTGAGTTTGCCCGCGAGACGCAGTTGCGTCAGCATGCGATCGATGCTGTAGGGTTCCTCGTCGACGTCTTCGAGAAACAGGATGCGGCCACTGGTTTCGATTTCGTAGGGTGTCCCCATGGTGGTGGAGATCAGCGTCAGGTTGCCACCGATCAGCGGCCCTCTCGCGCGGCCGGGGCGAACTGCGCGCAGCGTGTGTGCGGGCCGCAGCGGATCGGAATCCGGTGGGTTGGTGACGCGGCCGAGCGGGGCCGTCTCGAACAGTGCCTTGCGAAAGCAGGTCTGGGTATACGGCGTAAAACGTGAAAGCGTGACCGGGCCGTGAAACGTGACCATGCCCGCGCGCTTTTGAATCGCTAGGTGGAGCGCGGTGATATCGCTGTAGCCGAGAAAAACTTTGGGGTGAGCGCGAATCAGGTCGTAGTCGATGCGATCCAGCAGTTGCGATGCGCCGTACCCGCCGCGAATGGCGAACACGCCCTTGACCTCGGGATCGCGAAACATTTCGTGTAGATCTTCCAGGCGATCCTCGACCGTGCCTCCCAGATACCCTTCGCGTTTGCGGACGTTCTTACCGAACTTCGGCGCCAACCCGAAGTAGCGCGCGGTACGCTCCGCTAGCGCGAGCCGGTCGGGGTCGGAGACGTAGCTGGAAGGGGTAATCAGACCGACAACGTCGCCGGCGCGCAGCGCCTTCGGCCGGACCAGGCTGGGGCCGGGAGCGGCGGCAGCCATTGCGGGAAGCGCAGCCACGCCGCCGAGAAACCGGCGCCTGGTCAAGCCGGCGATCACTCGCGCGCCTTGGCGGTCGACTCGCGAACCACCAGTTGGGGCGAAATCATGTATTCGACGCCCATGCGGGTGGTGTCGGCCAGCGAAGTCAACAGTGCGTCGAAGGCTTTGCCCGCAATTTCCTGGCGTGGAAGCCGAACCGTGGTCAGAGGCGGCTCGGTGAATTCGGCGAGGGCGATATCGTCGAAGCCTACGACGGAGATATCGTCCGGCACGTGAAGGCCGTGCTGGCGAATGGCCCGAAGCGCTCCGATTGCGGTTAGGTCGTTGGATGAAAGCACGGCAGTGGGCAAGGGCCTTCGTTCAAAGATGCGGCTCATGGCATGGAATCCGCCGTCGATGCGATGATTGCCGGCTTCAATCCAACTGGGGTCTCCGATGACGCCGCGTTTTCTCATGGCGTCGAGAAATGCGGCGCTGCGGATGCGCGCCGACGTCAGATCCGCCGGCCCGCTGATGAAAGCTATACGCCGATGCCCTAATTCCAGCAGGTGCTCCACGGCTTGCGAGATGCCGCTCGAGTAATCGATCTTGACGTTGCTGATGTGATTGTCCACCGTGCCCACGTCGAGAAAAACCATGGGGATTTTGCGACGAGCCAGTTGCTGTGTAAGCGAAGCGTCCATCTCCGAGGTCATGATGGCGACGGCGTCCACTTTCCGTTCCAGCATGCGGCGGACTCCGTTGGCCATGCGCGACGAATCGTATCCGGTGTTGCTGAGCAGGACCTCATAGCCCTTCTCCGTCGCGGCTTCTTCAAATCCCTTCACCAGTTCGGGAAAGAAAGGATTGGTGATGTCGGACACAATCAGGCCTACGATGCGGCTGCGCCCGGAGACCAGGGAGCGCGCTTGCGTATTGGGATAATACTTCAGCTCCTCGATGGCTTGCCGCACGCGGCGCGCCGTACCCGGCCGCACCGGAAGATTATTGATGGTGCGCGAGACGGTAGCAGTCGAAACTCCCGCGCGTTTCGCGACTTCCCGAATATCCATGTAGGTTTTGGTCTGGCGCCGTAGCCCGACACGGGCCAAGAAACATTTTAGACGCAAACACACCGGGGCGGATAGTGTTCTAAGCTTCTAAGCATGCGTGCTCTGTGTTTTCTGTTCCTGTGTGGCCTGACGGCGCTGGCCCAATCCGGCGGCGACGCCTGGCGCGGCGAGGGCGTGATCCATGTCGACCGTTCGCCGCACGTCAGGCTTCACGGCGTTCCTGTCCGGGCGGTGCACGTGGACGAGGGGTTCTGGCAGGCTCGCATGCGCATCAACGTGGAGCGCAGCATCCCGAGCATGCTGGATGAACTCGAACAGCACGGCGTAATGGACAACTTCCGCCGGCTGACCGGCGCCAGCAAGGTCCCGCGCCGCGGCCCGCTCTACACCGATTCGGACCTATACAAATGGATGGAGGCGGTGGCTTATGTGCTGCAGAGCGGTGACCGGCCCGGCATGCGGGCGAAGTTCGACTCGCTCACCGATGAGATCCTTGCCGCTCAGGAGCCCAGCGGCTACCTGAACACCTATTATGTGGACGACCGCAAAGACAAACGATTTACGGAGATGTACCGCTCGCATGAGCTGTACTGCCTGGGTCATCTCCTGCAGGCAGCCATCGCTTACTATCGCGCCGCCGGGAACCGGAAGCTGCTGGACGGCGGCATCCGTTACGTGAACTATCTGATCGAGAACTTCGGTCCCGCCAAGCGTCCGGCGCTGACCGGGCATCCCGAATTCGAAATGGCGCTGGTGGAACTCTACCGCACCACGGGCGAACGCAAGTATCTGGATTTTGCCGGCTATTTCTTGAGCGGGGTGGAACGCGAGAGGCTGCACCTGACCGACAATCAGGTGCAGTACCTATTCAGCGGAATTCCGTTCACCTCGCGCGAGCAATTCGAAGGTCACGCCGTCCGTGCCATGTACGCCTCCTGCGGCGCAACCGATTACTATGCGGAGACCGGCGACGCCGCCTACTGGAGCACGCTCGAACGCTTATGGAAAGACCTGGTCAGCCGCAAGATGTACATCACCGGCGGTGTGGGTTCGCGGGAAGCGGGCGAATCGATTGGCCTCCCTTACGAGCTGCCTAATGCGCAGGCTTATGGCGAAAGCTGCGCCGCCATTGGCAACATGATGTGGAACTGGCGCATGCTGGCGGTATCCGGCGAGGCGCGGTTTGCCGATGTGATCGAGCGCGCTCTTTACAACGGCATCAATTCGGGCATGTCGCTCTCGGGAACGCTTTACTGCTATCGAAATCCGCTGGAGTCAAGCGGCGAGAAGATTCGTAACGAGTGGTACGACACCACCTGCTGCCCGCCGAATCTGGAGCGTATTCTGGCCTCTCTGCCCGGGTATTTCTACAACACGAGTGCAAAGGGACTCTACGTGAACCTTTACGATAACTCACACCTGGACTGGCATCTGGAAGACGGTACCGGATTGAAGCTGGAGCAGAAGACGCGTTATCCGTGGGGCGATCGGGTGGAGATGACCGTCTCGCCCGCCACGCCGTCGGAATTCAGCTTGTTCCTGCGCGCGCCGGACTGGTCGCGGTCTACCGAATTCTCGATCAACGGGCAGAGGGCCACCGGCGCCGTCGAGCCCGGCCGCTATTTCGAAATTCATCGCCAGTGGCGCGACGGCGACCGCGTCGATGTGAAGTTCGACATGACCCCGCGGCCGGTTCGCGCCAATCCACTGGTGCGTGAGGATGCCGGCCGGGTCGCTATCCAGCGCGGCCCCCTGGTGTATTGCATGGAATCAGCAGACCAGCCTGGACTGGGCTCGGTGTTTGATGCGGAACTGACCGAACCTTTGCAGCCGTTCCGCGAAGAATTCCGCGCCGGCTTGCTGGGCGGCGTCACGTTGCTTCGGCATGCAGGGAGGGTGACGGAGGAACCGCTCGATGAAGAGCCGCTCTACGAAGCGGCCACAAAAGCCGAGCCGCCGGAATACGAGCTCGCCGAACTGGTCTTCATTCCTTATTACGCGTGGGCCAATCGCGGGCAGGGCGCAATGGAAGTTTGGGTGCCGGTCCATCAGGCCGGCAGCGGCGTGCGATAAACCTCGCCCGTTTCGGCCACCGAAAACCAGATCTGGCGGTTCCAGACGGTCATCCCGTGCGGCTCGAGGACGACGCCATCCGCCAGCGGCTCCTCGGCGGGCAGCATGAGCTGCCGGAGAATTTTGCCGCTGGACGGATCCATCTTGAAAAAGGAGCGGTAGATGCTCTCTGTGCACCACAGCGCTCCATCGGGATCCCAGCCGATGCCATGCGGGCGAACGCCCGGAGCCGGGAACGAGTTTCGTGTGCTGCCGTTCTCGGGATTCAAAGCGAAAATGGAAACCGCGGGCGGCACCGCGACCCACAACTCGCCCGTGCGCCATTCCAGACCGTGCGCCCCAGTGGGCTCGGGATGCGCGGAGCGCGGGCCCCATTTCACCAGGCCTGAGCCAGGACTCGGAAGCTTTTTCAGAGTTTTACCGGTCTGCGCGTCCGCACGCACCAGCAGCCGGTTATAGGTGGAAGCAATCCAGATTGCTAGACCATCGAAGGTGATGCCGCTTCCGCGATCGGTTTCCGTATCGAACTGCCGGAGAACGTGGCCGTCTTTGTAATCCACCAGCGCGACGCGATTAGTGGCTTGATCGAGAATCCACAGACCCTCGGAAGTGGCTTGCAGCCCATTCGGCGCGGCTCCCGGCGTGCGAAATACCCGTTCCACTTTCGTGGCGATCTGGGTGGGAAAACTGCCGGCGGACGCCGCGCGCAGGGGCGAACAGGCGAATGCCGCGAACTTCAGAAACTCGCGGCGCTCGATCACAGGCTTTCCTCGCTAACGTGTTTGCAACTGCACCAGTTCGGGAGATTCCGTGCGTTCCGGGGCCGTAAAGGTTTGCGGATCGCGCCAGAAATCCATATACGACGTGTAATGCGCGCAGGCAACCGTGCAGAGCGGCGCGCAACCCTTCACGGTGAGATACTCGCGCCGGATGTCCGCCACGGTGTATTGCTCGAGCGGCTTGGCCGGATAACCGCGCTGCTGCGAGCAATAGTGGACCAAACCATCCTCGCAGACGTAGAGGTAGCGGGCGCCCGCGCGGCATTTCCAATTGTTCGGGCGGCCGTGCGCGATGTTGTCCTGGAAGAAATTGAGTTGCGCGTAGCTTCTCTTGGCCATGCGCTTCATGCGCAGGTAGATTTCGCGCTCCTCCGGTTTCAGAGGCTGCAACTGGCCGCCGCCATCGTGTATGATCCCGATGGTGGAGGTGAAGCCGAGCTCGACCGCGCGCCGCCCCACTTCCAGTGCGTCCTTGGGATTGTGGACGCCGCCGCCCACCACCGAATTGATGTTGACATGAAATTCGGCGTGGTCGGAGAGCAGACGGAGTTTCTTATCGAGCACCTTCAAACTCTTCTTCGACACATCGTCGGGCCTCACGTTATCGATGGAAATCTGCATGTGTTCCAGGCCGGCCTGGTTCAAGCGGCGGACTCGATCCCCGGTGAGCAGATACCCGTTGGTGATCATGCCTGCCATGATTCCGTGCTTGCGGATGTGAGCGATGATGTCATCCACCTCGGGATGCAGCATGGGCTCGCCTCCGCTGAGCGTGATAATCGTCGTGCCCAGCTCGGCCAAATGATCCAGTCGCCGGCGCATCACCTCCAGGGGAACGGGCTTCGAGTAGTCGTCGTATTCGTTACAGTACGCGCAGGCGAGATTGCAGCGGCGAATCGGGATGATGTGAGCCAAAACGGGATGATCCCTGGAAGTCACCCCTTTGACAAGCATCATCATCTCGCGCGAGCGCCGATGCATGGCCTTCCAACTTCGCCTGAAACGAAAGCCCAAATCTGCCATAGTGTCAGAGGTTTCTTAAATTAGACCACAGGTGCGCCTGAATTTCGGATCAGGATAAATCGAGTGGTGCATTTTGGCCGGTGGAATGGTGAGTTTTCCCGCTGAATGAATAAGATAGAAGATGTGCGCTTGGTCCGGCCCGGCCGGCTGCAGGGGCCAGTTTCGGTGATTTTGGACGCGTCGCCGCTATTGGTTCGTAGCGCAGGCGTGAAGAACTACACCTATTACTGGGCGCGCAGCCTCGCCGAGCAAGCCGGAGAAAACTCGCTTTCCTTGTTTCCGTTCATTCGGCGAATCGAGAGTCTTACCCATGAGGCTTCGGCGCTGGGACCTCTGGCGACCATCCCCAGGCTCGGCCTGCTGTTCGCGGCAAACTTTTGTCCTTTCCCCATCTTGAACTACTGCACGCCCGCGTTCGACGTCTTCCACGCCTCGCACCAGCTCGTGCATCCTCCGCGTAAGGCGCGGCTGACCTCGACGATTTACGACATGACCACCTGGCTTCTGCCTGAGCTGCACGCCACCGGTAACTTGCAATCTGGCCGCGTCGCCGAACGGGCATTCCGGAATGCCGACGGCCTGATTGCGATTTCCCGGTCTACTCGCGACGATGCCGTCCGGATCCTGGCCCTTGCGCCAGAGAAGATCGAGGTGATCTATCCCGGCATCGCCCCTGCCTTTTTCCAGGTGCAGCCAGAACCGTCGCGGGAGACCGCGCGGCGCTACGGCTTGAACAAAGCGTACGTACTTTACGTAGGGAGTATCGAGCCGCGCAAGAACGTGGGGGTCTTGCTGGATGCCTGGCAGGAACTGGCGCCCGACATACGCGACGAATTCGAGCTGGTCATCGCGGGCCCGTGGGGCTGGGGCGACCGGCGCGTTTACGACCGGCTGCAGGCCGGGATTCCAGGCGTCCGGTACCTGGGCTATGTGCCGGAGTCCGACCTCCCCGCGCTCACCTCCGCCGCAACGGTTTTTGCCTACGTTTCCCTATATGAAGGCTTCGGCTTGCCGGTGGGACAAGCCATGGCGGCCGGTGTACCGGTGCTGACATCGATTGTCTCGGCGCTTCCGGAGGTGGTGGGAGATGCCGGCCTCGCCGCCGATCCGAGGAGCCGCGAGGAGATCCGCAGAGGACTCGAACGGCTGCTGCTTGCGCCCACGCTGCGGACCGAACTTTCCGAGCGCGGACGCGCACGCGGGCGCCAGTTTACCTGGGAGGAATGCGCGCGGAAATCGTGGAAGTTCTTCGAGCGCATCGCCGGCAAGTGACGTTTAAGGATGCCAGGGTAGATGGCCTTGGAGTGAAACGGTTCGCTGTGCACCGGCAGTAGTCTTTCGGGTCGGCCATAACACGCCGTGCTGTTTGAGTTCTCGGGATACCTTTTCAAAATCGTTCCCCATCCGGCCCCGTGCTTTCTGCGTGGCTAAATCATTTTACAAATCTGCCTACTTTTTTTGCAGAGATGGAGAGTCTCACTTTCGGAACGAACGTTCCCAGCAATGAACATTGCGCGAATTTGGGATCAAGATACAATGACGCGGCGAGAAGATCGGCGATAAGAAATGACTAGCTCCGGTGAGTGTAACTGGCCCCAGCAGATTATGGAAAGTCTGACTCTCGCTTAACGAATTCCCGCAATCGAACAGCTAACTGGCGTGAGTTATTCGCGTCATAACATGCGATGGTTGGCGCCCGTCAGCCGAATGGCCCATCGGGAGCTTAGGCATCATAAGTGCCTGCGTGTTTTGTCGAACTGGGTGAGTGATTTTTTCGTAATCGGGACATGTGATTTTGGCGCGGGGTAACTGCGCCAGTAAGGACGATCATGGTTTGCCGATTACGGAGTCTGCTTTTCATTTGCATCGCTTCCTTCTTTTGCGTGGCGCATGCCCGTGCCGATCACGCCGCCTGGGAACGTTACACCGCCCAGATACACGAATATCGCGAGAAGGGCGCTTTCGCAGACGCCGAAAAGGCTGCGGTCGCCGCGCTTCGAGAGGCGGAGGCTTCCGGCCAGCAGGATGCCGACCTGGCAAAGAGCTGGAATAACCTCGGCGCATTGTATTTCGACGCCAGCCGATATGCCGAAGCTGAAAACTTGTTCCGGAAATCGGCGGGTCTCTGGGAGAAGCTGGTCGGTCCGGAGCAGGCTGAGGTTGCCCAAGGGTTGAACAATCTAGCCATTCTTTACCTAAGGACGAACCGGCTGAAGGAAGCGGAACCTATTCTTACTCGCATCCTGGCGTTTCGAGAGAAATCGCTGCCGCCGGGTCACCGCGAGATAGCGGAAGGTCTCAACAATCTCGGAGAACTCTACCGATCGCAGGGACGGTACACCGAGGCCGAACCGCTTTTTCGCAGGGCAATTGACATGTGGGAGAAGTCCCTGGGTGCGGATCATCCGAAAACTGCGGTGGGACTGAACAATCTGGCAGTGCTGTTGAGCACTCAGGCCAGGTATCGGGAAGCCGAGCCGATCCTCAGGCGAGTGCTGGCGATAAACGAGAAAACGCTTGGTCCAGACCACCCTTCGGTCGGTTCCTCGCTAAATAATCTCGCGGAAGTCTATTTTGAGCAAGCCCGGTACGATGAGGCGGAGAAGCTCTACAAGCGTTCCCTCGACATCAAGGAAAAAGCCTACGGCCCGGAACATCCCGATGTCGCCACGGCACTGAACAACCTCACGACCCTGTATCGGAAACGCCACCAGACTGCGGCGGCAGAGCCATTAGAACGCCGCGCGCTGGCCATCCGGGAGAAAGTATTGGGCCCCAATCATCCCGATACAGCTTCCAGTCTGAACAACCTGGCTGATGTCTACGTGGTTGAGCAGCGCTATGCGGATGCCGAACCTCTGTATCGGCGGGCCTTAAAGATCTGGGAAGAAGCCGTCGGGCCCGAGCACTCCGAAATGGCCACCGTACTCAATAATCTCGGGCAACTACTCCACATCGAAGGCCGTTTCTCTGAGGCGGAGGCGATGTATCGGAAAGCCATCGCCATTTGGGAGAAGAGCCTGGGGCCGGCTCACCCAGCCGTGGCAACGGGTCTGAACAACCTGGCACAGGTCTTGGTCAGCCAGAAAAAATATGACCAAGCGGCATCCCTGCTGGAGAACTCAATCGCCATCCTGGAGAAGGCGTTCGCGCCGGATTATCCCGGGCTGGCGAAACCTCTGCAGAACCTGGCCTGCGTGTACCATTTGGAATCCCGGTTTGCCGCCGCGGAGCCGCTCTATCTCCAAGCGCTGGCGATTCACGAGAAAGACATCTCACCAGACCCTGAGACGGCGTTGATCATGGTCGGGCTGGCGGAACTGTATCGCGCCCAGGGTCGTAACAGTGAGGCCGAGGCGTTGTACGAGCGCCTGATCCCGATGCAGGAAGCGACCGTAGGCCCGGATCACTGGCTGGTGGCTCACAGCCTCGACAATCTGGCGGATATGTATCGCCAGGATGCCCGTTACAGCAAAGCCGAGCCGCTCTACCGCCGTTCCCTGGCCATCCTGGAGCAACAGGCGGCAGACCAACGCCCCGCGCTGGTTCACAGCCTGAAGACCTTCGCCGCGATGCTGCGGCGCATGAAGCGCAAGACCGAAGCCCTGGCGCTGGAAGCCAAGGCGGAAGCCCTTCTGCAGGGCCGTCCACTGGCGGCATCCAACGCTCATTAAGCCGGATGGTCTTTTTTCCAGCGGCGACCGGGCGCGCGAAGCCCCGCAGTTCCGCTGCGGGTAATCCACCACGATGGCTGGTTTATAAAACGTTGATGCCAGATAATCTCAACATCCAGATCACCAGCCAAATGGCGATTGCTGCCACCACGACATACCGGATCCATTGCCCCAAAGTCTTCGGCTCAGTGCGGTTTTCCATAGTGTGGGGTTCACCGCTCCGGTCTGAGCCCCAGTATTGTCGCGATTCTGCCGGCCAGCCCGTTGGCCATCCACTGGAAACCAAGGTCGTTGGGGTGCGTGCCGTCCACCAGGCCGTCGCCCCGTGATGGGCCCAGCAAGTCGGTGCCCTCCACGATTTCCAGGTGCCGGTCGCCGGCGGCAATCCGCCGGGCGGCCACTTGCCGGATCAATTCCCGCATACCCTCAAGCCTGTCATCATGCGCCCAGGATTCGCGGGACGAATAGATTGGCGTGACCACCAGAATCGGAGTCTCGGGGTGGCGGCCGCGGATCGTTTCGAGAAACGGCGCATACGCCTGGGCCAGCGACTCTACCGTCGGATTGTTCTGGGCAAAATCCATCACGAAACACGAAGCATCAATGCCGGCTACTGCGCTCGCCAATTCCGGTTCCCCCAGTCCGTTCCCCGAGAATCCGAGATTGATGAAGTCAGCGTTGAGCATTCGCCCCAGGATGGCCTGGTAGCTCATCCCAGACCGGCTGGCGCAGCCGCCCTGCGTGATCGAGGTTCCATAAAAGACGACCGGCCCCTTGAGTGCGAATGACCTGGCCGCTTGAACCTTCGCGTCCGAATCGAGGCCGATTCCCAGCACCTTCACGGGCATGTAAAGAGGCAGGTATAGCGTGATCTCACGATCCATGCGCGGCTGACTCTTAAAGTACGTGTGCTCTTGCGTTTTACCGGGCTTGGTATCGCGATCCGCGATTGCCGTTCCGCGATACACTCCGTCCGCGTACAGATCCACGCCGGTCTGCCCGAACGCATGCATGTTATTCATGCCCGGCGGCTCCGGGTAGTCGAGGCGAATCGCCAGCGCCGTGGAATTCGTCCGAAACCGAATTCGCCCCCCGCTGGGAGATTGCGCCAGTTCCCAAACGGGCGGCCGGTAAGTGTCTTTCAGCTTGACAGGGAGGCGGAAAAGTTCACCGCCGTTCTCGCCATACCAGGGGAGCCCGTCGACTTCCATTTGCGGGTTGGGGAGTTGGACCCAGCGAAGCGCCACCTCTTCGGCGAAAAGCGGCGAGAGCTGTGCGGCAAGCAGAATCGAGAATACGGCTGGTCGAGTCTTCATGACTGCGACGATTATATGCCGCCGGCGCAGGGAGTTTGGGCAGTACCAGGGAAGTGAAACGTCTCTGTCTGCCAGTGTCACTATGCCAATGGACGAAGCGAAGAGAGTCTTCAAGACTATTGGTATTTTTCGGAGGAGGAACGGTGCTGCCGGAGACAAATCGGGGGGATCAACGCGCCAAAGATCGCTACCCCATCACGTTAGAGCTTCAGTATAAGCTGCTGGACAAAGGCCGGGTGGAACGGGTCGGCGTCGGCAGAACGGTGAACATCAGCAGTCAGGGCGTGCTGTTCGAAACGGATCAAGCGTTGCCAGCGGGCGGATCGGTGGAACTGGCCATGAAGTGGCCCTTTTTGCTTCGGGGCATCTGCGGCATGAAGCTGATTGTCCGGGGGCGGATCGTCCGTTGTCACGCGGATACGACAGCGACTGCCATCCGGGCCGAGTCCCATGAGTTCCGCACTGCTGGTGTCCGCGTTCCTGAACGCTGTATCGTTCAGCCGGCCGCCTAAGGCCCCCCAATATCCACCGCCGTATCGCCAGCTAGGTGATTGCCCGATTTCAATCTGCGGTCGCCCTGCCCACAATGCAAGAGGGCGTTCTCGCGAAGTTCTGGTTCGCGTTCCAGGTTACCTGGTCAGCAGGTCAGGAGGGTCGCGGGAGCGCCCTTGCCGGCTCGTAATGGGGTGTCTCGGGTGATCTCCCGATTCAAGTTTGCGGCCTATTGACTCAGAATGCGAACAGGGGCCGTTCCGGTTCGTCCAATGGCCGAATCACCTGGTCAGCAGGTCCAAGATTCGCGCGGGGGGCCCCTGCATACCCGGACTGCGGTCCCCCTGCCGTTGGCAGTCCGAACTCCGCCTGCGTCTAACAAGATGCAAAAGCTCCGGATCTCGCGACCGCCGAGGTGACCGACCTTGGACAGCGCGTCAGCCTCGCGTCACGATGCGCGGTCACCTGAACGGTCGACGCATTCATCCTTTCGCAGTAACTCGTAACCAGACAACACCATCCACTGACGTCGCCGGCTGACCGGCAGTTGGCGCGCTGTGTGCTTCTACCGGAATTTCGAATCATCCGAAAGGATACAGCCAATGAAAGTTCTCGACAGGTTTGCTTCTCTAACTCTGGGAGTAATCATCCTCCTGGCACAGACCACATGGGCCGCCACTTCTGACGCGGCGGTCGATCTTCGAATTGATCCGCAAGTGCGGGTTTTTCTCGCGGATCTCAACAAGGACAGCAGTCCGTTTTGGGAATTGCCTCAGCCGAAGCCGCAGGAGATCCTCAACGGCCTTCAGAATGAGACGTTCGTGGACATGTCGGGGGTCACAACAGTTGAAAAGACGATCACCCAGGATGGGCGTTCCGTCAAGCTGTACATCATGACGCCCCAGCGCGTGACGGGTAAACCGGGTGTGCTGCTCTTCATTCATGGCGGCGTCTGGATTGTCGGCAATTTCCAAAACCATCAGAGGCTGCTGCGTGATCTCGTCGTCGGCTCGGGTCAGATCGGCGTGTTCGTCGAATACACCCCGTTGCCAGCGGCCAAATATCCGACGCAACTGGAAGAATGCTACGCCGCATTGAAGTGGGCGGCCGCGCATGCGGGCGAGTTCGGCGCCGACGGCCGTCGTATTGCGGTCGCGGGGAACTCGGTCGGCGGGAACATGACCGCAGCCCTGACGCTGATGGCCAAGGATCAAGATGGGCCGAGGATTTCCTACCAGGTGCTCTTTATCCCCGCCACCGATGCCAGTGTCGACACCATCTCTTACCACGAGTTTGGCACCGGCCGGTTCTTGGCCCGCGCGTTCATGAAGTACGGCTGGGACCTTTATGCGCCGGACGAGAAGACGCGCAACAGCCCGTATGTGTCGCCTCTTCGAGCGAGCCACGAGGAACTCAAGGGTCTGCCCCCGGCGCTCGTCATCACCGCCGAGAATGATCCGCTCCGCGACGAAGGCGAAGCCTATGCACGCAAACTCAAGGAGGCGGGCGTTGCGGTGACGGCGACTCGCTACAGCGGAATGATCCACGACTTCGTGCTCCTCAACGCGATTCACGAAGTGCCTGGAGTTCGAGCCGCGCTCCGGCAAGCGAGCGAATTGATTCGCGAAGCACTGAAGCCCTGACCGTCGATTCACAAACAGGAAAGTGAGAACCCATGTCCCATCACCTCGATTCACCAATTGCCCGGCAAGACATACGCCTCGACATTACGGACCTCTACGTATTCCGCGGCGAAACCGGCACCGTATTCGTGATCAATCTCTGTCACTCCATCTTCGGCCCCATTCCGGCGCCGGGATACCATCCGGAGGGCATGTACGAATTTAAGGTCGATCTCAATGGCGATGCCATCGAAGATCTGACCTACCGCCTTACCTTCGACGAGCGTGACGCGGACGGAAAGCAGCGCTACGTCGTACGTTTTATCCGGGGCGCCGATGCCGTCGACCCGGATGCGCCCGGCGCCATCGTCGCACGGGGAACCACTGGCGAGACAGTCACCACGTCAGCCGGTCTACGCGTCTGGGCCGGGCGAGCCGGTGACCCGTTTTGGATCGAGCCCGATGTGCTTCACGCGGTTGGCCATGCGTTTCAGGACGGCACATTCGTGAACCTGTCCGGGTGGGACCCGGGCCGCGCGAAAAACCTGTTTGCCGGCCATACGGTCTATTCGATTGTTTTGGAAGTGCCCGATGGCGACTTGCTGGCCGGCGCCCGCGGCAAACGCCGTATCGGCGTGTGGGCTGTAGCCACGCTCGCTACCGACGCGGGTGGATGGCGCTCGATCAATCGCGTAGGCCTTCCTATGATCCATCCCCTGTTCACCCAGTACAACGAAGATCTCGGCAACCGTCTCAATGCCGGGCGCCCATCGGATGACTTCGCGACTTACGGAGAGGCCGTCACCAAGGCGATCGCCGGCGTCGTGTCGGCAAATGGAACCGCGGAAGACCCCAAAGCGTATGCGGAAAAAGTTGCGCACCGGTTCTTGCCCAACATCCTCCCTTACGAGGTAGGTACGCCGGCTGTGTTCGGCTTCGCCGAATGGAACGGCCGCTCCCTGACTGACAACGCGCCGAATGTCATGTTCTCCATCGCGGCGAACGCCCCGGTGAGCCTCGGGGTCGGCAAGGAGTCGGTCACCCAGAAGCCGTCGAGGGCCTTCCCGTACGTTCCTGCTGCCGTTCGAGAGCTGGCCCGCGTCGCCTAAGCGGGTGGTCTCCCGCTCGCGGTTTACTCCTCAGGCGCTACACTAAGTGAAGCCGCGGGCAGACTTTTTCTGCTCGCGGAGCGTCATTCCACAAGGAGCCTGTGCATTGATTTTTCGGGCGGTTGAGGACGCCGACCTGATCCGCAAGGCGCGCCAGGGAGATGTGGAGGCCTATAACCTCTTGATTTCCCGATGGGAAAAGCGTGTCTACAACTACCTGTTGCGTATCGTCGGCGATCGGGAAGATGCGCTCGATCTCAGCCAGGACGTTTTCTTGAAGGCCTACCAGAACCTGCGGAAGTTGGATGACCCCGCGCGCTTCGCGCCATGGCTGTTTCGCATTGCGCACAATGAAGCGTTTTCCGCATTTCGCAAGCGGCGGCCCGAAGGGGAAACCCTGGGTGAGGACGAGTTTCCCGGTCTTGACGTTCCGGCCGCCGGCGCGGCCGCCTTTCCGATCGAACTGTCCATCGCCGTGACCACGGCTCTGGGGAATCTCAATCCGGAGCAGCGGGAAGCGGTGATCTTGAAGATCTACCAGGGATTCAAGTTCGAAGAGATGGCGGAGATTCTGGCGTGTCCGGTATCCACCGTCAAGTCGCGCGTCTACACCGCGCTCGACGTGCTCAAGGCACAGCTGGCTCCACTGAAAAGCAGAGGTGTTACATGAGTTGTTCGCCATTCGATTTACGCGATTACCTTTTCGGCGAGCTGGCGGAATCCGACCGCCGCCAGGTGGAAGGGCATGTTCACAGTTGCGTTCACTGCAACGAGGATCTGGAGCGCTTGCGCCTGACGCATTCCACGTTACTGGCGCTGCGCGATGAGGAAGTTCCGCAGCGGATTGGGTTCGTTTCCGACAAAGTATTTGAGCCGTCGCCCGTCCGGCGCGCCTGGCATTCGCTTTGGGGATCGGCGCCCAAGCTGGGGTTTGCGTCGGCGGCGATGCTGTCGGCAGCGCTGGTAATCTTTGCCTTCTTCCGCCCGGCCACGATCATCTCGGCGCCGGCGCAGGAGACGGCGAAAATCGAGCAGCAGGTGTCCGAACGCGTTACCGCCGCAGTCGCGAAAGCGGTCAACGAAAGCGAGGCCCGCCAGGCCAGCAAGACCGCCGCGCTCCTCGCCGCGGCCGAGCAGCGGTTCGACGAGCAGCGGCAGGGGGATCGCGCGAATATGGAGAACTTGGCCCAAAGCATCGTGGTGCTCCAGAAACAGGTCAACGTCGGTAAGAGCCTGATGGCCAGAGCCAGCCTCGAGGAATCGCGATGAAGCGGGTGGTGGTCTCCTCGATTCTCCTGGCTGCGGCAGTGTGGACCGCGGTTGCCCAAGGCCCGCGCGTAGGTCTCACGGCCATCCGTGCGATGGAACAGAGTTTCGATAAGCGTGTTCTCACGGCCAGCCCCGAGACTCCCTTTGACCTGCTGGGCACGACGCGCGGCGTTTACCTCAACGGCTACGGCGCTGTTTTCACAGCCGAAGTAGACCTGATGACGACCTCGAACATTAGTCCTTTCCTACAAAAGATTCCGAAAGACTACGCGGTGAAGGTGCACGCCCAGAAGGTGCAGCGGATTCCTCTCCTCAAACAAACCATGCGCGAGGCCATGCTCTCCATGGCGGCATCACTTGATGGCGTGCCTGCCAACGAAAACATCGTGCTGGGCGTTTCGCTGGTCTACTTCACCAAGTGGGAGGATACCACCGGCCTGCCCTCCGAGATCATCATGCAGGCGGAACGCCAGAAGCTTCTGGACGTCCAGCTCGGCCGGGCCAGCCGGTCTTCTCTCGATTCCTCGATCCATGTGCAAGAGCTGTAGATGAGCGCTTCTTCCGCAGCCAGCATGATCGACCTACCGCGCCGTCCCGCGCGGCTGGGTGAAATGCTGATGGAACGGCGCCAGATCGAGCGTGAGGATCTGGATCGCGCGCTCGAAATCCAAAAAGAGCGCAGCGACAAACTGGGCAAGATCCTGGTGGACCTCGGATTCATCGCCATGCGCGACGTGCTGGCGGCGCTCTCCGAGCAACTGGGGGTGCCGCTGGCGGCGCTCGACGGGCCACCCCCGGCGGCTCCCGAACTCGAGGGTCTGTCGCCGCGATTCATGCGCCAATGCCACTTTATTCCGGTGGCGCTGGACGATTCGGCGGTCACTCTGGCGATGGCCGACCCGCTGGATTTCGAGACCATCTCGGCGGTGCGCGGTTTTTGCGGGCTGAAGGTGAAGACCGCTCTGGCGGCGGAGCAGGAGATTCTCGACTCGATCGACAAGTATTACGGCGAATCCGAACAGTCGCAGCCCTTTGGCGCTGAGCTCGAATCCGCCGAAGCCGGCGAAAATCTCGAGCACCTCCGCGACATGGCCAGCGAGGCGCCGGTCATCCGGCTGGTGAACGCCATGATCGCCATGGCGGTGGAAAAGCGCGCGAGTGATATTCACATCGAGCCGTTCGAGAAGGAATTTCGCGTCCGCTATCGCATTGACGGCGTGCTGTTGAACCAGGAGCCGCCGCCGCGCGAGCTGAAGGCCGCCATCGTGTCGCGCCTGAAGCTGATGGCGAAGCTAAACATTGCCGAGCGGCGCCTGCCGCAGGATGGACGCATCAAACTCAAGATTCTGGGCCGCGAAGTGGACTTGCGCGTCTCGACGCTTCCCACGCTTTTCGGCGAAAGCCTGGTGATGCGCCTGCTC
>Ga0335077_10003262_pt1 | contig 19529 bp, 19 predicted proteins | sample Lox_Sample_31_FD_207151 | JGI IMG/M metagenome (GOLD analysis project Ga0335077, IMG submission 207151) | Soil microbial communities from Loxahatchee National Wildlife Refuge, Florida, United States - Lox_Sample_3.1 | ecosystem: Environmental > Terrestrial > Soil > Wetlands | place: USA...
TCGACCAGCGGGAAGCGGCGGGCGCGCAGCTCATCGTCCCAGCGATAGTTGCCGAGCTTGAATCCCGCCTCGCACGAAATCTTTCCGTACGCCGAAAGATTCAGGTTTGGGTCCGGAGGCGCATCGGGATGCGGATCGTTGGCCGTCCAGACGCCGTTTTCACGCCGGCTGCAATCGGGAGTGAACTGCGTAAAGATCTGGCCGTCGTTCAATTCCAGCGTGTTGAAGTAGCCATCGGCGAGCGAGATCATTCGCTCGCGCGGCCGCCTGCGATCCGCGGGCACGTCTTCGAGCATCAGCGGCACGGGTTGCAAAGTTTCCGGATTGCCGAACGGGCCCGGGCCGTAACCTTTGCGGACCGCGATCGTTTCGGCTTCGGAAATCTTGCCGCCGTCGATTTTCAGCCGCAGGGCGAGGAACGATTTCGTGCCGCGCTCGTCGATCACGCCGAAATACGCCACCTGGCCCGCTTGCGGATCGGCCGCGCGCAGATTCTCCGCGCCAAGCCCGCTGATCGTGCGCCAGAGCCCGTAGCCGACAGGCAATTCCACATTATTTTCTGTGAACTTGACGCTCGCTGCCCACGGCAGCCGGGATGCGTCCCGAGCCATCAGCGCCGCCAAATATCGATCGACGAAACCGTAGAGGCATTTCCGGTCGCAATCATTCGCGGCGGAGGAATTCTGACTGTCGCGAGAACCGCGTGCGTGGATGGATGGAACGCAGAAACTGACCGAGAGAACACCGCCCAGCGCAATCGCAACCCAAGACCTTTTTCGCATGGCGCCGGTCCCCTCTTTTTTCGAAGTAGGCTCGCTCGAGCCGCACGCGGGCGGCTCACGGCCATGGAGATTACTCCATCGGGGTTAGCGTTTCCAGCGCGGCGATGTGGCGAAGGGCAGCAGCGGATATACCTCGCGAAAGATCCTCGCGAGCTCGCGCTCGAATCCGCGGCGCGTCGCGGCGGCCGGCGCAAGCTTCCTGCGCACGACCCATCCTTGCAGCTTTTTCCAGTCCTCCGATTTCACCGGCCAGGTCTTGCGCTGCACCCATTCGCCGCGCTCCGAGGCGTACCAGTAGCTTTCGTATTTCTTGCCGAGCCGGCGCCGCTGGCGCTCGACCCATTCCGCATGCTCGCGCCCGCGCGGGCGGCCGATTTCGGCGAGCCGCGAAGTCCGGCCCTCGGTGTACACGCGGTAACCGCACGTCACCGTATCCGCCGAAATACCGGCGTAGAGCTGGCCGCTCTGGCCATCCGGCTCGGCGAAATAGACATACATCTGCGAGCGGTAGGGAGATTTGTCGCGGGCGAAGCGTATGTCGCGATTGATGCGCGAAAAATTGTCGCCCACGCGCCCGGTGACGACGAATTTCGGGTTGAGCTTCAGCGCCGCGGGGGCCAGCCGGTCGAGCAGCACGCGGAACGGCTCGACGACCACCGCGCGATAGCGCTCGCGGTTCGCGTCCATCCAGGGCTTGTGATTGTTGCGGGCGAGCTCGCGGAAAAACCGGAAGGTTTCCTTCGTGAAGATTGCTTTTGAGGCGGCCATCGCTGAGCCGCCCGTCAGTTCTTGCAGCCGCAGGCGCCGCCGCAGCATCCGCCGCCCGAAGATGCCTGCGACGAGCCGGCGGAAGCAGACTTGCTGCCGCTTGAGGGCGCGGCGAACACGGAGAGCTGAATCGTGTGTTTCGCGCTGGCGCATCTCGGGCACGTGATCTTCGTGTTGCCGTTCATCACGATGCGCTCGTAGTGCGCGCCGCAATCATCGCAGAGATATTCGTAAATCGGCATTGTACGCTGTCCCCAAACCACTTGAACCTATTGTACCAAAATTCGCAAGTCGCAGCCGTTTACGCGGCCGCCGCCGGACGCCGATAGAGAGCACGGAATCGCCGCACCCAGGGCGGCTCGGGCTCGGCGTAGTCTTCGAAAGACTCTTCCTTCAAACCCGCGCGGATGAAGCCATCCATTTCTTCGCGCGTGAGCGGCCACGGCGGGCCCTGTCCTTCGGGCTCGCCTTCCTCGCGGCCCCGCGCGATCACGAGCAGCTGCCCGCCCGGCGCCACAAATCGCGAAATCGCCTCGACGGCCTTTGGACGCAACTCCGCCGGAAACGCCTGCACGGTGTATATCTCCAGCACGAAATCGAATGCGCGGAGCCACGCTTCGGGCGGATTAAACAGGTCGGCGACCGTGTACTCCACTCGCGTCTGCGGATGGAGTTTCTTCGCGGTCTCGATGGCCGTCTTCGAGATATCGAAGCCGGTGGTCTGGAATCCCCACTCGGCCAGCTGTTCGGCGTCATCGCCAAAGCCGCTGCCGATCACGAGCGCCCGCTTCCCCGCCGTTTCGAGCGGATGCGCCTTCCAGAATTCGATCAGGCGCGGATTGGGCTCGCGATCCGCCCAGGGAATGGTGCCGTCGCCGCGCTCGGCCTCCCGATACAGCGCCTCGAACCATCCCAGCGGGTCGCCCTTGCGGATGTATTCGGCGGCAAGCTCGCGCGTTCGCGGTCGGTTCGGCATGACTCCATTGTATATGCGATCAAAGGGCGCTGGTCTGCCAGAACTTGGCCCTGCACTCTCGTTGCTCACGTTAAGTTTAGTAGACGAATTCTTACTACAGTATAGCTGAACATTCTTTACTAAGAAAAAGCGAAAACTAGTATACTTTCCCAAGGATCGATTCCCATGAACCCCGCTGAATTCACACAAGATAGCCCCGGACGCCTCGTACGAATACCCGAGGGCGGGCACGCCTTTATCCCAGATCCCCTACCGCTAGAAATGTCTCTAAGGCCTGAGACGATCAAGCTCTTAAGCGAGGCTGATCGGGCGCTAGGTCACTTGTATGGGATTGCAGAATCGCTTCCAAACCCCAAGTTGGTGGTCAGACCCCTCCTGCGACGCGAAGCGGAACTGTCGAGCCGGATCGAGGGCACCTACGCAACGCAGAAGGACCTCGCGCTCTTTGACCTGCACCAACCGGCCGAACCAGTTCCGCCTGACGTGAAAGAAGTCGCAAATTACGTGGCGACTTTAGAGCTCGGCCTGAAGCGTCTTAGAGAGATTCCCATCTGTCTTCGACTGATCAGAGAGCTCCATCTCCGGCTGCTTCGCGGAGTTCGGGGAAATGCGCGTAGCATCGGCGAGTTTCGCGGCGTCCAGAACTTCATTGGGCAGCGCGACCAGCCAATTAGTGAAGCGCGCTACGTACCACCGCCGGCGGGGGAGCTTTCACAGTGCCTGGACGCATTTGAACGTTCGCTGCACGCCGAGAACTCGCTGCCCCCACTTATTCGCCTGGCAATGATCCATTATCAGTTCGAGGCGATTCACCCATTTGAAGATGGGAATGGTCGCATCGGTCGCCTATTGCTGCCCTTGCTTCTTTGCGAACAGAAGCTACTGCCCCACCCACTTCTCCACCTCAGTGCGTTTTTTGAGAGATACCGCGAAAATTACTACGACCATTTATTGCGAGTGAGTCAACGCGGACAATGGCAAGAATGGATCCAGTTCTTTCTCCGGGCGGTGTGCGATCAAGCACAGGAAGCCTCAGAACGATCCCGCGCGCTTTTGGACCTGCGACAGAAGTTTCAAGAGATGATCCGCGCCAAGCGAGCCTCTGCCCTGGCAGCGAAGCTAGTCGACTACCTCTTTACGTCGCCGGCCATAACCGTGCCTTTTGCGGAGGATTTACTTAAGGTGAGGTACCCGAGCGCAAATCTTACGGTGCAGCGACTCGTTAAGGTCGGAATTCTGTCCGAGATCTCCGGGCAGAAGCGCAACCGAGTGTGGCTGGCCCAAGGCATTTTGCGAGTCCTCTCCACGAAAGAACCGAGAACCGAGGGCACGCAACCGTCATCCAAATGAAAAACAACAGCCCCGGCCGGAGCCGGGGCTGTTGTCAAAACCGCCAGGTTGAGAAGGGTAGTTTAGTCGCCGGCGACAGGCGCGGCTTCCGACTGCGCCGCGCTCGTTGCGCCATTGCCGTTGCCGTTCGCGGGCTCGATCTGCACGCGCTTTACCGTCGCGCCCGGAACCGCCGTGAGAATGTCGTCCATCGTCCCGATCTGCACGACCGGGTCCGACTTCTTCTTGAGCACGAGCTCTTCGTAAATCCTCCGCACCTTCGCCGCTTCCTCGAAGGCCTGCTTGCGCCGGATGCGGTCTTCCTCGGCCGCGGTCAGCGGAATATCGTGCTCGAGGTGACGCACGCGCGCCGCATCGTCCGCGTCAATCTTCAGCGAATGCTCGTAGCTCCCGAGATCGACCTTCTTGTTCTTGGCGTAGATCTCGTGCTTGCCGTGGTTCTTGTACCACTCGGCCACAGTCGCGTTCTTGTGCATGTTTTCGATGATCTGCCGCCAGCCGACGCCGGTGTTGTACGCGCAGAACGAAATTTCGCCCTTCTGCGTGGCGTACGGGATGATGCACATTTCCGTGCGGCGGAAGTCGTAATTGAAAAGATCCTGGAACCACATTCCAGCGATAAAGAGGAAGTTCCACGGATCCTCGGCGCGGCGCTTCATCGCGTCTTCGTACGTGCGGTCGGGACTGGTGCGCCCGTACTTCTTGTGCGAATTCTTCGAAAGCGCCCAGGTCTTGTCGAACTTCATCCAGAGATCCTTGAGCCTCAGGCTGGGCGGCGCCTGGAACGGGTGGTAATTCTTCAGCAGCGCCAGCGCCATCATGAAATTCGAGAAACCCTTGCCGCGCGCCGCGTCCGTGATCGCCGTGACGTCCTTGGTAAGCGACGGCGCGTTGAGGAATCGCGGCACCGGCGCCCATTCCTTCGTTTCCTTGTTGATCATCAGCGCGGTGCCGACGCCGCAGTTCGGGTGGCAGCCGCAGGAAAGCGAGCCCCACTGCGAGTCCGGCCCGTGCGCGAGATCCGAGAAGCCCGCGAACGTGGCGATGTAGGAGATCGGGAACCAGTCGCGCGTCGGTTCGACCTTGCCCACCTGCGAGCTGACGTCCTTCGCAAGGTGCGAAAGCGTGTAGCGCTGGCGGATGCGGCGCTCCGGCGTGATGTCCTCGTCGCGCCCGGTGAACGAAACCGGCTGGAACGAAACGAACGAAATCTTCTTCGGGTTTTCCATCGCGAACTTCACGATCGGGCCCACCTGATCGTTGTTCACGTTGTTGACGATCGTCGTGACCAGCACGATCTCGACGCCCGCTTCGTGCAGGTTCTCGATCGCGCGCAGCTTCACGTCGAAAAGGTTGCCGACTTGCCGGTGGCTGTTCGCGTCGTTGCCGATGCCGTCGAATTGCAGGTAGGCGTAGCGCAGGCCCGCTTCGAACGCCTTCTTCGCGAATTCCTTGCTCTTGGCGAACTCGATGCCGTTCGTCGCCGCCTGCACGCTGTTGTATCCCACCTTGCGCGCGTAGCTGACGGCGTCAAGGAAGTAGGGCGACATCGTCGGCTCGCCGCCGGAGAATTGCACGGACATCTGCCGGCGCGGCTTGATCTTCGTGGCGTTCTCGAGGATTTCCTGGATCTCTTCCCAGCTCAGCTCGTGGACGTAGCCCACCTGGTTCGCGTCCATGAAGCAGGGATCGCACATCATGTTGCAGCGGTTCGTCAGGTCCACGGTCAGCACCGATCCGCGCCCGTGGCGCACCGTGCTCGATCCGTGGTTGTGAAGCTTCTCGTCGTTGTGCGCGGGAATGTCGCGCCCCGGAAAATTGCCCTCGATCCACTCGAGGAACTTCGCGTCCACGGCCATCAGGTCTTCGTACTTGCCGTGCGTCGGGCACTCCTTCACCATCCAGACCTGGCCGTCGCGCTCTACGATCTGCGCCTTGATCTCGCCGACCTTCTCGTGAATCAGGTCGGTCCAGTCCTTCTTGCCGTCGATGATGGCGTTGCGCGCTTCCTTCACGCAGTCGGGGCAGAGGGAGTCCGTCGTCCGCGGCCAGCCCAGCGTGGGCTTCGACTTCTCCCACGACTTCAGCAGCGGCTTATCGGACCATTTCGGCGTGAACGATGGGTTCGGATTGTGCTTGTTGAAAAACTGGATCGTATCGAACGCGATCCCGGCCGTCCTGCACAGCGCCCAGTCAAATGACTTCCAAATCCGGTTGCCGACTGTGATAGGCATAAGCCTCCACCTCTCCTCAGAGAATCCCTATTAGAAACTTGACCTTGAAACCGCCTGAACGCCCCGTGAAAACTCGACCCCTACGGGTGCGCAAACACCCGTAACCGGTTACGGTACCAGAGTTTGCCCGGATTCCAAGGCCCCGTCTAGGCCCCTGCGCCCAATGGGGCAAATGGAGGGCTGAACGGCGGTTGGGTGCAGCCAAAGGGACGGCCCCCCGGTACCGGCCCGGGATGCGGCCATTACGGGGCGGAATCAGCTCCTCGCCTGCTCGAACCGGTACACGGGTTCCGCGGCGAAATAGCGTCAGTCCAGGTTCAGGGGAGTGCGCAGGACGCCGATCGCGAAATGCGCGAGCAGCCAAGCTTCGTCGTCCAGTTGAATCCAGCGGACCACACAGTGGTCCTTCATGTATTGGGAGACCTTTGCTTCGCTGATCCCGAGGTGTTCGGCCAGCTTCGCCTTCAGACCCTCTTCGGACGGGCCGCGCGCGCCGCGCGGGCTTCTTCCGCCGCGTCCGCCGCGCGCGAGATTTCCTATCCCGATCCGCAGCGTCTGGCACGCTTCGATGTAATACGACTCCGTCTGATCGGATTCCGAAAGCAGGAAGACGCCGGGTCCGGCGGGGGCGTCGTCCGACTCATCGAGACGATGCAGAGCGCTCCCGAGCAGGCGGCGCAGCAGCGATTCCAGGTGCGCCATCCGGGAAGCGAGCGCCGGATCGCCGCGCCCGTGGGCGGCACGTTCCGACGGCAGTTGCGGCGGAGGCGGCTCGATGCGCGCGGCTCGCAATTCCTGTGGCGCGGGCGGCTCGATCTCTACCCGATCGGAAGCTCGCCGCTCGACTGCCGGTGCCGATGCTATCCCTAAACTCGAAGGCTGCGCTGCCGGACGCTCCGCGAATGCCTGCGCGGGGAGTCCCGGTTGCGCCGGACCGCCCTTGCGCCTTCGGCCGCGCCCTCCGCGACGCCCGCGGCGCCGCTTTCGTCGTCCCGCTTCGCCGTTCGCTGCCGCGCCAGAACCCTGCGGCGAAGATTCCGCCGGCGCCGTATCTTCCGCCGTCATGGGAATTTCGCCGAGCGCCAGTGTCGGCTGGGCCTCGGACGATTCCTCCTCAGCGGCGGGAAGCAGTTCAGCACTTGATTTCGTCTCAGGAATTGCCGGGGGCTCTGCGGGAGGGGCGCCCGGCTCGGGAAGTGGAATACCTAATCTCGCGAGCGCCTCTTCGGCTTTCTTCTTCCAATCGGCGCGGCGAAAACGCTGTGCGGCGATCGTGTACCAGTTCCCTGCTTCGGTCATGTGCTCGGCCTTCTCTTCGATCACTCCCAATTCCCACGCAACCATCCCGTCGCGCGTGCGCTGATAGAGTTCCGAGAGTTTCGCCAGCGCCTCCGGGCTGTTTTTCGCCTTGCGGATGCGTGCCTGAATTTGCCGCCAATCAGCCATGTCCGAGCATTGTAGCAGCGGTCTGACAAGTAGGCTAATAAACTGTGCTCTTGCCTCGTCCGCCGCCAGCGCGGCTAGGATCGAGCGGCGCCCTGCGGTAGAATCGCCGAGATTTCGGAATGTACGCGAGGTGCAAACGTGAAAACGGCCCGCGCAGTCTGCGCTGTGGTCCTGCTAATGTCGTGGCCCGTTGCCGCTCGGGCACAATCTTCATTTGAGCCGCTCGATCGCTGGAAGGCGGCCGTGCTGGCAAACAGCCAAACCGCGCTCGCCTCGTTTTACTCAACGGCTCCGCTCACCCAGAATGAAACGCCGCAGGGAAAATCACAGGACGCAAGCGAAGAGCCGCGCTTCTGGTCCGCCGTCGCAGCGCAAGGCCTGAGCGACTTGCAACCCAAGGTGCTGGAGATTCTGCACCCCCAGCCCGGAGTGGTCGAGCTCGTCCTTCGAATCGAATTCAATCTCAAGACGAGTTCCGGGGTGCAGCCGTTTGTCGTTGAGGGGGCCCAGGTGTGGGGACAGGAAGCAGACGGATGGCGAATCCTGGCGACGCAAAGAAGCGATCCGGAGCCGAACCCGCCGCGCCGGCTGCCCGTGCCGGCAAAGCCGAATACCGACCTCTATCCTCCGCCTGAAGAAGCTCCGTCTGAAATCAGCGCCGCGCTTGCGAAGGCCGCGATGGACCACAAGCGCGTGATCCTCGTTTTCGGCGGCAACTGGTGCTACGACTGCCACGTCCTCGACGCCACGTTTCACTCCAAGGCGATTGCGCCGCTGGTGAACGCGAATTTCCACGTGGTGCACGTCAACATCGGCGAGGAGTACGACAAGAATCTCGACCTCGCCGCGAAGTATCAAGTACCTCTGAAAAAGGGAGTGCCCGCGCTCGTCGTTCTCGACTCCGATGGCAAGCTGGTTTATAGCCAGCAGGCCGGCGAATTCGAAAATAGCACGCGCATCGGCCCCGCCGATGTGACCACCTTTCTCAAAAAGTGGGCGCCGCCCCGCCAGAACTAGCTTCCGCGCCTCCCGGGTGGACGCCCCACGCTAAAGCAGACTAAAATGGACGAAAATGGCGCCCAAACTTCCGGTGTACATGGACAATCAGGCGACGACCGCGGTCGATCCGCGCGTCCTCGAGGCGATGCTGCCCTATTTCACCGAGAAGTTCGGCAACGCCGCGAGCCGCAATCATGAATTCGGCTGGAAAGCAGAGGAAGCCGTTGAAACCGCGCGCGGCCAGATCGCGCGGTTGATCCACGCGTCGCCCCGCGAAATCATCTTCACCAGCGGCGCCACCGAATCGGACAACCTCGCGATCAAGGGCGTCGCCGAGGCCTATCGCAGCAAGGGCAAGCACATCGTCACGCAGGCGACCGAGCACAAGGCCGTCCTCGACACCTGCAAGCATCTCGAAAATCATTCCTATGAGGTCACGTATCTCCCCGTCGCGAAAGACGGCCTCATCGACATCGCCGAGCTTCGCCGCGCCATCCGGCCGGATACGATCCTGATCTCGATCATGCACGCCAACAACGAAATCGGCGTGGTCCAGCCCATCGAGGAAATCGGCAGGATCGCCAAGGAAAAGGGCGTGATTTTCCACGTGGACGCCTCGCAGTCCGTGGGGAAAATTCCCGTGGACGTGGAAAAACTCGGCACCGACCTGCTGGCGATTTCAGCGCACAAAATCTACGGCCCCAAGGGCGTCGGCGCGCTCTACGTCCGACGCAAGAATCCGCGCGTCGAGCTGGCCGCGATGATCGACGGCGGCGGCCACGAGCGCGGCCTGCGCTCCGGCACGCTCAACGTTCCGGGGATCGTCGGCCTCGGAAAAGCGTGCGAGATCTGCGAAAAAGAGATGGCGCAGGAGTCCGAGCGCCTTGGGCATCTGCGCGACAAGTTGAAAGACGCGATCGTCTCGCGCCTCGACGATACATTCATTAACGGCTCGATGGCGCACCGGCTGCCCGGCAATCTCAATTTCAGCTTCGCCGGAGTCGAAGGCGATGCGCTGCTGATGGGAATCAACGATGTGGCGGTTTCAAGCGGCTCGGCCTGCACTTCGGCCACGCTCGAGCCGAGCTACGTGTTGCGTGCCCTCGGCGTCTCCGACGATCTCGCGCACAGCTCGATCCGCTTCGGCCTCGGCCGATTCAACACGGACGAAGAAGTGGACTACGTCGCCGATCGCGTGGTCGAAACGGTGAAGCGCCTGCGCGAACTTTCTCCGCTCTACGAAGCCGCCAAACCGAACGCCGGCCGCTAGAAGCCGCGCGCGAATCTCACCACAAGGTGTCCTACGAGGCGGGCTTTTCGCCGAGGCCGACGAGTTTCTGGAATTCCGGGTCGTCGTGCAGGCAATCGAGATCGCTGTCGTGGGACGCCCAATTCTTGTTCCCGTACCCCGCGGCGAACGCCCGCTTGATCATCTCGAGCGCTTCCGGCTTCCTGCTTAGGACGCCGTACGTGCACGCCGCGTTGTACAGCGTGTTGGGATCGCCTGGTCGCAGCGCCACGGCTGTCTGAAGGTGCCGGATGCTTTCGTCCGAATCCTGTTGCGAGTAGGCGAGGTTCGTGGCCAGCAGGATGCGTGCGCGCACGTCTTCCGGCACGAGCTCCAGTTGCTGCCGGAGGACTTTGGACATGCGCTCGCGGACGTGCTCGGCTTCCTTCTTCTGTCCGAGCCGCTCCAGCGCCTGATCGTATGGAATGTACGTGTTGTAGTCGTCGCCGTTGCATTCCATGGCCCGCTCCGCGAGCGCCGCGGCGTCCGCGAAGCGCCCCGACGCGAAATACGCGCGGCCGAGAATGTTCCACGAGCCTTCGCAATCGGGCTTGCGCTCGATGGCGCGTCGCGCCAGCAGCGCCGCTTCCTCATACTTCTTCTGCGCGTAAAACAGCCGCGCGTGCGCCACCAGCACTTCTGGCAGGTCGGGCGCGAGAGCCGTGGCCCGGTCGCACGCCGCGAGTCCTCGTTCGATCCACTTGGGAGCCTGCTCGCGAATCTCGTAGATCAGCCCGCACAGGTGCGCGATTCCGGCGTGCGCCAGCGCGAAATCCGGATCGAGCTGGATCGCCTGCTCGAACATTTGCAGGCCGTAGTCCATGTTCTCGCGGCGCGTGTAGCTTCGTCCGCGCAGGTAGAAATCGTACGCCTGCGGGTTTTCCGTCGGCCTGCGAGCGATCGTCTTTTCTTCCTGCGGCGTCAGGGTGATTCGCAGGGCCTGCGCGATGCTCCGCGCGATTTCCTCCTGGATGGCAAAGACGTCCTCCAATTGCCGGTCGTAGCGCTCCGCCCAGATGGAATGCCGCGTCGAGGCTTCCACCAGCTGCGCCGTAATCCGCACGCGGTTGCCCGCGCGGCGAATCGAGCCTTCGAGCACGTACGCAGCGCCGAGCTGCTGGCCCACCTGCTGCGCCGTGACGGGCTTGTCGCGAAACGCGAGCATCTCGGAGCGCGGAAAGATTTCCAGCTGCGCGATCTTCGAAAGCTCCGTGACGATGTCTTCCGTGATTCCATCGCGGAAATATTCGTCCTCTTTCGCGCCGCTCTGGTTTTCGAAGTAGAGCACCGCGACCGATTTCTGCCGCGACGCCACCGCCTGCGAGCCCGATCCCGACACGGCCTTTTCGGCCGCTGGCCGCCGGCTCGATTCGATGTCGCGCTTCAGCCGCTTCAGGTCCGCGCGGAGCTCGGCCGCGGTCTGGCATCGCAGGTCGGGATCTTTTTCGAGAGCCTTGCCGAGAATTTGATCCATCGCCAGAGGCAGGCGGGGATTCAGGTCCCTCGCCGGCGCCGGCGCGGAGTGCAGAATCCCGTCGAAAATCACCGCCGCCGTCGCGCCGGAAAATGGAACCGCGCCGGTGGCCATTTCATACAGCACGACGCCGAGCGAAAACAGGTCCGAGCGCGCGTCCAGGTCCTCGCCCCGCGCCTGTTCCGGCGACATGTACGCGACCGTGCCCATCGAGCTGCCCGGGCTCGTCAACTGGTCTTCGCTGACGACGCGCGTTTGCGTGCCCACGATGGCCGTCGCGCCCACCGACTCGGCGGCGTATCTCACCATCGGCGTCAGCTTCGCCAGGCCGAAATCCAGGATCTTCGCCTGCCCGCGCTCCACCAGAAAAATATTCGCGGGCTTGATGTCGCGGTGGACGATTCCCTTCGAATGCGCCGCGTCGAGCCCGTTCGCGATCTGAATGCCGATCTCCAGAATCTCCGAAAGCTCCATCTGCTTTTCGCCGATAGCGGTCTTGAGATTCCGCCCCTCGAGCAGCTCCATGGCCATGAACGGCCGGCCCTCGAATTCTCCGATGTCGTAAATCGTGCAAATGTTAGGATGGTTGAGCGAGGATGCGGCGCGCGCTTCGCGGCGGAATCGCTCGACCGCCTGAGGGTCGCGGGAAATATCGTCGGGAAGGAATTTCAGCGCCACGCTGCGTCCGAGGCGCGTGTCCCGGGCTTTGTAAACGACGCCCATGCCACCGCCGCCCAGTTTTTCCAGGACGTTGTAATGAGAAATCGTGCGGCCGACGATCGAAGGCGCATCCGGCATGGGCGAGCATTTTAAGCCAGCGCCTCGCGGCATGCAATCGCGCGAATCCGACTCCGGTAGGAATTGAAATCATGGAAGCTGACCTGCGCTACCCGATCGGCAAATTCGAGCGGCCCGAATCCATCACGGATTCGCAGCGCCGCGCATTCATCGACGCGATCGCGGAAGCGCCCGCGCGCCTTGCCGCGGCCGTCGCGGGCCTCACTCCCGCGCAGCTCGACACGCCCTATCGCCCCGGCGGCTGGACCGTTCGCCAGTTGATCCATCACGTGCCGGATAGCCACATGAATGCGTACGTGCGTTGGAAGCTCGCGCTCACCGAGGACGTGCCCACCATCAAGCCGTACGAAGAGGCGCGTTGGGCCGAGCTCGCGGACACGAAGACGACGCCGATCGAAGTCTCACTCGCGCTGCTCGAAAATTTGCACAAGCGCTGGGTGGCGCTCCTGCGCTCGCTCACGCCGGCCGATTGGGCGCGCATGTTCCGGCATCCCGAACTCGGCACGATGACTCTCGATCAGAATCTCGCGCTGTACGCGTGGCATGGCCGGCACCACGTGGCGCATGTCACGGCGCTGCGCGAGCGCAGCGGCTGGCGCTGACCGAGCCCCAGCACACCCGTTGCGCCTCAATTAACCGCTGACGGCGGGGTTCCAGTACCCGGTGCGTTCTAGTACGCACGAAAGCGTCGGACCTCGAAGTTCTTGCAGACGATCTCTCCTCGCCATTCCCTTTTGTCTTTTATTTGCAGTCTCTTAAGAACGGGCCGTTTGGAAACTCCCGTGCCGCCATTCTGCTCCGTAGGCTCAATCAAAGGAGGTAATCGATGATTTGGAACAAGCGAAGTTACCTCATGCTGGGAGGCGTTGGTGTCTTGCTCGTTGCGCTTACCGTCGCGGCAGCCAGCGTCGCAACCGCAAGCAAACCCATCACGATACCCGATCGCACGGCCATCCAGGTCCAGCTGGACCAAACCCTGGCCAGCGATCGAAACACATCCGGCGATCAGTTTGACGCCCGGGTCGATCAGCCCATCGTCGTGGACGGCAAGACCGTCGTGCCGGAAGGCGCCCGCGTGACCGGCCGCGTCGTGTACGCCAGGAAGGCCGGCCATCTCAGAGGCGAAGCCCGGCTGCGCCTGGCGCTCGCGTCGATGGAAGTGAACGGTCAAACTTACGATCTCCAGACCTCATCTTCCTATCGCCGGGGCGGCAACCACGATAAACGCAATTTCGCGTTCATCGGCGGAGGCGCCGGCGGTGGCATGCTCATCGGCGCAATCGCGGGTGGCGGGAAAGGCGCCCTGATCGGCGGACCCATCGGCGCGGGAGTCGGAGTAGCCGCCGCCTACATCACGGCCAACAAGAACATTCGCCTGCCCGTCGAAACTCGCCTCACTTTCGAGCTGGCGCAACCCGTCAGTATCGAAAGCAAGAGCTAGCCGCACAAAGTCCCAGCCCACCCGGCCTTCTCACAAAGGAGGATCTCTGACATGCGCACACGATCACGCCAATTTGCATCGCTCCTGCTCGCAGCGACCATCGCGTTGCCCGCGGCAATCGCCGGCTGCGCGGCGCGCGCGAGCTACAGCTACTACGATCGCGACCACAACGACTACCACCCGTGGAACCACGACGAAGTCGTCTTCTACAGCCAGTGGGAGAAGGACACGCACCGTGACCACAAGGACTTCCGCAAGCGCAGCGATTCAGAGCAGAGAGAGTACTGGCAGTGGCGGCACGATCACCACTAGCTGAAACCAGAAGTGCGAATCGACCGGGTTCGATTCGGCGTTGAGCTTCAGGCCCGCCGGCGCCGCAATTGCCGGCGGGTTTTTCTTTGGAGCCTCAAGGGCGAGGACGCCCGCGCTAGGCGGCTTTTTTCTTCCACGCGCCGAGGATGGCGCCCATCAGGCAGAGTCCCACGAGCGGATAAAACTCGTCGATGGCGAAAAGCTCCATCGGCCGCAGCTCGAACATGTATGTGGTGAATGTGATGGGCCCGACGATGCCGATCCACAGCAGCACTCCGATCGCGGCGCCGCGCGACGCCGTGTTCGCGTTGCGCCAGATGCAGATTTGCGCGAGCACGAACGCGATCAGCAGGTTCAGCGCGAGCGTGATGACGTATGGCAGTACGGGGCCCATGCTGTTCGCTTGCGCCGCCGTCATGCTCTCGAGCGCCGTCCACGGCTTGCTGAACAGCACGTTGTACCACAGGCCCCCGAGCAGCAAGTACAGCACGGCGGAAACGAGCACGGCCCAGTAGTTCGTCCTCATGGCGTCACCTCATCTCTAGGCTTTCACCGCTTCGATCGCGCAGAAAATCGATGGAGAGCGAACCACGCGCGTCAATCGCAGCCCGGCCCTCGCGAAAAGTTCCGCGAACTCCGCCTCCGTCCGTTCGCGCCCGCCGACCATCGCGAGCATCTCGATGTCGATCCATTTCCCGAGTCCCGGGCCGTTTCCCGGAGCGATGATCAATTCGAGCACGATTACCTTGCCTTTCGGGTCGCGCATGGCCTTCGCGCAGTTCTTGAGTATGGCGAGAGCGTGTGCATCGTCCCAATCGTGGATGACGGACTTCATCACGTAGCTGTCGGCGGGCGGCACCGCTTCGAAGAAATCTCCGCCGACAATCTCGCAGCGCGGCGCGAGCCCGAGCGATTCGATGCGCGGCTTCGCGCCCTCCGCCACGTGCGGCAGATCGAAGAGGATGCCGCGAAGGCCGCGGTGCTTCTGCAAGATCGCGGCAAGCACGACGCCGTGTCCCGCGCCGACATCGGCCAGCGTGCCCGTCTCGCCGAAGTCGTAGGCGTCGATCGCCGGCTGCATGAAGCGCTCGCTGCTCGCCGTCATGGAGGCATGGAAGGCCGCCGCCTCCTCGTCCTGCTTCTCGAAGAATTGGAACGACTCGAAACCAGTCGCCTTCTTGAACGCCGTGCCTCCCGTCTCGATCGAGTGCATGAACTCGGCGAACACACGCACGTGCAGCGGGTTGGACATGAACATGATTGTGTTGCGGGCGGAATCCGGGAAGTCGCCGCGGATCACGCTCGAAAGGGGCGTGTTGACGAATGTGCCGGGCGAGGTTTCCTCGAAGACGCCGAGCGATGCGAGCAGCCGCAACGCGCGATGCAGCGCTCCTTCGTTGGCGCCGTTCGCGCGCGCAAGCTCCGACACGTGCTTGGGTCCGGTTGCGAGCACGTCGGCGATCTTGAATTTTGCCGCGGCATAGAGACACACCGAGGGCATATAGCCGATGGCAAGCTGAACGATCTGCGCATGCAGATCCGGTCCTGTCGCGCGTTGAACCGAAGGGCTGGACACCCCGCCTCCCAAGTCGAGGATTACTCGGCTGAATGCGGCGCATCATATTACATGCACCCCGATATCGCCAGCATTCGGGCAAGCCTGGCGCGCTCCGGGGGTCCGGCCGAATTGGGTCGCCGGACCTTTCACCCATCGGGCACTTCGCAGGGGGCCGCGCAACGTTTTGCCGCGAATAGTGTTCTAATTGAGGGAGAGGTTTGCGCCGTTCCCGGCAGGCGTACCCATCATCGAGCCGGACCGCGGCGCCCTCTACACGACCATTCATTCCCGGCCGAAAAACCGGGCGGAGGGAGATTCGGCAATGAAAAAGTACTTCATACTTGGTTTTGCGATGCTGTTGCTGGCGGGCGTGGCTCCTGCTGCGAACGCTCAGACGGCGGCGAGGCCGCTCAAGATCGTGTTGTCGCGGCAATCGACCGTCGATCCGGTCGAGATCATCAAGCACCTGAGCAGGGAGTGCCCGAATATCAGCGTCACCACGAATCCGAAGAACTCGGATTACATGGTGCACGCGGGCGGGTGGTCCGGGAATTACCGTTTCATGGTGATCGCGCACGGCGGCGATACGCTCTACGCGACCGAGACGACTCTTCTCAGCAATGCGGTGAAGGACGTCTGCAAGTTCCTCAATTCGCAGCCGGAACGGGTCCCGACGCCAGCACCAAGCTCGCCCCCGGCGCACTAGGCCGGAGCGAAGTTCACCACTGAACGCGCTGACCGATCTTTGCGCAATTGTAGGCACACGTGTGCCTCGCCGATTCGCGTCGAGTTGAGTCAACAGGAATAGCACATGTGACCAAAATCGCGATTTTCTCCTGTATAATCCGGCCGTGCTGACGCGCGTCCATCTTAAGAACTTCAAGCTTCATGCTGACACCAGCATTGATGCGGCGCCAATTACTGTCTTCATTGGGCCTAACAGCAGCGGCAAGTCGAGCATCTTTCAGTCGCTACTTCTGTGGCGTCAGGCGATGATGCGAAACGCGAATCTGCTGTGCTTGGCTGTCCCGCGACAATTGCCTGCCGAAGGCCAGCCGTATCTGTTTCCGGCCGACCAACTGATCGACATCGGGGAGTTTAGCCAGGTCGTTCGGCGCGGCGGGCAAGAAGCGTCGCTTAAGGTCGCCGGGCAGATCTCTCCTCGGAAGAACATCGAATACGGACCGGGGCCCACTGGCGGAGAGTTCGAAGTTCGGGTTCGAGAGAATCGACTTGTGTACCAGCGGGGAAGTCTCGAATACAGGGTTCAGTCCATAGGTCATGAGGGACGATTGGAATGGGATTGGACGTGGGGACAGCCACAGCGAGTCTTCAGGACCGGTTTGCCTGGTATAAACCACGCGCTCGATATTCATCCGAGCGATACGTTTGCCCTCCTTCAAACAGGAAATTACACGACCCCTGCGGGAATTCCTCCCGAGAGGGCTATAGCCCTACAGGAATTGGTCGCAAGCTTCCTAGAAGCTCCCCGCAGGCTACTTGGATCTATTCACCCGGTGTTTCCTCTCAGGGGATTCGAGGAAGTGGGTTATCCGCTTGCAGAACCCGCAGACACGCTAGATCGGATGGCGCTCCAGGACCGAACCGTAGCCTTGCTTAGCATCCTCGCCTACAATCGCAACGTCGAGACACGCATTTCCGCTTGGCTGGCTGATCTTGCGAGCATCAAGATTGAGATTAAGCTCCTCCCAGGCAAACGTGTCACGATTCTTTGTTCCCCCTCCAACACAGACCTGCCCGGATCGTTGTTTTCAAATGAAGGGACCGGCGCGAACCAGCTGCCGTTCATCTTGGTGCCAATAGGCCTGACACCACCTGGCGAAACAATCCTGCTCAGTGAGCCAGAGGTTCATCTGCATCCACGGGCTCAGGCGCACCTCACAAACCTCTTCGTGCAGCTCGTAAAGAGAGAGCGTAGGCAATTCTTCATCGAAACGCACAGCGAACATGTCTTGCACGCGTTGCTAAACTCAGTCGCCAGACGAGAGATTGAACTATCCGATCTCGCGATATATTACTTTGAAAACAAGGACGGAAACGCTGCCTGTACTCGATTGCACGTTGATGACTCAGGCGGCGTCGCAGGGGGGCTGCCCGGGTTCTTCGACCAGAGCTTGGGAGAACTTGGGGAGTATCTCGGGGCACTGAAGAGCAAGTGACCCGTGAAGCACAGATTTCTGCTAGACGAAAACATTCTGTATTTCGCGATCTATGGTGTAGATGAACATGATCACGCGGACCAAACATCGACGGAACTCGTTCGCCGCATCGGAGCGAACTGCCACAGAATCGTCGTCAACAACTTCCTAAGACAACGCTACTGGGTTCCGATCAATCAGGCGATCCGCGAAGGCAGGCGCCCGAAGGCAATGGAGCCCGTATCCTTCATTGTTCAACTTCAAATGAATTCCGAGAAGTGGTCACTCGAACTTAGCGATTGCCCAGAACTGCCAGAGGGAGTAGTGGTGCCCGGCGAGGATCTGGACATCGTGCGGTTGGCGCTCCTAGCGCAAACGAAAATCGTGACCGGCGACGGCAAGCTGAGAGCAGCAGTGAACGGCTCTCCCGTCTTGGGATTGCAGGCCCTTACACCCGGTGAAGCCTTGGTGCTTGCTGCTGATAGTTGAACATGCGCCTTCGAAGCTTTCCTTCCGACCTGTTTCTCCTGCGTAGGTCACTCTCACCCATGGACCACCACTTGTTGCGATAACCGATGCGCAATGGAGGGTGCTGCGCACTGCGATCCGAATGTCGTGGCTGAAGCCGCGGCCCACAAGTCTCGGCAGAGAAGCGTCCGCGCGCTCTATCATTTGCGCAGCCAATGGTGGGATGATTTTCGAATTCGAACTGCCGGCATCTAGCATCGAGCCTCGAGAAAAGTCCACACGAGCACCCCCTTGACACGCCGTCTCCCGTCTGGAAGCGTTGACGCATGGTCCACAAGACCGCAGTAGCGTCGAAGTTGGAAGCGATGACCCGACTAGGGTCGTCGTCCCGAGAGAGTCCGCCAGATGTCTGCCGGACGAGCCGAGGGGCTCTCGCAAGAGCAGGGAGAAGTGTCGGAAGACCTCGCCTCCAGCGTCAAGCTTCCAGCATCCAGCTTCGAGAGCCTGATCGCCAAATCTTCCAGTTATTAGAACCACGCCCAAATCACTGCAAACAAACGGGCGCGACTCGTTCTAATCGCCAATTTTCGCAGTTTGTATCTCGCGAGTTACAAGTCACGAATTACGAGTCACGATTCCCCGGCTCAGGCGGGCAGGCGAATCAGCGCAAAAGAAGTGTCACACCATGCCAGGTCTTTTGCGATCTAACTCAATCAAAACAAAGGATCGGTGTCACAAAGAAGTGTCAAACTTTTTGCGATCCGGCGAGGATCGGAATCTTGCCTGCCCTGAGCGGTCTGTGTGAAGGGAGGCCACCGCTGTCGGTGGGCCGAAGGATCTCTCTTCTGCGCAGGAAGCGCGGAATCGTCTTCACGAGTCACAATTCACGAGTCACGAATTACAAGTCACGATTTCAAAGCAGAAGTTGGTTGACAGAAAGGAAGCTCGTCTATAGAATCGGGGTTTGTCTGTAGTCCCTTCCAGCTGGCCTGGGAGTACCTGCTCTTTGACAATCGGATGAAACAAGCCAGAACCCGTTTGGTTTTCGGCTTTTGTTCCGGGTGTACCGGAGCAGAGGCCATTTGAGATAACCGAGCGATTTAACAGTTCGTTCCGGTCGTGGCGATGAAAATCACCACGGTCGAAACATCCAGTTTCAAATGAGAGTTTGATCCTGGCTCAGAGCGAACGCTGGCGGCGTGCTTAACACATGCAAGTCGAACGGGTGTAGCAATACATCCGTGGCGAACGGGTGCGTAACACGTGGATAACCTTCCTTCAGGTGGGGAATAACCCAGTGAAAACTGGGCTAATACCGCATAACATGACGAGGGCACATGCTCTTGTCTTCAAAGGCGCAAGTCGCCAGAAGAGGGATCCGCGGCCGATTAGCTTGTTGGCGGGGTAACGGCCCACCAAGGCAATGATCGGTAGCCGGACTGAGAGGTTGGCCGGCCACACTGGAACTGAGACACG
>Ga0335077_10003263_pt1 | contig 19529 bp, 16 predicted proteins | sample Lox_Sample_31_FD_207151 | JGI IMG/M metagenome (GOLD analysis project Ga0335077, IMG submission 207151) | Soil microbial communities from Loxahatchee National Wildlife Refuge, Florida, United States - Lox_Sample_3.1 | ecosystem: Environmental > Terrestrial > Soil > Wetlands | place: USA...
GGAGTGCCGAAGACGCCTGCTTCGTTGATGGCCGGGTCGTTGCGGTGGCCGTCGTTCATGTCGGTGCCCTCGAGAAGGAAAATGAGCTTTTGGTAGTCCCGTCCGTTGACCGGAAGAGAGGTGACCACCTTCGATTCGACAATGCCGCCAAGGGTATTGGAGGTGGACTCGACCATGGGCGGTTCTTCGTCGACGACTTCCGCTTTCTGCGCGAGCGGGCCGGGCTGCAGGGTGAAATCGACACGGCGCTCGCTGGAAACTTCCACACGGGCCCCCGTGACGACGCCGGACTTGAATCCACTTTTTTCGCAAGTAATGCTGTAATTTCCGATGGGCGGTTCCGGCGCGGAATAGGTGCCGTCTTCGGAGGTGGTGACCGTGCGTGTCAAGCCGGTGTCCATATTTTTGATTGTCACGGTCGCGCCCGGTACGGCGGCGCCAGAGGAATCGGTCACTGTGCCAAGAATTGTCCCGCGAAACGTCTGAGCGTTTGCTGCGGAAGCTATCCACAGGAATAAGGTCGCCAACAGGTAGGCCGATACACTCAGGATACGGAGAGACCTGCTCGTCATAATTCCTCACGTATGACTCAATTGCGGCTCGATTCCCCGAGACCGGTCAGGCACCTTCCCCGAGAAGCGCCTGGGCAACGTGAAACGTGCAGAAGAACATACAGATGATGTGCCCAGGAATCAAGAAATTCCCGCGTCCGAAATTTTTTCCGGATAACCGTGGTTAGCAAAGACGGAATGTGATGCAGAGGGATCTGCGGGGCGGGTTTCTTCTCCCCTCGCCAGTCGTTCGCAGATGCGGTAAATTGAAAGATTGAAGATCGCGGCCGAATCCGCACCGTGGGCCGCGCGAATCGCGAAATGACGCCAAAACTTCCATCTCTGGTCATCGTTGGCAGGCCCAACGTAGGGAAATCTACGTTGTTCAATCGCCTGACTGGCACGCGCCGAGCGATCGTGACCGACGAGCCCGGCATCACGCGGGACCGCATCTACGGTACGTGCGAATGGCGGGGAAAAGTGCTGGAAGTTGTCGACACCGGCGGAATCGTTCCCGACGACAAGGCGCTCATCCCGACCGAGATCTTGCGGCAGGCTCGCGTGGCCATCGAAAATGCGGCGCTGCTCGTGCTGGTGGTGGATGGCGCGGCCGGGCTCACGCCTGTCGATGAGGAGCTGGCGCGGCTGCTGCGGAATAGCGGCCGGCCGTTCGTGGTGGCGGTGAATAAAGTCGATTCACCCTTGCAGGAGATGAATGCCGGGCCCTTTCATGTGTTGGGAGTGCCGGTGTTCCCGGTAGCTGCGGAGCACGGCACGGGAGTGGATGAATTGCTGGACGCAGCCCTGGAGCGGGTGAAGGGGCACAGCGCCGAGGAGCAGCCAGGAGAGAAGAAGGCAATCGAGATTGCCATTATCGGCCGGCCCAACGTCGGAAAATCCACACTGTTGAACCGGCTGGCAGGCGAAGAACGCGCGATTGTCTCGCCGATTCCAGGCACGACCATGGACAATGTCGATACGGATGTTGTGCACAACGGACGGTTGTACCAGTTCGTAGATACGGCGGGAATCCGGCGCAAGGGCAGGACGCGCTTGGTGGCCGAAAAATTGAGCGTGGTTATGGCGCGACGCGGGCTGGAGCGCGCCGACATTGCGATCCTGATAATCGATGGCCAACAGGGCGTGACGCAAGGCGACGCCACCATCGCAAGCTATGCCGAGCAGTCGGGGCGCTCGGTGATCATCGTGGTGAACAAGTGGGATCTGGCTGTCGAGGCGGCACAACGCGCTGCCGACGAAGCTGCGAAATCCGCGAAAGGCAAGGCACAGCATGCCGCGGCCGGCGGCGGGCCAGGCCGTGAGATCGATAAGGGCAAGCTGCTTTTCGAGTACGAGAAAATGGTACGCGAGAAATTCAGGTTCTTGAGCTACGCGCCGATCGTGTTTCTTTCGGCAAAGACCGGAGAACGCGCGCACAAGCTTTATCCTTTGATCGACCAGGTGGCCGCGGCGCGGTCGCGAAAAATAGCCACGCCGGAGCTGAATCGCTGGCTGAAGGAAGAAGTGGACCTTGGGAAGGCCAGCAATCCAAAAGCGCGACCCGTGCGGATTTACTACATCACGCAAGCGAAAACGGCTCCCCCGGTCTTCCTGCTGTTTACGAACCAGAAGAAGCCGCTGCATTTCAGTTTCGAACGGTTCCTGGAAAATCAGGTTCGCGCCAAGTGGGGTTTTCTCGGGACACCCGTTCGTTTCATTCAACGATTGCGGAAGCGCGAGGAAAAATCTTCGGCCGTTTTATGAGGCGGTTCAGGCGCGCGAAGAGCGCCGCCGGGCATTCGGAAACAGCGCCACCATCCCCCCAAGCGAGGACAAGGCGAGAATCGCTACAGGGAAAATCCACAAGCGATTGCTCTTCCACTTGGCGTTCTGCGGAGAGGCGGGATCATAGAGCACGGTCACCTCCGCTCCGGGGCGCAATCTCACGCGTTCCAGACCGCTCGAACCTTTGGTGCTGGGAAGGTCTTCTTCAATGCGGAATGTCTGACCATCGACCTGGAATTCAATCGTAAAACGGATCGAATCTCGCGCCACCACTACACCCTGGGTCTCGGTGGCCTCGCCGGCAAAGTGCACGTAGCCCAGGAGAAGCCAACAGGAATACGCAATGCCGATGCAGGCGAGAATCAACAGGGTCACGAAAGCGGGTTCACGAGGAAATTGCGCCCGGGCTTGTGCGTCAGTCAAAGCGCGCTCCTCTCCGCCCGTTTGTTTGCTTGCCATCACAGGTGTTGCTTCCAAAAGGATATATCCTGAGAGGCGGCGGGCGCTGTTGACTTGCAGTCGATTTCGCCTAGGATGAAAGGGGTCCCCACCCAGGCGTAAGCAACGAGACGGATCCATGGGCAACTTGGCAACAGCAACCGTTCCAGACGACATGCGGCTCTATCGCATTGGCGAGGTCAGCCGGTTGACCGCGTTGAAACCTTTTGTGCTGCGCTATTGGGAGAGCGAATTCCCGATGCTTCAACCGGTAAAGGGCCCCAGCGGTCACCGGTTCTACCGCCAGGAAGATGTGGACCTGGTGCTGAAGATCAAGCGCCTGTTGTATGACGAAGGCTTCACGATCGCAGGCGCGCGGCGGCATCTGCGCGATTCGGCGAATGGCAGCAGCGAAGTGGCCGAAGGGGCGGCGGCGGGCGCGGCGTCCGAAGCGACGTCGCAGTTGAGCCGGAAAATGCTGCTGGATCTGCGGGATGGCCTGCGCAGTTTCTTGACGCTTCTTGAACGCAAGTGATAGCCTTGAATTTGTTGGGCAGCCGCAAACCCGCGGCTGAGGCGGTCGGGACGTAGCGCAGCCTGGTAGCGCGCACGCTTGGGGTGCGTGAGGTCGCGAGTTCAAATCTCGCCGTCCCGACCATTTTTGATCTACTCCGTCTTCTTGCTTCTTCCTCCTTCGCCCACACTTAAGAAATGCATGCTGAACTTAAGTATTTGCAGCTCGTAGACGAAAAGCCACAGTACCAATTGTACGTTCAGTTCATCGGAGCGTAGCCGGTGAATCTGGCCTATACTTCCCGCAAGGCTCCCTTGTCGTGCGCTACAACATGGCCGCACGGTCCGACGGAAGCACCCTCGAGGGGCACTTTATGAAAGCGATTGTACGCGCCGAATACGGACCACCGGACGTGCTGCAGTACATGGAGGTAGCAAAACCTGCGCCAGCCGACGATGAGGTGCTGATAAGGATTTATGCAGCAGCCGTAAATCCGCTGGACAGGTTTGTTTTGAGAGGTGCCCCGTTGATCCGCCTGATCCCGGGGCTGCGCACACCAAAACACAAGATCATCGGCGCTGATATCGCAGGACGAGTCGAAGCGGTTGGGAGGAGCGCAAAGCAGTTTAAGGCGGGCGACGCGGTGTTCGGGGCAAAAGGTGTAGGAGGCTTTGCCGAGTATGTGTGTGCGGTTGAAGGTAAATTGTCACGGAAGCCAGCCAACATGTCGTTTGAGGACGCAGCAGCCGTACCCGTGGCGGCAATCACTGCGCTTCAGGGTCTTCGCGACGAGGGACGAATCCAGCAAGGCCAAAAGGTCCTGGTGGATGGCGCGTCCGGTGGCGTGGGCACGTTTGCAGTCCAGATTGCCAAATCGTTCGGGGCGGAGGTCACTGCCGTGTGCAGCACGAGGAATGTGGCGACGGCGCGATCCATCGGCGCAGACCATGTGATTGATTACACTCGAGAAGATTTCACGCGGAGCGGGAAGCGTTACGATCTAATTCTGGGTGCAAATGCCCATCATTCGATTTTCGATTACAGGCGTGCTCTAAGTCCGCATGGAGTTTACGTCTGTGCCGGAGGTGGCTTGATTCAGATTTTCCAAGCCATGTTCCTGGCAAAATTATTGTCACGGATTGGGCGCAAGAAGGTGCGTTTCTTTATAGCGAAGATAAACCAGAAGGATCTGGTTGTTCTGAAAGATCTTCTTGAAGCCGGAAAAGTGGTACCCGTAATCGATAGACGTTATCCGTTGAGCAAGGCGGCTGACGCTATCCGTTACCTGGAAGAAGGACATGCGCAAGGGAAAATCGTATTAACCGTTGAACACAGGGACGGCACGTAATTTCAAAAGGAAAACTGCCCTGCAGTGGTCCTGTGCGCAGGGCAGTTGGCTAATCCTAATCCTGGGACTGAACGAGCGGAATCTGGGAAGCCAATTGAATATCCATGAGCGCCTGGAAGCGACGATCGAGCTGGAAGAAGGTGGCAACGACTTTCCCCGGCACCACCTTGCTGAAGATGGGCACATATTTGGTGCGCAGTTGAGAGACTTGTTCTTCGACCGCGAGGGAGCGTTTAGCCAGACTCATGGCCTGCTCGTCGGTCATGGTGCCCCACTGCTCGGCGTATTCCTTGATGAGAGCGGTTTTCTGATCGCCGATCTTCGCGGCTTCCGCGGAGTACTGCTCGTAGACGGGCCAGAATTTAGTAGCCTGGTCATCGGTTAGTTTCAGGTTAGCGGCGACCAGTTGCTTTCTTGTCGAACGAATGTCTTTCCGTAACAGTTGAATGCTTTGATCAATGCCCGATTGCGCCTGGGCGGAGGGTCGGGAGGAAGTGGCCGCCTGGGCATGCACTTTTGGGCCATACGCGACACACGCGACAGCCAGAGCAAACAAGACTGCGAGTTTCATTTTCACGAAATTTTCTCCTTAAGCCCGCGGAGCGAGAGTGTTGACAGGCCTGCTGCCGTGCCCGCGCAGCTGCGCTCGCGGATTCGCATTCAGATTTTTAGGTCTTCTGACGCAGCACCCGAAGAATCGGCACTGGTGGACTTCCGGACGGGCGGCTGTTCCGTTCCATCTCCTGAATCGACCGAGCGGGGAGATGCACCATCCAAAGCGAGACGACAGCACAGCTCCAGATGACCGGTGTGTATTGAGCTTACGGTCTTTTGGCAAATTGCACAAGTTGAAGGGCAGTGGGGAAGAATGACGAGACGCCGGCAGGCGTGGTTTTCCGAGAAGCGCTAAAGAGGTACAATCTCGTGTTCCATGATTCCAACGGAGGAGAGTTCTATGAAACTGCGTTCGTGGGTTGTGACGCTAACCGTCCTTGCACTGGCCCTATCCGGCATTTCTGCGGCCGTGGCGCAAAAGGGCACCGATGCGGCGCCGCCGAAAGAAGGTGTTCTAAAGGCCGCGGAAGTAGGAGGGAAGCTCTTTCCGGACAGAGTATTCTTCCGCGGGCAAGTGGCAGGCGTGCAGGCAAGGAATAGCGGAGGCGTGCGGTACGCCGATGAAATGTTGGTAATAGCGGGGCTCGTGGACAGCTCCGGGTATTCCAGCGGAATTAAGGAAAAATACCAAGGCTATATGATCAGCGAAGTGCCGATTGAAATTGGCGGGCAAACCTTGAAGCCCGGCGCTTACGGATTCGGCTTCCTGGAAGGCAGCAAATTCAACGTGATGGACCTCGGGGCCAACGACCTTCTTCAGGCGACTTCCGCCAGGGATGAGGCGTTGAAGCATCCTGTGCCACTACAATTTGTGTCGGGGTCAGCCGCTGGCGCGTACCGGCTTTATAAGGGCCGGGACTATGTGGAGTTTCACCGAGTAAAATAAACTCGTAATCGGCAGCCGGCAGCAAAAGGGAGTCCTCCGTACTCCCGGACGTCTGGCTTCCGAGCTGGAAAGCAGCGATTCCAAACTACCGACGACTGACTGTCTCCTCAGCTTTTGATTTGGCCTGACGAGGCGTCCCACGTCACAGCGCTCTTGCGGAAATAAGATTCGTTGGCCATGTGGCAAGCGAGCGCGGCATGATGCCCGAAGAGGGTGTCTTCCGGCAGCGGCTTGCGCGAGCGCACCGCCTGCAAGTACGCCCACATGTGCGGGCGCTGGTCGTCCCAGTCGTCACCCTTGTAGGTGTAGGATTCCATGAGTGGCTCCTTGCCAGGAGCAGGATCGTGTTCTTCGTGCCACTTCTTGTAGTAGGCTTCGCGCATTTCCCGCGGGAATGACGTCGCGTAATAACTGGGCGACGAATCCTCACCGGTTTGCGGGTACAAGGCGATTCCAAATTCGGTGACCTCCAGAATTCCCTTGGAGCCCTGGAAGCGGTAGATTTCGGGCGTTTCGCAGCCGAGGTTCAGCCTCAAGTACACGGGGATCTTTCCATACTCGAAAATCGTGGCGTGGACGTCCGGCATATTGCGGCCATCGGGGAAGCGCAGGATGCCACCCGAGGACATGGCGCGAGCGGGCGGCTCGTTCCAGCCGAGCATGAAATTCATCCCGCTGACCAGGTGAACGAGAAGGTCTCCAGCAAGACCCGTGCCGTATTCCTTCCAGCAGCGCCAGCGTGCAAAGATTTTGCCGTCGAAGGGACGCTTCGGCACTGTTCCCTGCCAGGTGTCCCAATCCAGCGTTTGCGGTGAGAGATCGGCCGGGACGGGATAGACCCACGCGCCGGTGGGATCGTTGCGGCCGAGCGAACCCTCGACGAGGGTCAAATCGCCGATGATTCCCTGGGCGAGCATTTCTTTGGCTTTGATACAGATGACCGAGCTGACGCGCTGCGAACCGATCTGCACGATGCGCCCGCTCTTTTTCGCCGCAGCCACCATCTCGATGCCTTCGGCGGGGCTGTGCGACATCGGCTTTTCAAGGTAGATGTCCTTCCCGGCGCTCATGGTGTCCACGAATACCTGTTTGTGCCAATGGTCGGGAACCGCGGCAATAATGCAATCGATTTCCTTGTTGTCCAGCAGTTCTCTGTAATTGCGCGTGGTGGTGATTTTCGATCCGGCAATTTCCCTGGCGAGGGTGTGGCGACCGTCATAGAGATCGGCGGCGGCAACACACTCTGTCCCCGGAAGGCCGACCGCGGTGGCGAGCAGGCCGTTGCCCTGCATGCCAACGCCGATGATGCCGAAACGGACGCGATCGCTGGCCGCGGTCATCTCCCACTTCGATGGAATGCTTGCGGCTTCGAGCACGAACCGCCTCGAGGCCACCATCGCGCCGGTGGCTGCGGCGGTGGCATGGAGGAAGGAGCGGCGGGTCATCTGATTCTTGCTCATGATTTTCTCTCCTGTGCAACTTTCGATTTCCGTTGATGCTGTTTTACGGCAGTTTCTGGATACTGACTTCTTTAAAGAAAACGATATCGTTGTCGCTGTGGTTCTGCAGCCCGAACCAGCCTTCATCGGGACGGCGGCCGCGCTCTGGTTCAAACTTAAATTTTTTCTCGGGAACCGGCTGGCCTTCGGTATAGTCGGTGACCTTCACGCCGTTCAACTCAACCACGGTGTGGGACCCGTCGATGGTGATGAGCATGGAGTTCCATTCAGGGCCGGGCTTGCCGGGCTTGGCCAGCGGCTTGGTCAACGAATACAGGGTGCCGGTCACGTGATACTCATCCTCGTTGGAGGTTTCCGGATGGTTGTCGATCTGGACCTCGTAGCCGTAGTGCACAGGCATCCATGGCTCACGCGGCTCAATGGGAATGCGGATGTAAACGCCGGAATTGTCGTTGAAATCGCGCATTTTGTAGACCACGCGGAGCCTGCAATGGCCGATTTTTCCGCCCGTCCAGTACAGCAACCCCATGCCACCGTGCGTCTGCATCAGGCCATTCTCCACCGTCATGTTTCCCGGCCCGACGTGTTTCCAATCCGTCAGATCCTTGCCATTAAACAGCGGTTTCCATTCCGCTTCCGGCCCGCGCGCAGCAATCAGCAGCAAACCCGCTGCAACCGCCAGAAGCGCTATCAGTTTGCGCATCCAACACCTCCTAGAGAAGTCTACGAAGCAAACACATTGCGGAGCATGAACCAGAGATTCGCTGGGCGTTCCGCGAGCCGGCGGACGAACCACGGATACCAATAGGATCCGTAGGCGACAAGCACGATCGAGCGGTGGCCTGCATTGGCCAGGCGTTCCTGCTCGGCGCGCTGAATGCCGTACAGCATCTGCACTTCGAACTCACTCCTGGCAAATCCCTGCTGGCTCACGTATTCGGTCAAACGCCGGATGAGTGCCAGGTCATGCGTTCCGAAGGCGGCTCGCACACATTGTCCTGCGGCCTTGGAGCGCAGCATCTCCTGCGCCAAGGCAAAGTAGTTTTCATCCACGTCCTGTTTCTTCGGATAAGCCATGTTCGCGGCTTCCTTGTACGCACCTTTCACGAGCCGGATTGACGGCCGCAACGCGAGCAATTCCGCGAGATCTTTCTTCGTGCGATACAGGTAGGCCTGCAGACAAAGCCCGACATTGGGATACTTGGTCAATGCGCGGCGATAGATTTCCAGGGTCACGTCGGCATAGTTGCTCGCCTCCATGTCCACCCAGACAATCGATTTACCGTTTTCGCGAAGAATGATCTGCTGCAGGTTATCAAAACAGAAATCGGGCGAGAAATCCAAGCCCAATTGCGTGAGTTTTACCGAGACTTCGGTGGGCAGGTTCAGTTCATGAATGCGATTCAGGACTTGCAAATAGTGTTCGGTGACCTTGCGGGCTTCGCTCCGCTCAGCGACGTTTTCTCCGAGGTGAGTGAAAACACTCCCGACCTTTTTCCGAAGAAGCGCCTGCGCCGCGCCCAGCGCTGCGTCCAGCGTTTCTCCAGGCATGAATCGCGAGACACTCTTTCGAACGAAGGGGTAGTTGACCGCGTGTTCGCGCAACCACACGTTTTGCGAGGCGGCAAGCAACATCGAGCGCATCAGCGCCATGGCCCGTTCCGACCTCCAGGGGGAGCGAGTGCGAAGGGAAGATTCCGCTGCCTCATTCTAGACCAATTCCCTTGTAGAGAGACAACGCAGTTTTCGGAAAACCGGGAAGCGCGCGGCCGGCCTCGATAAATGTATGGTTTTTAGGCTGTCAGTTTGGGGGAGTGGAAAACGCGGATGGAGCGAGGGAGAGCGCTTCCGACAACAATTTCGAGAGATGCGCAGGCACGCTTTCCGCCGAGGGGCCGAGCCGTGATCTGCTTTCTGCCAGCGCCGCGCCGATCGCATCCAGCTCGCTCCCCGGCGACGTACCCATGAGGTCCTGGGCACGGTAGAAACATGCGTTCGCAAGTCGCTCCGGCTGACCATGGCGCTGCAGGAATTTGCCGTAGTTGTACCAGTCGGTTGCGGCTGCGCGAGGTTCGCCTTCGGTCTCATCGATAATCAGCGCGTGCTGAAAATTCTGGGCGGCTTCGCCAATCGCGCCGGCACTTTCCTGTGCATCAGCGGCATGGGCCAGGGCCAGGCTCTGCAAGCCGGGATTTTTGATTTTTTCAGCAAACCTGGCCGCGGCCTGATAACCGGTCAGCGCATCGTCCATTTTGTGCGTCACGGCATCGGCATCCGCCACTTTCAGAAGCGCGGAAATGACTGTGGGGCCTTCGCTGTTGTGTTCGGCAGGATGTTTGGCAACGACTTCCAGGTAGGCCTTGTAATGCCGTGCCGCAGCTTGCGCTTCGCCGCGCCGCTCGAGGGCCTGCGCGAGGTAGAGCTGAGCGTTCGTTTGCGTAGGGTCGGCAGCAACCGCGCGTTGCCAATTGTCCACGGCTTCCTCCGGGTGTCCCAGACGCTGGGCAAGCAGGCCGTAATTCACGAGGGCATTGGCATTGTAGGGAAAGCGCAAAAGGACCCGCTGGTAGAGCGCATACGCGTCGGCGTCGCGGCCTGCGACGATCAGCCCCCGGGCGTAGGCACCCTGAAGATCTGGATTCGCTGGATTCACCTCCGCGGCACGCCGAAGCGCTTGCAGTGCCAATACACGATTTCCTGCCGCGTCCGCGACCTGGGCTAGCCGCATCTGGACCGCACTGTCGTCCGGGTTCATCCGTGCGGCACGCTCCAGCGACCTCAGATTTGCCGAGACGTTCGCCCAATAGAAATGCAAACGGTCCATTGCACCCCATAAGAGAAAAAGCAGGAGCAGGGCGATCCGCAGAGAACGGGCGGCCGGCGTGCTGCCTGCAAGCCGGTGAAAGAGGGAGGCCATTCGGCCGGGAGCCGCTCCAGTCCCGGCGTCCTCAGACCGGGTTCCCAGCAGGAGCGACGCGATGTGCGAATCGCGGAGCTTCCAGAGCGCCCCATCGAGAATGAAGTGGTGCAGATTCACGAGCGCGGTAAAGGTGAGAAAGCTCGCAGCGAAATCGGCGTGGAATACGCGGCTCACAAGCCACGGCCCGGGAACAAACAGGGCGATGCCCCCCGCAACCAAGGTCAGCAAGTAACGCAAAAAGCTCCAGGTTGCTCGACCGGCCGCGCGCACTTCCCTTTCCTGGTAATAACTGGTGATCCAGAGATACTGCGCTGAATGCATGACCGCCAAGATTCCGCTCGAGTAGCGTGTCTGCGGAACTTCTTTGCCGCTGATGAGTTCTATTAGCAGGGGAAGGAGGAACCAGAGGAATTGGGTGCTGACCAGCGTGACCACCGGTAGCAGCGCTTTACGTGGGCTGTGCCGCGCCAGGGAAGTGAGGGCCCACCCGCCTGCCACCGCAAAAAACAGGGCAAGCATGGCCCTGGCGGGTAGGGTGAACCTGACCGGCAATCCCATCGAGAGAATCAGGGGGTCGCCGGAGGACCCGGTATGAAAACTGAACAACAACATCAGGTAGGAGGCGATGAATGCGAGATGTATCGCCTGTCGCTCTCCTTCCGTGGGCGAAACGCCCCCACGGCGCGCAAACATCATGAGCAGGCCGTAATTCTGTCCTGTGTAGTGCCACGGGCTCCAGCAGATATACAGTGTGAAAATCCATGGAAGCAGGGGGTACCAAAGGTGAGCAATCAGGCCGGTGCAAGCGAGAAGAAGTGCCACGTGAACGGTGAAGAAGCGGTACTTCGCGAATTCGTCGTAGGTGTGATAGGCGCGGTAAACCGTAGCCATGAAATGCGGGTAGTTGAACAACAGGGCCAGCATATAGAAGGTGAACGACCAATGCGTGGTAGAAGCGGGCGAAACAAAATTGCTCAGCAACAGAAGCGGCGCGGACCAGGCGCCGCAACCTACCAGCAGGTCAATCCACGGGCGATACACCCAGGGGCTGCGGGTTTCGCTTTCCTTGCGATCCGGGACCATCCCGGCACCCTCAATGGTGGAAATCTCGAATGACATTCCTATTGAGCGTATCGTACTCTTTCGTGCGGCACGGAAGCGGTCAGGAATCGCATGCAGAATGAGTTAAGACTCCGGGGGCCCGGCCATCGCTGGCTTCTTTCCGCGAGAGTGCCGCCCAGCCTGACTTTCCGGTGCGATTCCCAGCCCCAAGTGGCGCGGCAGTCATCGCGATGGAAACTCGTTGCATCTAATTGGCATGATCTTTTTGGGAGATTTGGAATGAGACCAAACAATTTTGCTCGAATGGGAGTCCTTTTAGGGGCCCTTTTCTTGGCCTCCGCATATTCCACAAGTGCGGAAACCAAGCCCACGAAGAAGCCGGGGACGACCATCTTTACTGTGACTGCGGTTGGCAAGAAGGAAGGCGCTCCTCCGATCGCCAGGGACGACGTGCTACTGTTTCAGGGCAAGGACCGCAAGCAAATCGGCGATTGGCAAAAGGGCGATCAGCTCTTCCTGGCGATCCTGATCGACGAGTCCATCGAATCGGGCGCGGGGGCACAATGGGAGTACTTGAAGGAATTCATCATGGGCCAGCCCGCCACAACCTATGTTGCGGTCGCCTATCTGAGGAACAATACGACGATGGTGGCGCAGGATTTCACGCCAAACCATGAACTGGCAGCGAAGGCCTTGCGCTTGCCAATGGGAGTCGGGGCCTTGGGTTCCAGCCCCTACCTTGCGACGATGGACATGCTTAAGCGGTGGCCGAACACCGGGCCGCGGCGTTCCATCATTCTGATCACTTCCGGTATCGACTACTTCCGCGGCTTCGGGTTTGGCCCTTTTTCGCCCGATCTTGACCCCCTGATCAACCGCGCGGAACGACTGAATACGAACATTTGGTCGATTTACTATCCGAGTTCAAGTCACCGGGGCCGGGCGTATTATCTGGTCAACACCGCCCAGATGAATATCGACAAACTGTCAGAAGATACGGGAGCGGAGGCGTACTTTCTTGGGGGGGGGGTCCCGGTTACGATCAAACCCTATCTGGAGGAGATCAACACGCATCTCAGCAACCAGTACCTTTTGACTTTTGCGGGTTCGGGCGGCACCAAAGGAAAGTACCAGTCGATGAAAGTAAAAACGGAGCTGCCGGACGTGGAGTTCATCACGCCCGCTGCCGTTTTTCTGCCACCGGGATCGTGAAACGAACAAAGAGAATCAGAGAAGCGAGGCGCTCCGAGATTGGCTTCGGAGCGCTTTTGTTTGTGTTAATGCCTCGGATCAATTGTTGCGCGTCGAATCGCGAATGACCAGTTCGGGATGAAGTCTCTGGGAAACCGCCGACCAGTCCCGGTTTTCGTGGCCCGCTTTGATCGCGTCCATGATGATGCTGACCGCGGCGGCGCCCATGGTTTCGAGGGGCTGCCTGACGGTGGTGAGGGAAGGGGCGGAGAGGGAGGAGATGGCCACGTCATCGAAACCGGTTACGGAACACTGTTCCGGAACGCTGATGCCGGACTTGGCCAGCGCCCGGATAGCACCCAGAGCGGTCAAGTCGTCAAACGCAAGGATGGCCGTGAATTTCTTTTTGCTCTGCAGCAGCTCTTCGGTCAAACGATGCCCCTGCTCGAAGCTGGCATTGGCGTCGAACACATCGGGAAGTTGAAGGATCAGGTTCGGGTCGAGGTCCAGTTTGACCGATTGCGCAAACTTCTGTATGCCGCGCCACCGCGGCGCGCTGTCGATCAGGCGTTTCGGGCCGCGGATGATGGCGATCCGGCGGTGTCCGCGTTGATAGAGATGCTCGAGGGCCAGGCGGCCGCCGGCTTCGTTGTCCACCATCACGGAGCTGACACGTGTTCCCAGAATTTCCCAGCCGATCGTGGCCGCAGGAATTTCACGTTTGTTGAGATCAGCCAACACGTGAATGTCCACGAAGAGCCAGTTCGCCACGACGATCAAACCATCGACGTGGCGCTCCAAGAGCATTTCAAGATAGCGCTCGAAACGTTCCCGCTGGTTGTGCGCATCGGCAAAAATCGGGAGGTAGCCCAGCGGATAGAGGGCATTCTCGATGCCGCGCAGGACGGGCGTGCAGAACGGGTCGGTAACATCGAAAAACAAGATCCCGATGCTCTGGCTGCGCCTGCTGCGGAGGAACCGCGCCATGGCGTTGGGGCGATACCCGAGCCGCTTGGCAGTTTCCTCGATCCGCTGGCGGGTCGTCGGGGCTATGTAGCGCGCCAACGGGGCGTTATTGAGAACAATGGAGACTGTGGCTGGTGAAAAACCAGTGGCGTGGGCTACGTCCCGCATGGTGACGAGTCCGCGCTTACCGCCGGTCTTTTTCATGGGCAACCCCTTGCGCTGCTCATCTTCGGCCGAATGTGGCTCAGATTGCAACGCGAAAGAGCGGGCGGTCACTCCTCGGGCGGGAGCTCAAACGAGAGCTGCCTGGTGAAACCCTTCGTCCTCCAAAGGCCAAAGGCGATGCCGACAGCCATCCAGATGCTGCCGAGTTTCATTGCCGGACGGCTGAGATTCAACCACAGCAGGAGACAAATGATAAACCCAAAAATGGGAGGGATCAGGTTGCCCAGTTTTTTCTCCTCGGCGCGCCAGAAGTAGCGGAGAAAGGCGGCCGCATTCACTCCCATGAAGGCGATGAGAGCACCAAAATTCAGCATGTTGAGTCCCAAGTCGTAGGTAAGCAGGAAAGAACCGATCAAGGCAATCGCGCCCACGAAGAGCACATTGTTGCGAGGGATATGATGCATGGGATCGATGTATCCAAAAAACGACTTGGGGAGCGCGTTGCTCCTGCCCATTCCGAAGAGCAGTCGGGCGGCGCCGATATGCGCGCCGAGACCGGACCCGAAGTTGGCGACTATCAAGGTGACGCCGACAATCCCAAACATCGGTGCCCAAGTACGAGCGGCAGCAAAAACGTAGGCAGTGTCTTCATTAGGGAAAGGCTGCGAGGCAGGCCATACGAGCTGGGCAATATAAACCTCAGCCGCGGAAAGAATGCCAATGACCAGACAGGTGAGGACGGTGGCGAGCATGATGTTGCGGCGCGGGTTTTCCGCTTCTTCCGAAAGCGTGGAGATGCCGTCGAATCCGATGTAGGTCAAGACCGCAACCGAAGTGCAGCCAAATAGGGTTCCCCACGTGAAGGTCGAGGGATCATAGAAAGGCCGAGTGAAATAGACGGGATCCGCGCCGTGCGGAGCACCAAGGATGTAACGAATGGCTGTGACGAAAACAACGACAATCACCAGGCTCATGGCCCCAGCCATGGCGGCATTGACGCGCGCGGAGGTTTTGATTCCCTGAATGTTCAGCAGGGTGAAAACGCCGGCAAAGAAGATTTTCCAGCCCCAGGCCGGGATTCCCGGGGCGAAGTCGTGGGCCTGCTGGGCACACCAGATGGTGCAAATGAGAGGATTGAGCATGTAATCCATGACCATGCTCCAACCGGTCACATAGCCCACGGCCGGGTTGATTTCCTGCGCGACATAGGTAAAGGCGGAACCGGCACTTGGGTAGGCGCGCGCCATGCGGCCGTAACTGATGCCGGTGAACAGCATGGCCACCATGGCGATCAGGATGGCGGTGACGACGTGGCCGTGGCCCCGCACGCTAAGTACTCCAAAGGCGGACATGGGCGCCACGGGTTGAATAACAATAATTCCATAGAGGATCAAATCTCGAAGTGTGAGAGATCTCCGCAAGCGGGGAGTTGCGGCAGTGCTGGTGCCGGCGTCGGGGCTCACGCACCTCTCCTTTTGGCCGTGCGGCTTCCGGCTGTGCCGGAGAGCACCACAGCGCGAGTCAGATTCTTCGGCGCATCCGGGTTAAGTCCCTTGCGGAGGCCAACAGCCGTTCCCAAAAGATGAGCGGGAATCGCTGTCACAGCGTATCTGGCAAATTCAGGCCCGTCCAGTGCCAGCTCCACAAGCAGGTCGCTGTACTTCTCCAGTTCCGGGGTGGCCCGGTCGACGATCACACACGTGGCCGCGCCCAACTCCTGGAGTTCCCGCAGCAGTGTCGTTTCCGCCTCCTTGGCGGCGTCGCTGATATAAAGGGTAATCAACGTGTCTGGCCCGGCAATCGAACGGGGCCCGTGGCGAAATTCGAGCGAGTGGTACACCTGGGCGTAGGAGGAAGACATCTCCGTCACCTTCAATGCCGCTTCCTGCGCCAACCAGTAATGCACATTCTGGCCCAGGAAAATGTAGTCAGCAAATTTCCGCTTCCCGGCAAACTCCCGAATCTTCTTCGCATTGGCGTCCAACCATGCCTGGCCTTGCCTGGGCAACTGGTCGAGGGCTGCGGAAAGCCGTGCGTCACCGACGAACTTCAATCCGAGCCGCTGGAAAGCCAGCAAAATGGCGGTGAACGAACGTGTCATCACGGTGCTTTGCTCGTCTGCCCACTCGAGCTTGAACGTGTGGGTGCAAAGCCTTTCCAGTACGCTCTGGGGATGGCACGTGACGGCCAGTGTTTGGAGTGTCTTGTGCGATTGCAGGAGTTCCGCAACGCGAAGCACTTCGGTGGTTTCGCCGGACCTCGACATCAGAACGATCTGTTCTGCCCCGATGTGGCGCAGCGTTTCTTCCGGAGCAAAGAGAAGTTCCGACGCAGGCACGCCGGTGGCAGGAATATAGAAGTGCTTGGTCCAAAGCGCGGCAATCAAACGGGAGAGATAATAGCTCGAGCCGCAACCAACAAATAGCCATGGACTGCGCGGGGAAAAGGTCCCGGCAAGGAGTTCGAGCATGCCGGACTTCTTGAGGAGCTTCTCGGTTCCGCTCCAGATTCGCGGCTGGGAGAGGATTTCGGGCAGGGTGTGCGCCGCAGGAGACTTCGCCTTGGTCCCGGCGGGAGATTTTCTTTTGGGGATGGACTTGGGCAGCGCAGCACTCCTATATTGAAACGATTCAATAGGGTCCATTTTGCGGAAGCCCGGCCATTTGCGCAAGTCTCTGTCCGCCGCAAAGTTACCGCTATGCACCCCTGAGACGCGGCACCACCGGATTCCGCATTTTGCCCACGGAATGTTCCGCGCACTCGAACAGCCGAGCCACTTACTGGCCGTATTCCTTCGCGTTCACCGGCGAGGAAAGAAGGACTTTACGATTCGCCAGATGATCTTTCATCATTTCGAGTTCGTCGGCAGCATCCGTGAGCGGCAAGGCCACTTGACCGCCCTGCACAGCCGACCGGCAAAGTGCCATCATGATTTCAAAGCCTGCATAGGCGCTCTGGAAGCTACAAGAATGGACTTTGCCATCGTCGTCCAGCCAGTCGGCCATTTCCTGGACGTAGGGGGGCATATCGAGGTCGTAATTCATACATCCGCCGCCAGAAGAAACACCTGTTTTGGTTACCGCGCGCCAGCCCCCGCCGGTCAGGACTTCCGCGAATCCGTCTGTGCCCTGCGCACCGATGCGGCACTTCCGCCACCAGTAATCCACTTCGGGAACATCCGGGGCACCTGCGCCGCACTCCACGATTCCGCGGACGCCGTTAGCAAATTGTATGAAGCCGCCGATGTAGTCGGGAGAGGGATGCAAATCGCCTAATTTGAGGCGCCCGGCAGCCTGCCCCATCACCCATTGCGCCTCCGATTCCTGGTTATACCAGCGCATATAATCGATGAGATGGGAGATCAAGTGCATCATCCAGCCAGGCGCTGAGCCGTAAACCGTATGGACGCGACCCAACGCCCCGCTGTCGATGATTTCCTTCACTTTGCGGTAGTGCACTCCGTAACGGTGCTGATGACTGACGACTGCTTTGACCCGGCTTTCCGCCAGCAACTTTTTCACTTGGAAACCCTCGCGTGTGTTCAGAGCCACCGGCTTTTCGAAGGCAATGAGGCGCGCGCCGCTCTGGATACCCGCGCGGATCATCTCGATGCGCAAACTGGGCAAAGTGCAAAAGCAGAAGACCTCCGGCTTCACTTTTGAAGCCACCTGAGATGCGTCCATGCCCCTGAAGGCGTTGAATTTTGACGCCGCAGCCTCCAAGCGGTTCGAGTCGATGTCGCAGACGCCGACGACTTCAAATCGTGGGTTCGCCTGGAAAGCCTGGGCATGATGCATGCCCCGCTTGCCCATGCCCACCACCATGACCCTGTATTTATCACTCATCGCGCGCTCCCGTCCCAGGCCAGGACTTTCTCGATGGTGTAATCCACTTCCTCGGCAGTTAGTTCCGGAAACATGGGCAGAGAAACACAGCAGGCAGCGTTGCGCTCGGAATTGGGGATTGACCCGGCAATGCGTGCCTGATGACCCCACGGGTACCCATCCTGCTGGTGAATGGCGATGGGGTAATGGCACTTTGCGTCGATACCGGCGTTGTTCAGGAATTGCAGCAGAGAGTCACGGTGCTTCGCTTGTTTGGTTTCTATCACATACAAATGGTAGACGTGATAGAAGCCCGGAGCCTCGAAGGGCAGCGTGATATTCTTGCCGCCAGCCAGACCTTTGCTGTAACGCGCGGCCCATGTCCTCCTCTGCTCGCTCCATTCTGCGATGTGCTTCAGTTTGGCGCTGAGAACAGCCGCGTGCAGATCGTCGAGACGGCTGTTGTAGCCCATGCTGTGGCAGGAACGTTTTTCCGAACCATGATTGCGCAACTTGCGCACGATGCGATCAACCTCCTGGTCGTTGGTGACGATGGCGCCGCCATCGCCGAACGTACCCAGGTTCTTCTGGATGATGAAGCTAATGGTGGCGGCATCACTCAGTTCCCCAATTTTGAAACCGTCGCCGCGCCCGCAGATGGCCTGAGCATTGTCCTCGACCACTCTTAGCTTATGTTTGTCAGCGATTTTGCGGATGGATTTCATGTCGGCGCACTGGCCATACAGGTGGACAGGAACCAGCAACTTCGTGCGCGGCGTAATTGCTGCCTCGATACTGGCGGGATCAATGCAGTTCGTGCGGGCGTCCGAATCGACGAACACTACCGTCGCACCGGTAAACCAGATCGCCTCGGCAGTAGCAAAAAAGGTATTGGTCGTGGTAATACATTCATCCCCTGGGCCAATGCCCAGGGCCTGGAAGGTCAGCCAGAGGGCATCGGTGCCATTGCCTACTCCGATGGCATACTTGGTTCCATGGAAGTACGCGAGTTCTTGTTCGAACCTAGTGAGCATCGGGCCCAGGACGTACTGGCCACTTTCGAGCACTCGCTTCATGTTGGTGTCGATCTCTGACTGGATATTGTGATATTGGCGAACATGACCGTAGAAGGGCACGGTTAACTTGGTTTCAAGCATGGAATCTTCTCGTTCTCCAGACTGGCTGGAACCGGTTGCCTCACGGGCGTTGGCGCGAACTGAGGGGCGAGCTCCGCCGCGTTTGATCGAACCGGCAGCCAGTATTGAAACGTTTCAATAGACGCTATTCTGTGAGACTGCGGCGCGCTGCGCAAGCCCTAATTTTGCCGCCCCCACCGCCCGGAAGGGGTTCGACCTGCCCTTTGGTACAGGTCTTTTCCCGAACTTCAGGAACCGTATCTCATGGTTCACAGGGTCCAGAACCGGCGCAACAGCCCGACCCGATTTCGCGTCTAATAGAAGAAGGGTGACGGGGTGGGATTCCCTCTTCAGAAAGCTCCAGGTATGAGCGAGCTTGCTCAAGCCGTGGATCACCAGAACAGCCGGCGGCTGCTGCTCCATTTGGCTGGCTTCGTGCTGGTTTTTCTGGCGGCGGATTGGCTGCGCGCCTTTTCCCTTCGTCCGGATCCTACGCTGCAAGGTTATCTCCAGATTACCATCGGCTTATTTGCCTTTGTGTTCGCTGCTGTGGCCCTAGTGCGCTTCCAGGGCACCCAGGACCGCCTGTCCTTGATTCTGGGATCCGGCTTCCTGCTTTCTGGAGCTACACTCACCGCTTCCAGCATCCTCTTCTTCCAGTTGATCCG